>Ga0187892_10009803_pt1 | contig 12409 bp, 12 predicted proteins | sample MA1701073metaG_FD_139345 | JGI IMG/M metagenome (GOLD analysis project Ga0187892, IMG submission 139345) | Bio-ooze microbial communities from a basaltic lava cave in the Kipuka Kanohina Cave System on the Island of Hawaii, USA - MA170107-3 metaG ...
ATCGAAGACTTTGTCAACGCTTACGGCCTAACGGCTAAACCCTTTGTCTGGCGCAAGCGAGAGGTCAAAGGATCTCAATTGAAAAATACTATCGTTAACTTACGCAGTTAAACACTAGTGGCGATGGACGTGGCGGCCCCGAGAACCCGGCCGGGGTTCCGGAAGGGATTCTCAGCGATTGGGGCGCTGGTGTCGGTGCAAAAGCGGGCGCGGCTCGATTGGGGAGAGCGGTTGGAGTAGGAACCCAAAGTTCCCTAATTTCCGCCATTGATAGTCCCAGTCCGCCTGCGGCATGCTAAACGAACTTACGGTTCTAGAGGGCGGCGGCTATGAGAAAGAAGAAGGCGAACCGAAAAACAGATCCCATCTTCACGGGTCAACAAATCGAAGATGCGGAAGCTCGAGACCACGGTGGATACGGTCCGGTGCGGCAGTCTTTGTTGTTAATGCTGACTCAGAGTGTGGACGAGATTGCCCAGGGCGCGATAAAAAATCCCGAACTGAGAGAAGAACTCCTTCAGGTCGCAGAGCATTCGGTGAAGTACTTTGAATGGCTTGAAGAGGACAAGAAAATGGTGAACTGTGGTTGGGCGAGATTAATTCTCGCCCTGCAAATCTGTGGCAAAGAGATAGGCGAGTAAAACGCTTGGCGATGGCGGCGGCGATGATGCATCCGGAGCCGCATAAGCCTAGGACGGGGCAATCAACACGAGGGTACAAACATGACCAACGACAACGAACCCCGTACTCCGCCCGCGGACCGTCAACCCGCGAGCAAAAACATACCGGCTCCCCATTTGTAAAAACGGGATTGCCGTCGACTTTACTAAAACCGGGAACGCCAATAATTTGTTAATCGTCGACCCGGAAGCCAAAGTCACCCCGGACGATGTGCTTGAGGTGCTGGGTCTGGCGCACGACTTGACATTTGCATTTACGCGAACGGATTTCGAGAACCTGAACCACCTCGAAAAGGAACGCGCTCGATGGCTACATCATGCAGGCGACCAAGCTCGTTAATCACATGATCCCGGAGAGCCAACGAAGCCGCTACACCGCCCCCAAGGCTGGGGACTACGAAGCCAAACAAGACGAAGAGGCGAAAACCGGAAGGAAGAGAAGCGCCCGTGAAACTGGGTAAATAGCCAGCACTGGCCCCGGGCACGCTCATGCCCGGATCGCTACCACGTTACCCCCGCAGCACAACGCATCAATGTAATCCGCCCACGCTTGCATCATCGTTCGGCGCTCGTCCAGGTACTCGGCGCGGTTGTAAGCCGCCCTGATCCGGTTGCGCTCGGTATGCGCTAGCTGGCGCTCGATCACGTCGGGCTTGAACCCCTGTTCATTAAGGATCGTGCTTGCCGTCACCCTCAGTCCGTGCGGGGTGAAGCGCCCGCCGTAGCCCATTCGCTCGAAGGCCACATTGAAGGTGTTCGCACCCATGGGCTTATCCAATGAGCCATAGTTGGGCAGCACATACCGTGATCCGCAGGCCGCCGGTTTGAGGTCCTGGAAGCATCGAGCCGCTTGTCGTGAAAGCGGCACGATGTGGGGATCGCGCATCTTCATTCGTTCGGCAGGGATCCGCCACTCGGCACGCATAAAGTCCAGCTCGTCCCACGTTGATTCAATAAGTTCACACTTGCGCACGAATGTAAGCAGCAACAGCTTGATACCGAGCATGGTTTGTAAGGTCCCTGGGTAGCTATCTAGGGCTTCGCTGAAAGCGTGGATGTCTTTAACTAATAGCGGCGCACGGTGCTTGACCTGCGGCATGACCAGAGCCCCTCTGAGACTCTGTGCCGGGTCATAGGAAGCACGAAGGTTGCGGATCGCATGCTGGAAGACTTGCGACACCAGAAGCCGCACGTAGCCCGCTGATCGCGCCGCGCCCCTGGCCTCGATGCGGCGCATAACATCCAGCACATCCGCCGGGGTAATTTCAGAAAGTCGCCTGTTACCCATAACGGGATAAAGCTCCTTGTCTAGCCAGCGCCGGTTAGCCTCACGCCATGAGTCAGACCGGTGCGGCGCCTTAGCTTGATACCACTCTTCGGCTACCGCACCAAAGGTGTTTGCGGCTTCGAGTTTCTGGGTGCGTTTAGCGCTGCGTTTGGCAGCAACCGGGCTCTCTCTCCGCGCGCTACCGCAGATCGCGCCTCAGCGTGTATTAGGCGTGCTTCGGTCAAACTTATTTCTGGGTACTTGCCGATGGTCAAGGTCTCGCGCTTACCGTTTAGTCGGTAGTTGTAGCGCCAGGACTTCGTACCATGCGTCGAAATGAAAAGGCAAAGCCCGCCTTGGTCGGTAAGCTTATACCCCTTCGGACTTGGCTTGGCGGATCGCGCCTTAAGATCAGACAGCATCGTTAATACCTCCTAACTCACGCTGCAGCGTTTCGCACCTTGCCGCAATTCTTTCCAGTTGGCGCATCAGCATTTCACTCGTTAACGCGATTCTCTGTCGGGCAGAGTCCGCGCGCTTGCGTTGCTGCTTCGTCTTGCGCCAAATCTCTTTTTGTTCCCGCTTCTCTCTTGTTGGACTGATACCCAACAGTACCGCCGCTCGGGCCTCTGCATGTCTGCTGCGTGCGTCTTCCAGTGACACGTCGGGGTACTTACCAATTGTCAGGGTTTCCCGCTTACGGTTAAACCGATAGTCGTAACGCCAGGACTTTCCGCCTGACGGCGAAACGAAAAGGTACAGTCCGCCGCCTACGGCAAGCTTGTACCCCTTGGCCTTTGGTTTGGCTTTAGCGGCCTCTAAATCAGAAAGCGCTGCTTTAGTCAGGGAAGCTCTCCGCGTACGGTGGCGGCATTATTCTGGCTTTAATCATGGAATCTCCGCTTACGATGGCGGCATTTTAGGGCTGTGGCGGCATTTGTGTCAACCAAATGCTGCCAGAAATGCCGCTATCTCAACGGACGTGGTTGGACGACTATGGAAGGTTAAGTAAGGTTAAGTGATGCTATAACAGAAGCTTACAACAGATCAGCGGACTTCCTTGGACGCCGTTAAAAGCCGCTCTATATAACGCGCCAGGATGTCGACCTCGATGTTCACCGATTGGCCCTCGGTGTAATCACCCAAAGTGGTCTTGTGCACGGTATGGGGGATGATCTGCACGCTGAACTTCGCGCCCGCAACGGCATTGACGGTCAGGCTGACGCCATCGACACACACCGAGCCTTTACGGCTGATATAGCGTTGCAATATCTCTGGCGCCTGGATCTGAAAACGGTACGTCTCGCCCTGCTCCGCGCGTTTCACCACCGAACCGATGCCGTCCACATGACCGGTCACCAGATGGCCCCCCAAGGGAGTAGCCAAAGTGAGCGCCGGCTCGAGATGGACCCGGGAGCCGGGCGCCAGCTCCCCCAAAGTGGTCACCGCCAAGGTCTCCGGCGAGAGATCCGCGGCGAATTCGCAATCGAGCTTTTCGATCACGGTGAGACACACCCCATGCACACACAAGCTATCGCCCAGCTTCACCTGGTCTAGGGAAAGCTCACTGGCGTGCACAAGCATGCGCGTGTTGTCGCCTTGACGTTTGAGTTCGACCACCCGCCCTATCGCGGCCACGATCCCGGTGAACATGACTGAGTCAGCTCGTGCGAACGTGTGCGGTAATGCGCAGATCCGCACCTATTTTACGAAGGTCTTTGATCTGCAGTCTTAGACCGTCGCTTAAACGCGATATCTCGGGCAGCGAGAGCAGCGGCAGGGCTTCGCCGCCCAGCAGTATAGGGGCTGTATATAATACTAGCTCATCGACCAGCTCGGCTCGAAACATCGCGCCTGCTAGTGTCGGGCCAGCCTCCAGCAGCACTTCATTGATCTCCATGTCCGAAAGACGTTCGAGTGCCTCGCCGAGATCGACGCGGCCATCGCCGGCGTTTGCCATCAGCACCGCAACACCCCGATCGATGAAGGGCTGTACCCTGTGCTGAGGCTGCTCCAAGGTCACGATGCACGCTTTTCCAGGTTGAGCGAGCAGCCGTGCGCTCAGTGGTGTGCGTAAGCTCGAGTCGATGATAACTCGCAAGGGTTGCCTGCCGCCCATTTCGATCCTCGGATCGCGAACGGTAAGCCGAGGATCATCGCTCAGCACGGTAAGGATACCGGTCATTACGGCGGAGGCTTGCGCGCGCAGGCGCTGCACATCGGCACGCGCCGCTTCGGCCGTGAGCCACTTGCTCTCGCCGGAGGCGGTAGCCGTGCGCCCATCCAGGCTCCCCGCCAGCTTGCAGGTGACAAAGGGCCTGCCACGTTCCATGCGCGAAAAAAAGCCCCGATTGAGATGCCGGCTCTCCTCTTCCAGTAGCCCGTATCCCACATCCACCGCACCTCGCTCTAAAGCAAGGAATCCCAGGCCCCGGATCTGAGGATTGGGATCTTGGCAGGCGCCGACTACCCGCGCGATCCCGGCGTTCAGCAGAGCCTCGGTGCAAGGGGGCGTACGCCCATGGTGGCAACAGGGCTCCAGGCTGACATAGCAAGTCGCGCCCGCCGCTCGCGGGCCGGCCATCGATAGGGCTTCGATCTCGGCGTGCGGGCCACCGGCATAACGGTGCCATCCTTCTCCCACGCGCTCTCCTTCGTTGACCAGCACGCAACCGACCCGTGGGTTAGGGTGGCTGGTGTTCAGCCCGCGCCGCGCAAGTTGGAAGGCCCTCACCATATGTTGGAAGTCTTCCGCTGTCCAGGCCATAACGTCGCGGCTCAGCTTGTGAAAAAATCTACTGCGCCCGAAACCTCGCGTTCCGGCGGTGCCCGGGATCCTCATGTATTTCACTATACACTCCGGTTGCTCGTCTCATCCTTGAGACTCACCCCTTCGGGGCTTGCGCACCGTTTCGCTCCGGGCGAAACGGTGCGCTCAGGCGGAACGCGACTTTCCTTCGCTCGCGACGATTTTTTCGCGAGCTCTCGGTGAAGTAGGCGTTAACCCGCGCCCTCATCGAGGGGGAGAAGGTCGAGCTGCACCTTGCGCGCCTCCGGTGGCAGCTCTTTTTCCAGTCGCTCGATCTCTTCAAGAAACGCCCGCACGTCCTCGAAGCGCCGGTAGACCGAAGCGAAGCGCACAAAGGCCACTTGATCCAAGCCTCGCAGCTCTGCCATCACCATTTCGCCGATCTTGCGCGCAGCCACCTCCCGCTCGCCGCGACCCCGCAATTGCCGTTCGATGTGACTTATCGCCTGTTCAATGCGTTCGGTAGGAACAGCCCGTTTCTGCAACGCGCGCAACATGCCGGCACGCAACTTCTCTTCGCTGAACGGTTCCCGCCGACCATCGGATTTAATGACCCGCGGCAAGGAAAGCTCCGGGGCCTCATAGCTGGTGAAGCGCTCCGAGCATCCATCGCAACGCCGCCGCCGGCGCACTTGGTAGCCGTCACCGGCAACGCGCGAGTCGATGACGCGGGTATCCGGCGCGTTACAAAACGGACAGCGCATGGCTTATGCCGCGAGCGGCTGCCCATGTCGCAGCGCCTGAGAGCTCCTGCACGGCACGCTCAGGAGCCGTAAACCGGGAAGCGCTTGCAGAGCGCCAACACTTCTCCTTTAACGCGCTCGATAACCGACTCGTCTTTGATGTTATCGACGATATCGCAGATCCAGCCCGCCACCTGGCGGGCTTCCGCTTGTTTAAAGCCACGGGTGGTCATGGCGGGGGTGCCGATGCGGATCCCGCTGGTCACAAAGGGAGATTGGGGATCCTTCGGCACCGCGTTCTTGTTCACCGTGATGTTGGCGCGCCCCAACGCGGCGTCCACTTCCTTTCCGGTTAGCCCTTTGTCGATGAAGCTGAGCAAAAACAGATGATTGTCGGTACCACCTGAGACGATATTGAGCCCGCGTTCCATGCAAACCGCCGCCATGGCCTTGGCGTTGTCCATCACCTGCTGCTGGTAGGCCTTGAACCCGGGCAGCATCGCCTCCTTGAAGGCCACCGCCTTGCCCGCGATGACGTGCATCAAGGGTCCACCCTGATAAGCCGGGAACACCAAGAAACTCAGCTTTTTCTCGATTTCCTCGTTCGCTTTGGCGAGGATCAAGCCCGAGCGTGGGCCACGCAGCGTCTTGTGCGTGGTGGTGGTGGTGACATCGGCGATCTGCACCGGGCTGGGATAAAGCCCTGCTGCAACCAGCCCCGCCACATGGGCGATATCGGCCACCATATAGGCGCCTACCTCGTCGGCAATCGCGCGAAAGCGTTGCCAATCGACCACCCGGGAGTAGGCCGAGAATCCGGTCATGATGAGCTTCGGCTTGTGCTCGAGGGCGAGTTTCTCCGCCAGATCGTAGTCGATCTCTTCGGTGTCCGGGTTCAGACCATATTGCACCGCTTTGAATATCCGGCCGGATACGTTAACCGGAGCCCCATGGGTGAGATGTCCGCCCTCCGCCAGGCTCATTCCCATGATGGGATCCCCCGGTTGGATGAGCGCCAGATACACCGCTCCGTTGGCCTGCGAACCAGAGTGCGGTTGGACATTGGCGTAATCGGCACCAAACAGGGCTTTCGCACGGTCGATGGCGAGTTGCTCCACCACATCCACGTATTCGCAGCCGCCGTAGTAGCGTTTGCCCGGATAGCCCTCGGCGTACTTATTGGTCAGCACAGATCCCTGCGCCTGCAGAACCCGCGGGCTAGTATAGTTCTCGGAGGCGATCAGCTCGATATGCTCTTACTGGCGGCGCCGCTCTCCCTCCATCGCCCTCCACAGTTCGTCATCGAAACCGGCGATCTTCATGTCTTGGGTGTTGTACATAAGCGAATCTCCGCAACTGTATACAAGCTTAAACGGGCGCTTGCACGGCCAGAACCAACCACGCTTGGCAAACCACGGCGTTTGATTCTAGCAGACGGCCCGCTTGCTTGCACGGACGGTATAAAACGCGGCCTCGGTGCCGCCGGATGCAGCACATGCAGGCGCATCCGGCAACCGGGAGATTCAACCGCGGGCGCCCGCCAGGTATCGAAACAATCGACCCGGGAACTCACGCGATTCAGCAAAACCAAATAGGATGTTCCCTTACAAACCTGAACAAGCACCATAGGAGACGTCATGGGCGGCACCAAACTTCGCTTGATCATCGCGGCTGTCATTGCGCTTTTCGCCCTTATTTCATACTTCGGCACGAGCAGTCTGAACCCGATTACGGGCGAAAAGCAGCGCCTTTCCCTGACACCGGAGCAGGAAATCGCCATGGGACTGCAGACTGCTCCGCAGATGGCGGCCCAGTTTGGCGGCCTGTCCGACGATGCGCGGGCCAAGGCGCTGGTAAAGAGAATCGGCAACAGGCTGGTCGCGCAGAGCGTGGCAACACAGTCACCCTATAAATACGATTTCCACCTGCTCGACGATTCTCGCACGGTGAACGCCTTTGCCCTGCCCGGCGGACAAGTGTTCATCACCGAGGGTTTGCTGAAGCTGTTGCGGACCGAGGGCGAACTAGCAGCGGTGCTGGGCCATGAAATCGGTCACGTGCTGGCTCGTCATTCCGCGGAACACCTGGCCAAGCAGGCGCTGACTCAAGGGTTGGTCGGCGCGGGAGTAGTGGGGTCCGGCGACATGAGCGCCGGCCAGATCGCGCAGCAAGTCGGGGCAATGATCAACATGAAGTACGGCCGGGATGACGAGCTGGAATCTGATGCCCTCGGCATCAGGCTCGTTTCCGAAGCGGGCTATGACCCGCGGGCGATGATCGGCGTCATGGAAGTACTGGCCAGGGCGTCTCGCGGCTCGGGGCCACCGGAAATGCTGTCGACACATCCTAATCCGGAGAACCGGGCGGGAAAAATCAAGGCGGAAATCGAAAAGAAGTTTCCCAACGGGATCCCCAGCGGGCTTGTACGCTAGCTCTTTGCTCAGGATCGGCCGCTCTTGCAGCCGATTCCTCCTAGAGGCTCCTATTGAGATGATTGACAGGATTTGTCGTCCTTACGAAGGCGGGGCCCAGTCCACTCCCCGTCAAAGACGCTGGATTCCCGCTCTCTAAATGCTCTAATCGGGGGCGGGAATGACCGGCAAAAGAACGCCGACCGTCATTCATTTATGTTGCCCAACCCCCGGCGCGTGATTTCCTGCAGCGGCTTACTAAGCAGTTCCAAAGGAAGCGGAAACACGATGGTGGAGCTCTTCTCCCCCGCGATCTCGGTGAGGGTCTGCAAATAGCGTAACTGCATCGCCTGGGGGCTGGTCGCTAGGATCTCAGCGGCTTTAACTAACTTTTCCGCTGCTTGCAATTCGTCCTCGGCATGAATGACTTTGGCCCGCCGTTCGCGCTCGGCTTCCGCCTGCTTCGCGATGGCGCGTATCATGTTTTCATTGAGATCGATGTGCTTGATTTCCACATTGCTCACCTTGATCCCCCAGGCGTCTGTTTGTTGGTCGAGGATGTGCTGGATATCTGCGTTTAGCTTATCGCGTTCGGCCAGCATTTCGTCCAGATCATGTCGTCCCAATACCGAACGCAGCGTGGTCTGGGCAAGCTGATTGGTCGCGACGTGATAATCCTCTACCTGGATGATGGCCCGCTCCGGGTCGATAACCCGAAAATAGAGCACGGCGTTTACCTTGACCGACACGTTGTCCTTGGAGATGACATCCTGGGTGGGCACGTCCATGGTGATGGTGCGCAAATCGACCCGTACGATCTGTTGGATCCCGGGCACGATGATGATCACTCCCGGCCCTTTGACCCGTTGAAAACGGCCGAGAAAAAATACCACGGCTCGTTGGTACTCGCGCAGAACCTTCAGGGAGACCAGCAGGAACATCAAGGTCGCGACGGCGCTGAATACACCCAGGCCCATAGCGTTTACTCCTTCGTCTCCGGTTCGACTCTTAACTGCAATCCATCTATCGCCGTCACCCGCACCTTCTGGCCGCGCGTGAGGGCAGTTGCGCAAAGCGCCTGCCAGCGTTCCCCGTGGATCCAGATCCACCCTGTTCCCTGGAAGTCTTCGTAGGCTTCCCCGAGCTTGCCGATCAGCTCTTCAGACCCCGTTACCGCAGGGCGGCGATGATACTTCACCGCCAACCATGCGATCCCCATGAAAAATGCCGCACTGGTTGCCGCCACCCCGCCGATCAAGGGGAACGACACGGCGTACTCACCCGCCTCTGTGTCGAACAGAATGATCGAGCCGACCACAAAAGCGATCACACCCCCTATGCCCAAAGCGCCGAAGCTCGCCATAAACACCTCGGCGACCATGAAGGCGATCCCGAGCAGAATCAAAGCGACACCCGCGTAATTGACCGGGAGAACTTGCAGCGCATAAAGCGCAAGCAACAAGCAGATGGCTCCGATCACCCCAGGCAGCACAAACCCCGGATTAGCGAGCTCGAAAAACAAGCCGTAGACGCCTAAGAGCATGAGCAAATAAGCGATGTTGGGATTGCTGATCACCGCCAGTAGCCGACTGCGCCAGTCGGGATCGAGATGCTCTATCACCGCGCCCTTCGTTTCCAACGCGCGCTCTGCCCCAGCGACATTCACCTTGCGTCCGTGTAGTTGCGCCAAAAGTGCCCCGAGATCCTTGGCCGTCAAATCAATAACACGTTTGCGCAAGGCTTCTTGCGCCGAGAGACTGGCCGCCTCGCGCACCGCCTTCTCGGCCCATTCCGCATCGCGCCCGCGCAGCTGCGCCAGGCTGCGGATGTAGGCGACAGCATCGTTTATCGCCTTGCGGGCCATCGGGTCCTTGGGCATCGCCGGCTTAGCACGAGCAGTTTTGTCGGTTCCTTTTTTATCCTCCTTGTGCTCTGGCTTTTCCTCTTCCTCATCGCCGATCTCAGGAAATCCGCCGATAGCCACCGGAGTGGCCGCTCCCATGTTAGTTCCGGGGGCCATGGCGGCGACGTGCGCCGCATATAAGATATACGTCCCCGCGCTCGCCGCCCGCGCCCCGGTCGGCGCAACGTAAACGACTACCGGCACGCGGGAGGCCGTGATGCCCTGGATAATGTCGCGCATGGCGCTGTCCAGCCCGCCCGGAGTGTCGATCACGATCACGGTGAGGGCGGCGTTTTTTTCCGCGGCCTGGTCCATTCCGCGGATGAGATAGTCGGCCGTCGCAGGGCCAATGGCATCCTTCACCGTCAACACCAGGACGCGCTTCTCCGCCGCTGCAACAGCGGGTGCAAGGCACGCCAAAAAAAGAAGCAGCTTCACCCACATAAGCCTTTGGTTCGCACTCACCCAGCGCACAGAGTCTAAGGCAGTCAAAGCATATTCTCTACCTTTAGCGTACACCAGCATGGGGCGGGCGGCGGGATCATCGGCCCTCCTCGATACCGCCCTCGCGACTCAAGACTAAGCGGGGCGTTTGGGCGACTTTGTCTATTCAACTTCTTGAAGTCCAGAGTGCTCTCGGTGTCGTGACATCCGTCATATACACGCGTATATTACGGTTTTCGATTCAGGGAAAGCGCCTCATGTCGCGCCTGTTTGTAGCTTTCTTTGGTTTGCTTCTCGGTTGGCAGGCACTTGCCGCAGAACTAACCGTGTCGGCGGCAGCCAGCCTGAGCAACGCCTTTCGCGAGTTGGCTCCACTCTTCGAGGTTCAAAATCCAGGGGTAAAACCGCAGCTCAACTTCGGCGCTTCGGGGGCCCTGTTACAACAGATCGTCAAAGGCGCTCCTGCTGACGTATTTGCCAGCGCAGATCAAGAAACGATGAATCAAGCCCAAGCACAGGGTTTTGTGAAAGCAGACGAACGGCACAACTTCGTCTCCAACACGCTGGTCCTTGTGGTGCCTTCGGATGGTGGTAACACACCGAAGGCGTTGAACGATCTCTTGCAGGCGCATTACCGGCGGATCGCCATCGGACTGCCGGCCATTGTTCCGGTGGGCCGTTATACGAAAAGCGCCCTGGAGAAATCGGGGCTTTGGTCGGCCGTCGAGGCGAAAATGATCGGCGCACAGACTGTGCGACAGGCACTTGACTATGTGGCGCGCTCAGAGGTCGACGCCGGTTTTGTGTACGCGACCGACGCTGCCATCATGCCCGACAAGGTCAGAGTAGCTATCACCGTGCCGACTGATCTCCCGATTCTTTACCCCATTGCACCGGTCGCCGCCAGCGCCAACCACGCAGTCGCGCAGAAGTTCGTCGCCTTCGTCAATTCCCGTCCAGCGCAAGCCGTGCTCGCGAAGTACGGTTTCGGCAAGCCTTGATCGTTGGCCATGGAAAACGCTTGGATCGCGTTGAGCCTGACCCTCAAAGTCGCGGGTTGGGCCACCGTTCTCAACTTGGTCTTTGGGGTGGCCATCGGGTTTTTTCTGGCGCGCAAGCGGTTTCCAGGTCGCGACCTGTTGGATGCGCTTCTGACGCTGCCCCTGGTCATGCCTCCCACCGTGCTCGGCTACTACCTGCTTGTGTTACTCGGGAGTCACGGACCGATTGGCGGGTGGCTTCAGGAGGGCTTCGGCATCAACCTCATTTTTACCTGGCAGGGAGCCGTGATTGCGGCCACCATCGTCGCCTTCCCGCTGGTTTTCAAGTCGGCGCGGGCGGCGTTTGAATCTGTCGATCCTCAGTTTGAACAGGCGGCGCGCGTTCTCCGTATCAGCGAGGTCGCGGTATTTTTTCGGGTGACATTGCCCTTGGCATGGCGCGGCATTTTGGCGGGGGTATTGCTCGCCTTCGCACGGGCGACCGGTGAGTTTGGTGCAACGTTGATGGTGGCAGGAAGCATTCCCGGGAAAACGCAAACCTTGTCCATTGCAGTTTACGAGGCGGTTCAAGCAGGGCAGGACAACGTTGCGAATTTTCTCGTGCTGGTGACATCGGTGACTTGCGTCACGGTGCTGTTGGCCGCCGGTCGACTGGCGCCGGGACGAATTGCAGGTCAGCCATGAGGATGACGCTATGATCTGGGATGTCGATGTGCGCAAGCACTTCGAGAACACCAAACGCAGCTTCACTCTGGACGTGCGCTTTCGCAGTAATGCACGGCGGCTGGTTCTTTTTGGGCCCTCAGGTGCGGGCAAGAGTCAGACCCTGAAGATGATCGCTGGTCTAAGCGCACCCGACGATGGGCATGTTCGACTGGAAGGGCTTTCCCTGTTTGATCATCGCGCACGCATCGCCCTGCCGCCACAGCAACGCGCGCTTGGCTATGTATTTCAGGACTACGCGCTGTTCCCTCACCTCACAGTGCTTCAGAACATTGCGTTTGCGCTGCATCCCGGTCTGGTGAATCCGAAACGCAATGTGCGGCACGACTCCGTGACCCGCTGGCTTGAAACATTCCACCTTGTGCCCGTGGCGCATCAATACCCCGAGCAGCTGTCGGGAGGACAACGTCAGCGGGCCGCCTTGGCCCGTGCTCTTGTGGCCGAACCCCGTGCACTGCTGCTGGATGAACCGTTTGCCGCGCTTGATC
>Ga0187892_10009804_pt1 | contig 12403 bp, 12 predicted proteins | sample MA1701073metaG_FD_139345 | JGI IMG/M metagenome (GOLD analysis project Ga0187892, IMG submission 139345) | Bio-ooze microbial communities from a basaltic lava cave in the Kipuka Kanohina Cave System on the Island of Hawaii, USA - MA170107-3 metaG ...
CGACCGGGGACTTCCAGGCGATCTCGAGGCTGATCTCCGAGGCGCCGCCGGACTTCGAGGTCTACTCCGGCGACGACTGGGCGACCTTCGGGTACCTGTGCCTGGGCGCGGTCGGGGTGGTCTCGGTCGCCGGACACCTGGTCGGGGGCCGGATCCGGCAGCTGTGCGACCTGATCGCGGCCGGCGACATCCCGGCCGCGCGCAAGATCCACGAAGAGCTCACGCCGCTGTTCAACGCGCTGTTCATCACGTCGAACCCGATCCCGGTCAAGACCGCGCTCGCGATGGTGGGGCGCCCGGTCGGGCCGCCGCGCCTGCCGCTCGTGCCGGCGACCTCGGAGGAGCGCGAGCGGATCCGCAAGGCACTGGTGGATGCCGGCCTCCTCTAGGCGGCGGCGCGAGCGAACCCCACCGCGCGTCGTCTTCCTCGGAGGGGTCGGCGAGGTCGGACGCAACATGGCCTGCGTCGAGCTCGACGACCGCGTCCTGATCGTCGACGTCGGCCTGTCGTTCCCCCACGCCGAGATGCCGGGGATCGATCTCGTGCTCCCCGACTTCGAGTACGTGCGCGAGCGCTTCGACGACCTCGAGGCGGTCGTACTCACGCACGGGCACCAGGATCACATCGGCGCGCTCCCGTACCTGCTCCGAGAGCTCGGGGACCGCACGCTCCCGGTCTACGGAACGCCGTTCACGCTCGCGCTCGTCCAGGGTCAGCTCGAAGAGCACGGGGTCCGCGAACGCGCCGAGTTCCGCTCCGTGACGCCCGGCGAGGACGCCTCGGTCGGACCGTTCTCCATGCGGTTCATCCGGGTGACCCATTCGATCCCCGACGGGATGGCCGTCGTGATCGACACGCCGGTGGGCTCGATCTTGCACACGGGAGACTTCAAGGTGGATCAGACGCCGCTCGACGGGCGTCCGACCGACCTGCACGCGCTCGCCGAAGAGGCCGGGCGCGGCGTCCATCTTCTCCTGTCCGACTCGACGAACGCCGAGGAGTCCGGATACACCCAGAGCGAGCGAAGCGTCGGCCCGGTGCTCCAGGACATCATCGCTCGGGCCCCGCAGCTGGTCGTCGTCGCGTGCTTCTCGAGCCACATCCATCGGATCCAGCAGGTGGTGAACGCAGCTCGGGCCGACGAACGGGTCGTCGCCTTCCTGGGCCGCTCGATGCATCAGAGCGTCGAGGCCGCTCGCGAGCTGGGGATCCTGCACACGCCCGGGAGTGACGTCATCGCGATCGAGGAGGTCGAGCACCGCGACCCCTCTCGGGTCGTGGTGATCTGCACCGGCTCCCAGGGGGAGCCGTTCTCCGCCCTGAGCCTCATGGCGGCCCGCGAGCACAAGTGGGTCAAGCTCCAGCAAGGAGACACCGTCGTGCTCTCGAGCAGCCTGATCCCCGGCAACGAGCCGGCGATCCACCGCGTGGTCGACGGGCTCTATCGGACCGGGGCCGACGTCTTCCATATGCCGGCCGCGCCGGTCCACGCGAGCGGCCACGCGGCCGCCGAGGAGCTGCGCCTCATGCTCTCGCTGGTGCGTCCCCGTTGGTTCATCCCCATCCACGGCGAGCGACGGCACCTCGCCCACCACGCGAAGATCGCCACGGAGGTCGGGATCGCCCCCGATCACGTGCTGATCTGTGAGGACGGGGACATCGTCGAGGTGGGGGAGAAGGTCCAGATCGCCGGCCGGGCACCCGCCGGGATGACCTTCGTGGACGGGCTCGGGATCGGCGACGTCGGCGAGGTCGTCCTGCGCGACCGCCGCAAGCTCGCGGGGGACGGGGTCGTGGTGGTGGTCGTGGCCGTGGACGCCCACCACGGCCAGGTGCTCTCGGGGCCGGACATCGTGAACCGCGGCTTCGTGTTCGACGAGACCTCGGGCGACATCCTTGAAGCGGCGCGCGAACGCGTCATGCTTTCCCTGCAGGGGTCCGCCGAGGCCGAGGTCGTGGACCGCGGCGTGCTCGAACAGAACATCCGGCGGACGCTCGGCAAGTACTTCTACGAGGTCACGCAGCGCAAGCCCGTGATCTTGCCCGTCATCGTGGAGGTGTAGTTGGCGAGCACCAAGAAGGGGCGCCGCTCGGGCGCCCCTGCTCGCGAGTCGGTCCGCAGCCACCTTCGCCCGTGGGCGCGAGACGCCCTCGGCATCGGGCTTGTGGTGCTGGCCCTGCTGGCCGTCCTCGGCCTGTGGTTCGAGGCCGCGGGGCCGGTCGGGCGCGGCATGGACTGGTTGCTCCACGCGGGCTTCGGCGTGGCCGCCGTCGCGTTCCCCGTGATCGCCTTGTACTGGGGCCTGCTCCTCCTCCGCGGCACGGCCGAGGAGGACCGGCTGCGGATGTTCATCGGGTTCGCGATCGCGCTCGTCGGCGTCTTGGCGCTCCTGTCGCTCGGGCGGGGCAACCCGCGCCCGTTCGGTGGGTTCGACCGGGTGAGCGAGAGCGCCGGCGTGGTCGGGGCGCTCGCCTCGTGGCCGCTCGGCAAGCTCGTGTCGGAGGTGGGCGTCGCGATCGTGTGGGGCGGAGCGGTGCTCCTCGGCCTGCTGATCTTCACGGGAACGCCGCTGTCCGCGCTGTGGGAGCGCGTCCGCGATGCGTTCGCTCGCGAGGACGGGGATGCCGAGGACGAACCGGACGACGAGGAGGAAGAGGACGCGCGGGGGAGAGCGGTCATCATCCACCGCGAGCGCGACCTCCCGGTCCTCGAGCTCCCCGAGGACGAGGAGGACGAGGAAGAGCTCGAGCCGATCGATGTCCCCGAGCTCGTCCGACCCTCCGGCGACGAGGACTACGAGCTTCCGCCGCTCGAGCTGCTGCGAACCTCTCCGCCGTCGGCCGCCAGCCAACGCGACGAGGAGCACCAGATGGCCGCCCTGGAGCGCACGTTCCATACGTTCGGTGTTCCCGCCCACGTCGTGACCGCGCACCGCGGGCCGACCGTGACGCTGTACGAGGTGGAGGTCGAGGCCGGCACCAAGGTGAACAAGGTGCTCGCCCTCGCCGACGACATCGCGTACGCGCTCGCGACGCCCGACGTGCGGATCATCGCCCCGATCCCCGGTCGCTCGGCGATCGGGGTCGAGGTCCCGAACAAGGTCCGGGACTTCGTGATGCTCGGCGACATCCTGCGCTCGAAGGCCGCGATGGACGACGACCATCCACTCTCGGTGGCACTCGGCAAGGACGTGCACGGGCGCGCACAGATCGTGAACCTGACCCAGATGCCGCACCTGCTGATCGCGGGTGCGACCGGCGCCGGGAAGTCGAGCCTGATCAACTCGTTCGTCACCTCCGTCCTGATGCGCACGGATCCGGACGAGGTCAAGCTCGTGCTGGTCGACCCCAAACGCGTCGAGCTGATGCACTTCGCGGACCTGCCGCACCTGCTCGTGCCGGTGATCGTGCACCCCAAGCGGGCGGCCGAGGCGCTCTCCTGGGTCGTGCGCGAGATGGAGCAGCGGTACGAGCTCCTCGCGATGGTGGGCGTGCGCGACATCGACGGCTACCGCCAGGGGCTGGACGAGGACACGCTGCGGATCCCGCCGGGCCGCGAGGACGACATCGAGGACATCCCGTACCTGCTCGTCGTGATCGACGAGCTCGCCGACCTGATGATGGTCGCGCCGCGCGACGTGGAGGACGCGATCTGTCGCATCGCGCAGATGGCGCGCGCCGTCGGGATCCACCTGGTGGTCGCGACGCAGCGGCCGTCGGTCGACGTCGTCACCGGCCTGATCAAGGCGAACATCCCCTCGCGCATCGCGCTGATGACCTCGAGCCAGGCGGACTCCCGTGTGATCCTCGACATCAACGGCGCCGAGAAGCTCGTCGGCCACGGAGACCTGCTGTTCGCGCCGTCCTCGGCGAGCAAGCCGGTGCGGCTCCAGGCGGCGTGGGTGACGGAGAAGGAGATCCAGTCCGTCTGCGAGTGGGTCCGGGAGCAGCGCGACGTCGAGTACGCGATGAGCGTCGAGGGCCTCGGCCGACCGCCGACCGAGGCCGAGGAGGACGGCGGCCTTGGTGGCGACGACGAGCTGCTCGAGCAGGCGGCCGACCTCGTGATCCGATCGCAGCTCGGCTCGACGAGCATGCTCCAGCGCAAGCTGAGGGTCGGGTTCGCTCGCGCCGGCCGCCTGATGGACCTGCTCGAGGAGCGGGGGCTCGTGGGGCCGTCGCTCGGCTCGAAGGCGCGCGACGTGCTGATCACGCCCGAGGAGTGGCAGGAGTCCCGCTCGGCCCGCGCCGGCTGACCGTCTGCGCCTACTCCGTCTTGTTCTCGCTCAACACCTGGCGACTGGGGTGCTGATTCACGTGTAGGTCGAGCTGCTGATACGGTCCGGCCATGGCACCGCGCAGGGGGGGCGCGGAGGCGGCATCGCTGCTTCTCGTGATGGTGCTCGTCCAGTCTTCTGCTGCGCACGCCACCGTTCGTGGCCCGTGTGAGGTGTCGGTCGGGGAGAACTCGATCACCGCGGGGCACGATACCCCCGCCACCGCTCTGAGACTCGGGCCCGACAACGACGTCGAGATCGTCGGGCAGGTCGGCACGACCAGCGCGCCCGGAGTGGTGCGCGAGGTCCGATACGAGATCCCCTTCCTGGGGGGTGTGATCCGCACGTCCCAACTGTCAAGCGGAGCGGACTGGTCGTCGAACCTCCCCACCGGCGGGCTTACCTGGGCTTCGCTCGGGCTGTTCCTCGTCAGGTTCGAGGCGGGGACGTCGCGCGGCATCTGTACAGGCGAGTTCTACCTGTGCCTCACCGGGAACCCACTCACCACCGTGGTCGGCGCCGTCAGCGTCGTGCTCATGCTGGCGGGCGGGGCGCTCGTGGTTCGTTCGATCGCACGCAATCGACGACCCACTGGCAGGCCCCAATTCGTGGCTCCATTCGTTGGACAGGCCATGCTGATCCTGGGCGTTGGCCTGATCCTGCAACAGGCCTGCTATTCGGAGATCGGCCTCTTTCAGGCGATCGGCCTGCCGCTCCTCGGCGGGGTCGTCCTGACGGGCGTCCTCGGTCTGGTCCGTGTCCGGCGGACTCGAGAAGAGATGGAACGAACACGTGCAAGACGCTGATCAGCGTGTGGGGACGAAGATCGGCGTCTACAGGATCGAGGCCGTCCTGGGCCGTGGCGGGATGGGCGTCGTCTATAGGGCGACGCAGATGTACCCGAAACGCCAGGTCGCCCTCAAGCTCCTGGCGCCGAGCTTGGCGAGCGACGCCACCTTCCGAGAGCGCTTCTTCCGGGAATCGAACAGCGCGGCCGCCATCGATCACCCGAACATCCTTCCGATCTACGACGCTGGTGAAGCTGAAGGAACGCTCTACCTCGCCATGCGTTTCGTCGAAGGCAAAGACCTGCATGCCCTCGTGGCTCATCAGGGCTCCCTTACTCCCGCTCACAGCCTTGACCTACTGGGCCAGATCGCGGCGGCGCTGGACGCGGCTCACGAGCGCGGACTCATCCATCGGGACGTGAAACCCGGCAACATCCTGGTCTCGAAGACGGGCTCCGACGTCCCGGAGCACTGCTACTTGACCGATTTCGGACTCACCAAGATGGCTCCCAGTGGGACGCGCCTCACCGAGATCTCGACAAGCCTCACGGAGTCCGGGCAGGTCATCGGGACCCCGGACTTTATGGCGCCCGAACAGATTGACGGCCGCGCGACCGACTCGCGGACCGACCAGTATGCGCTCGGCTGCGTCCTGTGGGTGTGCCTCACCGGCGAAGTTCCGTTCCCCCGAGAGCACTCACTGGCCATCTTGTACGCGCACCTGTCGGAACCTCCGCCCCGGCTGAGCGACGCGAGTCCGGCCCTCCCGAAGGCTCTCGATCGGGTTCTCGAGCGCGTCCTCGCCAAGGACCCGAACGACCGGTTCCCGAGTTGCCGCTCGCTCATCCGGACAGCCAGGGAAGCTTCGGGGCTCGAGCGTCGGCGCAGGCTGGCCAAGCGAACAGGCCTGAGGAGCACGAAGGAGACCACCCTCGAAAGGAAGGGCGGGCAGGCGACCCGCCGGCGGACGGATCGATGGCGGACCGCCGCGGCGGCTTCCGCGGGCGTAGCCTTGGTTGCGATCACGGTGCTGCTTGCGCAGGTGCGCATCAACGCTCCGGCAGTCCCCACGAGTCCCACAGATGTGCTCGTCCCCGAGGTGACGATCCCCGAGCTACCGAGACCGACCACCCGGGTGGTGGAGCGGGATGAGAAGGATCCGTTGGCATTCCTCGACATCGCGACCGCGGAGGTGGAAGCTCAGCGTAACGAGATCCGTCTCGTAGTAACCGCGCATCGCGCACCCCCGGCTGCTGGGCGCCTCGTCTGGAACTTCGATTCCACCGGGAGCCTGCGTGATGGGTGCGAGGGGTTCGAGTGGCGGGTCATCACGCTGGGGACCTTCGTTCAGCTTCAGCGTTTCCGCGCCGCGCCTGCCTGTACGTTCGACGTCGTCGACGGCGCGACTCCTGGCTCCGGAACCGAGCGAAGCATCGCGATCGTTGTGGGAGCCGAGGCGTTCCGTGCAGGCTTCCCGACGGAGTTTCGATGGCAGGCGGTCGGGGGGTTGGGTGTTACTGCAGACGAGGTTCCTACGGGTGCGCCCGCGCGGTTCCCGTGATTCGTACCGCCTGGGCTAGGGCGAGACCGTCAGGGCGAGACGGTCAGTCCGAGGTCTACGCCCGCGAGCAGCAGCACGAACAGGGTCGCACCGGCCAGGAGCACCGTCTCGACGGCCCGGTTGAACGCCTTGCGTTTCATCGTCACAGCCCCGGGAGCTCGACGTTGGTGAAGAACCAGACGGAGCTCGTCAGCCAGAGCACCGTGAGCGCGGTGAACACGACGCCGCCGAGCACGGGCAGCGCGAGCTTCGGCATGCCGGAGGCGCGCACCACCAGGATCTTGGCGGTCAGCGCGCCGAAGAACAGGCAGCCGAACAGGCCGTGCACCAGCACCCGCGTCTGTCCGGACTGGAACCCGAGGGACCACAGGCAGGGCTCCCGGTCGCTTCGCTCGCCATGACCACCCTTCGAGACGACGAGCCGAACGATAGCGGTGCCGGGTCGTGCGGTCGAGCCGGTTCGGCTCAGAGCGCGTTCACGAGCTCGCTCAGCAACCCGATGCTGCCGGCCGTCTGCTCGTCGTCCACCGAGTAGGAGCCTCGCCACACCTCCGTCCTCCAGTACTCGAAGATCCGCTCGGGGCTCCAGCCGCGGGCCAGGGCGCTGCGATAGCCGCGGACGATCTCGCTGCCGACCCAGAGCGCCCACGGGTTGACCAGGAACCCGCCGCGCTCGGCGTCGTCGGACATCCACAGCGAGCCGACGACCCCCCACGAGCCGTCATCCTGCTTGCCGCTCACCAGCAGGAACCGAACCCTGCCCTCGTGCTCGAGCGCGATCGACCCGGGCCGGTCGGCGATGGCGAAAGCCGATGCGGACGAGAAGGCGAATGCGTGAGTGCTGGTCACCTGGACCTCCTGGCGCGGCCGGGAGCGGTTCGAACGTTATCGCCCGTGCCTTCCACGCACATCGGGCCTCGGACCTAGGGCTTCGCACGGACCCTCGGTCGCACGTCCGGGGCCGGCCCATCGCCCGGATGCGGGTCGCATGCATCGGGGGCTCGGTTAGGATGCTGCTGCGATCTGGCCGGAGGGGCGTGTGCAGCGATCGGTGCTCGGTGTGGGCTCGGCCTTGCGCGCCGTGCGTGAAGGCCGCGGTCTGAGCCTCGAGGAGGCGGCCCGCGACACACGGGTGCGACAGGAGTTCCTCGAGGCGATCGAGGCCGAGGACTTCGACCGGCTGCTCGGGGACGTGCACGCTCGAGGGTGCCTGCGAACCTACGCCACGTACCTGCGCCTTTCTCCCGACAAGGTCGTGTCGGCGTACGAGCGCGAGTTCGGCGTCCCCGAGATCGTCGTGCTCGAACCGCCGCCGCTGCAGACCGAGCCCGTCCTGGGCCGCCGCCGCCGCAGGGACGACCATCGTCTGTGGATCTTGCTTGCGGCGACCGTCCTCGTGCTGGCCACCGCGTTCGGCGTGCTCTCGTCGCGTCGTCCGGCGCCGCCGCCCGCCGAGCTCGCGGAGGAGGCCAGCTCGGTGGGAGCCGTTGCGGGAGCCGTACGCCCCATCAGCGTGGCGCTCCTCGCGCGCAGGCCCGTCGAGGTGACGATCGTCGCCGACGGGGGCGAGCCGCAGCACTACACGCTCGAGGCCGACGAAGGCCGCTCCTTCGAAGCGGATTCCGAGGTCTGTGTGTACCTGTCCGAGGGCGCGGTCACCAGCGTCACCGTGAACGCCACCCCCCACGGCCACGTCGGCGAGTTCGGCGAGCCGTGGGAGGAGTGCTACAGCTACGACGAGACGACCGCGACGGGGAGCTGAACCTCCCGGGTGCGGGCCGAGATCGTCGCGGTCGGCACCGAGCTGCTCATCGGACAGATCTCGAACACCAACGCGCAGTGGATCTCCGAGCGTCTGGCCGAGATCGGCATCGACGTCTTGCATCATCAGGTCGTCGGCGACAACGTCGAGCGGATCGTCCGAGCGCTCGAGCTCGCGGCCTCGCGCGCGGACGTGGTCATCGTGACGGGCGGGCTCGGCCCGACGCAGGACGACCTCACGCGCCCCGCCCTCGCGTGCGCCGCCGGCGCGGAGCTCATCCGGCGTCCCGAGATCGAGTCGACGCTCCGGGAGCGGTTCGAGATCCGCGGTCGCGCGATGCCGGACTCGAACCTCGCGCAGGCCGACGTCCCAGAGGGCGGGCGATACATCGCGCCCGAGCGCGGGACGGCGCCGGGCCTGATCGTGAAACTCGGCCCCGCGACCGTCTACGCGGTGCCCGGGGTGCCCTCCGAGATGCGCGAGATGATGGAGGGGGTCGTGCTCCCCGAGCTCACGGCAGGGGCGGGGCCGTCCGCGTTGGTCTCGCGAACGTTGCGCTGCTACGGACTGGCCGAGTCGCGCGTCTCCGAGCTCCTCGACGATCTGTATCACGGGTCGACGAACCCGACCGTCGCGTACCTCGCGGGCGGGGGAGAGGTGCACGTTCGTCTGTCCGCGAAGTCCACGACCGCCGAGGCCGCGCGGGCGCTGCTCGAGCCGCTCGAGCGGTCGGCGCGCGAACGGCTCGGCGACCACGTCTACGGCGCGGACGACCAGACGCTGGACGCCGTGATGGGTGCGCTGCTCGGCGAACGAGGCCTCACGCTCTCGTGCGCCGAGTCGCTCACGGGCGGCGGCCTCGGCGAGCGGATCACCGCCGTCCCCGGCGCATCGGCCTACTTCCTCGGCTCGGCCGTGACGTACTCGATCGAGGCGAAACGCTCGATCCTCGGCGTGTCGGAGGCGACCCTCGATGGGCCGGGGCCCGTGAGCAGTGCGTGCGCCGCCGAGATGGCCGCGGGCGCGCGCCGGGTCTTCGGCTCGGACATCGCCGTGGCGCTGACCGGAGCCGCCGGGCCCGAGCCCTATGGAGGCGCCGAGCCCGGTCAGGCGTGGATCGCGATCGACGCGCCCGGCCTGGCGCACCAGCACGGCTTCCGGTGGCCCTTCGATCGCGAGCTCGTTCGCCGGTTCTCGGAGATGGCGGCGCTCGACCTCCTGCGACGGCACGTGCTCGGCCTCCCCCTCCCGGACTGATGGCTCGCGACCGTGCCGCCCGGCCCGAGGCGCGCCCGGTGCGGTTGTTCGTTGCGGTCGAGGTGCCGGATCAGGTCCGATCGCGCGTGGCGGATGTGGTCTCACCGCTCCGCGAACGATTCCCGAACGCGCGGTGGGTACCGGTCGAGAACCAGCACGTCACCGTGAAGTTCCTCGGCTCGACCTGGCCTCGGCTCGTCGAGTGGGTGGCTGCGTCCGTCGGCGAGGTGGCGACGGCTCTGGAGCCGTTCGAGACGCGCGTCTCCGGTCTCGGCGCGTTCCCGAACGAACGACGCGCCCGCGTCCTGTGGGCCGGACTCGACGATCCGGCGTCGCGTTTCGGGCGGCTCGCGGCGAGCCTCGATGAGGCGCTCGCCCGCGAGTTCAAGCCGGAGGAGCGGGCGTTCACACCGCATCTGACGCTCGTGCGGTTCGATCCGGCCGTCGCGGTCGGCGAACTTCCCGCCGATGTGACGACCGAGCCGTTCGCGGTGGATCGGATCGTCCTGTTCCGGAGCCACCTTCGCCGGCCCGCCCCCGTGTATGAACCACTCGCGGCGTTCGGTCTAGGCGGCGGGCTTGCTTGACCTCGAACACCTGTTCGAGTAGCCTTTCCTCGACTTGCAGTTCGGTAACTACAGGGGTGTAATCCATGTCAGACCCTCGCGGTAGCGTGCGCCTCACGTCGAGCCGGATGTCGGGGAGGACCTCACGCGGGCGGTGGCTCGATGGGCGAAGGGGACGAAGGGGGCTTCACGGATGGACGACCGGGACAAGATGCTCGAGGTCACGCTCTCGCAGATCGAGAAGCAGTTCGGCAAGGGCGCGGTGATGAAGCTCGGCGAGCATCCCATGGGCGCCGGCATCTCGGTGATCCCGACGGGTTCGCTCGCGCTGGACATCGCGCTCGGCGTCGGCGGCATACCTCGCGGTCGCGTGGTCGAGGTGTTCGGCCCCGAGGGCTCGGGCAAGACGACGGTCTGCCTGCACATCATCGCGGAGGCGCAGCGCCACGGCGGCATCGCGGCGTTCGTGGACGCCGAGCACGCGCTCGACCCCACGTACGCGCAGCGCCTGGGTGTCAACATCGACGAGCTGCTCGTGTCGCAGCCGGACTCCGGCGAGCAGGCGCTCGAGATCGCGGACATGCTCGTGCGCTCGGGTGCGCTCGACGTCGTGGTGATCGACTCGGTCGCCGCGCTCGTGCCGCGGGCCGAGATCGAGGGCGAGATGGGCGACACGCACGTCGGGCTCCAGGCCCGGCTGATGTCGCAGGCGATGCGCAAGCTCGCCGGCACGCTCTCGCGCTTCGACACCACCGCGGTCTTCATCAACCAGCTCCGCGAGAAGATCGGTGTGATGTTCGGATCACCTGAAACAACCCCCGGCGGCCGAGCGTTGAAGTTCTATTCGTCGGTGCGCCTGGACGTCCGCAAGGTCGAGAACCTCAAGGACGGCGTCGAGGTCGTCGGCTCGCGGACCCGCGTCAAGGTCGTGAAGAACAAGGTCGCGCCGCCGTTCCGCCAGTGCGAGTTCGACATCATGTACGGGTTCGGCATCTCGAAGGAGGGGAGCCTGCTCGACGTCGGGGTCGACCTGGAGATCGTGAAGAAGAGCGGGGCCTGGTTCACGTACGAGGGCGACCAGCTCGGCCAGGGCCGGGAGAACGCCCGCCAGTTCCTCGCCGAGCACACCGACGTCGCGCTCGAGCTCGAGCGCAGGGTCCGCGAGGCGGTCGGCCTGACCGCGTTCGGCGTCGAGGGCGACCAGACGCCGATCGAGGTCGCGCCGGAGGTCGTGGTGACCGACGAGCCGGCGCCCGAGCCGGCGAAGGTCGCCAAGGAGCGTGAGACGACCGGGGCCACGGCCGGCTAAGGGGAAGGGTTGGCCGGGCCCCGGCGTTCTCGCGAGCCGAAGCAGCTGCTCGACTGCCACGAGCGCGCGCTCCGACTGCTGGCCGTGCGGGCGCGCTCGCGCCGAGAGCTCGAGGTGCGGCTGCTCCGAGCGGGCTTCGAGGCCGAGGAGGTGCAGGACGAGGTCTCGAGGCTCGAGGAGGTTGGGCTCCTGGACGACGAGGCGTTCGCGACGGCGCTCGTGAACCACCACGTCAAGGTGCGAGGGAGCGGCCGGCGCGTGGCCGAGCGGGAGCTGTTCGCCAAGGGCATCGACCGAGCCCTGATCGAACGGACACTGGCGGGTCATCCCGTGGACGAAAGCGGCCTTGCGGAGGAGCTGGCTCGAGGCCGGGTCGCCCGGCTCGCGAACCTTCCTCGAGACAAGGCGTACGCTCGCCTCGTGAGCTTCCTCGCGCGGCGGGGGTACGAGGCCGCGGTGGCTCGCCGGGCGGCCAAGCGGGCGCTCGAGCTCGATCGACCGGTCGAATGAGGGGTCGTCCCTTGCCTCAGATTGCGGCAAGCCGTACGCTGACCTCACGAGGTTCATCGTTGGTCAACTGTTTAAACCGTGCCTGACACCATGATCAGCCAGTCGACACAGAGACCGCATCGGATGGGAGGGCCGCAGGGGCTCCAACGCCCCCCGACGCCCTAGTCCTCATCCGCCCGACGCACGGCCGGACAGCGCCCGAGGGGCCTCGGTCCGGTCGTTGTCGTCTTCAGAGGCGGTGAACCGATGGAAGCGGTCGTGGGGATCGTGGCGCTCGTGGTCGGGGTTGGACTGGGGTTCGTGGTCCGAAGAGCAGTCGGCCAGTCGCGAGCGCAGAGCGCGGAGGCCAGGGCGCAGAAGGTGATCCTGGAA
>Ga0187892_10009805_pt1 | contig 12400 bp, 9 predicted proteins | sample MA1701073metaG_FD_139345 | JGI IMG/M metagenome (GOLD analysis project Ga0187892, IMG submission 139345) | Bio-ooze microbial communities from a basaltic lava cave in the Kipuka Kanohina Cave System on the Island of Hawaii, USA - MA170107-3 metaG ...
AACTCGTAAACCCGTGCCCGCGTGCGGGGATGCATGGGCAGGATCACCGGTATGTCCTGGGCGAGAGTCGTCAGGGCGACGAGGATTCCGCGCAACGTCTCCCGCGTGTCGACATTACTTGGTCGGTGTAGCGTCACCAGAGCGTATCCACCCTCTGGACGCGCCGGAAGTCGCAGACGCTCGACGATGGTGGAACGCGTCGCCAGCTTCCGGCACCACACCAGCGAGTCGACCATCACGTTGCCGACGAAGAAAATCCGGTCGGTCGGATGGCCTTCGCGCTGTAGATTTTTATTGGCGCTCGCCTCGGTCGTAAACAGGAAGTCGGAAAGCGCGTCGGTCACGATACGATTGATCTCCTCAGGCATGGTGCGATCGAAGCTGCGCAAACCTGCTTCGACGTGAGCCACCGGGATGCAGAGCTTCGCCGCGGTTAGGGCACACGCCGCTGTCGAGTTGACGTCACCGACCACAAGCACGACGTGTGGCTTTTCCTCAAACAGCACCGGCTCGAAACGCCGCATGACCTCAGCGGTCTGGATAGCGTGCGTACCGGAGCGTACTCCCAGCGTCCGATCGGGGCGAGGAATCTGCAGGTCGGCGAAGAACGCCGCCGACATGTCGTCGTCGTAATGCTGTTCGGTATGAACGAGCACCGACTCGAGCCGGAGTCCTCGTGCTTCGACCGCCGGCCGCGCAGCGTCTAGCGCCCGCACGATCGGCGCGATCTTCACGAAGTTGGGGCGCGCGCCGACGACGGAGAGGATTTTCATCGGCTACCAAGCGTGACCAGTGGTCGCGGGGCGCGACACGGACATGCCCCCGCGGCCCGCCCCTGCCGCAGTCGCTCGATATGTGGGGGCACTACCACAGGCCGTACACGCAGCACGTCTTCCTCACCACAGATCGAACTGCCACCACGGTTGCGCCCACCCGAACTGGATCCGGACAGCGTTCTGGTCGATGATGCCCTCCGATAGCTCATTGCTAAAAGGCTCGCCGGCATCGCTGCGCCGATACACATATGCAAGCCGGGCCGTAATGTTGCGCCACACAACATACGACACGCCGGTATTGAGACCGATCAGTTCGAAGGAGCCCGACGTCGTGTCGAAGTGTGAGTAGCTGGCGGTGAGTGAGCCGCTCAGGAGCTGCGTGAGCTGAATGCCGTAGCTGACGTATCCGGTCAGAGTCGTTGAGGATCCCGCGACGCCGGCACTCGGCGTGATGCCTTGCTGCGCACCGATCGTCAGGCCGGACCGCTCGAAGGAGCGGTTGAGCCCGATGGCGAATGTCACACTGCCGTTCGTTTCTGAAGGGCCCTCGAGTTGGCGCGTCAATGCGCCGCCCAAGGACCCGAATACGTTCCAGAGGTCACTGACTTGATAGTTGGCGCCCAAACCTAAGCCGTAGGCCTCGCTGTCTTGCGCGTTGGTGCTGTTGAAGCGCGAGTACGAGACGGCGGGACCCACGGAAAGCGTCGGCGTCAGCTGGTACCCGAGCGTGATGCCCGCGCGCTGCGTCAGATCGACATCACCCGGATCATCGAAGTTTGCAACGCCATTGCCGTAGTTGAAACTACTGCTCCAGCGAGGATCGAAGAAGTACGTGGCTGTTATTCCAAACGAGTTAACGAAGGCACTGCCGCGCGGCAGGGTGATGCTGACGTTGCCAGGGTTGATGTCCGATGGATCAGTCTCCTGCTGGGGGGGCGGCAGGGAGGTATCTGCACCTGTGACGAAGCCAATGTCGCGAGTAGTGCCGACGCGGGCCAACGAGTTGTCCACGTCGAAGCGCAGGTAGGGAGTCCACTGGTAAGCTGTCGAGAGGTTCAGGCGCTGCGCCTCAGCGAGGTTGACGGCCGTATTCGCCGAGCGTGCGAGGTAGACCATGCTAGTACCCAAGTTCAAGTTAGTATCCGAGTTTTCTGTTACGTACGTTACGCCCATGCCGATGCGCAGCCGGGTGACGAGATCCCACGTTTTATCGGGGGTGAAGAAAATGTTGTCGTTGTACTCCTCGCTTATACCGAGGTTCGGCGTGAGCAGCACATATGCTCCGCCAGACTGCGGGTCGCCTAACGTCAACGCGGCGGCGAAGGTGGCGACGATCGCCGATCGGTGACGCCTTCTCTGCTGCGGGCAACTCCCTCTCACCTGTCGCCACCGGACGTGGTTCGACCACAAGCCGTCGTGCCGCCGTTCTTGTCAAGAGGCCGGGGCGACACGTGCGGCAGGCTCTTGGTATGGAGCAGCATCGATGACGCGCGCGGCGGCGCACAGAGGGGCCATGGCATCACTGACGGGCGCGAACCGAAAGTCGGTGAGCAACCGGCGGACCCGTGTCTCGGTCGCGTCCAAGTTCGTATACTGGCGGAACCGCGCTCCGGCTTTGGCGGACAAGCGGGGTTGCTCAGCATCAAACTCCCATGGGTGGACATACACCATCGCCGGTGCCAGGTCCCGACGATTAATTCGCGCGATTGCCCAGCGAGTAAACGCGTACGGGAAGATGCGGAGGTATCCGCCGCCCGCGACCGGCATGTTCATACCCAAGATGCGAACCGTTGAGGGGGGTATCTCGAGGATCTCACCGGCAGCGCAGCGGAGCCGCACCGGAAAGCGGCTAAAGCTGGGGATTCCGTAGATGTCATGCCGCACCGGAAAAATGCTCGAGTCGTACTCAAACCCTTCTTCGATCAGGATGTCGAGCGCCCACAGCGTGCTAGCAACGATCGAGTAGCTGGCGGCACGGAACCCGCGAACGCATGCTCCCAGCGTATCCTCCAGCACACGCTTCCCACGCGTCACGTCGTCGCGAAACGCTGTGGGTCCAAGCTTGTAGACCAAGCGGTGTGCGTACCCGTGGCACGCGACTTCGTGGCCACGGCGGGCGATTTCGGTCAGCAGCGCCGGATGCCGCTCGGCAACCCAGCCGAGCACGAAGAAGGTGGCGCATACGCCGAACTCGCTGAGTTGGTCGAGGATGCGATGCGTGTTGGTCTCGACCCGTCGTGGCAAGCGCTCCCACTCTTCCGGCCGCACCACTGCATCCATTGCGTTGGGGTGGAAGTACTCTTCGACATCGACGGATAGCGCGTTCACAATCATCGAAACAGCCGTCTACGTCGAGGACGCTCCGTGCCCGCCGTACCGATCCCGCCCATAGTAGTAGTAGTTGGAAACGCTTTCGGTGGCTCCGTTGAATATCACACCCAGAAATCGTTCCGCTCCCAACGCTTCGATGGCCTTGATCACCGCGTCGCGTGGCGTGACGTCGGCGCGAACGACGAGTAGGACGTGCTCGGCGTGACGAGCGAGCAGGATCGGATCCGCAGTCAGCAGCAGAGGCGGTGCATCGATCAGTAGATACCGATCGGGGAAGCGTGACTTCAGCTCGACGAGCAGGGCTGGCATGCGGTCCGACGTCAACAACTCTGTCGACATCGCCGAGCTATGGCCGGCCGGTAGCACCTGCAGCCGCTCGTGTGCAGTGGACCGCAGGCATTGTTCCCACTGCGCGTCTCCGCGCAGGTAATCGACGAGCCCTGGCGTATCTTGGAGGCCAAACCCCGAAGCGATCGACGGGCTCCGGAGGTCGGCGTCGACGAGGATGACGCCGGGGCCGAGGCTCATCGACAGGGCCACGGCGAGATTCGCCGCGCACAGTGTCTTGCCTTCCTGATCGAGCGCGCTCGTCACCATGAAGGTTCCATGCCCGACGCTTTCGATCCGCGTGCGCAGCACGCGGAACTGCTCGCCCACTGTGGTGTCGTGACGAGGGGACACGAGCAGCGGGAATGAGACGTCCAACTTGCCATTGCTGCTCGTCTGCCGGAACCAGCGTGGCAGCCACCGTCGCGGGCGGTGTCGCGGTGCAGGCGGGTCAGTCGTGCGGTTGATCAGCGGCGTTATCGGCCGCGCGGCCTCGGAGGGCTGCTCCGCCGTCTGTTGCGGTCGGCTCACAACCGCATCGCCGCCGGGCTGTTGGTGGGCACGCCGCGCATCGGCTTGTCGCTGCGCCTTCCGAAGGGCCTCGAAAATCTCGCTCATGGGATCACGCTACTTATCCGCGACCGTCGACGAACGTCACTTCGCCCTGTGGCCGCAGCGGTGGTAAATCAGAAGAAAGTGGTGACCATCGTCGACGCCCCGAGCCCGATGATGAACGCCGCCGCGCTGGCGGCGAGCACTGTGGCGCGGTAGCGCCGGCGTCGCCGGTCGACGTCTGCCGTGTACACTTGCGGAATGACCGCGAGCACCGGGAGGGTCGAGCCGGAGAGCTCCTCGGCAGAGTGGTACGAGGTGTCGATCCGCCAGAGGAAGATCGGGATCCCCAGGCCGAACGCCAAGCTGAGGGCCGCGCCCGCGAGCGTGAGCAACTGACGGTCCGGCTTGATAGGGGCCTGCGGTAAGCTGGCCGGATCGAGAATGCGAAAACGCTCGGCCTTCTGCCGCCGTTCGAGGCTCTGAGAGAGTTGTGCCTCGAGCTTCTTATCTAGAAGCCGCTGGTACTTGCCGTGGGTCACGTCGTAGTCGCGCGTGAGGTCCTTCTGCTGTTGCTCGTGTATAAACGACACGTCCACGCGCCGCCGATACTCTTCGATTGCCCTCTGCAGGCGTTCCTCGTCCTGCTTCATGCGCTTGATGTCCAACCTGCTTTGGTTGATCGCCTGGGCCAGGTCGGGCGGCAGTGACGGGTCAACACCGGGCTCGTCTCGCGACGGGTTGGCCCCGATCTCTTGGTGCAACCGCGCGATCTGATTCTCCGTCAGCATGACGTCCGGATGCTCACGAGTGTAGCGACTGCGCAGATCGCTCAGTTGCGTCTCGAGCTGGCGCAGTCGCATCGTCGGGCTCCCGGCGTTGGCCGAGACGTCGGCGGTTCCTTCCTGCGAGCGAAACGACCGCACCTCGCTAGCCTGCCGGTCGAGGATGAGCTTGCGTTCCATGGCGGCAGACAGCGCGGCGCTGACGCCCTCGAGCTGCCGCGCGGACGACTCGAGCGCCTGCATGTTTGTCGCGCGTTGCTCCGGCAGCTCCCCCATATACTTCTGCTTGAAGACTTGGATGGCCGCCTCCTGGTCCTCGAGCTGCCTCTTGCCCTTGTTGAGCTCTCCCTCGAGGAATTCGGTGGTGCCGGTCGCGTGCTCCTCGCGGATGCGCAAGTTCTCGTCGATGTACATCCCGGCGATACGTGCGGTGACTTGCTGAACCATCCTCGGATCGCCACCATCAAACGAGATGCGGAAGGCATTGTCGGGAGCGAACACTTCGACCTTGACCCTGCGGCGGATGCGATCGACTAGGCCCTCCATTGGAATGCCTTGCTGTCGCTCGGCTTCGAACATGTTGAAGTCCTTGATGATCCCCTCCAGGCGGGTGCGGCTGAGCACCTCTTGATTCATCGCTTGCAGGCGCTTCTCCAGCCTCGTCGTCACCGTGGCTCTGACGTAGGTCTCGGGGATGTCCTGCGGCTCGACCATGATGAGGGTGGTCGAGCGGTAGACGTTCGGCAGCGCTCGCACGGTGATGACCGTCAATGGCAGCCCAACCATCAACGTGCACACGACGATGAGACGATGCTTGTATACTGCGTTTAGAAACTCTAACAGCGGAAATCCGGATGGCATGAGTGCGTTCCTCCGATGCGGGTCCGGTGAGCTCCTCAGGGGACGATGACGGTGTCGTTGTTCTGCAGCACGATGTCGGACTCCTCGCCCGAGACGATGGCGTCGTAGTCTGGTTCAATCGCCGGGCTGCCCGGGCGGATGATGCGCACGCTGCCGCGGCTCGCGAATGGGGTAAAGCCGCCGGCGATTGCCAACGCCTGCAGGAAGGTCTGGTTCGGACGCAGATCGTACATCCCCGGGGCCCCAACGTTGCCGATCATGAAGTAACGCCGGCTGCTCGTAGCCACCCGCACCACAACGTTTGGCATGTCGACGAAGCGCACCAGTCCCTGCCGAATCTCTTCGGCGAGCTGTTCGGGCGTCAGCCCTGCCGCCTGCACATCACCCAACAGGGGCATGGTGGCCTTGCCGTCGGAGCGCACTTGAAGTGCTCCACTGAGCTGAGCTTCACGCCAGACGATGACCTCTAGCGTGTCGCCCGCGGTGATGAGATAGGGGTCGGGCGGCGGAATGGGGGGAATGGATGTGGGTTTGCCCCCGCTACACCCGAACAGGAGGGCGGCGCTTACCACGAGGCACATAGCTCCGCCCATTCCCCTCCACCGGTCTTCCCGGTGCGGTTCCCTTATCAACGACTCCTCCAATCCCCCACCGCGTTTCGTTGGCTACCGCTGGCGACCCCAATGGAGCGGAGGCCGGTCCGAGAGCCGCCACTGCCCTGCCGAACGGGTGGCTTTTCATTGCTCACGCTCGGAGCGGGCGTGCGGACCGCATCAACTCAAAGCCTATGCCAGTCTGGGCACGCACGCAAACCGCGCGTCCGCCAGCCATCGTATACGCTGGCGCATTTCCTTCCGACCGCCTAGCTGCCGCTGGATTCGTCCTCCGTGGCCATACTGGCCTCGTCCCCTTACCGGCTTCCCCACCCGAACATGATGATCTTGATGGTCCGGGCCAGAATGAAAATGTCCATGAGGACCGACAGGTTCTTCAGGTAATACAGGTCGAACTCCAGCTTGTGGCGTGCGTCTTCGACGGTCGCGCCGTAAGGATAGTTGACCTGCGCCCACCCAGTGATGCCGGGGCGCACGGCGTGGCGATGGTCATAGTATGGAATCCTCGACTGCAGCATGGCGACGAACTCGGGTCGTTCCGGACGCGGACCGACGAACGACATGTCACCGCGCAGGACGTTCCAAGCTTGCGGAATCTCGTCAATTCGTAAGGCTCGAATCCATCGACCAATGCGCGTAACGCGTGGATCGTCAACCTCGGCCCACTTGGGGCCCGAGTCTTTCTCGGCGTCGACGTCCATCGAACGGAACTTATAGAGCGTGAACAAGGTACCGCCGCGACCCACTCGGGCTTGGCGGAAGAGAACCGGCCCGCCGTCTTCGAGCCTGATCGCCAACGCGACCAAGAGCAGCAATGGTGCTGTAAGGATCACGACGCAGCTGGCGACCACCAAATCAATCATCCGCTTCAATGTCCGCGTGCGCGCGGAGCGCACGAAACCGTCGGAGAAGATCAGCCACTGCGGACTCAGGTCGGCGACAAAGATGCGGCCCAGCAGGCGCTCGTAGAACGTGTGACCGTCGATGACCTCGTAGCCGTCCGCCTTGCAACGCAGCAGATCATGAACCGGCAGTTGGCTACCTAGGTCGGCAGTGGCCACGAGGATCCGCTTGATCCGATGCCGTATCGCGAGCTCTGGAAGGTTACCTGCGGCGATGACCGGCACCGACACGGCGCCGGGGTTGGGTGTGCGGATCTCGATGGCATCGTCGGCTTGGCCACCGACGAAGCAGTGGATCTCCTGCCCGTGCTCGCTGCGTCGGAGGATCTCTTCGGCTAGTCGCCGGGCTTCGCTGCCGGTTCCGACAATGGCGATGCGGGTCACCATGCCGAAGCGCGACAACACTGAATCGATTTGGGTCCGCAAAATCAGCACAAAAACAGAGGTCAGTGCCAGGTGTAACAGAATGATATCGGAACTCACCGCAAACCACTGGGTGAACAGTGATAGGACGCCGAACAACACCGCCAAGGCGCTAAAGGTGCGCACCGCTACCGTCATGAGATCGCGACGCACCTGCAATCGCGAAAAGTTGTAGAGATCGCAGTAATAGAAGCTCGTGAGGTAAAGGATCGCGGCGAGACCAACCTGGCCAGCCAGCTGTTCGACGCGGACCGCTGACGATTGGATCTCGCGGTCGAGGCTGAACAACGCGACGAGACTCATGAGGAGCCAAGTCATCTCGGTCATTATTATGACGAGGCTCCGACGCGAGTAATGCCAGGTGGTCACTTCGCAGCCTCCAATGTGCGCAGGCGCGAGTTGGCTACCGCGGCACCGTCGTCAGCGGTTGCTAGGGAGCGATGTGGTCCGCGCAGACGCTGCCAAAGACTCAGCCGCACGACCGGCTGCAGATCGAGATCACGCCCGGCTAGGTGTATGAGCTTGGCAGCGATTCGCTGCTGATCGCGCGCGAAGCCGGTGACCAAGGCGTTGTCGCAGATGACGTTGATCAATCGCGGAATGCCACCACTCAAGCGATAGATTTCCTCATATGCCGCCGGCAGGAAGAGGTCGCTGCCTACACCGGCTGCGGCGATGCGCGAGCGCACGTAGGAGACGGTCTCATCGAAGCGGAGAGGTCCAAGCTCGAGCCGCAAGGCGATGCGCTGCCGTAGCTGACGCAGGCTGGGCGAGCGCAGCCGCTCCATCAGCTCTGGCTGTCCAACCAGGAGAACCTGCAGCAACTTGCTTTGCGAAGTCTCGAAGTTTGAGAGCAGCCGGACCTCCTCGAGGATCTCCGGGGAGAGCGCGTGCGCCTCGTCGAGAATCACGACTACGCGCATGCCGACGCGGAATTGCTCCAAGAGAAATCGCTGCAGCGACTGCATGCAGGCGAGCACCGAGTCCTCGGGCGCGAGCTTCATTTCGTTCAGCAAATGCAAGTACAGCTCGTGACGTGTCACGCCTGGGTTGAACAACAAGGCGCTGCGAGCCCGGTCTCCCAGCTCCGTGAGGAGAGAGTGGATCAGCGTCGTCTTCCCCGTTCCAACCTCACCAGCCAGCACCGCAAATCCCTTGGCGTCCTCGACAGCGTGGATGAGTCCGGCAAGCGCTTCACGGTGGCGTTCGCTCAGGAACAAGAATCGCGGATCTGGATTCAACGCGAACGGCGAAGCGGAGAAACCGTAAAACTCGTCATAAATCGCCATGAACGTTCCAAATCCGAGTGACGCACCAAGCACCGCCGCGCGCTGCCCACGCACCGGTGAACCCTGCGAAACTCCTCCACGCCCGGAGCGGAGGCTCGGTTGCTGCTTATGCTGAATGAGGAGCTGCCCCAGTGCTCCCGTCAGATATCCGTCTGGTTGTTTACGACCGCCTTGTGTCCCCGTAATCGAGCATCACCGTGATGGTTGCGCGTTCATCAGCGACTCGCCCTGCGCTGTGACAACTCCACGGAACGATGTGTTTGCGCTACCAACGGAGCCGGGTGGAGACGGACGAGGTTCGCAGGGCTCCGGGTAGCAACCATGTGTCTATCGGCTCCTACTTCGAGTAAGTCTTCCCGCCACAGCACATAGCGCCCATTTTGCTTGCTAAAGATTCCAGCTTTCGCCAATTCTTTCAAGTGCTTGCTCACCATTGGCCGCGACGCACCGACGAGCTCGCCAAAGTCTTCGTGCGACAATTTCAAGCTGATCAGCTTGCCGCGCGCGTCGGCGATCCCGAAGTGCCGTGCAATGTGCCGGATCGTGTAAATCAGCCGGTCGCGGACATTCATCGTGAGGAGGTCGAGGGCGCGCCGGCAGAGCGTCGTCCACCCTTCATTCATGCGGTTCGCGAGCGCCAGGATGTGCTCGGGAGAGAGCTCGCACAGGGCGCGCGTAACCCGGGCACGCGAGATGATCGCCACCTTACAGCGCGAGAGAGCCTGGGCGCTGAAGACCTGTCGACTCTCCGCTTCCGCGGTGGCGCCGGCATCAAAGACTCCGAGGGATTCACCGCTGCGTGCGATCGTAACCAGTAGGCGTTCGCCGTCGTTGCTGCCGTAGTAGAGTTTCGCTTCGCCACAGAGCAGGACGTAGAACAGATCAGCAGGCTCGTGGGCGTGAAACACCACGGCGTCTTTTTCATACGCGACGATGTGGGCGCCATCGCCCAGGCTCATCGCAGCCTCGCGTGGCCAGCCCAGCTGTTCCAACGCAGTTGCAAGTGAAGCACGTGTTACTTCCATGTCTCCCTTGCGGTGCCCTCCTGACTCTCGAATCCTAGCCGGCCTCGGAGCGTCGCGGTTGCCGCCCACTTAACGCTCACACTGAGCATGATCTTAAGTCCTCACTCTTAAGTCAAGGAAATAATGGCGGCGCGCACCGGGGCCCCGGCACAGCCGCCCTTGCACCGCGCATGCGCTTGTGGAGAACGGCCCGCATACACCTGAATCGGTAGTCGATTTCGAGTTCGTCATCGTCAATAAACAGACGTGCTTCGCGGCCTGATTTTGCGGCCACAGGGGCGCGCTCCCGGCAAGTGCACTCCGGCCTTGGGACTAAACCAAAGTCTGTGCCAACTCCGCAAGGCATTCCGCATGCGACAACGCACAAAAGGGTCAGTGCACTATGCCGGTTTTGCTGTTGCCTTCCCGCCCGGCAGTCTTGCCGCGCACCAATTCAAAAAGTCGCCCGACAACCAGCGCATACGCCTTCGCTCCACTGGTTCTTCCAGCCGCCGCGACCCGCGCCGTACCGCCCTTCTCGTAATGCGAAAGCGTTGGACTTGTCAACAATTGCACCAATATTTCTCATCTGCAGGCGGCTTAGTTGCCGCGTGCAGCAGCGGTGGATCAGGTATGATAGACGAGAGCGTGGTCTTCAGAGGGCCCCCGTAAGCGATACCCGTGCTGCAAATCGTTGCTGACCTGAGCACCGCGTTGTGTGTGCTCGCTCTGCTCGTCGGATTGGCGTGCGCGCTACGCAGCCAGCACCCACGCCGCGCAGGCTTTGCGTGGGCGGGGGGACTGACGCTGCTCGCGGTGTGGGCACTGACCGTCTCCCTCTATTCGCGCAATGCCTATTCGCCTGCAGCTGCGGCGGCGTTGTTGACGGCGCTGTGCGCGGTGTCGGCACCGTGGCCGGTCATGGCCTTGAGCCTGGGGACGATGGGAGTCGGCGCAGCATTGCGACCTTGGCGCACGCTGCTCGGTGGGCTGGGACTGATGTCCTTGACCTCGGCCACGCTCATGTGGAGAAGCGGCATCGATTGGATTACGGGAATCGGCGCGGAGCCCGCGGTCGTTCTGAGCCACTGGGGCGCTTTGGCGCTTGCCCTCAGTGTGATCCCTGCGCTGCTGGCTGCGGCGGTGATAGTCGTACGCATGCCGAGTGACCTCACGACAATGCCCGCCCTACTCGTTGGGGTCGTTGGCGTGATGAGCTGCGTGCTGTGGGTGCTCGCGACGGTTGCCTGGCGCGGTTACCTGTCGCTCAGTCCGCTTGCATCGCCGGTGGCCGTGAGCGGGGTGGCGGCGGTCGTCTGGGCTGCCGGCATGTTCCAAGAGTTCGCCGCCGCGCGTCCGTTGGCGCCGTCACGCCGGCTTGTCTACGGCGTCGCCGCTGCGAGTTTGATCCTGGCCTATGTGATGGCGGCGCGGGTGGCGCTCTATTGGGTTGCCGACCTCGCCAGCCGAGCCATTCCTGTCGTCCTGCCGGTCACGGCGTTCCTGGCAATCGCCGCCTTGTTGATGGCCTTTGCGTCACAACGGACCCGTCATCGTTTGTGGGTGACCATCGGTCAACACCTGTTTCGCAGCAAGCACGACTACGGCGAGGTGTGGATCCATTTGACCGAGTTGGTGTCAGCGGCGCGCGACCCGAACGACTTCTTGCAGCGCGCCGCGAGCTTTTGCCGCGACGTCCTGTGCATTCCAGACGCCAGCATCTGGCTGCTCGAACCATCGGGACGTCTCTCGCAGGCAGCCCGTGCTCTGGCAGGCGTGGGAATTTCGCCGGTCGATGGGCCACCTGCAGCCCGCAGTACTGTGGCTGCACCTCCATCGGTGCTCGTCGAGCGCGACCCCGGCCGCTTTGCGGAATCGGTGGGTGCGTCGGCAGCGTTCCCGATGGAGTTGAACGGCCAGGTACTCGGCTTCATCGCAGTGGGCTCGCGTCGGCCGGAAGTTGCTCTCGACGACGAGGATCAGCGCATCATGCGGTACATCGCCGCGCAGGTGGCGAGCGCCGTGGCGTTGTATCGGCTAGGCGAGGAAATCGCCGACGCGCGTGAAGTGGCATCGTTTCATCGACTGTCGGCATTTGTCATTCACGATCTGAAGAACCTCGTTGCCCAGCAGTCGTTTGTACTCGAGAATGCGGCGAAGTTCCGTCACAACCCAGACTTCGTTTCGGATGCGCTGGCAGCGTTTGACGACTCGACCAACCGGATGCGGGCGCTCATCACGCGCTTGCGCTCGCGCGAACCGGGGAGCCAGCCTGCCGCCGGCGGCTGCGATCTGGTGGGCCTGATTCGTGAAATGGTCTCCATGCCACAGCTGGCGCAACGCGACGGCTGTGTGGTGCGCCTCATCGTGCCCGACGACGCAGTTGCCTGTCGCGTGCGCGCCGACCGTGCCGCCCTCGCGCAGGTATTCAGTAACCTGTTGGTGAACGCCGTGGAGAGCCTGCCCGCCGACCATGGAGAGGTGAGCGTGAGCGTCGGCATGTTAGCCGATGGCTGGCAGGTCATCGTCCAGGATA
>Ga0187892_10009806_pt1 | contig 12399 bp, 10 predicted proteins | sample MA1701073metaG_FD_139345 | JGI IMG/M metagenome (GOLD analysis project Ga0187892, IMG submission 139345) | Bio-ooze microbial communities from a basaltic lava cave in the Kipuka Kanohina Cave System on the Island of Hawaii, USA - MA170107-3 metaG ...
CGCTCCCGACCTCCCAACACTCGAGATACATCGGCTGCGCCAGCGAGACCCCGAAGCGCGAGTCCTTGCGCGCGGGGAACGTGAGATCGGGAAGGGCCGTGAGCGCGGGCGCGCGGAGCGCCGCGGCGAGCCGATCGGCCAGCGCCGGGTCCGTGACCACGTCGAGTCCCGCCGCGCGGCACCAGCCCAGACCGGTCAAGAGACCCCGCAGCGCGAACAGGTGGTAGTTCTCGCCCTCGTACCACATGCCATCGGTCCGGAACCCGTGCACCAGGTGTGCAAGCAATCCCGCGGGCCCTTCCGCGGCCCGCTCGAGCAGCTCGCGGTCGTCGAACCAGGCGGCGATCGCCGCGAGGGCGGCGTCGTTCCAGGTCTGGCGATTGGAGAATCCTTCGTCATACTCCCCGATCAGGTTCGCGGCCTCGTCGGCGACCTGGGTGACGCCCTTCGCGGTCGCGTCGTCGAGCAGGCCCGCCGCGCGCAGCAGCGTCGCCGCGGCCAGGTAGCTCAGGATCCAGAGCGACTCGAGGTAGGTCGAGAAAAAGAGCCGGCTGGGCCCCAGGACATTGTCCCGGTTGGGATAGCGCCAGTAGCGCGCCGCATAGGCGGCGAGGATCTCGCGGGCCCGCGCGGCCGCCGTCTCGTGCTCCCCGAAGGCTGCGACCCCGGCCAGGTGCGCGGCGCGCTCGGCGAGCCACAGATGCTGGAACTTGGCCCAGTGTCGATCGTGCCGCTCGCCGCGGCGCACCTGGCCGCAGGCGGGGCAGCGGTGCGCCGCCGGGCTCCAGGGATCGAACGCGAGCCGAGCACCGTCGTCCGGACAGACGCCGCCGTCGGTCGAGAGCAGCGCCTTGTGCGCGGGGAGCGGTGGCAGGCGCGCCAGCAGCGGCGTCGCGCGCTCGGTGAGGTGCGCGAGCAGCGCGCGCAGATCGGGCGACGCGGCGATCTCCGCGCGCCGCGCCTCGAGCCGTTCGGGCGTCACCACGCCACGGCCCGCCCCCCCTCGCTCGCCCACGCGACCGGCAGCACCGTGGCGCCCGTCGCCGTCGCGGCGGCGGCCGCGTCCTGCGGATCGCCGCCGACCACGAAGAACATCGCACCGCCGGCGCCGGCACCCGCGGCCTTGCCGCCCAGCGCGCCGGCCCCGGCCATCGCCCGCTCCAGCCGCGCCATGGCCGCCGTCTGCATCTCGTCATCGAGCGCCTGCTGGTGGCGCCAGTTCTCGCTCAGGAGCGCACCCACGCGGGCGAGATCGGCCGCGCGCAGGGCGTCGGCCATGCGGTGCGCCACGTCCTTGAGCGCGTGGAGCGCTCCGGTGACCCGGGGGTCGGCGCGCTCGTACGCCTCCATGACGCGCGCGATCGTCCGTCCCGACACGCGCGAGACGCCCGTATCGCACAGCACCGTGCGGCGCTCCAGCTCCGCCGCGAACGCGGGATCGAGCGTGATGGGCTCGATCCCGACGTCGGGGTCGCGAAACGTGAAGCGGTGGAAGCCGCCGAGGGCGGCGGCGAGCTGATCCTGGCGGCCGCCAGGGTTCGCCGCCTCAACGGTCTCGAGGTGCCACGCGTGCTCGGCGATCTCCCGAGGGTCGAGCCGCTCCTGACGCGCCGCGGTGAGGCAGGTGACCAGCGCGACGTCGAGCGCCCCCGAGGTACCGAGCCCCGAGCCGGGGGGCGCATCGGAGCGGGTCGTCAGCGTGCACGGCTCGGTCACCGGGAACATGCGCAGGCCGGCTTTGAGCAGGTCGAGCGTGCCGTCCCGCACGAGGCCGCCCGAGTTCGCGCATTCCAGCTGCTGCCCCAGGTCCTGCGAGACCAGCCGGATCAGCGTGCCCCCAAGGTCGAGCTTGACATGGACGGCGAGGCGGATCGCCGCGTTCACGACGACACCGCCTTCGCGCTGCGAAAACGGCGGCACGTCGGTCCAGCCGCCGGCGAAGTCGAGCCGCACGGGCGCCGCGGCCCGATAGTGCGTGGGCAAGTCGCGCCGCCTCACGGCGTCACGCGCCACTCGGTCAGCGTCGGCAGCTCGCCGCGGACGTCCATCCGCACGCCGTGGACGCGGCGGTTCATCCCCTGCACGCCACGGGCGTGGTACAGCCAGGCCACGGGCTGCCGCGCGGCGAGCACGCGCTGCACCGCGGCAGGGTCGTCCGGCAGGGACATCCCGGTCAGATCGTCGAGCTGCGACAGGTAGCCCAGCCCCAGGTCGCCCGGGATGCCCGTCACCGCCGCCTCGAAGTCGCGGCGCGCGCCGTAGACCCGGTCGAGAAACGCGGACAGCTCGAGCTGGCGGATCACGACCGTGAACCCGGCCCGGGCGAGCTGCGCCTGGATGAGCTGCTCGAGCGCGGCCTCGCCGCTCCCCACCGTCAGCAGCTCGAAGCGCGGCGTGCGCCCGCCCAGCAGGCGCCGTGCCGAGTCGGGCGCCGGCGGGACGCCAGGCAGGGCGACGTATCCCGGGACGCCGGGCGGGACCGGGCCGTCGGCCACGGCGCCGAATCCGTAGAGGTAGCCCTCGATGATCTCGCGGCGGTCGAGCGCAAGGGCCACGGCACGGCGCAGGATCGGGTCGTCGAAGGGCGGGTGCCGGGTGTTGAACACGATGCCGTAGACGAAGATGGCCGGGTACTCCACGACGGCGAGCCGGGGGTCGCGCCGCACGAACGCCGCGTGCGCCGGGTTGATGCCGGCGAAGTCGATCTCCCCCGCCGTCAGGGCGGCGAGCTTGGTCGTGGGCTCGTCCACGACCACGACGATGAAGCGATCGAGCCGCGGCGGCCCGCCCAGCGCGGCCGGGAAGTCGGGATTCGCCGCGAAGATCCAGCGCCGGTTCGGCTCGTGGGCCACGAAGCGGAACGGTCCGTTGCCCACCGGCCGCGCGTTCCAGGCGGCGCGCCGCAGATCGCCGGGGGCGACGCTGTGCAGCAGGTGGGCCGGGAGGATCGCGAGGTCGGTCAGCACGTCCGGCAGGTGCCGCGGCGGGACGCCGAACCGCACGACCACCGTGGAGTCGTCGGGCGCGCTCACCCGCGTCACCGCAGCCAGCTCCGCGAGCCGCGGGTAGCCGGTCGCCGGATCGCGCGCGGCGTCGAGCGTCCACGCCACGTCCCGCGCGGTCGTCGGACGGCCGTCGTGCCAGCGGACCACGGTGTGGAGCTGGAGGGTGAGCGTCCGCCCGTCGTCCGACCAGCGCCACGCGCGGGCGAGATAGGGTCGCACGACGAGGGTGCTGTCGTAGCGCACGAGCGTGGTGAGCAGGACGTAGCGCTGCACCTGGCGGGCGAGGGGGTGCACCGTGAGCAGAGGATTGATGCTTTGGAGGTCGGCGCCCGACGCGTACAGGACGACCGCGCCGCGGCGCGCGCCGTCCGTCCCGCACGCCGAGAGCGCTGCGGCGAGCAATACCCACGCCAGGCGTCGTCGCACGCGGGGGATTCTAGCGGGAAGCCGGCAGGTCCGCCCGCCCCCCGTGCACCCCGGGCTCGCGCCCGGGGTCAGACAAGGCTCCGGTCCTAGCCCAAGCGTGTGCCCCGAAACGAACTGACCCCGGGCGCACCCGGGGTCGTGAGGGGAACACCCGGCAGCTTACCTGTCAGGCGCCGGGCGGGCGCTGCACCTCGATGATCGGCTCCTCACCGCACCCGGTGAACGTCACGGTGATCGTCACGCGCTCCTCGCCGCGCGTCCTGGTGATCACCAGGACGCCGGCGTCGAACTTCTGGTCCGCCTCGCACGTGGCGTCGAAGTGCAGCGGTGCGGTCGCGTCGGTGGCGATCGCGAGCGCGTGCACGTGGTCGCCGCGCGTCCGGATCGTGCTGCCGTTGATGGTCAGCGTACCGCTCGGCAGGTGGCGCCAGCCTGCGAGCGTCTGACCCTCGTCGGCGACGAACGTCACCGCCCAGTCCTTCTCGAGCTGGCTCGACCGCCCCTCGCTGGACTCGTGCGTGGCGGTGGTCTGGTCGAGCGCGGAGAACTCCGTGGCCGACCGGACGACCTGCACGACACCATCGAGCTCCCGGGCCACGAAGCTGCCGTCGGCGCGCGTCAGCTTATGCAGCAGGTCCGTGACCACGACCCGGAACCCGAACGCGGTGTTCGGCGGAGCGGTGGGGTCGCTGATCACGACCATCCCCGTGATCACGAGCGTGGCGCCGTCCCGCGCCGAGAACGTGCAGTTGGCCTCGGTGAAGGTGAGCGTCAGCTCATCGGGGACGCCGTCACCGTCCGAATCGGTGGGGGGGAACTGGTCCGGCATCGGGCAGGCGACGCCCGGCCTCGGATGGGGCCGCGGATCCAGGCCAAACCCCGGCAGCGATGGCCCGAGGAGGCCGTCCAAACCGAACGAGTTGGCCATGCCCTGCACCTCGGCAGCGATCTCGCGACCGATCTGCAGAGCCTCCGCGTCATCGAGGGGCTCGGTACCGGGCGCGGCCGCATCACGGGCACAGGCGGCGAGGACGAGCGTCGCCGCGACGAGCGCGACGCGGACGGGTGTCGTACGTGTGGGACGCATGGCACGGCTCCTCGGGCTTCGTTGTTCCTGTGGCGGCGATCGCGGCGCTCAGGCTACGGCCGACGCGACGGCGCCGCCGTGCGCGCCCTCACGCCGGAGCGGGCCGCACGACATGCGCATTCTAGCGAGTTGGGCGCCGGGGCGCGAGATTCGGCGCTATGGCACGCGCTATCGCCCAGCGGGTCGCGGTGGGCCTCGCAGTCGTCGCCGGCGTCGTGACGCTGACATTCCTCCTGCTCCAGCTCGCGCCGGGCGACCCCGTGGAGCGGCTGCTGGGCCCGACGGCGAGCCCCGAGCAGATCGAGCTGCAGCGCCGGGCGCTCGGCCTCGACCGGCCTGTTCCGGCCCAGCTCGCCGGCTGGGTGGGCCGGTTCGCTCGAGGCGATTGGGGCCGCAGCATCGCCACGGGGCGGCCGGCGCGCGAGATGCTCGCGGCCGCCTGGCCCGCCACGGCGTGGCTCGTGGCGTTGTCGCTCGCGCTCACCTACCTCGGCGGCACGCTGATCGGGGTCGTGCAGGCGGCGCGCCGCGGGTCGCGGCTCGACACGGCCATCTCGATCGTGAGCGTCACGCTGTTCGCGCTGCCTGGCTACTGGCTCGGGCTGATGCTCGTGATGGTATTCGCCTCCTGGGCGCGCGTGCTCCCCGCGTTCGGCGCGGCGGGACTCGACGCCGACTACCTGACGGGATGGGCGCGGATCGCCGACCAGCTGCGTCATCTCGCGTTGCCCCTCGCGACACTCACGCTCATCGGTGCCGGGGGCACGGCTCGATACGCCCGGGGCGCGATGCTGGACGTGATCGCCGAGCCGTTCGTCGTGGCGGCGCGGGCACGGGGACTCTCGCCCGCGCGGGTGCTCGTGCGACACACGTTGCGCAACGCCCTCGTCCCCGTGGTCACGCTGCTGGGACTCTCGCTGCCCGCGTTGTTCTCGGGCGCGGTGTTCGTCGAGGCGGTCTTCGCCTGGCCCGGCGTGGGACGCGTCCTCGTGGACGCCGTGCAGGCGCGGGACTACCCGGTTGTCATGGCGGCGACGGCCGTCAGCGCGACGCTGGTGGTTCTCGGGAACCTCGTGGCGGACGGGCTCGCGGTGTGGGTGGATCCGAGGATACGGGAAGGGGGAAGGGGGAAGGGGGAAGCGTGATGATGACGCTCGGGAAACGGGAAACGGGAAACGGGAAGCGTCCCAACCCCACGCCCCGCCCATGAACGGGGTGCTGCGGGATCGGCGCGGGCAGTTCGGGCTCGTGGTGCTGGCGCTCGCCTTGCTCCTCGCCGGCGCCGCCCCCCTCGTGTCCAGCGGGGACCCCGCGGGCCAGCGGGACGTCGTCGCCACGCGGTTTCTGGCGCCGGGATCCACCGACGCGCACGGCGTCTTCCACCTGCTCGGCACCGACCGCCTGGGCCGCGACGTGTGGACCCGCCTGCTCTATGGAGCGCGGATCTCGCTCGGCGTGGGCATGCTGGCCGTGCTGCTGTCGGTGGCGCTGGGTACGGTGATCGGGGCGCTCGCGGGCTACGGTCGCCGGCCCGTGCGCGTGATGCTGCTGGGACTCACCGATTTCGCCCTCGCGCTGCCGCGGGTCGTGCTCCTGCTGCTGCTCGCGGCGCTGTGGCAACCGTCGGCAGGGCTGGTGATCGTGGTGCTCGGGCTCACGGGGTGGATGCCGATCGCGCGGCTGGTGCACGGCGAGGTGCGCGCGCTCGCCGTCCGGCCGTTCGTGGATGCCGCCATCACCGCCGGCGCACGGCGCCGCCGCGTCCTGCGCCGTCACATCCTCCCCAACGCGCTGACGCCCGTGATCGTGGCGGCAGCGTTGGGCGTCGGCAACGCGATCCTGCTCGAGGCCGGCCTCTCGTTCCTGGGGCTTGGGGTGCAGCCGCCGACGCCGTCGTGGGGGAACATGATCGCGGGGGGACGGGACACCATCGTCAACGCCCCGTGGGTGGCCACCGCGCCGGGCGTCGCGCTGGCGCTCGTGGTGGTGGCGTGCACATTGGTGGGCGATGCGGTGAGAGATGCCATCAGCCGTTAGCCATTGGCCGTTAGCCGGTAGCTCACCCGGAGCAGCGAATCGCTAATGGCTGACCGCTATCGGCTCAGGAGGCTCGATGAACAAGCAGGAGCTGGCGCTGTTGATTCCCGTCATTGCGCTGTCGATCGGCCTGGCCGCGACGATCCTGAACGGCCTGGTGAGGCTCCAGCGGGAACGCGCCAAGCAAAGCCGGACGATCGCGGGCAACGACGTCGCGGGGCGGCTCGACGCCCTGGAGCAGGAGGTGGGCTCGCTGCGGGAGCAGGTCGCCGAAGCACAGGAGCGGCTGGATTTCGCCGAGCGCATGCTGGCGCGGCCCGCGGAGGGACGGGCGGATAGACGGATCGGCGGATAGGCGGATTATCCGCCTATCTGTCTCAGTACCGCGTCGTCGATCTCGTGCCCTCCCTCGAACCTGATCACGCGATACGCAATCCCCGCCGCCCGCAGGCGCTCTTCGTCGCGCGCCAGGACTTTGGGCGTGTACAACTCGTCCCGGCTGCCAGCGACGAGGACGAGGTCGAGCGAAGCGAGCCGCTCGCGGGCGGCCGCGAGATCGAGGTCGGGCGGCACTTCCCCGCCCCACAGGACGAGCCGATCCACGCGCGGAGTCCCGAAAGTCGCCCAGCGGGACGCCGTCGCGGTCCCCTGGGAGAAGCCGAGCACGTGCACGCGCACCGCGCGGCGGTCGAGGCGCCCGAGCACCTCGCCCGACACGGCGTCGAGGTAACGGACATAATCGGCGATCTCGTTGAGGCGGTCCTCGCGCGTCATCCAGCTGGCGCCCACCTTCTCGCGATTCGCCGGATCCATATAGAACCGTGACAGCGCCTCGGGCGCGACCACCAGCCGGCCGCCGTCATCCAGCAGGGTGAACGACTTGAGAAACCGGGCGGCCAGCTGGCCGTAGCCGTGGAGCACGAACCAGACCTCGCGGATCGGCTCGCCGAGGGTGAAGTAGCGGGCTGTCCGGGAAACCGACACATGGTGTTCGCGCATGGCGGTTACATCGGGACACGGGAAAGGGGAAACGGGAAACGTCCCCACCCCCCGCACCACGTGTCCCGTTTCTCGTTTCCCGTTTCCCGCCTCATGTGATCAGTATCGTCACGATCTCGTGCGGCCCCGCCTCGAACCGCAATGTCCGCCCCCGATCTTCGAGCGGGAGGGATATCGACTCGCGCTCGTCGGCCCGGACGCGGTGGGCCGTGCGGGCGCCGTCGGTGAAGCGCCAGGCCCCGGCGGTCCGCTCGCCCGTGACGTTATAGCACCGCAGGATCATCCCCGCCCCCGCCCCAGCCCCCGCCCCCGCGGCAGGCGGCTTGACGGCCGAAAGGACGAGCCCTGCGCCCTCGAGCGCGATGCCCGTGGGCGCCGGGCGCCATGCGATCGCGTCCCGCAACCAGATCCCCCGGATCGGCAGGAAGGCATCCTCCCACCACTGCATCAGGCGATCGCCGCGCGCGTCCCCGTCGGCGAGCGGTACCACGGCCAGCTCGATCCGATCGCGGCCGGGGCACTGCGCCGCGGGCGTCGGCGTCGGCCAGCCCGCGTGCCCTGGCCGCGTCGGCAGGTCGCCCCGCGAGAGCTGCCCTACCGCCCGCAGCACGGTGAACAGCAGGTCGCCCTCCGGTGTCAGCTCGTACTCGAAGAACCCGGGCGCGAGCAGCGCCAGCCCGCGGCGTCCCGCGGTGACTGCAACGAAGCGTTGCGCCGGCGCCGTCGGCACCGGCGTCTCGAGCGGATAAGCGGCGGGGTCCACGATCATCGCGGGCCGCGAGATGACCCCGAACTGGGTACCGGCCAGGGCCGGGACGCCGGCGACGCGTGTGGGGAGTCGCGCGCGCAGCCGGTGGTTCGCCGCCCGGTTGTCGATCCCCATGATGCAGCGAACGACGGGGCTGTCGGCATGCAGCAGCACGACGAGTCGCACGGCGACACGGCCGCGCAGGTCGTAGCTGGCCTCGATCGCCGCCACGAGCGGGCCGCGCGCCAGCGTGCGCACCCGCGCGGGCCGCGCGTTCCGGACGAGCGTGCCGCGTTTCGCCGGACAGACGCTGTACGTGTCGCCTGCGTCGCTCTCCGACTCGAGGCGCAGGAGACCGGTGAGGCGCTCGCTGGTGCGGCGATCGGTGAGCGTGAGCGCGCCGGTGGGCTCGAGGGTCACCTTGACGAACGGATTCGTCAGGGTGCGCGCGGCCGCCGTCGCCGCGTCCGCGCGGGCGAGCAGGGGGCGAGCGCCGGAGCCCGGGGCCGGCGTGAGGGCGAGGACACCCAGGCCCGTCGCCGCGGGCGCACGGAACGCGACCCGCACCACGTCCACCACGTCCACATCGGGATAGTGGCGGGCGGCATCGAGGCGCTCCTGTCCGGGCCGCGCGTCGAGCCTCTGAACGGCGATCGCCGCGCCGTCGGGCCCCGCGAGCGCGAAGGGACCAGGCGCCGGGGACTCGCGCACCGGGCGGCCTCCCGGAAGAGCGGGACCGACCGGCACGTCCCGGCGGAACCACGTGAGGTCCGCGATCACGACGCCCTCTCGCGGGCGCGCGGCGGGATTCCACAGGACCAGCGTCGGTGTGTGCTCCACGCCAGGCTCGCGCGCCGCGTCGGGATCGTGCCCCACCAGGTCATGCAGCGCGCCGCGCCCGACTTCCGCCGCGTACGCCTCCACCTCATCGAACCGGGTCTCGAGCGCGCGCGCCACGGGGTCGGCGCAGCACCCCGCGATCGCGTCGTGGAACTGGCATTGCACGAGCGTGCGCCACGCGAGGTCTAGCACCGCGCGCCGGTCGCGACCTCCATCAGTTGCGCCCGCCCTCGTCCCCCCTCTCCTCGTAGAGGCGAGGGGGTCAGGGGGTGAGGTCCGGCGCGCCAGCGCCGCGAGCGGCTCCGCCATGCGCTCGAGAGCCAGCTCGACGCCCGAGTTGCGTCGTTTGAGATGGGCCCGGGTCCCGTGCACGCCCTGAAGGGTCCACGCGTACCGGTAGGACCACCGCTGCTCGCCGCGCAACAGGGGCGCCGAGGCCGCACCGGCGTCCGCCGCCGCTTGCTGAAAGAACTCGTCGAGCCGCGACACACGGACACCGTTGTGGGGCTCGAGCGACGCCAGCCGGTCGCGCAAGTGCTCGAGGTCCCGGGGCGCGGCGTGCTGGTCCGCGCCGATGAAGACCGGGATGTGACGCCCGGCCGCGCGTCGCACGAGCCCGTCGCGCACCCGCGCCCACTCGCCGGCGAGCCCGTCTCCGGCGGTCGCGAGCCCAACCCCGCTCTCGTAACCCTCCGGCGGCAGGTGCCACACGAGCACGTCCCGCCCGTCGGGGGCCTGCCAGCGATACAGGTCGCGTTCCTGCCCCGGCTCCCCGCCGAGCCCGCGCCACAGGACGCCGAATCGAATCCCGAACTCGCGGGCGAGGGCCGGCCAGACGGCCGGATGTCCGAACGCGTCGGGTGAGTACAGGACCTCGCTCCGGTCCCCCAGCTGCTCCGCGTGCGCGGTGCCGAGCAGGAGGTTGTGGATCAGCGCCTCGCCCGATGGGACCTGCTCGTCGGCGAGCACGTACCACGGGCCGACCTGGAGCCGGCCCTCGGTGACGAGGGCTCGCACGACAGGCTCCCGGTCGGGACGCGCGCGCAGGTAGTCCTCGACGAGCACGGTCTGGCCGTCGAGCAGGAAGCTGCGATACTCGGGCTCGGCCCTCAGGTGCTCGAGCAAGTCGTCGAGCAAGGCGACGAGCCGGGCGTGGAACGCCCCGCGCGGGAGGTACCACTCGCGGTCCCAGTGGGTGTGGGCGATGAGATGGAAGATCAGACCGGGCACAGCTGCTCCACGTCCTCCGGCCGCGCCAGGTGCACGTGGGCGACGAGCCGGCCCCTGCCGAGCAGCGCGCGCACGTCACCCAGCGCCTGCGCGCGCTTTAGCTGGCCGAACGTGCGCCCCAGCTCCGGGATCTCCGCATCCTCCGTATCGTCGGCCGTGACGACCAGGTACCGCCCCGAGGCGGGCCCGCCCTTGTGCAGCTGCCCGGTCGAGTGGAGGTACTGCGGGCCGAAGCCCAGCGTCGTGGCGCAGTGGAGGGCGCGGGCCCACGCCGCGCGTACGCCCGCGAGCCGCGTGCCCGTCGTGGGATCGGGCGGCAGGTAGGCCAGGATCGCGAAGTAGTCCCCGGGCCTGGTGTGCCGGCCCAGCTCGGCGGGATCGAGCGTGCGGGGGAGCGCGGGGGCGCTTGTGCCCGCGCGCTCCAGCTCGACGCGCGCCAGCACTTTCGCTTCGTCCACGTCCGGCTGGTCGAAGGCGTTGACGCGCAGCCGCGAGCACAGCTCCCACGTCGCGTACTCCCAGCGCAGGAACTCGGCACCGAGATCGAGCGGGTCGGCCGAGAACTCGCTCACCACCTCGTCGTCGGGCCGCGGTGCGGGCGCGGGGTCGGCCACGACGGGGACCACGCCGCGGCCGTCCTTCCCCGAGCTTTCGGCGACGAGCTGCTCGATCCAGTCGGCGAGACGCGCCACGGGCCGCGGGGGTCGCAGCACGAGCTTATCGCGCCCGGCCCGGGCCGAGCGGGCCAGCCGGGCGCCCAGCGCGCGCGCCGGTGCGGGATCGACCGCGCCCGCGCGGGAGAGCAGCGCCGGGCCGTCGCCGCCGATCAGTGCGAGCGGCAGCATGCCGACCACGGTGAGCGCCGAGTAGCGGCCGCCGATGTCCGGCGGGTGCGAAAACACCGCGCGCCAGCGGCGCTCGCGCGCCAGCCGCTCGAGCGGCGAGCCGGCCTCGGTGACGGCGACGAGCTGCTCGGGACGCGCGCGGGCGGCGAAGTAGCGGGCGACCGAGAGCGTCTCGACGGTGGTGCCGGACTTCGAGACAACGAGGTAGAGCGTTCGCGTCAGGTCGCCGCGCCGCTCCACAGCGAGCACCGCGGCGGGATCGGTGGAGTCCAGAACCTCGAGGCCACTGACGCCCAGGCTCTCGGCGAGCACGCGGGGCGCGAGGCTCGACCCGCCCATCCCGCACACGACGACGCGCGCCAGGCCGTCGCGGTGCGCCGCCTCCGCAAAGCGCGCCCAGGCGTCCCAGGCGGCGAGAGCGGCACGCGGGGCGGCGATCCAGGCGGGGCGATCAGTCACGGCGGGCAAGATAACGCAGATCCGCCCCCTCTCCCGTTTCCCGTCTCCCGTCTCCCGTGGCTTTTAGGGAGCCGTCAGCGTGAACACGACCGTGAGCGAGTAAGCTCCCGGCGTGTCGAGGGTCCAATCGTACGCGGTGCGATAGAAGAAGGCCGGGATGGTGCCCGCCGTGGGAGCGCCCGACCCCGCGCTTACCGCCGTCGTGCTGAGCGCGGTGAAGGGCCCGCCGGCCGCGGTGGCCCACAAGAGGTCGCCGGCCGGTTTGTTGGCGCGGGCCTTCTTGGCAGTAACCCTGCCCGATGACGATCCGCTCCGTTTTGCGTCGCTCGGCCCGTGCACAACACCCGGGGGTCAATGCAGGCTGCGAGATCGGGGCGCTCGCGGCCCCGGACGCGCGCGGTTGCCTCGCTCGGGACATCCCCAGCGGTCGCCCCGCGGGGCGGCGGGGTGTCAAGGGATCGCCAGACGCGCGCGGAGCGCCGCTGGCATCAGCGGAATCGCGTACTTCAGCGGCACCGACAGGGCGAACCCCGGGCCCTCCCGCAGGCCGGCTCGGTGCACTGAGATCACCTCCCCGTCGGCGTTGAAGACCGGGCTGCCCGACGAGCCGCCGATGGTGATCCCGTCGAACTGCACCAGCTCGGGCGTCACGCGCGACAGGATCCCCGCCGTCATCGACGTGCGCACGACCGCCCCACGGTCGCGCGCGAACCCCGAGCCGGC
>Ga0187892_10009808_pt1 | contig 12399 bp, 8 predicted proteins | sample MA1701073metaG_FD_139345 | JGI IMG/M metagenome (GOLD analysis project Ga0187892, IMG submission 139345) | Bio-ooze microbial communities from a basaltic lava cave in the Kipuka Kanohina Cave System on the Island of Hawaii, USA - MA170107-3 metaG ...
ACAACGCCTCCAGTTCGCGACGCTCGTCGATGCCGCGATCGATCCGTTTCGCCATCCTGGGCATAGGTTGTACCTCCTGCCCAGGCAGCCTACTATATATCGTATACTATTGCAAGTAAGCACAAGTATGACAGCGCTAACAACGTTCCTGAAGCCCCGGCAGGGGCGACAGACTAGAGCCCACGGCGTCAGCCGTGGGTTTGCTCGCGCATCCGGAATAAGCCCCGGTACGGGCGAAAGAACGCCGCAAATTGCCGCATTCTGCCGCCGCTCCCGCGGCTTGTGCGCTTCTCGCGACGCACCCACGGCTGAGGGATCCCACCTCGCACACAGTTCGCGAGGTGGGACCCTTGACGCCGTGGGCTGTATCCTTGCGCCCCTGCCGGGGCTTGCCGAATCGCGCCAACCCATTCGGTCGCAGTCATCCGGTCGTTGGCCCACTGCAGATCCACGTTTTAGCGCTGAAATGCTCGTCTCCTCATTTAGCGCAGTCGATGACTGCACGGTTCCCTGAACGGCTCGGTTCGGCACACTTGTTGCGAATGAGTTCGGTGTTCGAGTCGCCAACGCCAGCCCCGCAAGGCGAGGGTTTGTAGCCACGGTGTTCCACGGGTTTAATCCCTCCGGGGTCTAAACCGTCTGCACCCCTGACAACCGCCGCCCGCACAGCATTGCGCGGCTAGGTCCGAACGGCATGGAGTGCTGGCAACGGTCGCAGGTGTAAATCTACACGTTAACGCTGGTGGGACGCCGGACGGGATCCGCCCACGGTTGTCCGCCGCGGGCCGGCGTCCTAAAATGCGGTAATATTCGACAGGCCGCGACGAACTCCAATGAGTGAGGATTCGACCATGAGCGACTATCTAACTGTGTTCGATCACGTGCGTGGCTTGGCTGAGCAGCACCTGCCGCACGAGGCGATGCCGTCGGTCCTGGCAATCGCCATCGTGTTGGCTGGCGGCGGAATCCTCTTGAGCGTTCTTGGCGCACGGCTGGCCAAGGGCGCGCTCACATTTGCTTTCCTGATCGGCGGCGGTCTGGCGGCCGCCGGCGTTGCCAGGCACCTCGGTTGGGGCGGCCGCGAGGCTGCCCTGCTGGTCGCGGGCGGCGTCGTCGTCTCCGGCCTGCTCGGCTACTTTGTCTTCAGGCTCTGGGTCGGCGTGGTCGTGGCCGTTTTGCTGGCAACCGTCGGATCGATCGCGTTCAACCAGGCCCGAATCCTCCCGGCGCTCAAGTCTTTCGATCACGCGGCGTACGTTGCGTCTGGGGCCGGCGGCGAGCGGTTCGCGCTGCTCGATCCGGCCGTGCAGGCCGATTACGCCAAGCCGACGCCGCAGCGCTGGGTCCGCGATTTCGTCAACGATCTCACGACGCGCGATCCGGGAGTCCGGCGCAGCGTGGGCGTGGCCGCCGTGTGCTGGGGCGCCGTCGGGTTGCTGCTCGGCGCCCTGCTGACGCGTTTCACGCTGATCACCTTGACCTCGGCCATCGGGACGGCGGCATTCGCCGGCGGCGCTGCACTCCTGGCGGCGAACTTACGGCCGGACGACTATGCCCGTGCGACCGCGCAGCCCTTGCCGATTGCGATTGGCGTGGGCGCCTGCTTTGTCGCCGCGCTCGTGCTCCAGACGTTGATGACCCGCCGTGCGCCCGCGGCCAAGCCCGCGGCGCCGGCGACTGCGTCCGCGTAATCCGGCGCTTTCGCGCTCGTACACGTGATTATTCTCGGGCCGGCACTCGCGCGCACAGCCGGTGCATCAGTCCGCGCTCCCGGCTGGCGGCACGCGCCAGCTTGGCGAAAGGCGCACGCACCGATCCGAAGACGTTCGGTTCTCGTGTTCTGCGCGTGCCCAGGTCTGAGGATCTGCGATACCGCCGGCGAACTCCCGATATCGTATCTAGGACGAAGGGCGTCGCCGGCAGGGGTACACGCAGTGATTACGTCCATCAGTCAGTGGGTGCAGTTCCTCGCCTCGCTCGAGCCGCTGGTCGGGCTGCCGTTCTGCATCGGCGGCCTGGTCTTGATGATTATCGGCTGGCGGCTCTGGAAGGCGTGCACCGTGCTGACGTTCGCGCTCATCGGGCTGGCGCTGGGGACTATGATGGGGGCCAGTGGCCCCGACCAGATCTGGTACGCGCTGGGCGGGGCGCTCCTGCTCGGGATCGGCAGCTTTCCGCCCGTGAACTATTCCGTGGCGCTGCTGGGCGGCTTGATCGGCGGCGGCATCCTGTACGGCGCGCTCGAATCGTTGGGGCTCAGCGGTCCGGCCCTCTGGATCGCAGCCGGGTTGGCGTGTGCGGCGGTGACGGGCATTTCGGCGATCAATCTGCGGCACGTCATCATCTTCATCACGGCCTTCGAGGGGGCGGCACTGCTGGTTTCGGGCCTGGCGGTGTTCGTGCTGCACTCGTCGAATCTCATACACCACTTCCGCGGCATGGCGTACACGAGCGGTATCTTTCTGCCATTCATTCTGCTCGTTCCAACCGTGGTGGGCGCGATGGTCCAGATGGCCGACGTGCGCCAGCGCGATTCAGGCATGGCCAAGGGCTGACACACCCCTGCGGCGGCCGCTTCGCGCTGATCTGCGTGCGCGCGGGCGCGCCATCGGGGTGGCATGGGCAAGCGATCGTCGCGGCTTTTGGCGACGATCGCTTGCCCGTGCTGCCGAGAGAGCGTCGCGTGGTCTGCACGGGCAATCCCGGCGCGGCGGGACGCGTGCCCATGTCACGGAGCAGGCTTGACGAAACAAGGCGCACGGCGGGTTGGACTGGGCGCGTTCGACAGCCTCAGCGTGCAGTCGTACACTTCGCGGCCGATGGATCCGGACCCGGGGAGCCTACCCACGCCGTCCGATGGTCCGAAGGAGCGCGGCTCGTTTGCGTGGCACGTGCTCGCGTGCGGCGTGGCGGCTGTGCTGATCTTGATCGCCTATGCGGGCGCGCTGCGCGGCGAGTTCGTCTACGATGACACACTCGAGATCGTTCGGAATCCTTACATCCAACACACGCGCTATCTCTGGAGAGCGCTGACGTCCGACGTGTGGGCGTTTAAGGGCGAGCGCGACGCCGCCTGGAGCAACTACTGGCGGCCGGCGTTCGTCGCCTGGATGACGCTTAACTACCGCCTGTTCGGGCTCAATCCGCTCGGTTGGCATGTCACCAGTCTGCTGGCCCACCTGGCGGCCACGCTGCTGGCGTACCGCGTCCTGATCGGATTCGGCGTTCGGGCCGCGGTCGCCGCCGTAGCGACGTGGGTGTTCGCGGTGCATCCGGTCCAGGTCGAGTCCGTAGCCTGGGTTTCGGGCGTACCCAATTCGCTGGCGGCAATCGGCCTGTTCGCCAGTTTTGCGGCCTATCTGCGGCTGCGCGAGCGGGCGTCGGCGGCGCGGTGGGTTGCGGCCCTCGGCTTCTATGCCCTGGCGTTGCTCAGCCGGGAGGGCGCTGTGGTGTACCCCGCCATCTTGCTGGGGACCGAGTGGATCCTTCGCGACACAGACAGCCCGGTCGCGCCGACATTCTGGCGCCGAGCCATCGTCGGGTGCCCCCCGTTCGCCGTCCTGGCCGTGGTGTTCGTCCTCGCACGCTTTGCCGTGCTGGGCGTCGTGCGGATTGTCGCGCCGGGCGCCCCGAGTGTGGCGGGTGTGCTCATGACCGTGCCGTCACTGCTTGCGTTCTACGTGCGTCAGGTCTTCGTGCCGATTCAACTGGGTCCGGTCTACGGGCTTCGAGCCGTCAGCGACGCGAACGCGGGATGGTGGAACTTCGTGCTTCCGCTGGCCGGGTTGACCTTCGCGGCCATCATGCTGTTTCGCGTCGCGCGTCGTCGGCCGGGCGTGCAACTCGGTCTGTTGTGGGCGTGCCTGCCGCTGGTCCCGATCCTCGACATTCGCAGTTTCGTGACCGACCAACTCGTCCACGACCGTTACCTCTACCTTCCGCTGCTGGGCTTCGCCCTCGCTGCCGCGGCCCTGACGGCCGAACGGGTGCAGCGGCTCGCGCGCGGGCGGCGCGACCGCGCCGACCAGACGCTCGCCGGGCTAGGCCTGGTCGTCAGCCTCGCGCTCGCGGTCGCAACCTGGCGCTATGCGCCGGTCTGGGCGAACGAGATCGCGCTGTGGACGCGGGGCGTGCAGACGGCGCCGGAATCCGCCACGGCATTTCATCAGCTTGGCGAAGCCCATCGCCAAGCGGGTCACCTGGACGACGCCCGCGCGGCGCTGCGGCGCGCGCTCGAGCTCGACGCAGACTTGACGCTGGCCAACCTGGCCTTGGCGGCGCTCGACGTTCGCGAGCGCCACTTCCCCGCGGCCGAGGAGCGGCTGCAGCGCGTCTTGGCGGTCTACCCCGATCTGGCGGCGGCTCGAGACCAACTGGCGCTGTGCTATCAACAACAGGGACAGTTCTTGCGCGCGGTCGCGGTGTTCGATGAGGGCCGCGGACTTATTCCATACAAGCGCCTCATCTACACGGTGAACATCGCCGTGCTGCTGTACCAGGCCGGTCAGCAGGACCAGGCGCTCGCCGAGCTGGAATCGATCGCCGGCCAGCTCGATGATCAGACCGAACCGGCCGCGATCAAGGCGTGGTGGTACATGGGCGAGCTGTATCGCGCCGCGGGGCAGTCGGAGCGAGCGGCCCGTGCCTATGAACGATTCATCGCCGCCGCCGAGCGCAGCGGCCATCGCGAACTGCTGCAGCTCGCTGAGCGTACACGCCACGGATTGGGTCCGGTCCGTCCGTAACGCGCCAGTCTTGTGCCAGTGATTACGCGCGTCCGATGTGCAGCGGCGCGTTCGGCGCATCATTCTCAGCGCCGTTCTTCGGAATCGGCTTGCCGCCACGAATGATGACATCTTTGCGCAGATAGACGGCCTTCGTTCGGAGCTTCGTGGCGGCCTGCTTCACGCCGAACGTATGCGTGCGCCCGCCGCCCGCCTCGCCCGCTTTGCTCTTCTCGTACTTCCAGTCGGCCTTCTCGAGGAAGACAACATCGACCCGCCAGATGATCACGGGCTTTCCCGGCTCCAGCGATTCGGTCGGGTCGATCAAATAGCGCCAGACGATGTACCAACCGGGGTGGTCGTAATGCGACTGGAGCGCCCACGGACGCTTGCTGCCCTTGCTCTCCAGACAGTCGTTGGGCGTCGGGCGGCCGCAACCTCTTCGGCACAAGTCTGGGAATCGTTGCTGGGCGGTGTCGAGATGCTTGTGCTTCTCGTAGTTACTGACGGCGTGCAGCGCTCGCGTCCCGAAAATCCCGACGATCGCACTGAAGACGTTGGCCTGTTCGTAATAGATCTCAACCAGATCGGCGAGTTCCTTCTCGATGTAGTCGATCGCGCGGCGGATGGCCCCAACCTCCGTGCCGGGCGGGAGCGGGACGCTCGGATTGAAATCACTCCTCCGCGCCATTGCGTTCTTTCACTACCAACTCCGTTAGCCGCGGCACGGCGTTGCGTGCCAAGCGAACGTATTCCTCGTTTTGCTCGATGCCAATGCTCTGCAGACCGAGCGCCGACGCTGCGGCGATGGTCGAGCCAGATCCCATGAACGGATCGAGAAGCACGCCCTCGCCCAACGGCAGGGCCGCGCGAACGAGCTGGCGCATCAGCGATTGAGGCTTCAGCGACGGGTGCGGGGCGATGCGGCGTTCGTGGCCGCGGGCCGGGGCACAGTGCAGCAGGTCGCGGAACGGCTCGTCGGCGGAGATGCGTCGCAGGCCGCCGGTCCCCCACTTGCGCAGGTTGTCCTGAACGCGGCCTTCGCACGGCTTGCGGAACAGGCCCCACGGCTCCCAGCACGACTTGGGCATGACCGAGACTTCGGCAAATTCCTCGTGGGCGTTCTTAGGCCGGTCTCCGCCGCGGAGGGTGTGCACGATGCGAATGACTTCGCCGCGCTTCTCGAAGCCGGCGGCGATGAACGGCTCGTAGACGAGGTGCGAAACGAGCGGGTTCGTGGCGATGAACACGTGGGCACCGGGCACCAAGACCGGCGTCAACCGTTCGGCCAGTTGACCGAAGAAGTGTCGCAACCGTTTGCGGTCGGCTTCGGTCAACACGGTGAAGCGCGGCAGCGGGCTGCGCTGGTGGCCGTCGAACGACGGCGGGATGCGCCACACGCCTCCGCGGCCGTTCTTGCGCTTGGCCAGCTCGCTCGGTTGATACTCCAACAGACCGTATGGCGGATCGGTGACCACCGCGTGGATCGAGCGCGGCCGGGCCGACGCCAGCCAGTCGAATGCATCGGCGTGAATCAGCTCGTAGGCCCCGAACCTCGCCTGCGCGCGCATGGCCGGCAAGAGCGGCTGGTCGATCGTACCATTGGGCCTGCGATGGCGCCTGGCCAGGTGCATGGCGGGCATCATAACCGGCGGCGTCCAGCAGTTCATCACTCGGTCGTGGCGCTCATGTATTCGACGCGCCGGCGGTTGCGTTGAAGTCGCCATCGCGCAACAATCCTGCCGCGTGAGACCATGGACCATGATTTGATCGTCATCGGGGCGGGACCGGGCGGGTATGTCGCGGCCATCCGGGCGGCGCAGCTCGGGCTGAGCGTCGGCGTGGTCGAGAAGGAGTCGGCGCTGGGCGGCACCTGCCTGCGCGTGGGCTGCATCCCCAGCAAGGCGCTACTCGAGTCCAGCGAGCGGTATCACGAGGCCCGACACGCACTGGCCGCGCACGGCGTCAAGGTGGCCGGTGTCGAGCTCGATCTGGCGGGCATGCTCAAACGCAAAGATCAGGTGGTCAAAGGCCTGACCGGCGGCGTCGACAGCCTGCTCAAGAAGAACAAGATCACCCGCTACGTCGGCCATGCGCGCTTCGATGCGCCGGGGCGAATCGTCGTTGTCGCGGGCGGGGCGTGCGAGAAGGGATTCTCGCACGAGCATAGCGGATCCTCGCACGGGCGAGCGCAAGACGAGCAGCAGATTCGACTGACGGCCAAGCACATCATCATCGCCACGGGCAGCAAGTCGGCGCCGCTGCGTGGCGTCGAGATCGACGGCGAGCGCATCGGCACGAGCACCGAAGCCCTGTCGTATGCCGAAGTTCCGAAGCGCCTCGTCGTGATCGGGGCCGGCTACATCGGGTTGGAGCTTGGTTCGGTGTGGCAACGCCTGGGCGCGCAGGTGACCGTGCTCGAATACCTCGACCGCATCCTGCCCGGCATGGACCGCGATGTTGCCGCCGAAGCGCAGAAGATCCTTCAGAAGCAGGGCTTGGAGTTCCGGCTCGGCAGCCGCGTGACGGGGGCGCGCGTCGAGAAAGACGAGTGCGTGGTCGAGTGCGAAGGGGCCGAGCCGGTCCGCTGTGACCGTGTGCTGCTGTCGGTGGGGCGCGTGCCGAACACCGACGGACTCCAGCTCGACGCGGCTGGCGTGAAAGTCGACGAGCGCGGCCGCATTGTGGTCGACGATCACTTCGCCACGAACGTGCCGAACGTCTACGCGATTGGCGACGTGATCCGCGGACCGATGCTGGCCCACAAGGCCGAGGAAGAGGGCGTGGCCTGCGTCGAGCACATCGTCACCGGTTACGGACATGTCAACTACGACGCGATTCCCGGCGTCGTCTACACGCAGCCCGAGATCGCGTCGGTCGGCAAGACCGAAGACGAGCTCAAGTCGGCCGGCGTCGAGTATCGCAAGGGCGTCTTCCAGTTCCGCGGCAACGGGCGCGCCCGGGCGCTCGCGCAGATCGACGGCCGCGTCAAGATGCTGGCCGACGCGAAGACCGACCGGCTGCTGGGCGCACACATCATCGGGCCGCGGGCGGGCGATCTGATCGCCGAAGCCGCGGTGGCTATCGAGTTCGGCGCCAGCAGCGAAGACGTGGCCCGCTGCTCACACGCGCACCCCACGTTGGCCGAGGCCATGAAGGAAGCCGCGTTCGCCGTGGACGGCCGCGCCATCCACGCCTGATCGTGCGTAGAGGCGGGCTCCGGCCTGTCTCCAGAGGACGGTTATGCGCCTCCGTTGTAGATCAACGTGATCGTGGCGTCGTTGGAATCGACGCCGCTGGCCGTCACACGGAACGACATCGAGTCCGAACCGGTCGCGCCGACGTTGGGCGTCACCAGGCGGCTGGGTCCCGTGCCGCTGATGGTCGCCTGGGACGGGTTGCTCAACACCGCGTAGGTCAATGCCCGTCCGAGATTGTCGAACGCGGGCAGTTCGATCAGAGCCGGCTTGTTCTCCGGTCCGAAACGATAGGTAAATCCGTACGCGACCGGCGGCTGAGGCGTCGGCGCGGTCGCGCCGAAATGCGGGAGCAAGAGGGCCAGGTCGGCGTGATCGACGTCGCCGTCGAGATCGGCATCCCAGTCGTTGGTACATTCGCCGGTCGTCGCGGCGTTTGGTCCGGCGACGCACGCTGGAGCTTGTTCCCAATCGTCGAGGTCGGCGTCGAGATCGCCGTTGGCGTCGCCGGTCGCGCCGGGCACGACGTCGATGTTCAGCGGATCACTGACCGCGCGCGTGCCGTCGGCAAAGTCGGCTACGGCTTGCACGCGCGACGGCCCGCCGCCGAGCGTCTGACCGAGCGTGGGCAGCTCGACCGAATCGGCGGCGGCAGCGGCGGCCAGCACGCGGCCGTGCTGCACCAGGCGAAGCTCCGCGACGTCCGGGTCCAAGGCCATCAGGTCGAAGTCGAAGCGGGTCAGATTCGTGCCGGACAGATCGTCGGCGGCCAGTAGCACGCCGCGACCGAAGTTGTCGGTGCGGATGCTGAGCGTCGTCCGACCCCAGTGGGCGGCGGGCGTGCTGTCGCGGGCCAGCACGCGCACGTCGTGCCAGCCATCTGCAAGCAGCGACGTGTCGATGTTGAACGTGCCGGAGGTGCCCATGATGACGCCGCGCAACACGCCGTCGATCAGCAGCTCGTAGCGGTTGATGATCGCCCCGAGCTGCGTGGTCGTGGCCATCGGCGTGAGCGCCAACATGCCGCTGACCGGCACGTCGGGATCGGGCGCGCCGCTGACGCTCACCTGCGGGATGCGCGCGAACGGGCGCGTCAGCGGATCGCCGTAGAGCAGCATCTGGAACGGCACGTACTGAAGGCTGCGCAGCGCCGCCTCGCCCAGCGTGACGCCCTGGGCGTAGAAAACGTGCAGACGCGGGTGCGGGAACTTTCCTGGATAGTTGCACGGCTCCTGCACGGCCCCGACCGAACCGCTGGCGCCCTTGGTGATCCATTCCGACATTTTGGTCTGGCTCGGCGTGCCGAACGCGCCGGCGAAACTGGTCAGGTGATCGGCGAACGCGCCCGGCAGGATGGTCATGTCGGCTTCTTCGATGGCCGGGTTGGCCCAGCCGGTCATGCAGCCGAGCACGTCGTGATGGCCGGTCGGCAGCGGGTCGTTGTTGGTCGGGCTGCCGAGCTTCACGGCGCTGACGCCGATCGACGTGAGCGCTCCCACCGCCGCGTCGAAGAACGGATCGCGCGGGTCGCTGCGGGCGGCGTCGCTTGTTTCGATGTAGTAAATCGTCCCAAACGGCGGATTGCCCGGCTGCGCCGGCACCATCCCGTCGGCCGCGACGCTGCGGTTGATCATGGCGATCGTCTGCCCAACCGTGTTGCCGTTCGGCCCGTCGTAACCCAGCATGGCGCCGATGTAGTAGCGCCGCGCGCTGGGATTGGCGGCCGAGCTCGGGACGCCACCGAACCAGTACGTCTCCGCGTCGAAGCCGATGGCCGTCGTCGCGCTAAAACCGTAGTAGTGATTGAGCGTGGTGACCGGCGTCCCGCTGACGATCGTGGACACGATCTGGCTCATGGTGTAGGCCGATCCGACGGCGAACTGCGACACCGGGGAGCACGAGTCCGATATCAGCCCCGCCTGCACGCCCAGGCTGTATTCGCCGCCCGGCGGAAGGATTACGTAGTCGATGTGGTCGGTGAGCGTGCGGTTGCTCAGCAACCCGTCCATGGCCGGACGCTGGTAGCCCAAATGATCGGTCCAGGTCGCGGCATCGGGCTGCATGTAGAGCACGTTGGTGTCCGGGATGTTCCGGGCGTTTTTGTAGTAGTTGGCGACGAACAGCGAAGCGGCGTCTTGCGGATCGACGATCAGCAGCGCGTTCTCGGGCAAGCTGCCGGCCAACAGGTTGGTGGTGCCGCGCCCGAGCGACAACAGCAGGGCCGCCGCGACGGCGACTTGCCGCAGCTTGATTCCAAGTCGCACGTGCCGCGCTCCGCCGTGATTGCGGTTCATTCGTTGACCCTCCGGAAGCTCGCCCACCGACTGCCCCCGACGCCTACCCCGTGCCGACGCACGAGTATAGCAACCGGCGCCCCGTCGGTGAACCGGACCCACGGACGTAACGGCCGTCGGATTAGCGCTGACGTGCCGCAACGGGTGAGCGCCGGCCGTCCGGGACGATCTCGCTGAGAAATCGGCGTTTTTACTGGCCGCGAGTCGACGGGCCGACCCTGCACGAGCCTGCGTGAGCTGGCGCCGGCTGCGGGCGGGGTGAGGACGGTGAAGGCGGTGACGCGGGTGAACTGGTGCGAGGAATGCAGCGTTTTCTCGCTCGAACGTCGTGTTCCGGGGGTTCCGGATCGGCACAAGACGGCGACGCGGGGCAAAACGCGGTTCATTGGGCGTGCTCTGACGAGCACGAACGCGCCGGAATCGGCGATTATTGGATCAAATTGGCTCGAATTCGCGCTGATCACTGGCGACCGGTTCGTCTGAATTACCAAAAAGCGCTTCATGCGTTCGTCCCTTCGCGATTCGGCGGCGGCCCAACTCTAGCCGGCCGTTCTGGCGATCGGCGCCAACACCGATCGTCCAACCATAGAAGGGGCCCGGTGATCGCAGTTCGGAACCCCGGCGACGCGGGACTATGAGACTCCGTCCGGCCTACGAGGGTCGTGGACGGCTCGGCTGCGCTGGGCGGATCAGTACGGGACCCGTGGCCCACCGCATCGGCCGTCGGGGGTCGGCGCACAACGGCTCGATCGCACGAAGCACGCTCCGCTTCAGACGCGCGTACACGCCTCCACGCGGCTGCCTGCCTGAATGTGATCCACGGGAACCGGCACGCACGGGCAGCCGATCACGTCTGCCATAAGCTCTTGCGGCGCAAGAGCTTAAGGACTATTCTTGCGTTTTTTGAGAATCTCGCGCAACGCCGCGCATATGTTCCATGAAGAACGCGGCCACGGACGGCGACCCCGCTGATCCGTCACGGCCGTGCCCGGCATGGGTTGCTGATGCAAACGGTTCGCACATCCCAAGCCACCCGAGCGGCATTCCAATGGCAGCCCGCCGAGCCTGAGCGGAATGCGCTCATGCCGTGTGGTGAGGTGACCGTCCACCAGGAGACGGGATTCGGGGACCGGGACGGCGATGGCGACACCGACGCCACCGACTACGGCGCCATTGCCGGGGCCTGCACCGGCTCGAGCTCCGGCGCCTGCCGCGTGCTCGACGTCAACAACAGCGGCACGGTCAACTCCAGCGACCAGACGCCGCACGCGGCCTTGCCGCAGGGGTTGCTTCGGAAGCCGGGGCTCAGCACCACGGGACTCGGGCAGGTGTTTGCGCATCAGGGGCTGCCGCTCGATGCGGAAGTGGGGAGCTATCAGAATAGGGCAAGGGTGTACAACGCAGCCCTGAGGCGGTTTGCGCAGTATGACGGGTTGACGGAAGCAAACAGCGCCCGACTAGCCTATTCCGATGGAATGAGCCTTAGTGGATACCTTCGTAGTAATCCGCTACGATGGGTTGACCCGGTTGGGTTCGGGTGCTGTCCGCCGACATGTACAGAGATTTCCTACGAGAAATGCCCAAACCCAGTTCCGGATACGCACCCGTACCATGTATGTGATCCGCCGGTCTGGGACTGCCCGGGATGTGGTACCCACAGTTGTGTGGGTGCGTGTGGAGAAACACAAGTGTTTCCGTGCGATCTCGGCACGCAACATTGCATTAATCTCACGATAAGCGGCACCACATGTACTCCTGTGTCGCAATGCCAATGCACGCTCGCTGTGTCTGGAGAGACGATCATCCACGATTTTCCGTGCACAAGCGAGTCATATTTCGTACCAGATCCGAATGGTACCATCACTGTCGAAGAGGAGGATAATCTTGTAGCGAGGTGTCCAGATTGCCCGGTCTCCAGCTAATCATGATAGCGCTTGTCGCGTGATATAATCCGGCTGACCTGCACTTTGCTCGTCGAGGGCGACAATGGTGCGACCGTTCGATATGTGGACACTGTGTTGCAGAGTCGTCGGCATGAGTGCAGCGTTGTTGGCTCTAGCGGTTAGGCGGCTTCAAACAATAACTTTTACTTTTCGCCATATTGGCGACGACTCTGGATTCGAGCGCCGATCGTGTAGTTCCACTGTGGATGCGTCGTATGCGGCTTGAGATCGATGGCTTCCA
>Ga0187892_10009811_pt1 | contig 12395 bp, 12 predicted proteins | sample MA1701073metaG_FD_139345 | JGI IMG/M metagenome (GOLD analysis project Ga0187892, IMG submission 139345) | Bio-ooze microbial communities from a basaltic lava cave in the Kipuka Kanohina Cave System on the Island of Hawaii, USA - MA170107-3 metaG ...
AGGGGGGAAGTTCCCTCTACGTGCGTCGCTTGTCGTCCGGACCGCTGCGCTCCTGCGGAAGTTGCGGACGGTCGCGCGGCGCGCGCGGGAGGGTCCACCAGACGATGCCGATGAACAGCGCCAGCCCCAGCACGATCTCCAACGCAAGCCACAGCATTTCCCGTTCTCCCTTGGTCCGAACCGTGCGCAGCGCTCTCGCCGCGTTCGCGTGCGCGCTCGCCGCCTGCGCCAGTGTACCGAACGCACCGCCGCCGTCCACGCAAGCCGGGGTTCCCTGTCCCGAGCCGGTCGCCGAGAAGCCAGCAGAGAAGCCCCCGGAAGCACCTGTGCTCCCGCCGATCACGTGGGCCACCAGCCTGATCCCGGTGGGCTGGGACGCGCTCGCGGGCTGGACGCAGGATCGCGTCGCAGAAGCCTGGGATGCGTTCCAGCGCAGCTGCTCGGCCCTGCGCGCGCAGCCCGCCTGGCGCGCCGTGTGCGAAACCTCCGGCGCGGTGGACGCGGCCGACGACGCCGCGGTGCGCGGCTTCTTCGAGGGCGCGTTCAGCCCGCACGCGGTGGTCAATCCGGACGGCACCCGCGAAGGCACCATCACCGGTTACTACGAGCCGCTGCTGCGCGGCAGCCGCACGCCCGGGCCGGTCTACCGCTTTCCCGCCTACGCCGTCCCGGACGACCTGCTGGTGGTGGACCTGTCCGAGCTGTACCCGGAGCTCAAGCCGATGCGCCTGCGCGGGCGCATCGATGGGCGCCGCGTCGTGCCCTACTACTCGCGCGGGGACCTCGAGTCGGGCAAAGCCGACCTGTCCGGCCGCGAGATCCTGTGGACCGACGACGCCGTGGAGCTGTTCTTCCTGCAGATCCAGGGGTCGGGCCAGGTGATCCTGGACAGCGGCGAGACGGTGCGGCTCGCCTACGCCGAGCAGAACGGGCATCCCTACCGCTCGATCGGGCGCCTGCTGGTCGAACGCGGCGAGCTGACGCTCGACCAGGCCTCGATGCAAGGCATCAAGGCCTGGGCGGCGCGCAACCCGGAGCGCTTGTCCGAGCTGCTCAACCAGAACGCCTCGTTCGTCTTCTTCCGGGAGTTGCCCGCATCGGACGGCGGGCCGCCCGGCGCGCTGGGCCTGGGTCTGACCGCGGGTCGCAGCCTGGCCGTGGACCCGCGCGCCATCCCGCTGGGCGCGCCGGTGTTCATCGCCACGACCTGGCCGAACTCGGAGGTGTCGCTGCAGCGCCTGATGCTGGCCCAGGACACCGGCGGGGCGATCAAGGGCGCGGTGCGCGCCGACTTCTATTGGGGCTCGGGACACGAGGCGGGCGTCCAGGCCGGCCGCATGCGACAGAAGGGGGAGCTGTTCGTGCTGCTGCCGCACGGATTCCCGCTCAACGGCGTGCAGTAGGGCCAGGTTCGCTTGCCTCGGGCGGCGGCGGAGCGTCGCTCAGCCATGCCTCGAGCAGCGTGTAGGTGACGGCGAGCACCACCGGGCCCACGAAGATACCGATCAGCCCCAGCGCGATCAGGCCGCCGATCACGCCGGCGAAGATCAACAGCAGCGGCAGGTCGGCTCCGCGGCGGATCAGGATCGGCCGCAGCAGCGCCAGCTTCTACGCGACAGCCGGCACCCGGCCCAGCGCGGCACCGCTCAGAAGTCGACCCCGAGGGTGAACGCCAGCCGCTGCTGGTCCTCCGAGGCGTCCTTGCCCACGATGCTGTCGTAGATGTAGTCGTAGCGCAGCGCGAGCGACCACACCGCCCCGATCTTCTGGGTGAGCTCCAGGCCGAAGCGGCTCGACCAGTCGTCCGAATCGTCCACCGCCACCAGGTAGTCGAAGTCCTGCCGCAGCTTCAGAGTCTGCTTCAGCGTCATCTCGAAGCTCTGATACAGCCCGGCCACCACGTTGGTGGCCTTCTCGTCGGCGACCTCCCGCCATTGCAGGCCGGCCGCCGGGGTGAACGAAAGGCGCCAGCGCTCGCGGCGCACGCGCAGGCCGACGCCGACGGTCTGCGTCACCTCGTGGTCCATCTGCGTGATGGCGTCGCGGTAGTAGCGGCTGTCGGCCTGCAGGAAAAGGCGCTCGGTGAGCCCGTGGCTGTAGCGATAGTCGACGGTGAGCTGGTCGTCCGTCCTCTCCCTGTTGTCGTCGAACACGTCCTCGGCGTAGTAATAGCGCGCCTGCAGGCGGTGCTCATCTCCGGTCGCGGTGGTGCGCTCGGAGCGGAAGCGCAGGACCAGGTCGTTGTCGCTGTCGTCGCCGCGGCGCGCGACGAAGCCGAGGTGGAAGCTGCTGTTCCAGCCTTTCAGCGGATTGATGCGCGCCAGGAAGGCGAGCGTGCCGCTGGTCGGCTCGGCCTCGGCGGGCGCCGGTTCGGCTGCGGGTGCAGGCGCCTCCTCCGGCGCCGCCGCTTGCTCCGGCGCAGGAGGCGACACGGCGCCGCGCTCCACGCTCAGGATCAGGCTGCGGTCGATCACCAGGCGGCCGAAGGCTTCGGAGTCGAACACGATCTGGTCCGAGCGCTCTTCGACAACCGTGCCGACCAGCTTCTCGCCGCCGCGCGTGGTGAGCACGTCGGCCAGGCCCGGCGTGCACGCCGCCAGCCCGGCACCGAGCGCCAGGATGCGAAACCATCGCAGATGCACGGGTTCTGGACTCGGCCGCTGGAAAGCCGGCAATGCTACCGTGATGCGGCCGCGCCCGCCTCCGCCGGGTGGAACAGCACTCGCACCAGGACGCGGCTGCGCACGCTGCGTCCGTCGCGCTCGGCGGGCCGAAAGCGCGCCGCGCGAAATGCCTCCAGCGCCGCCTCTTCGAAGGTGTTCGCCGGCTGCGCATCGACCACCGCGCTGTCGTGCACGCGCCCGGTCTCGTCGATCAGCAGCAGCAGCGTCACCTCGCCTGCGGCGTCCGCGTCGGCAGCCGCTTGCGGGTAGGCGGGCCGCACCGGCGCGAGCGCGGTGGGAAACACGTCGAGCTGTGCCGCGGGGTACCAGGTCCGGTCGGCGAGCAGCGGCATCTCGACCGGAGGCAGCGTCTCGGGCGTGGCCGGCTGCGCGCGCCGAACGAGGTCCGCCCGGTTTGATGCATCGGCCGGGGGTTCGGCGATGGCGGGCGTGCGCACCGCGGGCCGTGCGGCGCGTCGTGGGGGTTTCTCGCGCGGCGGCTCGGGCGGATCAGCCGCTGCGTCGGGCACGGCGTGAATGCGCGCCAGGATCGGCTCGGAGGCCGGAGCCGTGCTCGGGCGCTGCACCGCCACGCCGAAGATCAGCGAAGCATGCAGCGCCGCGGACAGCAGGACGGCGAGCGCCAGCCGCGCATCGGCATCGGCAGCCGTCATTCATCCGCCTCAGTTTTCCTTCTTGCCGCTCAAGTAGTTCTCGATCTGCGCGGCGGAGATCGCACCCGGCACACGATCGCCGTTGGCGAAAATCAGCGTCGGCGTGCCGTTGATGCCCTTCTTGCGCCCGAACTCCACGATCCGGTCCACCGGGTTGGCGCATTCGCCGTCGCCGCCGGGCTGCACGCCGCGCTGCATGTAGTCGTCCCACGCCTTGATCTTGTCCGGCGAGCACCAGATGCGCCGCGACACCTCGGGAGCTTTCGGGTGCAGCGATTCGATCGGGTAGAGGAACATGTAGATGGTGACGTTGTCGAGCTTGGCCAGATCGTTCTCCACGCGGCGGCAGAACGGGCAATCGGGGTCGGAGAACACCGCCATCTTGCGCTCGCCGGTGCCCTTGACCCGCTTGAAAGCGAGATCGAGCGGCAGCTCGTCGAAGGCGATCGCCATGAGCCTGCGCTTGCGCTGCTCGGTCAGGTTGGTCATGTTCTTGGTCGAGATGATGCTGCCGTCGATGACGTACTCGAACTTCTCGTCGGCGTACAGCACCTCGCCCTCGACCACGATCTCGTACAGGTTCAGGTAGGGCAGCCTGGTGACGCTCTGCACCTGGGCCTTGGGAAACTTGGCCGCGAACGCCTTGCGCACCGCGGCCTCGTTGGCGCCGGCCATGCTGCTTGCAGCCAGCAGGCAGGCCGCGGCGGCCAGGGTGATGAATCTCGTCAGCATGTGGGATCCTTCAAGTGAGGTGGCGGGAGCGCCGCTACCCGAGCGCCCTTTACTCGAGAGCGTGGCGCACGAGCAGTTGCTTGATCGGGCCGGCGCGGTCCACCAGAGACAGCCCCCGGTTTCGAACCCAGGATGCGGGGCGGCCGGGGGCGCCGAACAGCCGCTGCAAGCCGTGTGTCACCCAGGTCATCGCGAGGATGTCTTCGCGGCGCGCGCGCTCGTAACGCCGCAGCAGCCGGATCTCTCCGACGTCGTGGCACGCCCCCCGTTGTAGCAGGACTTGCGCCAGCTCGCGCGCGTCCTGAAACCCGAGGTTGACCCCCTGCCCGGCGAGCGGGTGCAGATTATGCGCGGCGTCCCCGACCAGCGCAAGGCGCGCCCGCACCAGCCTCGGCACGCGCGTGCGCTGCAGCGGAAAAGCCGCCGGCGGCGTGATCTGGCGCAGCCGGCCCAGCACGCCCCGGCTCGCCTGGCACACGCGCTCGGCCAGAGTGTGGGCGCTCGCGGCCATGAGCTCGTCGGCCACGGCTTGCTGCGCAGACCACACCATCGAGCAGCGGCTCCCGGGCAGCGGCAGCAGGGCCAGCACGCCGTCGGCGCGAAACCATTGGAAAGCGTTGTTGCGGTGCCCGTGCTCGACTTCGAAGTTGGCCACGACCGCGCTGTGCTCGTAGGAGGCGGTGGAGGCCGGCATGCCGGCCTGGGTGCGCAGCCAGGACTGCGCGCCGTCGGCCGCGACCAGGAGCCTGGCGCGCAGCGGCGCCCGGCCCTCGAGCGTCAGCACCGCCGCGCCCTGCTCGAACGCGACCGCCTGAGACTGCGCCGGCGCCAGCACCGCCGCGCCCGACCGTCGCAGGCGCCGCCACAGCGCATCCAGCAGCACTCGGTTTTCCACGATCTGGGCGAGGTGCGCCACGCGCGCCTGGTGGGCCTCGAACGTGAGCCGGCAACCGGCGTCTCCGTACACCTGCATCGCGTCCACCGGCGCGCTGCGCGCCGAGTCGGGCCAGGCGCCGCAGCCGGCCAGAAAGGCCTGGCTCCCGGGGCTGACGGCGTACACGCGCACGTCCCAGTCGCCCGGCGAGTCGGGCAAGGCCGCCGTCTCGAATGGACATGCCATGGGCGGTGCACTGCGATCCACCAGCGCCACGCGCATCCCGCCGCCGCCCAGCGCACACGCCAGGCTCAAGCCGACGAGCCCGCCGCCGACGATCGCGACATCGAGATCCGAGGAGTGCATGAAGCGATGCCGTTGGACGATGCGCGTCTGCGCCTCAGCAACTGTCACAGGACGTTACGCGAGGTTCCACCGCTTCAGCCGGCGCCGGTCGAATTCGGTAACATGTTGCATCGAGAGCGCGCCTTGACAGTGGCGCGCGGGCTCACGTACCCTTTCGCGCCTCACTTTTCGGCCACCATGGGTATTCTCGGCCATGCAGGGCGTTTCGGCCCCCGCCGGCCGTTGAAAGACCCGACCGTTGAAAAAGACGTGGCGAATTAGCTCAGCGGTAGAGCAGAGGAATCATAATCCTTTGGTCGGGGGTTCAAATCCCTCATTCGCCACCAGCCCCCATTCCCGCACGCGTGCTGCAGTCTTTCGAGATCACTCTGCGCAGCGGCGCCAGCCGCCTGACGCAGTTCGCGCGCCGGGCGGCGGTGGTGCTGCTGCTGGGGTTCGTCCTGGCTCTGACCGCAACCCCCGGCGAAGGGTTCGCAGCACGCAATTTTCCCCGGGATGCGCGCTTCGGCAAGCTCACCGCCTTCACCTATCCGTACGCCAGCATCGGCGGCAAGGCCTTGCGCATGAGCCCCGGGGCGAAGATCTACAACGAGCAGAACCTGATCATCATGCCCGCCGCCATGCGCCAGCAGGCCAAGGTGCTGTACCGGCTGGACAACGCGGGCAGCCTGTCCGCGATCTGGCTGCTCACCGAGCACGAAGCCGCCGCCTTCGAGCGCCGCTTGCCCTCCGTGAAACCGGCCCCCGACAACGGGGCCGCTTCGGCCACCGCTCCGGCCGGCAAGGCCCAGTAACGCCCACCGCTCTCCACGTCTTCGCGTCATGGCCGGCAAGTTCTTCATCCGCACCTTCGGCTGCCAGATGAACGAGTACGACTCGGACAAGATGGCGGACGTGCTGCGCGTGGAGCAGGCGATGGAGGCCACGGACGATCCCGCACAAGCCGACCTGATCCTGTTCAACACCTGCTCGGTGCGCGAGAAGGCGCAGGAGAAGGTGTTCTCCGACCTGGGCCGCGTGCGTGCGCTGAAGCGGCGCAATCCCGGCCTGCTCATCGGCGTGGGCGGCTGCGTGGCCAGCCAGGAGGGTGCGGCCATCACCGAGCGCGCGCCGTTCGTCGACCTGGTGTTCGGCCCGCAGACGCTGCATCGGCTGCCGCGGATGATCGAGGCGCGGCGCAGCTCGGGCCGGCCGCAGGTGGACGTGTCCTTCCCCGAGATCGAGAAGTTCGACCACCTGCCGCCGGCCCGCTTGCAGGGCGCCAGCGCCTTCGTCTCGATCATGGAAGGCTGCAGCAAGTACTGCAGCTTCTGCGTGGTGCCCTACACGCGCGGCGAAGAGGTGTCGCGGCCGTTCGACGACGTGCTCACGGAGGTCGCCGGGCTCACCGACCAGGGCGTGAAGGAGATCACGCTGCTCGGCCAGAACGTGAACGCCTACCGCGGCCGCATGTCGGACCGGGAGACGGCCGACCTCGCGCTGCTGCTCGAGTACCTGGCGGAGATGCCGAGGCTCACGCGCATCCGCTACACCACCTCGCATCCCAAGGAGTTCACCCAGCGCTTGATCGACGCGCACGCCCAGATCCCGCAACTGGCCGCCCACGTGCACCTGCCGGTGCAGGCCGGCTCCGACCGCGTGCTCACCGCGATGAAGCGCGGCTACACCGTGCTCGAGTACAAGTCCATCGTGCGCCGCTTGCGTGCGGCGCGCCCGCGGATCTCGATCAGCTCCGACTTCATCGTCGGCTTCCCCGGCGAGACCGAGGACGATTTCCAGGCCACCCTGCACCTGGCGGAGGAAGTCGGTTTCGACACCAGCTTCAGCTTCGTCTACAGCCGCCGTCCGGGCACGCCGGCGGCCGGCCTGCCCGACGACACGCCGCAGGCGCTCAAGCTCGAGCGGCTGCAGCGCCTGCAGGTGCGGCTCGACGCTCTGGCGCAGGACATCGGCCGCGCGATGCTGGGCAGCCGCCAGCGCGTGCTGGTGGAAGGCCGCTCGCGCAAGGACGCAGAGGAGCTGTCCGGCCGCACCGAGAACAACCGCGTGATCAACTTCGCCGGACATCCGCGCCTGGTCGGCGAATTCACGGACGTGACCGTCACCGCCGCCCTGCCCCACTCCCTGCGCGGCGCAGTGGCGGCCCGCTGATTGAAATCCGTGGAGATCTCCTTCACGCCGGTGGACAACCAGAGGCTGGCCAACCTGTGCGGCGTGCTCGACGAAAATCTGAAGCAGATCGAGTCGGCGTTCGACGTGAGCATCGCGCGGCGCGGCGAGAGCTTCAGCATCGCCGGTGAGGCGCCCCGAACCGAGCTCGCCGCCGAAGCGCTGCGCCGCTTCTACGACCAGGCCGGCAGCGAGCTGAGCGTGGACGACGTCCAGCTCGGGCTGATCGAGGTGGCCAATCCCACCGCGGCGGAGGGCGCCGAGCAGCCGGTGCTGATCACGCGCCGGCGCGACCTGCATGCGCGCACGCCGCACCAGGTGCAGTACCTGCGCCATATCCGCGAGCACGACATCACCTTCGGCATCGGGCCGGCGGGCACCGGCAAGACCTACCTGGCGGTGGCCGCCGCGGTGGACGCGTTCGAGCGCGACGCGGTCAAGCGCATCGTGCTGGTGCGCCCGGCGGTGGAAGCGGGCGAGCGCCTGGGCTTCCTGCCAGGCGACCTGGCGCAGAAGGTGGACCCCTACCTGCGGCCGCTGTACGACGCGCTCTACGACCTGATGGGCTTCGAGAAGGTGGGCAAGCTGTTCGAACGCGGCAGCATCGAGATCGCACCGCTCGCCTACATGCGCGGGCGCACGCTGAACCATTCCTTCATCATCCTGGACGAGGCGCAAAACACCACGCCCGAGCAGATGAAGATGTTCCTCACGCGCACCGGCTTCGGCACCAAGGCGGTGATCAACGGCGACATCACCCAGATCGACCTGGCGCGCGGCCAGAAGAGCGGTCTGGTGGACGCGGCCGAGGTGCTGAAGGACGTGCGCGGCATCGCCTTCACCCGCTTCACCAGCGAGGACGTGGTGCGCCATCCGCTGGTGGCGCGCATCGTCAACGCTTACGAGGCGGCGTCCCAGCGCGGCGCGCGCCCGCCGGACGATGGGCCGTCGAAGACCTCCTAGTCTGTCGATGAGCGCGCAGTTCGCCGTCTCGGCCCGCGGCCGGCCCAGCCGCAGGCGGTTGCGCGCGTGGGCGCACGCGGCGCTCGAGCGCGATGTCGCGGTGACCTTGCGCGTGGTGGGCCGGACGGAGGGCCGGCGCCTCAACCGCGAGTTCCGCGGCCAGGATCACGCCACCAACGTGCTCACTTTCGTCTACTCCGAACCGGGCCAGCCGCTGGCCGGCGACATCGTGCTGTGCGCGCCGGTGGTCGAGGCCGAGGCGCGCGCGCAAGGCAAGGCGCGCGACGCGCATTACGCCCATCTTCTGGTGCACGGCATGTTGCATCTGCAGGGCTACGACCACGAGCGCAGCGCGGCCGCGGCGGCGATGGAGGCGCGGGAGTCTGAAATCGTAACGCGGCTGGGGTATGCTGACCCGTACGCCGACGATGGACCCTCACCCTAAACCCACCCTCCTGGAGCGCATCGGGGCGATCCTGATGCGCGAGCCGGAGGACCGCGATCAACTGGTGGAGCTGCTGCGCTCGGCGTACGAGCGCAACCTGATCGACGCCGACGCGCTGGGCATGATCGAGGGAGCGCTGCAGGTGTCCGAGCTGCAGGCGCGCGACATCATGGTGCCGCGCGCGCAGATGGACCTGGTGGATCTGCACGAGCCGCCCGAGCAGATCCTGCCCAAGGCGATCGAGGCGGGGCACTCGCGTTTCCCGGTGTACGGCGACAACAAGGACGACATCGTCGGCGTGCTGCTCGCCAAGGACCTGCTGCGCTACTTCGCCGGCCACGAGGTCAGCCTGCGCGAGATGCTGCGCCCGGCGGTGTTCGTGCCCGAGTCCAAGCGCCTGAACGTGCTGCTGCGCGATTTCCGCCGCAACCGCAACCACATGGCGATCGTGGTGGACGAGTACGGCGGCGTGGCCGGGTTGCTCACCATCGAGGACGTGCTGGAGCAGATCGTCGGCGAGATCGAGGACGAGTTCGATTTCGACGAGACCGAGGCCAACATCCTGCTCGACCGCAACGGCATGTACCGGGTCAAGGCGCAGACCGAGATCGCCAGCTTCAACGAGACCTTCGGCACGCACTTCAGCGACGAGGAGTACGACACCGTCGGGGGCTTGCTGCTGGCGCGCTTCGGGCGGCTGCCCAAGCGCGGCGAGGAGATCGAGCTGGACAACCTGAAGTTCCGCGTGCAGCGCGCGGACAGCCGGCGCCTGCACTCGCTGCTGGTCGAGAAGGTCAGGGCGCCGGAATGACCGGCCCGGAATGAGCGCTCTGGCAGCGCGACGGGCGCCGTCGGCCCTGTCCGCGCGCGCCGGCACGCTGCTGTTGAGCCTGCTGCTGGGCGCGGCGTCCGTGCTCGGCTTCGCCCCCTTCTACTGGTGGCCGGTGCCGATCGCCGCCCTCACCGGCCTCGCCTGGCTGATTCAGCACTCCGCCACGCCGCGCCGTGCCGCGTTTCTCGGCCTCGCTTTCGGGCTCGGCTATTTCGTCACCGGGGTGAGCTGGGTATTCGTCAGCATGCACCGCTACGGCGGCATGAGCGTGCCGCTGGCCAGCTTCGCCACCTTGTTCTTCTGCACCTACCTCGCGCTGTTTCCGGCCGCCGCCGCCTGGGTTGCGCGGCGCGCGCGCAGCGACGGCGCGCGCCTGGCGCTGGCGTTTCCCGCCGCCTGGGCGCTCACCGAGTGGGTGCGCGGCTGGATGTTCACCGGCTTTCCCTGGCTGGCGGTGGGCTATGCGCAATCGCCCGGCGGGCCGCTGTCCGGCTTCGCGCCGATCGTGGGCGCGTACGGTGTGTCGTTGCTGAGCGCGCTCAGCGCCGGGCTGCTGGTGTGGTGGTCGCCGTGGCGAGCGCTGCCGCGCAATGGCGTCGGCACGCGCGCCGTGTTCCTGCATCCCGCGGCCGCGATCCTCGCGGCCGTCTGGCTCGGCGCGTTCGCGCTCAAGCCGGTGGCGTGGACCGCGCCGGAAGGCGCGCCGGTCAGCGTCAGCCTGATCCAGGGCAACATCGAGCAGGAGATGAAGTGGCGTCCGGAACGGGCGCAGTCTTCCCTCGACGCCTATCTGCAGCTCGCTTTGGCGAGCGACAGCCGGTTGATCCTGCTGCCCGAGACGGCGCTGCCGGTGTTCAACGTGGACATTCCGGCCGCGTATCTCGGTCTGCTCAAGACACACGCACAGCGCCGGGGGGGCGACATTCTCCTGGGCGTGCCCGAGTACGTGCCCCCGGGGCGCGAACGCAAGCCGGGCGGCACCGAAGAGGGGCCGGGCGAGGCCCCGGGTGTACCGGACGGCGAAGGCCGCTACTACAACAGCGTGATGAGCTACGGCGCGAGCCCGACCCAGGTCTACCGCAAGCACCACCTGGTGCCGTTCGGCGATTACTTCCCGCGCTGGTTCTTCGTGACCTGGGTGATGAGCGCGCTGGACATCCCGATGTCGAGCTTCTCCCGCGGCGACGCGCGGCAGCAGCCCTTGGCGGTGGCGGGCCTGCGGGTGGCGGCGAACATCTGCTACGAGGACGTGTTCGGAGAGGAGATCATCCGCCAGCTTCCCGCCGCCACGGTGCTCGCCAACTTCACCAACGACGCCTGGTGGGGCGACTCGGCCGCCTCGGAGCAGCACCTGCAGATGTCGCAGATGCGCGCGCAGGAGACCGGTCGGTACATGCTGCGCGCCACCAACACCGGCGTCACCGCGATCATCGATCAGCGTGGGCGGGTCCTGGAGAGCGCGCCGGAGTTCGCGGTCGCCGTGGTCGAGGGCGGCGTGCAGGGTTTCTCGGGCAGCACGCCGTATGTGCGGTGGGGCAACTGGCCGTTCCTGGCGATCGCCGCGGCGATGCTGCTTGCGCTGCTGCGCTTCCGGTAAACTCAGCCGAATCGAACCGGAGGAACATCATGAGATCGCAATCGATTCTCAACATCGCCGTGCCGGCGGCCGCTTTGGTGTTGGCGACGGCGTTCGCGACCGCGGCACGCGCGCAGCAGGCCGTGGTCGACACCGATTTCGTGGCTCAGGCGGCGGCGCGCGCCGCGATCCTGTGGGACGTGCGCAGCGAGGAGGAGTACAAGAAGGGCCACATTCCCGGGGCCGTCAACTTCGACGAACCGCAGACACAGCTGCGCGACGGCAAGACCGAGGACTACCTCCCGATCCCGCAGATGGAGAAGCTGCTGGGCGGAGCCGGGATCGACCCCGGCAAGGAGATCGTGGTGTACGGCAACAAGGCGCTGCCGTCGGCGTATTTCGCGTACCAGACGCTGCGCTACCTGGGTGCGCAGCGGGTGCACGTGTATCACGGCGGCTTCGACGACTGGAAGGCGGCGGGCAAGCCGGTGAGCACCGAGCGCACCGCCCTGCCGGCGGTGGAGTTCGATGCGAAGCTCGACCAGCGGCTGCTCGTTTCCACGCAGGACGTCGTCGCGCGACTGAACCGGCCCGGCGTGCAGATCCTCGATGTGCGCACCGTCAAGGAGTTCAGCGGCGACGACATCCGCGCGCTGCGCGGCGGCCGCATCCCGGGCGCGGTCAACATCCCCTACGAAGCCAACTGGCTCGATCCGGACACGCCGCGCAAGCTGCAACGCAGGCAGGTGGACAACAAGGACGGCATGGCGCTCAAACCGCGCGACGCGTTGCGCGAACTGTACGCCACGCTCGACCCCGAGAAGGAAACCATCGTCTACTGCCAGAGCGGCAGCCGCGCCGCCGAGAGCGCCACTGTGCTGCAGGACCTGGGCTTCAAGGACGTCAAGATCTACGACGGTTCCTGGCTCGCCTGGGGCAACACCTTCGACGCGCCGGTGGAGAACGTCAGCTATTTCAACGTCGGGCGCGTGAACAGCCTGCTCAACCAGCTGCAGGGACGCATCGACGCCCTCGAGGCGGAGCTCGAGCAGCTGAAGTCGGCCGCGCGCAAGCCCTAGCGTTCGACCGCGGCCCACACCC
>Ga0187892_10009812_pt1 | contig 12395 bp, 11 predicted proteins | sample MA1701073metaG_FD_139345 | JGI IMG/M metagenome (GOLD analysis project Ga0187892, IMG submission 139345) | Bio-ooze microbial communities from a basaltic lava cave in the Kipuka Kanohina Cave System on the Island of Hawaii, USA - MA170107-3 metaG ...
ATCGGCTCGATCGTCGCCGAGATCATGAGCGGCACGCGCAGGCCGGTCTTCGCGAACGCCTCCCGGATGCCGATGATGCCGGCCTTCACGTTGCGCGTGTCCTGCGCCGTCTCGAGGAGCAGCAGGTCGATGCCGCCTTCGAGCAGGCCGATCGTCTGCGCGCGGTACGAGTCGATGAGCTGCTGGAACGTGACGCCGCCGGTGACGGTGATCGTCTTCGTCGTCGGCCCCATCGAGCCCGCCGCGAACCGCGGGCCGGGGAACTTCGCCGCCGCCTCCCGCGCGAGCTTCGCCGCCGCGCGGTTCAGCTCGATCGCGCGTTCCTGCAGCCCGTACTCCGCGAGCACGAGCGGCGTGGCGCCGAACGTGTCGGTCTCGACCAGGTCCGAGCCCGCCGCGAAGTAGGCCTCGTGGATCCCGCGCACGATGTCCGGGCGGGTGACGACGAGGTTCTCGTTGCAGCCCTCGAGGTCGGGCCCGCCGAAATCGGCGGCGGCGAGCTTCGCCTGCTGGAGCATCGTCCCCATGGCGCCGTCGAGGACGAGGATGCGCTCCTTGAGAAGCGCGAGGAACGCGCGGCCGCGCTCGGTCAGGTCAGGCGTGTGCGTATTGGTCTTCGCGTGCTCCTGTAGGTCCGGTATTCTAGCGCTTCCTGCGCTTCTTGGCAACGGGCTTCTTCTTCTTCGGCGCCGCCTTCTTCTTCCTTCTCACCTTGCGGGCCGGCCTCGCCTTCGGCGCCGGAATGGCCGTCGCCTCCGTCGTCAGCGGCTTCGCCTCCTCAAGCCACGAGGGAAGCTCCACCGACTCTCCCATCGCCCGCAGCGCCTCGACCTCCTTCATCGCGAACTTCTGCTTCCCCTCGACCGTCCGAGGCCGCAGCTTCCCCGCCGCGATCAGCCGGTCCACCTGCTCGGACGTCGCCCGAAGCAGGATCATGACGTCCTCGAACGCGACCAGTTCGTCCATGGCTTCCTCCCTCACCGGCGTCCAATGCGCATGCCCCTATTATTGCTCCTGCTCGCGCTCCAGCAAGACCCGGACAAGCTCATCGAGAAGTTCCGCTCCGAGGCCATCGCCGAGCGCGACGAAGCGGCCGCCAGACTGAAGGCGATGGGACGCGCCGCGCTCCCCGCGCTCCAGAAGGCCGCGAAGGGCTCCGACCCCGTGATCGCGGCGAACGCCACGGCCGTGCTCCGCAAGAAACGCAAGTAGGACTTGACCCAGGCCTCCCGTCGGCGTCCTATGCGCATAGGAGAATCACCGTCGCGCTCCTGCTGTCGACCGTCGCCTTCGCCGACATCGCCCCCGATCCGCTCATGACGGGCGGCAACGCGCTGGCGACGAAAACCAAGGGGGCCGTCACCGTCGAGATGACCTGGGAGGAGGTCGACCTCACGCCGTCCCTGCCGAAGGAGAACCCGGTCGGCCTCAAGGACGGTGAGCGCGCGTCGCGCGTCCGCGAGGCGATCGAGTGGATGGTCCCGCCGCTCGGGCCGGATCGCGACCCGTCGAAGATGTCGCGCGGCGAGGAGCACGTCGTGCGCGACGCGTTCCGGCGGCTGCTGTGGGCCTGCCACGACGCGGGCGACGCCGAGAAGAGGAAGACGGTGGCGCGCCCGTTCGCGAAGTTCCTGAAGTTCATGCTCGACCGCGACGCGAAGTGGAAGGGGCACGAAGGGCATGTCGGGAAGGACTACGCGGAGCTGGAAAAAGACTACGCGAAGGTGCGGAAGCTCGCGGGCGAATGAGGCCTCTGCCGGGGTCGAGCGCGCGCGTGAGCGCGCAACCCCATTCTGGTTTCTCCTGCCGGGTTCTGGGTTCTCTCCTACTGCTTCAGGTATAGCGTCTTGCCCATCCACAGCCCCTGCCCGCCGTCCAGCCGGTAGTCCGTGCTCCACGTCTTCCCGTCGTCGTAGTGGAACGTCAGCAGGCTCCCGCGCTTCACGATCCTCCCGCGGTCACCTCCCTCCACCATCACGTCCCCCGTCCCGCTCGACGACCGGCTGCTCGCCGACGAGTGCGTCGACTCGCTGAACGCGCCGTTCGGGTAGATCGTCACGTACCGTCCCGACGAATAGCTGAACTGGCTCGACGTGCCCGTGCCCGAGCTGGTGTACTTCTCGAGCGCCCACGTGCCGACGAGCGCCGGTTCCAGGGGCGACTCCTGGAACGAGATGCTCTGCGCCGTGATCTCGATCGCGCGCCCGAACTCTTTGATGCCCGCCTCCGTGCCGATCCCCAGCACCGCGACCGCCACGTCCTTCTTCTTGATGTACGCGACGCGCACGGTCAGCTTCTTCCCCTGCGCCTCGGCGGCGTACTCCTCGACCATCGCCTCGTCGCCGCCGAACGTGCACTTCTTCTGCTCGCCCGACCGCCGCACGCCCGCGCCAAAGAGCTGCGTCAGGAACTGCCGCACGAGCTCCGGCCCCGCCGTGAAGATGCTCTCCAGCTCGCCGCGGTTCGGCGTGCCGAACACGACGCGCAGCACGAAGTCCTGCTCCTTCCCCGGCGGCGTCGTGTCGAACGCCGTCCAGTTTCCGTCCGCGCCGACCGGCACGATCTTCCACCCCTCGAAGGTCGCGATCGTCCCGCCCTGCAGCTGGTGCACGCGGTAGGCGAGCGGGTCCTTCTTCGCGTCGACCTTGATCTCCTTCTCGACGGGCTTCTCCTCCGGCTTCGCGGGAGGCCCCTTCGCCTGCTCCTCCGTCGGCCCGATCACGCCGAGCGGCGACGCGTAGACGACCTGCACCGACGTGTCGTCGAACCCCTTCACGTCGCGCAGAACGCCCTTCGCGGCCGCGAGCTTTGCCGCAAGGTCGCTTCCCTTGCCGGCGAATCGCACCGTGATCGTGACCTTGCCGTCCTTGAGCGCGCCGGGGCGGACGTCGGTCGCCCCCTGGCTCTCAAGGCCGCCGCGGACGCTCTCCAGCTCCGGCATTCCGACGCCGCTCACGGTGACGGTGATGTCGGCCGGCTTCGCGCCCCCGCACGCGGCAAGCAGCAGCGGCAGAAGGAGTATTCTCATTCGCGGGATTCTACTACAATCCCGCGCGCGGAGAGAGGCGTGAAGCGGGACATCCTCGACGGACTCAACCCGGAGCAGCGGCGCGCCGTCACCACGGCCGGCGGCCCGCTCCTCGTCCTCGCCGGCGCCGGCACCGGCAAGACGCGCGTCATCACCACCCGCATCGCCCACCTCCTCGGCCGCGGCGTCCCCGCCCGCGCCATCCTCGCCGTCACCTTCACCAACAAGGCCGCCCGCGAGATGCGCGACCGCGTCGCCGGCCTCGTCGGCGCCGCCGCGAAGGAGCTCACCGTCTCCACCTTCCACTCCTTCTGCGTGCGCGTCCTCCGCCAGCACGCCGAGAAGCTCGGCCTCAGCCCGCGATTCACGATCTGCGACGAAGCCGACCAGCTCGCCGCCGTCAAGGGCGCCCTCCGCGAGCTCCACATCGCCGAGGCGAAGATCCACCCGCGCGTCGCCCTCTCCCGCATCTCGCTCCTCAAGAACCGCCTCGTCGCCCCCGACCGCGCCCTCAAGGACGCCGGCGACGACGTCGACGAGCTCGTCGCGCGCGCCTACCGCTCGTACGACGCGCACCTCCGCCGCTCGCGCACCGTCGACTTCGACGACCTCCTCCTGCGCACCGTCGAGCTGCTCGAAAAGCACGACGACGTCCGCAAGCGCCTGCAGGAGCGCTACCGCCACCTCCTCGTCGACGAGTACCAGGACACGAACGGCGTGCAGTACGAGATCCTGCGCCTGCTCGCCGGGAAGGACCGCAACCTCTGCGTCGTCGGCGACGACGACCAGTCGATCTACGGCTGGCGCGGCGCCGACGTGCGCAAGATCCTCGGCTTCGCGCGCGACTTCCGCGACGCGGCCGTCGTCCGCCTCGAGACCAACTACCGCTCGACGGAGGCGATCCTCGAGGCGGCGAACGCCGTCATCCAGCACAACCCGGCGCGCCACGAGAAGACGCTGCGCCCCTCCTGCGGCGCGGGCGAGCCGGTGCGCGTACTCGAGACGGAGGACGAGGAGCACGAGGCGTCGCTCGTCGTCGACGAAATCGCCGCCTCGCGCCGCTTCTCCGACGTGGCGATCCTCTTCCGCACGGCGACGCAGCCGCGCGCGTTCGAGATGCGCCTGCGCGCCGCACGCATCCCGTACGAGCTGGTCGGCGGCATGTCGTTCTTCGACCGCAAGGAGGTGCGCGACGTGCTGGCGTACCTGCGGCTCGCCGCGAATCCGGACGACGAGGCGTCGCTCCTGCGGGTCGTGAACGTCCCGCCGCGCGGCATCGGCAAGACGAGTCTCGAGCGGATCGTCGCGGAGGCCACGCGGCGGGGCGCGACCGCGGGCGCCGTGATCGACCGCGGGCTCGACGGTGTCGCGCCCGAGGTGATCGAAACGGCGCGGGCGTTCCGCAAGACGCTCGCGGGGCTCGACGCGCGCATCCCCGAGGTCGGGCTCGTGCAGTCGGTGCGCGAGCTGCTCCTGGCGGTCGGCTATCCGTCGGAGGTCGAGCGCTGCTACGACGATCCGATCGCGCGGCAGACGCGCTGGGCGTCGGTCGAGGAGGTGGTCAACATGGCCGAGAACTACGTACGGCGGACGCAGGGGCCGACGCTCGGGGGCTTCCTCGAGGAGGTGACGCTCTCGGCGGAGGACGTGCCGGACGAGGAGGCGCCGACGCGGGACGCCGTGATGCTGATGACGCTCCACGCGGCGAAGGGGCTGGAGTTCGAGCGGGTGTATCTCGTCGGGGTGGAGGAGGGGCTGCTGCCGCACAAGCGCTCGATCGCCGAGGACACGGTCGAGGAGGAGCGGCGGCTGATGTACGTCGGGATCACGCGGGCGAAGCGGCTGCTGACGATCACGCGCGCGCTCTCGCGGGCGTCGTACGGCGAGCGCCGGGCGTGCCTGCCGTCGCGCTTCCTCGCGGAGATGCGGGAGAGGCCGGCCGCGATGCCGAAGCGCAAGGCGAAGGCCGCTCGCTAATTCCTTGCCTTTGCCGCCCGCCCACCCCCAAATGTCCCGACATGGACGAGCGCCCCCTCAACTTCATCGAGCAGGAAATCGAGGCCGACAACGCCTCCGCCCGCTTCGAGCGCCGCGTCCACACCCGCTTCCCCCCCGAGCCCAACGGCTACCTTCACATCGGCCACGCCAAGTCGATCTGCATCAACTTCGGCCTCGCCCGGAAATACGGCGGCCAGTGCAACCTCCGTTTCGACGACACCAACCCCACCAAGGAGGACGTCGAGTACGTCGAATCGATCCAGCACGACGTCCAGTGGCTCGGCTTCGACTGGGAGGACCGCCTTTTCTTCGCATCGCAGTACTTCGACCAGCTCTACGAATACGCCGAGCGCCTCATCCAGGCCGGCAAGGCCTACGTCTGAGAGCTTACGAGCGACCAGACCCGCGAGTTCCGCGGGACCCTCACCGCCGCCGGCCGCGAGAGCCCCTTTCGCAATCGCGCGCCCGCCGAGAACCTCGCGCTCTTCCGCCGCATGCGCGCCGGCGAGTTCCCCGACGGCTCCCGCACGCTGCGCGCGAAGATCGACATGGCCTCCGGCAACATCAACCTGCGCGACCCCGTCCTCTACCGCATCCTCCACGCGTCCCACCACCGCACCGGCCCGAAGTGGTGCATCTACCCGATGTATGACTTCGCCCACGGCCAGTCCGACTCGCTCGAGAAGATCACCCACTCCATCTGCACGCTCGAATTCGAGGACCACCGCCCGCTCTACGACTGGCTCGTCCGCGAGCTCGGCATCTACGCGCCGCGCCAGATCGAGTTCGCGCGCCTCAACCTCACCCACACCGTCATGAGCAAGCGCAAGCTCCTCGACCTCGTGCGCGACGGGCGCGTGCGCGGCTGGGACGACCCCCGCATGCCGACCCTCTGCGGGCTGCGACGCCGCGGCGTCACCCCGGAGGCGATCCGCGCGTTCTGCGACCGCATCGGCGTCGCGAAGATGAACAGCACGATCGAGCTCGGCGTGCTCGAGAACGCGATCCGCGAGGACCTCAACCGCACGTCGCCGCGGGCGATGGCCGTGCTGCGGCCGCTCCGCGTGACGGTCGAGAACGTGCCGGAGGGGAAGGTCGAGGAGTTCTCGATCCCGAACAACCCGGAAGACCCCGCCGCCGGCGCGCGCGCGGTGCCGTTCTCGCGCGACCTCCTCATCGAGCGCGAAGACTTCATGGAGGAGCCGGCGAAGAAGTTCTTCCGCCTGGCGCCGGGCCGCGAGGTCCGCCTGCGCGGCGGCTACTTCCTGAAGTGCGAGCGCCTCGTGAAGGACGCGGCGGGCGCGGTCGCCGAGCTGCGCTGCACGATCGACCCCGCGACGCGCGGCGGCCAGGCGCCGGACGGCCGCAAGGTGAAGGGGACGATCCACTGGGTCTCGGCCGCGCACGCGGCGAAGGCGGAGGTCCGCCTCTACGACACGCTCTTCACGGTCGCCGACCCCGACGTGGGCGGCGACTACCTCAAGAACCTCAACCCGAAGTCGCTCGAGACGCTGCCGGACGCGCGCGTCGAGCCGTCGATCGCGAACGCGGCGGCCGGCGCGCGCTTCCAGTTCGAGCGCCAGGGCTATTTCTGCGTCGACCCCGACTCGAAGCCCGGCGCGCCCGTCTTCAACCGCACGGTCACGCTCCGCGACACGTGGGCGAAGGAGCAGGCGAAGGAGTAGGCGCGCTTCAGCGCTGCTTCTCCATCGCCTCCTCGAGCGCCTGGCGCACCGCGGCCGCCCGGGGATGCCCGGGCGCGATCTGCAGGAAGCGCTCGAAGTCCGCGATGGCCCCGGGAAGATCTCCGCCCTCGCGCCGCGTGTACCCGCGCGCGCCCCACGCGTCGGCGAACGTCGGGTCCGCCTCGATGGCGCGGCTGGGCGCCGGCCGGATCGCGCTGGGTGAGCCGCGCGAGGCCGCGGTTGTAGAACGCCCGCGCGTTCCCCGGGTTCAGCTCGATCGCGCGAGAGAAGTCGGCGACGGCGCCGTCGACATCGCGCTTCCGGCCGCGCGCGCTGCCGCGGTTGAGAAACGCGTCGCTCATCCTCGGGTCGATTGCGAGCGCGCGGTCCAGGTCGGCGATGGCGCCGTCCAGGTCCCCCGTCTCGAGCCTCACGATGCCGCGGTTGCAGTAGGTGCTCGCGTACCCCGGGTTCAACTCGATCGCGCGCGCGTAGTCCTCGAGCGCGCCGGCCGTGTCCCGCTTGAGGTAGCGGGCGCGACCGCGGTTGTTGAAGGCCGTGGCGAGCCTGGGGTCGAGCTCGATGGCGCGCGAATAGTCGCGGATCGCGCCCTCAGGGTCCCCCTTGTCGAGGCGGGCGGCGCCCCGGTTGCTGTGCGCCAGGGCGTCCCGCGGGTCGAGAGCGGGCGGCGCCGCAATTGGAGAAGGCGACGCGGTCCCTCGCATCGAGCTCGATGGCGCGCGTGCAGTCCGAGATCGCGGCGTCGAGGTCGCCCCGGGCGCGCAGGGCGACGCCTCGGTTGCTGTATGCGGCGGCGTACCGCGGGTTGAGCTCGATGGCGCGCGTGAAGTCCCGGATCGCGCCGTCGGGGTCCCGCTTCTCGATCCGGGTGACGCCGCGGTTGTAGTGGGCTTCGACATATCCCGGACTCAGCGCGATCGCGTGCGTGTAGTCCTCGATCGCGCCGTCGGGGTCGCCCCGGGAGCGGCGGACGCCGCCCCGGTTGTTGAACGCCGCGGGGGCCCCCGGCTGGAGCTCGATGGCGCGCGTGTAGTCGGCCATCGCGCCGTCGAGATCGCCCTGGTCGCAGCGCCGCTGGCCGCGATTCGCGAACTCCTCCGCGCTGCGCGGCTCGGAAGCCTCCGGCGCGGCCGGCAGCCGCGCCATCAGCCGCTGGATCGCCACCTCGCGGCCGAGCGCGTCGTCCGTCGCGCGATACACGTTTCGCGCCCGTCCATCGTCTACGTCGCCCGGCGGACGATCCGTCGCATCGCGTGAATTGTACACGGGGAGGTCGGGCGAAGGACAGACGAAGGAGCGATGTTCTAGCCCTTTGAGACCCGCCCGCGCTATACTCCCGGCCATGAACCTCGGGGAGGAGATCGGTCGCGGGCCGCGCACCGTCGTCTACCGCGGCACCCACAAGGAGAAGCCCGTCGCGGTCAAGGTCTGGCAGGACGCCGCGACCGGCGAGCGCTTCACCAAGGCCGCCGAGCGGCTCAAGGCGGTTCCCGCGATCCCGAACCTCGCGCGCGTCCTCGACACCGGCACCCACGAGGGCAAGCCGTACGCGGTCGTCGAGCTCGTCGAAGGCCCGCCGGCGACGCCCGAGTCGGTCCCCCCCAACGGCGCCGCGAAGGTCGCGCGCGCGGTCGCCGCCGCGCTCCACAACGTCCACCGCGCCGGCTTCGTCCACGGCGGCGTCAAGCCGTCGAACGTCATCGTCCGCCCCGACGGCACCGCCACGCTCCTCGACGCCGGCATGTCGACCGGCGTGCCGGCCGACTACGTCGCTCCCGAGAAGAAAAAGGACATCGCGTTCGACATCTACGCGCTCGGCAGGCTCCTCGCGTCGCTCGCCGGCGAGTCGCCGCCCGAGGGGCTCGCGCCGATCCTCAAGAAGGCGACCGCCGAGTCGCCGGCCGAGCGCTACGTCAGCGCGAAGAGCATGGCGGAGGACCTCGCGCGCTTCCTGCGCGGCGGCGAGGTGCTCGCGGGCCCGCCCCCCGCGTCCGTCCAGGCGTCGCGCTGGTACGACGAGCACCGCAACAAGATCGTCGCCGGCGTGGGCGCGGGCGCTCTCCTCCTGCTCCTCTACTTCGGCGTGCTGCGCAGGTCGGCGGGGGAGGCGGCGCAGGCGGACCTCAAGTCGGGCGGCGCGCCCGCGATCGTCTCGACGCTGCGCCGCCTCGACAAGGTCGAGCCGCAGGACCGCGTCAAGGTCGTGTACGCGGTCTCCGAGGCGCTGAAGCTGGTGGCGGCGCCGGACCAGCGCGCGGCGGTCCTGACGGCGCTCGAGGAGCTGGCCGCCGGCGAAGCGGTCCGCCTGCTGGTGAAGGACGCCGGCGGGCTCGCGCTCTCCCAGTGGCTCGGCAGGAACGAGCCGCCGGAGCTGCGCGTGCGCGTGCTGCGGCTGCTCGGCGGCGCGAAGAGCATCTACGCGCTCCAGCCGGCCGTCGAGCTGCTCAAGTCGGCCGACGCCGACCTGCGCCGCGCGGCCATCTACTACTTCACGGAGGTGCCGAAAGTCCAGGCGTTCAACGACTGCTGCCGCGCGCTCGGCGACCCCGCGTTCGAGGAGGACGCGCACAAGGCGGTGAAGGCGCACTACGACGCGCACGTCGCCGCCTACTTCACGCGGGGGCAGGGCGGCGAGGCGGGGTCGGTGAACTGGCTCAACCACGAGAAGTGGAAGAAGGACGCGCGCGTCAAGGACATCGTGGAGGTGCGGCTCTCCACCAACGCGCAAACGGGCCCGGAGGTCTGCACGCTGGCGCTGCAGGCGTACGACGTGAACCTGCGCCTCAAGGCGTGCTACGAGATGGTGTACCACGGCGACGCGGCGGGGCGTCCCGCGCTCTTCTACGCCGCGATGACCGATCCGGACGACGACGTGGCGCGCGTCGCCGCCTGGGCGCTCTCGAAGATCCGCGCCGGCACGTACGCGTCGCGCGCGACGCAGTTCCTGCAGGACCCGCGCGAGGTCGTGAAGAAGAACGCCGCGCGGGTGGCCGACGCGCGGTAGCGCGCGAGTCAGTCCTGCACGCTCAGCCAGACCGCTCCGTCGCGCGTCGCCAGGCACGCCACGCGCGGACCGCGCGACGTGATCGCCGTCCGCAGCACCGCGTCGAACCGCTCCCCCTTCCCCTTCTCGGTCACAAGCGCCCACTTCCCCTCGTCCCGCGCCGCGTAGACCAGCCTGCCGTCCGGCGCGAACCGGATCGCGTCGATGTCGTCGTGCTGCGCGCGCTCGACGCCGTTCTCCGCCACCGCGCACCGCGTGCCGGAAATCTCGCGCAGCCCGACGACGAACCGCGCGCCGTCCGGCGACCACGCCGTCGACACCAGCCCCAGGCCGCCGGGCAATTCCGCGCCCACCGGCTTGCCGTCGACGCAGATGCGCACCGTATTGCCCCCGCGCAGCACCGCGGCCCGCCGCCTGCCGTCCAGCGGCTCTCCTCCATCCACCGGCACTTGAGCACGCGGCCCGCAATGCGGATCTCCTCGAGCCCCTCCGTCACCCGCGCATCCTTGATCCTCACGATGCGCGCGGGAATCTCGCGGCGCACCATCGGCAGCTCGCGCGCGCCGTCGCTCGTGAGGAGGCGCGTGCGGACCTCGATGAGCGCGCGCGCGTCCGTGACGTCCACCAGCTCGTGCCGGATCTCCGTGAGGTTCAAGCCCGGCCCAGACCGCACGGTGCGCTCGAACCGGATCGCGCTGCCCGGGCGGAACGACGCCCAGGCCCGACTCCGGGTTTTCGACCTTGCCGTCCTGGAGCAGACAACTCCCCGCGACGAGCAGCAGCGCCATGCCGCTATCTACGACATAGGTCGCCGGCGGTTACAGCAACCTCACGCCCGGTCCGTCGTAAGTAGGGCATGGAACGCATCATCCTGCCCCTCGACGGAACGCGCGAGGCGGAGGCGGTGCTCCCGCCGCTGCGTGCGCTTCTCCATCGGCGCCCCGCCGAGATCGTTCTCGTGCGGGCGGCGTGGCAGCTTCCGACCGGCCGCGTGATGCCCGGCTTCGAGCTGGACCCCGGTCCGATGTGGACCCGCGTCGAAACCGATGCGGCGGACTATCTCCAGGGCGTGTCCGAGGTGCTGTCGCGCGAGGGGATGTCCGTGCGCTTCTTCGTGCGGGTCGATCCGCCGGCGCGGTCGATCATCGAAGCGGTGCTGACGGAGGAAGCGACGCTGGTCGCGATGGCGACGCACGGGCGCGGGGGCGCGCTGCGGCTGCTGCTGGGGAGCGTGACGGAGGACGTCGTCCGTCGCTCGCCCGTGCCGGTGTTCGTGACGCGGATCGGGGCGCCCCCGCGGGAGTCGGTGCTCGCTCGCATCCTCGCGCCGATGATGCGGCGCTCGCCGGTGCCGCTGCTGGTGTCGCGCGTCGCGGTGCCCGCCCGGGCGGCGGCAAGGGCGCCGGTGGGTATCGCGTAGGCAGGAGGCGTGCTACAATCCCGCCTCACTCATGACCCGCTTCAGCGACCTCCACCTCATCGAGCCGATCCTCCGCGCCGTCGAGGAGGAGGGGTACGAGTACCCCACGCCGATCCAGCAGCAGACCATCCCGCACGTGCTCGTCGGCCGCGACGTCCTCGGCTGCGCCCAGACCGGCACCGGCAAGACCGCCGCGTTCGCCCTCCCCCTCCTGCAGCGCCTGCACGAGGCCCCCGTCCCCACCCCGCGCTACGTCCGCATCCTCATCCTCGCGCCCACCCGCGAGCTCGCCTCCCAGATCGACGACGACTTCGGGCGGTACGGCCGCCACACGCAGGTCCGCAGCACGGTCGTGTACGGCGGCGTCGGACAGCAGCCGCAGGCCGACGCGCTCCGCAGGGGCGTCGACGTGCTCGTCGCCACGCCGGGCCGCCTCCTCGACCTCATGCAGCAACGCATCGCGCACCTCGACCGCGTGCAGGTCCTCATCCTCGACGAGGCGGACCGCATGCTCGACATGGGATTCATCCACGACGTGCGCCGCATCATCGCCGCGCTCCCGAAGAAGCGGCAGACGCTCTTCTTCTCCGCGACGCTGCCGCTCGACATCCTCGGGCTCGCGCACGACATCCTGTCGAACCCGGTGCGGGTCGAGGTGACGCCGGCCGCGACCACCGTCGAGAAGATCACGCAGTCGCTCTACCACGTCGAGAGGCACGACAAGTTCCGCCTGCTGGCGCAGCTCCTCCGCGACCGGTCGATCCGCCGCGTCCTCATCTTCACGCGCACGAAGCGCGGGGCGAACAAGCTCGCGGAGCAGCTCAACCGCGGCGTCGCGCACGCCGACGCGATCCACGGCAACAAGGGGCAGTCCGCGCGCGAGCGCGCCCTCGAGAACTTCAAGCGCGGGTCGTGCCGCGTGCTCGTCGCCACCGACATCGCCGCGCGCGGGATCGACGTCGACGACATCACGCACGTCGTGAACTACGACCTGCCGGACGTGCCCGAGAACTACGTGCACCGCATCGGGCGCACGGCGCGCGCGGGGGCGGAAGGGGCGGCGATCACGCTCTGCGGGTCGCACGAGCGGCAGGAGCTGAGCGCGATCGAAAAGCTCATCCGGATGCGCATCCCGGTGCAGCCGCCCCCCTCCGCCGTCTCTGCGCCCACCAGGCCCTTTGAGAAGGCTGCGGGGGGCGAGCCCCCGGCGGGGATGCAGATGGCCCCGCCCCAGGCGCA
>Ga0187892_10009813_pt1 | contig 12394 bp, 11 predicted proteins | sample MA1701073metaG_FD_139345 | JGI IMG/M metagenome (GOLD analysis project Ga0187892, IMG submission 139345) | Bio-ooze microbial communities from a basaltic lava cave in the Kipuka Kanohina Cave System on the Island of Hawaii, USA - MA170107-3 metaG ...
AGTCCAGCCGCGGTACCACGTCGCGCCACGCTGCCGCGAGCTTGTCGGCCGCCGCCCGGGCCTTGTCCATGTCCGCCTCGAGGGCCTTGAGCAGCGACAAGGCACCCGTCACCGACCCGTCCGGGAGGGTGATGGCCATGGTCCCGACCAGCCGTTGGATCTCGGCGTGATCCCGGGCCGCCAGCGCCGCCTCCAGCGAGGCCACTGCCTCCTTCAGCAGCGGGTAGCGCTCCCACAGCGAGGCGGCGGTCGTCGCCGCCTCCCGGGCCAACTCCGCTGACTTCCCGGTCAGGCGGTCGGGCTCCTTGGCCAGGGCCAGCTCCGGCATGGTGTCCAACTGGAACAGACTCTCGGCCAGCGCCGTGACCCCGGCCGAGAGGACGGCGGCGGACTGCGTCGGATCCGACCGGGTCGACGACACGGCCCTCATCGTACGGGTGCACCACAATCGCCATCGACCGTGCGGAAATGGATCTTCGTCGACTGTGAGGCCACCGGCCCGTGCCCGGGCAAGGGGGTCCTGACCGAGTTCGGGGCGGTGGACTACGAGAGCCGGGCCACGTTCCACGGTGTGTTGCACGAGTCCCACCCGCTGGCCGCCAACCCGGCCCTCAGCGAGGTCACCGGCCGCCAGTTCGAGGCGTGGCCCCATTCGCTCGGCCCGGGCCATCCGGTGTTCATCAGCGACAACCCGGCGTTCGACTGGCAGTGGGTCAACCACGGGTTCTGGCACGCCCTCGACCGCAACCCGTTCGGCCACTCCGGCCGACGGATCAGCGACTCCTACGCCGGCCTGGTCGGCGATTTCACCGACATCCAACGCTGGAAGGCGTTGCGCGTCACGCCCCACGACCACAACCCGGTCCACGACGCCATGGGCAACGTGGAGGCGTTCGAACGCCTCCTCAACGGCGAGCGGCCGCGGCGCGCCCGGCGGCCGCGAACGGGCTGAGCGCGAACCAGGTCGGGAGCGCCCGGTCAGCATCGTGCTCCACGGCGCAAATACAGATACGCACCTTCGTGATGCTCGCCGCCTGGCCGCTCCCCGGGTGTCGCGCGAAGTGCTCCGTCAGGCGGGCTGCTCCAAACTCTCGGTAGCCCGCAGCCAGGTGACGAGGAGGCTGAGCCCGGCCCCCACGTAGACGACCCCTGCCGGGATCCACATGATCACGCCCGCCAGTTGCTGGTCGGCGAGGGGATCGAGCCCCCACGCCGCCGTGGTGCCCGCGTAGGCCGAGTACCACGGCCCCCGGGCGAAGGTCAGCAGGGCGGACAGGAACACGCTCTGCATCCCCATGGCGAACACGAGCAGGATGCCGAGCCCGGGGGGCACCCGCTCGGCCTCCCGTGCGCCGACGATCACCCGCCAGAACAGGACGCCGGTCACCAAGAACGTGGCGTGCTCCACGACGTGGACCAGGTGGTTGCCGACAGCCGCGTCGTAGGGGACGGCGGCGTGCCAGAACCACAGCGCCCCCACGGGGAGAAGGAAGGCCGGGGCAGGGTGGCGCATCAGGCGCGCGCCGGCACGGACCGATGGCAGGCGCCGCCACCGCACGCTGGCGTTGCGCACCGTCGCCGGGCTGCCTCGGAGCAGCGTCGTCGTGGGGGCGCTGAGGGCGAGGAGGGGCGCAGCGACGAGCACGAGCAGCAGGTGCTGGGCCATGTGGGCCGAGGCCAGGGCGCCCGACAGTGCGTCCAGGGGTGACAGGAGGGCGGCGCCGACGGCGACCAGGGCGCCCGTGAAGCAACGGTCCCGCCAGGCCTGGCCGTTCGCTGTGCGGCGGCGCCGGGCGGCACCCCGGCGATAGGCCCAGGCGGCCGCCACCAGCCCACCCACCAGGAGCGGGTCGGCGTTCCACGCCGTCCACAGGTCGTGAGGCTCGAGGGGGCGGCCGGCGTGGGCGAGCAGGGCATGGGCGGTCAACAGTCGAACACCAGGGCGGGGGCGCCGACGAACAGCACGGCGACGAACGAGAACAGGGCCAGGAGCAGGCTGACCAGCGCCAGGGTGCCGCCGCGCTCGTGCTCCTCGTGGCCCCCGGCCACCACCCCCGGGTTGTCGGCGGCCACGCCCTCGCGGGCCTCGACCAGGCGCCGGTACGCCCACGCCGCCAACCACAGGCACGACAGCGCGGCGACGGCGGTGGCTACCAGCGTGACGGCGGCCGGCACCGGTGGCTTGAACGCCCGCAGCCCCTCCCCGTCGGTGTTGCAGCCCGCCTCGGCCACCAGGTACACGACCATGAAGTGGGCGATCCAGGTGACCGGTCCGCCCAGCAGCACCACCCACGTCGTGCGGGTGGGCCGGTCGCGCGACACGTCCACGGCCACGGGCGTGCCGCCGACGCCTGTCCTCCAGCCCTCGTGGTCGGTCATACCAGGCGGGGCCCGACATAGAGCGTCCCGAAGCCGATCGCCCACACGACCACTGCCGCCGCCCAGTAGCGGGCGATGTTGGCCACGGTGGCGTGGCGGCGCCTCGTGTACGTGCCCCGCACCGCCCAGTACACGGCCATGGCGAGCATCATCATGCCGGCACCGGCCACCACGGAGAGAAAGCCGGTGAGCGTGTAGAAGATCGACCCGTAGGCGTGCTGGGTACCGCCGAACTCGAACCCGGCGACGTCCCACCACTGCACGGCGACGCCCGCCCCCGCCAGCAGAAGGGTCGCGACCAGCGAGGCGACGAACCCGCTCTGATCGCCCTTCCGCACCCGCCTCAGCGCCGCGTAGACGCCGCGGCCGCTGAGGGCGAGCAGGGTGGCGGCGACGATCGCCGCCAGCAACGGTGGGTCGGCGATGCCCGGCGGCGGCCACACCGGGTTCTCGAGCCGCAGGTAGAAGTAGCTCAGGAGCAGGCTCCCGAAGGCGATGGCGACGAACAGGATGAGCAGGCCCATGGCCCACGTCGCCACCACTACGCTGCCCCCAGCGTTGACGGGCACGCCGTGCTCCTGCTCGAAGGCGTCCTCCTCCTCCTCGGTCATTGGCGGGTCCTCGGGCCAGTTCCAGCCCACCAGGCCGATGATCAGGCCGAGGAGGCCGAGGCCGATGACCCACCGCCACTTGACCAGTTCGGCGATGAAGATCACCACCAGCCCGCAGGCCGCCACCAGCGGCCAGATCGACGGTCCCGCCACCCGGAAGACCTCCTGGGGGCGGGCGTCCGCCGTCCCCACGATCACCGCCGCCCGCCACCGCAGGGGCCAGGCGGCCAGCCCCCGGACGAATTTCTCGAGGTGCTCCTCCCCGCAGTGCAGGTCGTCCTGGTCCCACATCGGGTGGCGGCTGCGCACGATGGGCAGGGTCGACCACCCGTGCTCGGCCGGCGGCGACGACACCGCCCACTCCAGCGTGTCGCCGCCCCACGGGTTGTTGCCCGCCAACTCGCCCCGCCGCAGGGTCCGCACCACGTTCCAGATGAAGGCGGCGATCCCCGGCACGATGATGAACACGCCGAGGGTGGAGATCAGGTTGTAGATCCCCCAGCCGGTGTCCTCCCCGTAGGTGTAGATGCGACGGGGCATCCCGAGCAGCCCGGAGATGTGCATCGGGAAGAACGTGACGTTGACCCCGACGAACAGCAGCCAGAAGTTCAGCTTGCCGAGGCGCTCGTCGAGGAGCTTCCCGGTGAACTTCGGGAACCAGTAATAGACGCCGGCGAAGATCGGGAAGGCCACGCCCCCGATGAGCACGTAGTGCATGTGTCCGACGACGAAGAGCGAGTCGTGGGCCTGCAGGTCGAAGGGAACGGCCGCCACCATCACGCCCGTGATCCCGCCGATCACGAAGATGACCAGGAACCCGATGGCGAAGAGGAACGGCGTCTTGAACACCGGCCGTCCCGCCCAGATGGTGGCCAGCCACCCCACGAACTGCACGCCCGCCGGTATGGCGATCAGCATGCTGGCGGCGGCGAAGAAGCTGAGCACCAGCGGTGGCAGCCCGACGGCGAACATGTGGTGGGCCCACAGGCCGAACGACAGGAAGCCGATGGCGACGAGGGCGCCGACCATCCACGTGTAGCCGACGATCCGCTGGCGGGTGAAGACGGGGACGATCATCGAGATCACGCCCGCCGCGGGGACGAACTGGATGTAGACCTCGGGGTGCCCGAAGATCCAGAACAGGTGCTGCCACAACAGCGAGCTGCCGCCCAGGTCGGGGTTGAAGAACTGGGTGCCGAACCCCCGGTCGAGCTCCAGCAGCAGGCTCGCGATGATCAGGGGGGTGAAGGCGAACATGATCATGAAGGCGAACACGAGCAGCGCCCAGGCGAACAGCGGAATGCGGCTGAGCGTCATGCCCGGGGCGCGCATCTTCAGGATGCCGATGATGATCTCGATGGCAGCGGCGATGGCGCCTACCTCGGCCACGCCCAGGCCGAGGACCCAGAAGTCCAGGGCCAGGTCGGGCGAGTACTCCGGTCCGCTCAGGGGCGTGTAGGCGAACCAACCGGCGTTGGGCACGAGCTTCCACAACGTGCTGCTGTAGTAGAGCAACCCGCCGAACAGCACGGCCCAGTACGAGAAGGCGCCCAGCCTGGGGAACGGCATCTCACGCGTGCCCAGCAAGAGGGGCAGGGTCATGATGGCGAAGCCCTCGAAGATGGGCAGGATCACCAGGAACATCACCACCGTGCCGTGGTTGGTGAACAACTCGTTGTACAGCTCGGCGCTGAGGAAATCGTTGTCGGGGATGGCGAGCTGGAGCCGCATCAGCACCGAGTCGACGCTCCCGCCCAGCAGCAGGAAGAAGAACCCGGTGAGCATCAGCCGCTTGCCGAGCTTGTCGTTCTGCACGCCGGTGAGCTGGCCCCATAGCCCCTTGGGGTCGGCGAACAGCTTGTTCAGCTCGTCGTGGGTGAGCGGCTCCTCGACCTTCGGCCCGGGGGTCTGGGGCTCGTCGACGCTCATCGAAGCGATTCCAGGTAGGCCAGCACGGCGTTGAGATCGCCGGCGCTCAGGCGGGCGGCGGGCATGGACACACCCCGCTTGATGGTGTGGGGGTCGGCGACCCAGTCGGCCCGGTTCTCGGGCGTGTTATCGACCGGCACGGCGGCGATGGTCGGCCGGCTGGCGAAGTGGGTGAGCTCCGGTCCTTCCCGGCCAACGGCGGCCGTGCCCCGCACCGTGTGGCACGACGCGCAACCACCGGCCCCGACGAACACGTCCTGGCCGCGGCGGGCCGTGGCGTCTGCGGGCGTCGCCTCCGCCGGCTGAGCCCGCGCCGCCACCCACGCGTCGAACCGGTCCTGAGGCTCGGCCACCACGACCATGGTCATCAGCGTGTGCTGGAGCCCGCAGAACTCGGCGCAGCGGTTCACGAACTCGCCCGGCTCGTCCGCCTTCAGGACGAGGGTGTTGACCTTGTCCGGCAGCATGTCGAGCTTGCCGCCCAGCTCGGGCACCCAGAAGCTGTGGATCACATCGGCGGACGAGAGGCGCAGGGCGATGTCCCGCCCTACCGGGACGTGAAGCTCGTTGGCCGTGGCCACGCCCTGCTCGGGGTAGTGAACCTCCCACCACCACTGGTGCCCGACGACGTCGATGACCAGGGCGCCCGGCGGTGCCGTGGGCAGCACCTCCTTCAGGGCGTGAACGGTGGCCGCGAACACGGTGGCGATGATGATGAGAGGGACGGCCACGCCCGAGCCGATCATCCAGGCTGAGAAGTGGCTCGGCGGCTCGCGTCCGGGCTCGGCGAGGGTGGCCGAAGCGGTAGCGGCCGCCGGTCGAGGGCGGAACAGAGCCAAGGCGAGGAACACGGCGAATACCACGAACACGGCCACGCCGAGGGCGACCATGAGCCACCACAGGTCGGCCATCGAGTTCGCCGCAGGGCCCTGCGGATCCAGACTTCCGCCCGACACGTGCCTCCGGAATGGTCCGAGGTGCGGCCCCTTCCGGGACCATGGTCACCGCACTACCTCCCGCCGGAACCCCTTCCACGCGCCTTCGTCGCGCCCCGCCGACAGTTTCGGCCCGACGGCGGGACGGCGTCAACCCCGACCGGCGCGCTGGGCCAGCCATTCCCGCACGGGTTGCATCGTGGGATGGATCGCCGCCGCCGTGGTTGCATCCACGTCGACCGGGTTGGTGTGGAGCCATCGCCACATGCGGGTGGTGTCCTTGCCCACGAACCGCTCGAACAGGCCGGTGGGCATGGGGAACTTCCGGGGCGGCTTGCCGGTCACTTCCTTCCACGCGTTGCGGCACTCCTCGAGCGTCCTGCGGTCCGAGGCGATCGGCAGATCCCTGCCCACGAACTCGTCGGGCCGGGCGAACACCGCGGCTGCGACGACGGCCAGGTCGTCGACGCCGACCCACGGGATCGGCCGGTCCCAGCCCACCAACTTGGGCATGACGTGCCAGACCGACACGTTCGGGTAGAACGCCTTGTCCGTCATCAGTTCGAGGAACGCCATGGGCCGCAGGCTCGTGACCGGTGCCCCTCGCCGGCGGGCGTGCTCCTCGATGTCGAGCTTGGCGTCCCACTGCTCGATCCCTGTCCGTTCGTGGCCGGGCCCGGCCGACCCGTACACGATGTGCTGGGCGCCGGCTGCGAGGGCGGCGTCAACCACGTTCTTGCCCTGGGCGATCTCCATCTCGTGCCCCGAGATCATCGGGTTCTGCACGCTGTAGACGCCGTGCGCCCCGGCGAAAGCGGCGGCGAGGGAGTCGGGGTCAGCCATGTCGCCCCGCACCACCTCGATGCCCGCTTCACCGAGGGCCACCGCCTTCTTGCTGCCCGCGTCTCGGGTGAGGCCACGAACACGCCAGCCGTCACTCACCAGCCGCCGGGCGAGTGCCCCGCCCTGGCGGCCGGTCGCCCCGGTCACCACGATCGTCCGTTCGCCTCCAGCCCCGGTTCCTGCGCTCACCCGCACAGGCTACGACGATCCGTCCGGAGCCAGCCGGGCTGCTGAAAATCGTTCGCCGGTCGGTCGGCGGCTTGGCATCGTAAGCGATGGCGAACAACGGCGGGACACGGGTTGCCTTGGCGGTCTTCGCGTGCGGGTGGCTCCTCGTCGACTGCGGGGACCAACGCCCTCACGCCGTCGGTGAGGGCGTTGGTCCGAACCGAAGGGCTTTGCGCGGGCCTACGAGCAGAGCGGCGGGGTTGCCGGAGTCGGCCAACCGACGACCGCCGTTGAAGAGTGGGCCTACGGCTGCCGCCAGCTGTTGAAAGGCGGGCGGTCGGGAGCCGCCGTCCTCCTCCAGCAACCCTGCGGCCACAACGAGCAGGTTTTCGCGGTGACCGACGACTTCTGGGCCACCTACCGCAAAGAAGGCGACCGGCGCCCGACGCCCGACTCCTACGGGTTCCCTCTCGGCCCGCGGGGCGAGTGGAAGGGCGGCTCGACGCAGGGCTTCGGGTGTGGCTTCGGGCTGCAGACGTTCTTCATGCAGCGGCCGGGCCATCCCCTCTTCGTGCTTTCGGGATCCATCCTGGAGCGCTATCTGTCCTTCGACGATCGGGACGCGCGCTTCGGCTACCCGTCGTCAACGCCATGGACCACGGCCGACGGCCGCGCCTGCCAGGGGTTCGAACGCGACCTCCTGTGCTTGTGAGCAGCCAAGTAGGGTCCGGAGTTGGGAGCGGCGGCCAAACCAGGGAGGACCCAATGACTGACGATGCCGCGGTGGTGCGCCGCATCCCGCTCGAGGTGTTCAACGAAGGCAACCTCGACCTCATCGACGAGATAGTGCCGAGGACTATGTCGAAAACCCCGTTCCTCCAGGCATGCCCCCGACGCGTGACTCGTCGAGGCAGTTCGTCGGTGCGCTGCGAGCTGCCTTCCCTGATTTCCGCTACGAGATCCTGGGGCAATGGCAGGACGGCGGCACCCACGTCTTCTACGTCGAGGCGACGGGCACCATGTCGGGCGACTTCATGGGCATGCCGGCGTCGGGAAAGGCGGCCACCTGGAGGGAAGCGCACATTGCGCGTGTCGCGGACAGCAAGCTGGCGGAGCACTGGGCCGTCGTCGACCAGTTGGGCATGCTCCAGCAACTGGGCTTCGTCCCGCCCATGGACGCGCCTCCGTCGTAGCGCGATTGGTTCAGTTGTGGGCGAGGGTGGCGGCGACGATGGTGCCCCAGTCGGCCTGATAGACGCCGTGGCCGGCGCCGTCGAGCAGGAGCAGCCGTGCGTTGCCGAGCTCGGCCGCCAGTGCTTCCCCGTGCTGCGGCGCGAACATCGGATCCGCCGTCCCGTGGATCACCAGCGTCGGGACGGTAATCGTGGACAGGGCCTGGCTGGGCCGACATAGAAGTCCTCGAGCCACCCGAACCACGTGAACGTATGGCCGACACGGCCAGGCGGTGCGCCGCCCGGAACGATGAGCCCTGCTGAGCCCTGCTCACCTCATGCACCGGCGAGGGGCCGGGGAGCCGTGGTCGAGCTTCTCCACTGAACAAGGCCGCCTGCCGCCTCGCGAGAGGTGACAGCGATGGCCGACGAGCTGGCGGCAGCGCCAGCCCGACTCAACGAGGCCTCGATGGGCGACCCCGGGACGGCCACCAGCATGAACGCGCCTCTGACCTCCCTCTCGGTCGCAAGCAACGCCCTCGGCCGCCTGCGCACCGTTCCTGCGCTCGTCGCCACACTCCCGAGACAGGGCTCGCCGCGATCCACCCGGCGGGACACGGCAAGGGCTACTTTCGCGCCGTGGCGACAAGGATGAGCGATTTTCAGTTCTTCGACCTGACGGACATCGAGATGGCCGTGGGGTCAAAGTCGTTCGAGCGCGGTCGTACGTACGCGCGTCAAGGTCGGGTCATGAGCTTCGAGTGGGACTCGTACACGGCGGCGCTGGACGGATCGGTGCTCGGCCAGAGGCAGCTGTATGCCACCACCGCGTTCTTCGACTTCGATGACGAGGAGGGAACGCTCAGGTTCCTGGAGGGCGATTGCAGTTGCCCGAGGCGCTACAACTGCAAGCACGTCGCCGCCATCGTCGTTGCTGCCGCTGACGTCGGTCTTACGAGGCGCGGGCCGGGGCGGCAACAGTTGCAGCCCCGCAGTACGACCGCGCCCCTCCCGTCGTGGGAGGCGCCGCTACGGGCCCTGATCGAGGTGCGCGATGCGCCGGCCAGCGGGACGCCGATGGCCATCGAGGTAGCGCTGCACGGAGGAGGAGGGGCGGACCGCGGCGGGCGGCGGTTGCTCGCACGCCTCATGCGACCGGGGACCCGGGGCGGATGGATCAACGGGGCGTTGGCGTGGGGCGGTCTCGACGCGTGGCAGGTCAGGAGTTCGGGTTTCCGCGCCGATCACCTGGCGCTGGTCGGTGAGTTGCACGCCATCCACCGCTCCAGCCGACAACAGACGTACTCGTACTCGTACAGCTATGGAGGAGCTCGGCCGGACAAGACGCTCGACTTGAGCGACTACGGCGCCCAGTTGTGGCCACTGCTGGAGGAGGCGGCCCGGATCGGCCTCCCCCTCCTCCACGCTCGCGCCGGTCTGGGTGAGCTGGCGCTTCCCGTCTGCGGCGAGGTTGAGATCGACGTCACCTGCCGCCCAGGGGCTGACTCCGTCGTGCGCGCCCGGCTGAGCATCGGCGGCGCCCCCGCGGCGAGCCTGGAGCCCCTGCTCTTCCTCGGTCCGAGCGGCCACGGGGTCGTGTGCGCCGAGGGCCGGGCCGGCGACCTCGACGGTCGGCCTCTGCGCCTGGTCCGCCTGGCCCGACCGGTGGCTCTCCAGCTGCAGCAGATGCTGCTCGACGAGCGGTCGCTCGTGATCCCGCCGAGCGACCTCGGCCGCTTCGCCCAGGAGCTGTGCCCGAGCCTGCAGCGCATCGCGCCGGTCGTCTCGTCCGACGGATCGTTCACCCCACCGGAAGTGTCGCCGCCCTCGCTCGTACTGCGGGCCCGCTATGGCGAGTCGCACACCGTCGAGCTGGGGTGGGAGTGGGCTTACCACGTCGGCGAGACCACGAACCGCGTGCCACTCACCACCAGTGGGCAGAGCCTCGGCTATCGCGACCTCGACGCCGAGCGCTCGATCCTGGCGGGGACAGACCTTGCCGAGAGCGGCCTCGACCACTTCGGCCTCCTCGACGAACGAGGCCGGCCACAGAGCGGTGCTGCGGCGGCGCTCCAGGGCCTTGACAGCATGCGGTTCACCACCGAGCACCTGCCGCGAATGGCCGAGCGGCCGGGCATCGCCGTTGAGATCGAGGGTGAGCCGGCCGACTATCGCGACGTCGCCGCCTCCCTCGAGATCGGCGTATCGACCGCGGCGATCGAGGGCGAGCGCGACTGGTTCGGTCTCGGCGTGACCATCACCGTCGAGGGTCGCCCGGTGCCTTTCGCCGACGTGTTCGTGGCCCTGGCGACCAGCGAGTCGGAGATGCTGCTCCCAGACGGCGCCCACTTCTCGCTGCAGGATGCCCGGCTGCAGTCCCTGCGCGAGCTCATCGAGGAGGCCCGGGCCCTCGTCGACTCGCCGTCGGGCCCCTTGCGCATCAGCCGCTACCAAGCCGGGCTGTGGGCGGAGCTGGTGGCGCTGGGCGTGGTGACCGAGCAGGCGCAGGCCTGGCAATCGCAGGTCGAGGCAGTGCTCGAGCTCGATGGCATCACCGAGCACGAACCTCCATCCACGCTGGTCGCCGACCTGCGTCCCTACCAGCGCGATGGCTTCGCCTGGCTCGCCACCCTCTGGGACCTGGGGCTCGGCGGCATCCTCGCCGACGACATGGGCCTGGGCAAGACGCTTCAGGCACTGACCCTGATCTGCCATGCCCGCGACCGCGACCCCGACATCGGGCCGTTCCTGGTGGTCGCTCCGACGAGCGTTGTGCCCGGATGGGTCGGGGAGGCTGCGCAGTTCACCCCGACCCTCCGCGTCGAGGCGGTGACCGACACGTTCGCCAAGTCCGGGCGCACGATCGACGAGATCGCCAAGGCGGACGTGGTCGTCACGACCTATACCCTGCTGCGGCTTGAGCCCGACGACTACGGCGCGGTGGGCTGGGCCGGCGTGATCTGCGACGAGGCCCAGAACGTCAAGAACCATCAGGCGAAGTCGTACCGCTGCGTGCGCCAGCTCGATGCGCCGTTCAAGCTGGCGCTGACCGGCACGCCGATGGAGAACAACCTGATGGAGTTGTGGTCGCTGCTGTCGATCACCGCTCCCGGCCTGTTCCCCGAGCCGAAGCGGTTCTCCGAGCAGTACGCCCGTCCGATCGAGCGCAACGGCGATCGCGACCGCCTGGCGCGCCTCCGCCGGCGTATCAAGCCCCTCGTCAAGCGTCGTACCAAGGAGCTCGTCGCCGCCGACCTGCCGGCCAAGCAGGAGCAGGCGCTCGAGGTCGACCTCCATCCGCGCCATCGCAAGATCTACGACACCCATCTCCAACGAGAGCGCCAGCGGGTCCTCGGCCTGCTCGGCGACTTCGATCGCAACCGCTTCACGATCCTGAAGTCGATCACGCTGCTGCGCCAGCTCAGCCTGCATGCCGCGCTCGTCGATGCGCGCCACCACGCGGTCCCGTGCGCGAAGCTCGGGGCGCTCGCCGAGCAGCTCGTCGACGTGATCGGCGGCGGCCATCGGGCCCTCGTGTTCAGCCAGTTCACGTCGTTCCTCGCCATGGTGCGCGACCGCCTGGATCGTGAAGGCGTCTCCTACTGCTACCTCGACGGTCGCACCCGATCGCGCCAGCGCGTCATCGAGCGTTTCCGAGGCGGCGACGACCCCGCCTTCCTCATCAGCCTCAAGGCCGGCGGCGTCGGGCTGAACCTCGTCGAGGCCGACTACTGCTTCCTTCTCGATCCCTGGTGGAACCCGGCGATCGAGAACCAGGCGATCGACCGCACCCACCGCATCGGCCAGACGCGCCCAGTGATGGTGTACCGCATGATCGCCAAGGACACGATCGAGGAGAAGGTCGTCGCCCTCGCCCGCCGCAAAGCGGCGCTGTTCAAGGGCGTGATGGACGACGGGGACCTGTTTGCGTCCGGCCTCACCGCCGACGACATCCGCGGGCTGTTCGCGTAACCCGAAGGCTCGGTGGGGCCCGGGCGCCCAGCGAAGCGGTGTCGTCACCGCGGCCTTCCGGCCCCCGACGCCCGAACGATCTTCTGCGGCATCCAGCACCCCGGCGAGCGCCCTGACGACCAGCCCGGCAACCCGGCGAACCCCAGCGAGTTCAGCTCGTTCCCCGGTGGCGGATCCACCGGGGCCCCGCTCGCCACTCCTCGTGATCACCAAGGACGCCGACGGCCCGATCGGTTCCTCGTCAGAAGGTCACGTCTCGGCGCATCGTGCGGAGGATGCCGGCGGCCAGGGGGACGGCCACCCAGATCACGGTCGCGAAGACGATCTGGACCGTGTGGCCCGCCCACTCCCCGGAGCGCACCCACCGGTCGTACACGGTGGCGAC
>Ga0187892_10009814_pt1 | contig 12392 bp, 20 predicted proteins | sample MA1701073metaG_FD_139345 | JGI IMG/M metagenome (GOLD analysis project Ga0187892, IMG submission 139345) | Bio-ooze microbial communities from a basaltic lava cave in the Kipuka Kanohina Cave System on the Island of Hawaii, USA - MA170107-3 metaG ...
CCTCCTTCAGGCCGCGGATCTCCTGCGCGTGGTCGAGGTCGACGGCGTCGGTGAATGCGACCCACTGTGTCGGGGCGACGCCGGTCGCCTTGGAGGCCTGTCGGCCGATGCCGAGGTAGTTCCTAGAATCCGAGGGAGTGTAGGGGCCGGGAATCGGAGACCTCCTTGTCGGAGGCCCGAGCTAGGCTCGGACCTGTGACTGGGCGCGTGGGACGACCACCTGGGCGAGCTGCTGGGCCGTGCGCGAACTGCGGGACGGCGGTCGTCGGGCTAAAGGCCGGTCGATGCGATCCCTGCTACTTGTGGCATCACCGGCACGGCACCGAGCGTCCGCGTGATCGTTGGGACGTCGAGTTCAGGTTCTGGTCGAAGGTCGATGTCCGTGGACCAGACGAATGTTGGGAGTGGCAGGGGCCGCGACACCCACAGGGCTACGGACACACGAAGCACGGTGGCAAGACCGTGGGCGCGCATCGTCTGGCGTTCACGTTCGCGGTAGGTCCGATCCCCGATGGGATGGACGTCTGCCACCACTGCGACAACCCGCCGTGCTGCAACCCCGCGGATCTGTTCCTGGGCGACCACGAGACGAACATGGCGGACATGAAAGGGCAAGAGCCGTGCGCGGGGGCCCACATGGACTCGCGAACGCCCCCACCCGCAGGCGAAGGTCACGGAGTCCATGGCCGCCGAGGTCCGTGCGCGTTATGCGGCAGGCGGAGTCACACAAGCCGCGCTCGCGGAAGAGTTCGGGATCGACCGATCGGTGGTCAGTCGGCTCGTTACTGGTCGGCGTCCGCGCCGGACGCCGCTTCCCGCTTAGCTTTCCCCGTTCGCTGCGGCGCGTCCTCGAGCACTTCGAAGTCGTCCCTGCCGTCAGCGGAGTACCGATCCAGGAGTACGACGTCGCCGTGCTCCAGCAGCGTGTGCATGTGGATGCCGTCGTCGGTGTCGCCCTCGCGCTGGTTGGCCTTCTGGCAGCAGCGATCGCGTCCGGCCAGACCCGGCATGACGACCGGGCTGTCGCCGAGGTAGCGGGCGTGGACCGGTGTGAGGTCAGGTTCGTCGGCCATGGGGGAAGGCTCCTTCCATGAAATCCGTGAAACTCGTGAAACGGGCTACGGGCTCTCGACGGTGAACAGCGGGATCGAGATGCGGATGTAGTGGCAGAACAGCGGGCCGAACGCGCGCGGCTCGCAGGCCTCGAGCGCGGCAGGGCCGCCGGACAGCACCGTGCCGTTCAGCGACGGCTTGGCCGCCAGGTCGACGTTCAGCACGCGGATGATCGACTCGGCCAGCGCGATCGCCTTCTTCTCGGCCGCCCCGGCGGCCTCGTACTGGAGGAAGCCCTCGATGACGGCCCGGCGGGTCCAGTCGGTGCCGCCGCCCTGTTCGGCCCAGCGAGCGGGGGCCTGCTCCAGCGAGATCATCCAGACGCGGATCCGCTGCTCGCCGTCGACCGTGATCGCGCCCATGGCGATGAGCTCCTCGCCGGTGGTCGCGAGGTCCAGGTGGTCGTGCACCTTGCCGACGCCCGAGACGGTCTCCAGGCGGTTCTTCAGCCGGGCCGCGATCGGGGTCCACGTGCTCTGCGTCACGAGCCCTCCAGCAGTCGGGCCGCGGTGGCGCCCCAGAGGCGCTCAGCGGGCCCCTGAGTGGCCAGGACGGCCTTCTGGAGCATCCGTCGGCCCTCGATGCCCTTGCGGCTGATCGCGCGCGCGATCACGTATGGCGAGACGTCGGGCCCGATCTTGCGCTCGACCCAGGTGCGGATCGCCTCGATCGGAGGCATCGGCGCGCCGGGCCTGCGCCCGCGCTCGATGACCTCCGAGTAGATCAGCGGGTTGCCGACGATCCCGACGACCGAGGTACCGGTCGCGCGGACCTCGGTGCCCCACGCGCCGCGAAGGGCCGACGTCACGCCGACCGGCGTGAACGGAACTACGGCGCCCCAGATCAGGCCCGTGTGGGCCAGCATCGCCGTCTCGATCATCCGCAGACGCGCGGGCGTGTTGGCGAAGCGACGGATCAGGGCCTCGTCTCCGCGGATCTCGGCCCGGATCACCGCCGCGGGTAGTGGAACAGGAACGTGCGGCCGGTGTCCAGGAAGCTTGAGCGCGCGTCCCAGTTGATCCAGCCGGACGCGGCGGGCTTGCCGTCGTCCCCCCCGCCGACGGCCGCGCGGTAGGCGTTCAGGTTGTCGCGTGCGATCTCGCGCCAGTTCGGACCCTCGCCCGACAGATCGAACACCGCGGCCGAGGGCAGGTTCGCGTCCTTGTGCGGCACTGCTCGGCCCGCGAGCTGGTTCGCGCCCAGGTAGGCGGCGTAGTGACAGACGATCTCGAAGTCGGTCGCCGGGATCAGATCGGTGGCGGCCGTCTCGTCCGGGATCGGCCAGGGCAGCGCGTAGTACACACGCGCGGTCTTGCCCGACGCCGGCGTCGTGTTCATGAGCCGGAGCACGGTCGGCGCCGACGAGATCGGGTAGGGCACCACCTCGCCCATGTCCAGGTAGGAGGGCGGGCGCTCGCCCTGCGGGTACTCGATCGCGAACGGGTAGGAGAAGCCGTTGACCCAGTCCGTGATCAGGGACAGCGACAGGTCGAAGGCGACGCCGTCGCCGACGTAGTCCCGGTGGGCGATGCGCGGGCGGTCCTTCGAGTAGCGGCGGACGGCCTCCTCGACGTGCTCCTGGAGGTCGCTCGCCGAGAGCTGGCTCGCGTTCGGTCGCCCGAGCATGATGCGCGAGCGCACCTCGTACTCCGACAGCTTGGCGCCCATCAGTACATCCCCAGGGTTCCGACCTGCCGGATGGGCTGCTCGGTCGCGCCGGCGATCTTGATCCAGATCGTGTAGGTACCGACGGCGAGCTCCTTGGTGGCGCCGGTGCCGACCCCGCCGACCCGGATGCGACCGAAGTACGCCGTGCCGGCCGTCTCCCACTCGCCGTTGGTGAAGTCGCCGGGATCGGCGGGCAGGCCCGTGGTCTTGAACGCGAACGACACGGTAGCCGTGGTCGGGTTGACCGCGGCCCCGGCCTCCTGCGCCTCGACGGGCACCCGGATGAACTCGTCGGTGAGGACGGACAGCTTCAGGTCCATGTCAGGCCTCCGGGCCGCCGATCTTCCACTTGGTCCGGGGCTGGCTCATCGCCCACTTCGCCGAGGGCGCTCCGTGGATCCACTTGAGAGCGAGCCTGCCGTACGCGACCACCCAGTTGACCGAAACGGCGGGCGCGATCTCGATGGGCACCCACATCGCGAGCGGCAGATCGGGTGCGATCGGCGCCGAGGTCTTGAGTAGATCCAGCTCGGGCCAGAAGGGCGCAACGTCTGGCGCGGTGGTCGGTTCGCCGAGCACGGCCAGCAGGTGCGTGGCCTGCTCAAGCGTCAGCCGACGCCGAATCTCCTCTGCCCAGGACTCCGCGAACTCAGTGAACCGGCCGACGTCGCCATCACGCTCGCCGGGGGCGTCTCCCAGACGACCGGCCCACAGGTCCTCCAGGATGATCCGTACCGGGGTGATCTGGCCGAAGTCGATGAACCGGCCGACGTCGCCATCACGCTCGAACGGCTCGGCGACCTCGCCGAACGCGAAGTCCTCCGGGAGTCGCTGCGGGGCAGAGGTCTTGGCGAAGTCCGCAAACTGTCCGAGATCCGGCACTGGAGGCGGAGCCAGACCCTCCTCCGGCGAGAGCCAGAAGACGTCTCCGTGGCCGGTGATCGCGAGCGTGGGCTCGGCGAAGTCGGTGAAGCGACCCAGATCGGGGACCGTGGGCAGCCCCAGCGTCTCGGTCGTGCCGAAAGCGAAATCGGCCGGGCCGATGATCGGCGGCGCCGAGTCCCCGAAGTCGATGAACCGGCCGAGATTGGGCGGGGTCTCCGGTGGAGGGAACGTCGCCTCAGGCGAGATCCAGAAGACGTCGGGCAGGCTTCGAGCGGCGAGGTGCCGCAGCAGGTTCTCGTGCGCGCGCTCGGCCGACAGATCGTCCTCGTCCGCCCACCAGGGCACGACGGGGAGCTCGGCGACTGGCTCGGTGCCGTACGCGAGGAAGGAAGCGAGCGCCTCGAGAGCGGCCTGCTGGGCGGCCCGCTCGGCGTGGGCATGCTCGGAGACGCGTGCACCGTCGAGATCGGTGGTCCACCACGGCTCGACCGGCGGCGGCGTCGATGGGGGTGCTCCATCGACGAAGAACGTCCGTGCGGTCTCGCTGGACCAGCCAGTGAGGAGGCCCACTGCTCGCGCCTACGCGGTTACTTGCGGCGGGCTCTGGCGCCCAGCGCCTTGGCGGCCTCAGCGAGCTCTTGCTCGCGCACCCTAAGGTCCTCCTTCAGGCGTGCCGTCTCGGCGGCGAGCCGCTCCTTCGCCTCGTCGCGGAGCGCGGACCGAAGCGTGACCTCGCCCATCTTGGTCGTCGCCATCACTCGACGTGGAGCAGCTCGTTGAGCGTGGCAATCGCGGCGGCACCGGAGTTGCGGTTGATGACGAACAACTGTCCGTTCAGCCCGCCGCCCGCCTGCGCGTACAGCCGCGCGTCCGGATCGATCGCGGCCCACCGCACCGTCGCACGTCCATTGAACGTGAGCCGGACCATCGGGTTCGTCCGCTTGGTCGGGGCGGTGGTGAACGCCGAGAAGCCGGAGACGGTGGCCGCGGCGCCGCCGATGTAGATGGGTTCGGGGGTCTGCGCGGTCGACCCTGCGAACGCCGTGGTCTGGCCCGCAGAGACCTCCGCGACCTGCCGCGTGTCGGACGCCGCAGCCTTGATCGCGGCGATGAACTCGTAGATCCCGAACCCGCGGGAGGCGGCCGACTGCAAGGCGAGGGGGAACGTGTCGGTGTCGGCGGCGGCGTTGGTCGCCACCTCGGACACGGTCGAGTAACGCTCAAGTGCCATCTATCTCTCCTTTCGGGGACTTACCAGCCGAAGCCCAGGCGCGCGAAGCGCGGATGGAGCTCGTCGTCGTGGTCAGCGCACTCGGGCTTGCGGCAGATCAGCATGGCGCAGCGGAAGCACCAGCCGCCGTCGTCGTTGGCGTGCGAGACGTCGGGGTCGAGGAAGACCTCACCGGTCGCGCGCCCGAGCGTGCGGGACATCTGCGAGGTGACCCGTCCCACGCACCCGCAGTGGGGACATGTGAAGGTCGGGACCTCGATCTCGTGGGGGAGATCGGGGTCGGTGATGATGATGATTCCCGTGTCCTTCTTCATCGGGGTCCGGTGGTCCTCAGAACCATTGGGCGACCTCCGCCGGAACGTCGGCCATCTCAACCCAGGGCAAGGTCGGGACCGCAGCCGCTGCCTCCGGTCGAACCCCCACGGTAACTGCCGCCCACTCCTGGCTGCTCCCGATCGTGAACGTGCCGGGATTGTCGCTGGCAGCGGCCAGTTCCCGACCGGCCTTGCCGACGTGGGCTCCCCCGGACGAAGCTGCGTGATCTGAGGACTGGTACAGGCCATAGCTCGTTGGATAGGAAGTGACGGAGGGCTGCGCGTCTGTCCCAGTGACTGCGAACCACAGCGTGTCGTTCGAACCCCACGATGGCGTCAGAGAGTCGGGGTCCGGGGTGGTGCTCGTCCCCACCACGCCGGTTGAAACCTCTACCGCGGCCGAGGCGTGCGAGCTCGCGATGCGCATGGTCCGGTGCGCCTTCATCTCGGAGGCCGACAGCGTGATCCCGAAGTCGGTCTCGGTGCCGTCGGCCGAGACCTTCTCCCATATCTCCAACACGGCCGCCGAGGCATCGGCGAGGATGCGCTTACGCTGAACCCAGTCGGTCGGCCACGTACCGGTCGTCGGAACGCCATCACATGCGAGGAAGACGAGCAGCCGCTGGCCCGCCGTAGCCCCGGTAATACCAGTGATCGTGTAACTCGTGTCGTTGGTCGCCTCGTTACCGCCGAGTTCCGAGGCGACGGTCGGGAACGCCACCCGGTCCTACTCGCAGACCTGGAAGTACTTCGGCTGCCCAGTCGTCTCCGAGATCAACTCGCCCGAGAAGCACTCCAACTCCGTCGGGGGCGGTGTGGTCGTCGGAGGGGGCGTCGTCGGCGGTGGAGTCGTCGGAGGAGGCGGTGTGGTGGTCGGCGGTGGCTCCACGTTCGAGCCCATCGAGATCGCCTCCGAAAGCCGGTCGTAATACACAGCCACGGCCGGGATGCCGTCCTGATAGGCGACGACGGTGACGCACTCCAACGCTCCGACGCGTCCCCCGCAGTCGGCGTTGGTTTGACCGTGCGACGCGATGCGGAACTCGTGATTCGGACCCGCGACGGCATAGACGTTCGCGTAATCGCGCGTCTCCAGCCGCGTCGCTTCGTCGTCGAACGTGATGAGCGGAACGGACCGCGGGGAGTCCAGCGGTTCGTACCCGGCAGATGCGGGGCAGCTGCCGGGGTCACCCGTCTGCGCGCCGCTGCCGGGTGAGCCGTCGAACGCTATCTGGCCCTCGTGCATCCGATCGTCGAAGATGACGGCGTAGGACGCCGCCTCGTCCACGCGGACGAAGGTCACGCGGGCGACGAGCTCACCCTGATACCGCAAGAAGGTGAAGGCACAGCGGTAGGCGATGCGGTCACCGTCGAGCCACTCGGCGCCGGAAGGGAGGTTGCGGATGTACGCGGATCCATTCGGCCCGAACGGCTTCTGACCACTTACTTTCGCCCCGATGCCGAAGACCGGGGTGTTCGATGCCACCGCTGGGATGCTCACGGCGAACGTAGCGGCGATGGCGAGCAGGATCGGGATGCGCTTCACGGGGCCTCCTCAGCTCACGAGCAGTAGACGGTGACCGTCGGTGTGCCGGAGACGACCTCGACCCAGATGCCGCCCGCGCAGCCGATCCCGCGCTCGCGGAACTGGTCGTCGCCGTTGCCGGCGGCCGTCAAACGCAAGGTCCACAGGATCGTTCCGGTGGCCGAGCCGTCGCGGATCTGCACCTCGGCGGCGGCCCCGGCGTCCACGTGGGCGCCGTGGTACGTCGTCGGGTTGATCCCCTCGACGGCGACGAGGCCGTCCGTCGTGCGGACGACCGGAGTGGCGCGACCTCGGCTCATTCCTCGGCCTGGTAGTCGAGCACGTAGACGGACGCGGCGACCGGTGTTCCGATGAACGTCGCGGTGAAGCTCGTGGTCGTCCTGGCGGTGACGACCCAGACACCGGTCGTGGGCGCGACGATGTCGCCGCGACTCACCGTGACGAACGGCGCCGAGGCGAACGCTCGCTTGAACGTCACCTGCACCGTCGGGTTCGCGCCCGGGGTGGCCTGGGCCGTGATGCTGACGCGACCGCGGTGATCCTTCGATCCGGACGCGGGCGCGACGGTCGGGCTGGTGCCCCATCCTGCCGAGACGGTGATGTCGGCGGCTACGAGGTCGGCCTCGTCGGTGCCCGCGACGACACGACCCTGGTGGTGGGTGTCGGTTGGGACAGGCATGGACATGCCTCCTGTTCAGGAGCGGAAGTGGAGTCCGGGGGGGCGGGTACGGACACGAGAGGAGGTGGGAATCCTTCGGAAGGACACCGCCCCCCCGGAGTGGGGAGCTGTGGAACCTGGATCCCTACGCGACGACCGAACCGTCGAAGCCGCGGAAGTCGAGCACCGCGCCGCCGTAGATGTGGCGGATCTTGTAGACGATCCGGTCGTTGGTGAACATCTCTCCGACGTTCCCCATGTCCTGCGTGAACAGCTCCGGCTCCTCCGACCCGAAGAACCCGATCTCGATGAGCGGGGTCTGGTCCTTGGAGGCCGACAGGAACCAGTTGTTGGTGTCGGTCCAGTAGTTCACGACGCGCGTCTCGAACTTCCCACGCAGGAAGTTGGCGTCGTTGTCGGCGGACCCAGGCTTGCCGTCGGCGTTCAGGATCTCGAACGCGACGTCCTCCAGGTCCTCGGGCACCCACAGGAAGCGGGCGGCCAGACCGAGGCGCTTGGAGTTGGACATGTCCGTCTGCTTGCGCATGCGAAGGCGCGCGGCCTTCAGCGAAGCAGCCGACAGGGCCGTGGAGCCCAGGTTGTTGTGGGTCGCGTGGAACAGCGCGAGGGCGTCGTAGATCGCCGGGTTGGCGGCCAGGAACTCCAGGACGAACTCGTGGAGCGTCTGGCCGGCCGCGCGTGCGATCCGCTGAGGGATGCGCCGAAGCGCGCCGACGTCGTCGTTCGCGATCGCCTCGAGCGTCACGCGCTCCAGACCACCGCGCTTGGTCGCGGCGTACGTCGCTTCCTCGTCGCCGGGCGTGGTCATCGCCGCGTACGCGGCGTCCTGCGCCACGGCCGCGAGGTTCGGGTATCCACCCATCCGCATGCGGCGCTGGGTCCGGAAGTCGTTCACCGGCACCACGTCCGCGATCGGGTCCCAGATGTTGAGATCGAGCGCGGCGTAGTCGGCCAGCATCTTCCGGGTGATCGAGTCACCGAGGATCTCGGCGAACGTCGAGGACAGCACGGCCTCGATGAACGCCTGCTCCTCGGGGTCGTACACCATGCGCGAGACGCGCACGCGACCGCCGTTGGCCTCGGACAGGCCGAGCCCGCCCCTGGCCGCGTACGGCAGGCGCCCGGTGATGTGCAGGTCGCCCGTGAGCTTGACGTACGCCTCGCGGAACGACTTGAACCGGTGCACCTTGGTGCCGTCGATCTCGACGTCCTGGTTCGCGAAGAACCCGTCGAGGGCGGCCTTGTACTTCGTGGCCTCCTCCATCGTGACCTGCACCTCGCGGCGCTCGCCACCGGGAGCGACCAGACCGTCCTTCTCCAGGGCGGTGAACAGGTCGATCTCGTCTTTGATCGCCTCGGTGAGCTCGGCCTCCTTGAAGGCCTTGCCGCCGAACCGCTTGGTGATCCGCTGCTTGCTGATCTCGGGCAGCTTCGTCTGCTCGAGGGCTTCGCGGATCACGATGCGACCGACCGCGCCGACGGGCACGACGTCGTCGTCCTCGCCGTTTCCGGCCTCGGCCGTCGCGATCGCACCGGCCATAGCCGGTTGCGGAGCGGGTGCCCCTGGGGTCGGGGCGGGAGCCGGGGCGGCCTGCGGCTGTCCCGGTCCATCTGCGACCGCGGGCGCCGGCGCCGTGCCGTCTCCTGCGGGTGGGTCTGCCTGGGGCTGCTGCTCGCCGCCTGCGGGAGCGGGAGCCGACCCCTTGAACAGCTCCTCGAAGATGTTGGGGTTGGCGTCCCGCATCTCCTTGAGCTGCTCCACGGTCAGTTCCTTCGGGTCCATGGACCCCTCCTTTCCAACCGCGGCGACGAGCTTGACGATGCCTCCGCCTGCCGCAGGTTCGAACACGACGTCACACGAGGTGACCTGGGTGATCGACTCGACTTCGGTGAACTGCTGCATCCCCTCGCGCACGATGCGGCCGGTGCCACCGGCCACGATCGACAGCCCGACGAGATCCTTCTTGCCCTTGGTCCACGAATCGACCAGGAGCGTCCGAAGCCACTGCGCGGCCTCGGAGATGTGCAGGGTGCCCCGGAGCGCCTTCTGCTTGTAGCTGACGCCCTCGATCCACCCGACGATGTTGCGGACGGACTTGCCGAGCCCGGTCGTGTGCTCCTCGTCCGCGCGGGCGAGGACCTTCACGCCCTCGAACAGCGGCGCGGCATCCTTCAGCACCTTCTCGGCGTAGCGGACGTGGTTCTTGCTCGTGCCCGCCTTGATGAGCACGACCTCCCACTTCGAGCCGTCGGGTGTGTCGCCCGTGGACTCGACGAGAGGTGCGATCATGAACTCGGCGCCGGTCGCGGCCTCGATGACGTGCAGCAAGCCCTCGTCGGTCACGGTCGCTTCGGCGGCAACCCACGCGCGCTCTACCTTGGAGGCCTTCTCGACGTCGAACACGATCTCCTCGTCGGTCTCGCTGTAGGGGATGGAGTACGTGTCCTCGCCCATCTTGACGATCACGTGATCGGCGTAGACCCCCAGGGGCCACGAGTGGGTCTCCGCCTGGAGCGGGCTCGTGTGGGCCTTGTGGTAGGCCTGCCAGGCCTCCCCGATTCGGCGCGACTGCTCGTCGAGCGACGCCTCGGCCTCTGAGAGCGCGAGCTCCTTGATCTGCGCGACCAGGTCGTCGTCCGCGCCGAGCGCCTTGGCGCGTCGCAGCATGTGCGACTTGACGGCCTTGGCGTTGCCGGCGGCTACGGCGCGGCCCCAGCTTGAGATCGCCTTCTCCAGAAACTCCAGGTTCGGGATGGGCCACGAGTCGTCGCTCTTGGACAGCGTGTAGCCGTCCTCCATCCACTTCTTGCGCTGATCGGCGGTGATCTTGGCGGCCGCCTCGACGAAGTGATCGGCAGACGGCGCGGTGAGGTTCTCGTAGTCCACGGTTTCTCCTCGCAATCCGTCCGTGCGACTTGCAACAGTCCGGAATCCGAACGGTCGGGGACGGCCTCCACGGTTCACCGGTGCGGCCCGGGCCCTCGCCAGGTCAGTTCAGTGCGACCACCGGCCTTGCCGAGGGGCCAGAAGCGGCGCATGCACCGCGGCGGTCGCGCTCGGCTCCCCTTGCTGGTCTGAGCTGGCGGGCCTACCCGATTACTTCCTGGAGACCGACCTCGACCGCCGAGACTCCCTGGATTCCCTGGATTCTCAGTCGATCGGCTTCGGGAACAGCGTCGTGTGCGCGGGCTCGACGCTGGGCGCCGGCAGGTCGCCGTGCTGCACGATCACGACCGTGCCAGGTGTGCGGATCTCGACCTGGCCGCCGGCGTTGTCGTAGAAGATCCCGACGACCGCGGTGTCAGCGGGCAGGTGCGCGCGCTTCAGGGCCTCGGCGATCTGCTCGTCAGTCAGTCGCGGCAGGAACGGCATCGGTCTCGTCTTCCCACCAGCGCCGCATCGCGGGGGACCCCGGCAGATCGAGGTAGTGGCACGGGTCCCCGTCCTGACACGGGCACGTCTCGTCTCGGCAAACGGCCGGGTCGCAGGTCATCAGGACACCTCGATGATGGTGTCCGCGATCGCGAACGCGAACGCGTACGGACCGTGCGAGGTGCCGGAGGCGCTCGCACCCGGCGTCCGACGGTCGCCGCACCAGCAGCATCGCTCGTACGCGGCGGGTCCTGCGGCGTTGGCGTGGTAGTGCCAGCAGTGCCCGCACAGGAACTGCACCGTCGGGGGCAGCGGAGCCGCGGTGGTCGAGTGCTCGCAGGTCATACGTCGCCCTCGACGGGTTCGATCTCGCTGTTCGCGTACAGCTCGACGAGCAAGAGGTCGATGTCCTCGCCCGCTCGGGCGCGCTCCAGCAGCTCGCGGAGCATCTCCTGGCCGAGCACCCAGAAGCGCGCGACCGATTGGGACGGCATCCTCACACGTCCACCAGGTCGACGTCGAACCGGCGCGCGAGCGCGCGGCCCGCGTTGCCGGCGCCGCGCTTGTCCTCGTAGCCCTCGGACGGGTACACGATCTCGCCGTTGCGCGCGATGCCCCGGAAGTACCACTGCCCGTCCTCGCCACGGAACCGCTCGACGCGGTCGAGCTCGACGTCGTCCTCGATTCGGCCCGAATCGTCGGGCAGCGGCTCGGGCTGGAGCTCGCTTGGAGATGTCTTCTGTGTCACATCGTCTCCCGGTTCGAGCGCGGACAGGGGGCCGGTGAGCGTCCCTCCCGTCGTCGTGAGGTCGATTACTTCGGGCCCGGCGATCTCGGGACCGACCAGCAGCTCGACCACGCCGTCGGCCCCGATCCGGACCTTCTGTCCGGCCGTCGTCACGACGTACAGCGCGTCCTCGAGCTCGTCGTACCGGAGCGCCTCGACGTCGCCGAAGCCACGAGGGTCGGCGTCGAGCGCGGCCTCCGCGAACTGCACCCAGGGATCCTCCCGATCAGCCGTTGTCCGGCTCGGGCTGGCGGAACGAGGGCGACATGTAGCCGGGTCCGACGAGGATCTCGCACACCCCGTCGCGCACGGCGAGCTTCTGGCCGGCGCCGGTGACGGCGAAGATCGTGCCGTCGGCGTCCACGCGCAGTGAGCGGATCCCGTCCGCGTCGAGCGAGGGAAGCACGCCCTCAAGCTGGCCGGACTCGCGGAGCTCGGCCTGGTCGATGCGATTGTACGCCTTGACGACCTTGGTCTTGTTGTCGTCCTCGAGCTTCGCTGCCGCCTTCGGCGTCTTCGGCGCCTTGGGCTCCTCGGTCTTCTCGTCCTTCGGGGCCTCTGCCGCTGCGGCCTTGGGCTCGTCGTACTTCGACTTCACGGTCATGCCGTGCTCCTTTCGTTTTAGGCTGTCGTGTCGATGGTCAGGGTGCCGGTCAGGGTCGGCTGCCGAGCAGGTACGCGTCGAGCCAGTCGGCGATCGCCCGCCGGAGCTGTGGGGACAGGAGTGGCTCGTCGCTCACGGGCTCCGACGTGAGATCGCGCAGGACCGCCTTGCAGGCCTCGCACAGGCCGACCG
>Ga0187892_10009815_pt1 | contig 12390 bp, 11 predicted proteins | sample MA1701073metaG_FD_139345 | JGI IMG/M metagenome (GOLD analysis project Ga0187892, IMG submission 139345) | Bio-ooze microbial communities from a basaltic lava cave in the Kipuka Kanohina Cave System on the Island of Hawaii, USA - MA170107-3 metaG ...
GCTGTTCTCCCAGGCGAGCTGGAACGCTTCGTCGCTGTAGGTTGCCCCGCTGTAGCCTTGCTTCTGCCACGGCCGCGACTTGAAGCCCACCAGGACCTTGGCGTTCTGGCCGTATCCCAACTGCTGGATCGCGGTCTTCTTCACCGGCGGCAGCTCGACGCGCAGGTTCACCTCGCGCAGCAGGGTGAACGGGATCGCCAGGACCACGATGTCGGCGTCCTCGTCCACCACACCGCCGTCGGACTGGAACGTGAGCGTGAAACCGGCGCCCCTGCTGCGGATCGCTTCCAGGCGGTGACGCCGCTGGATCTGCTGCGCGAGCCGGCGCGCCAGCTCGTCGGCGATGCGCTGGTTGCCCCCGCGGACCTTGTAGCGCTCGTCGCTCTCGCCGAACAGCTCGAACGCCTCGGCATCGCCCAGATCCCCGGTGCCGATCAGAAAGATGAAATTCAGCGCCGACTGCTCGTCCGCCTCCAGGCCGTACTCGGTGACGTACGCCACGTCCAGCAGCGTGCGCATCCAGCCCTTGGCGTCGATGCGGTCGAAGTACTCGGCGATCGACATGCGGTCGAACGCGCCCCCGCCGCCTTCGGTGCGGTAGTCGACCACCTCGCCCATCGAGTCGTAGTGCTCGAGGATCTGCTTCGCCAGCGGGACGAACTCGCGCGCGGCCTGCGCCTGGCTGTAGTGGCGCCGGTTGATGAAGTAGGTCTCCCTCTTCAGGGCGGCGGCCTCGCGCGCTTGGGTATCGAGCAGCTCCAGGTCGAACTCGTCCATCAACGCCAGCATCTCCTCGTGGCCGCTGTCGATGAACTCGCCGCCCAGCTCGGTGATCAGCCCCGCTCCCAGCAGGTCCTTGGCGCTGAAGGTGCGGCCGCCGACGCGGTCGGAGCCCTCGAACACCTTGGCGCGCAGTCCCACCTTCTGCAGCTTGTACGCGCAGTTGAGCCCGGCGAGGCCGGCGCCGACGACGGCGATGCGCACGCCTTCGGGCGGGTTCGCCGCGTGGCTGTCGAAGCCGTAGCTCCACCCCGCGGTCGCGAGCGCGGCGGTCGCGGCCGCGGAATCGCGCAGGAACCGCCGCCGCGTGCAGGCCATGTCGAGCAGCTCGTCGATCGGCGGCGTGCCCGGCCTCGCGCGCGCCGAAGCCGCTGCCAGGCGCAACGCCCAGCGCAGAGAATCGAAGAGAGGGCTACGAGCCATTCACACCTCCGCCGTGGTGGCGATCGTCGGGAATCGGCCGCACCTACAATGCAGCCTCGAGCAGGACCCGCAGCTCGTTGATGCGCGCTTGCAGCGCGGCACGCTCCATGTTCCGGTACGCGGCCGGCAGCACCTCGCGAGAAGTGCATTCCTGAACGGCGACCAGGATCTGCAGCTCGCGCTCGAGCGGGCTCGAGGCCGGGATGAAGTCTTCGAAGGTGCGCCGCAGGATCTCCGCGGAGACCGAGTCCTCGCCGCCGGCCGCGCCGGCATCCGAGGTGAGGGCGGCGCGCGCCAGGATCGCCTCGATGTCGGCGCCCGACAGACCGGTGGGATCGTCCACGACCTCCTTGATCGACTTCACCGGGGTCTTGAGCCCGGCCTTCTTGAGCATGATCTTGAACAGCGCCTCGTACTCCGCCTCGGTGTCGGGATAGAACAGCGCGAGGTGCTCTTCGGCGCGGCCCTGGCGCTTCAAGTCGATCGGCAGCAGGTCCGGCCGGCAGGTGATCAGGAACCACACGATCTTGCCGCGATACTCGGTGTTGCCCATGAACGAGGACAGCTGCGCGAACACGCGGTTGGAGGTGCCGGAGTCGCCCTGCTGGTTGCGGTCGCCGAGGAAGGCGTCGGCCTCGTCGATGATGACGCCCACCGGCCACATGGCGTGCAGCAGCTTGAGGATCTTCTCCAGATTGCCCTCGGTCACGCCCTGCCATTGCGAGCGGAAGTTCAAAAACTTGACGCAGGGAAACCCGATCTCTCCGGTGAAGCAGTTCACCATGAACGTCTTGGCGGATCCGACCGGACCGGCGATGAGGTAGCCCATCGGCACGCCTCGCAGCCGCCCCGCCATGATCGCCTGCGCCGCGCGCCGCAGGCGCTGCTTGACGCCGTCATGGCCGGCCACCATGTCGAGCGCGAAGGTCGATTCGACGTACTCCAGCAGGCCGAAGCACTCGGCTTCGATCACCGCCTTCTTCTGCTCGCGCAGCGTCGCGGCGTCAAGGCGGGACTTGTTCTGGTCGGTGGAGAACACGATCTGGCGCAGCTGCACCCGGGTGAGCCCCGACGTGAGCTGGGCCAGCCGCTCGGCGCTGAGATCGGAGTTCTGCTCGAACCACTTGGGATCGCGCAGGGCCTGCAGATAGGCGAGCCGTTCGCGCTCGTCCGGGCGCTGCACCTCGATCTCGACGGTCTGCGGCGAGCGGATGATGCGCGTGCTCAGGTCGGCCAGGTTCTCGGTCACCAGGACAAACGACACGTTCGCCGCCAGCAGCGCGGGGTCCGTCGCCCACTTCTGGACGAACACGCGCACCGCCCGGTCCTCGGCGCTGAACTCGCCGGCCGATTCGGGAATCAGCGTCTCCGCGTACGGAAACAGGATCGCCACGCCGAGCGGCTGCTCGCGGTGAATCGCCTGCTTCAGGAACGAGTCGAGCAGCGACAGGAAAGGTCCGGGCTCGCGCGGCAGCGAGCGCGCATAGTCGGTGCCGTGGACGCTGTCCACCACGTCCACCGCTCCGACGAAATGCTTGTGCGATTCCGGCGTGTGGAAGATGGCGCCGTTGGCACGCTGGTACTCGATCACCGCGTCGCGCTGGCCGAACACCCAGTCGCTCAGGAACCGCGTCACGGGGATGAACTCCGGTGCGGCGCCCGCGCGGTCCGGCGCCGCAGGGACCGGCACCAGATCGTGGGTGCTGCCGTGCAGGACGAACGTGTTGCCGAGGCGCGCACGGATCCCGTGCGCGAGTGTTAGCGCCCAGCGCGGATAGTGCTCGACCGGGTCGCTCACCGGCGCTTCTCCCTCTGCCGCGGGTCGCGGACCGCGCCGCGCGCCGCCTGGCTCTCGGCGTGCCGCGCGCCGGCCGGCGCATTCTCGCTCCATTCGGCGGCGCCGCTCTGCAGCAGCGCCTCCATCTCGCGGACCACGCGCTCGGAGTCCTCCGATTGGCGAACGATGGTATCGAGCTCCTGCGAGATCGCGGCCGGGTCGCGCATCGAGATCGAGTTCTGGTGCAGAACCTCGAGCAGCGAGGCCATCGAATCGAGCTCGGTCTCCAGCGCCTTCATCATGCCGCGCGCCTCGTTGTGCGATTCGAGCAGGCGCCGCTTCAGTTCCAGGTTCTTGCGCAGCGCGACGCGCGCGCGCTCGGGCAGCTCGGGCTGTTCCAGCTCCTGCTGCAGTTCCTCGATCTCGCGCTCGATGCTCGCGGGGGTCTTGCGCGACAGCATGCGCTCGTAGCGCTGCAGCGCGAGCATCCGGTGCAGGCAGCCGTCCAGGATCATGTCCAGCTTTCCCCGCTGCTCGGACAGATAGACCTGGGAGATCCCGTGCAGGCCGCGATAGTTCGCCTCGATGAGCTGGCCGAGATTCTCCATCGCGTCATAGCGCTTGGAGTGCGTCGGGTCGAGCGCATCGAGCGTGCGCTCGCGGCCGGCCTCGGCATGCTCCCGGGCGCGGGCCGCGCGCCGGCGGTGGACCAGGCGCCGCAGCGGCCTGGAGTCCAGCATCGGCAGCAAGGCCAGCTCGCCGCCGAGCCACACCAGCAGCGGCAACGGGCTCACGCTGATCAGCGAAACGGCGATCACCCCGCCCAGTACGATGGCCTGGTACTGATTGAATATCAGCTCCTTGAGGATGGAGCCTGCCGAATCCTGATCTTGGCCCACAGCCCGTCAGGAGCCCTGCGTCCTCTCTCCGGTTCGCGCGCCCACGGTTGGCGACGCGGAGGTGGCGGCAACCGACGCCGGCTTGACGATGCCCATCTCGGCCTCGAACTGCTGCAGGATGCCGGCCGCCTTGATCCTGCGCGAGGTGCGCTCGCGCTCGATCGACTGCGTGTCGATCGATCCGGTCGCGACCTCGACCGCCGCCTTCGATTCGGCCGCCTCCTGCTTGATCCGCTCGAGGAACTTGTCGGCGGTGGCCGCCACCCCGTAGGACTGCAGCTCGACGATGGCGTCGGCGGCGCTGCGCATGACCTGCGCCTTCTGGCGCTCCTTCAGGGCCTTCTGGCAGGCCTCGATCTTGGCCTTGAGCTTCGCTTTGAGCGCGTCCACCGACTGCTGCGAGGCCTCGTGCGCTTTCTGCGCGGCGGCGAGCTGTTCTCCCGTGCTCTGCAGATCGACGCGGACCTGCTGCAGCTGGATGGCGTCCTCCTCGGCGACGGCGCGCGCCGCCGCGGAGCCGTCGCGCAGCGCGGCCTGAATCGAGGCGGCCAGAGTGCGGTCCTGAGCGGTGAGCTGGTCGCGCTCCTCTTCCAACCGGATCACTGTGGCGCGGGTGGCGACCAGGACGCTGTTGAGCTTGGGCATCGTGGCGCGCATCTCCTCGATGGCGTCCTGCAGCATCACTTCGGGGTCTTCCGCCATGGAGATGAAGAAACCCAGCCACGCCCGCAGCAGACGAGCCAACCTAGCGTACATGCTCGGCACCTCCTGTGTTGTCGCGCCCGGCGCTGATCGGGTTCTCGGTGACGAAGTAGCCCACCGCGTGCGCGATCCTTTCCTCTTCCGCGCGCTTGCCGGCGCGCCAGGCCGACAAGTTCTCCTGCTCCCGGCTGACCTCGCGGTTGTTCTCCGCGATGCGCGCGCGCAGCTCGATCAGGCGCTGGTTGATCTCCTCCTCCAGCTGCTGGTTTTCGACGTCCTTGGCGCGACGCAGCTCCTCCAGGTTCTTCTCCAGAACGCGCTCATAGGTGTCGAGGGCCTTGTCGCGCTGCACGGCGTCCTGGATGATCTCCTGGACCTTCACACCCGCCGCGTCGAGCGCGACCAGCACGGATTTGCGCTTCACGTCGGGCGGCAGCGAGCGGATGTGCTCGCTCTCCAGCATGGCCGCGACCTTGAGGATGCTGTAGCCGTGCGCAGGGGTCGAGATCTGCGCGCTGGCGTAGATCTCGTCGAGCGAGGTGGAGCCGCCGGGCGGTGCGGCGAAGGTGGCCTCCCCGTCGGCGCCGGGGACGACGTCGACGACGCGTTTCGATGGGCCAGCGTGGGAGAGCGCGTCGGCACCCTTGGCCTTGTCCGCCTCATCCGCGACGACGAAAAAGTTGTACCACCTCTTCGCCACTTTGACTCGCACCTCCAACGGTCAAAACATTGTAACAGCTTCGCCGAAGAGCGCTCGACCGCAAGCACGCATCGTGCCGGAAGCCGCTGATTGTGCGGGGGGTTATCGATGATGTGCGCCGGGAGCGGCCACGCGGGCGAGGCCGCTCGCTTGCGGGCCGCCGGTCTACTTCAGAAATTCCTTCTCGAGATCGCTGGCGTCCGACTCGTCGGGCGTGCCGGTGTCGTCACCGCCCGGCGCGCCGAAGGCTCTCTCCAGCTCGCTCGCGCCGGAAGACTCCTGCGGCTGTTCCTCGCCGGCATCGGGCGCGCCGAAGTCCGGCGGCGCGCCGCCTTCCGAGCCCTCGCCGCCGTAGTCCGTGGCCGGGACCTGGATCTCGATGCTCGAGGGATCGACGGTCCTCCTGTCGAGATTGGCGGTCACCAGACCCGGGAACGCGATCACGATACCGACCATGATGCACTGGATCACCACGAACGGGACCGCGCCCCAGTAGATCTGTCCGGTGGTGATCGGGGCCATACGCCTGGCGGTGATCTTGTCGACGTACTCCCGCGCCGGCGCGACGCTGCGCAGATAGAACAGCGCAAAGCCGAACGGCGGGTGCATGAACGAGGTCTGCATGTTGATCCCGAGCAGCACCCCGAACCAGATCAAGTCGATGCCGAGCTTGTCGGCCGCCGGCGCGAGCAGCGGCACGATGATGAACGCCAGCTCGAAGAAGTCGAGGAAGAAGGCGAGCAGGAAGACCAGGATGTTGACCACCACCAGGAAGCCGACCTGCCCGCCGGGCAGGCCGGTCAGCAGGTGCTCGACCCAAAGATCGCCGTTCACGGCGCGGAACGTCAGGCTGAACACGGTGGCACCGACCAGGATGAAGATCACGAACGAGGACAGCTTCGCCGTGGTGTTCATCGCCTGCTTGAGCACGGACAGCTTCAAGCGGCGGTTGACGGCCGCCAGGATCAGCGCGCCGGTCGCGCCCATCGCTCCACCTTCGGTCGGCGTGGCGATGCCCAGGAAGATCGTGCCCAGCACCAGGAAGATGAGCATGAGCGGCGGCATCAGCACGAACACCACGCGCCGCAGGAGCTTGAACCCGCGCAGCGTGCGGGCCTCGGGCGGCAGCGCCGGGGCACGCTCGGGCGAGATCAGGGTGCGGCCGAAGACGTACAGGAAGTACAGGCCGGTCAGCACCAGCCCGGGAAAGATCGCGCCCGCGTACATGTCCCCGACCGAGCGGCCGAGCTGATCGGCCAGCACGATCAGAACGAGCGAGGGCGGGATGATCTGCGCCAGGGTGCCGGAAGCGGCGATGACGCCGGTGGCGAGCCGCCGGTCGTAGCCGTAGCGCAGCATGATCGGCAGCGAGATCAGGCCCATGGAGATGACCGACGCGGCGACCACGCCGGTGGTCGCCGCCAGCAGCGCGCCGACGAAGACCACCGCATAGGCGAGCCCGCCGCGCACCGGCCCGAACAGCTGGCCGATGGTGTCGAGCAGGTCCTCGGCCATGCCGCTGCGCTCCAGGATCAATCCCATGAAGGTGAAGAACGGCACGGCGAGCAGCGTGTCGTTGGCCATGATGCCGAAGATCCGCTCGGGCAACGCCTGGAACAGCTCCGGATGCAGCAAGCCCAGCTCGACCCCGAGCCAGCCGAACGCGAGGCCGACGGCGCCGAGCGCGAAAGAAACCGGATAGCCGAGCAGCAGAAACACCACCAGGGCCGCGAACATCAGCGGCGCCAGGTTCTCGACGACGAAGGCGGTCATCGCTCGGCCCCCTCGTCGCGCACCATGGCCAGCGCCGGCTCGACATGCTTCTCCACCGGATCGGGGATCAGCCCGCGCAGGAAAGCCACGCGCTTGATCAGCTCCGAGACGCCCTGCAGCATCAGCAGGAAGAAGCCGACCGGGATCATCAGGCGCGCGGGCCAGCGGATCAGGCCGCCGGCGTTGCTGGACATCTCGCCGCTCACCCAGGCGTTGACGAAGATCGGCCAGGACAGCCACATGATGATGCCGGCCACCGGGAACAGGAAGAGGATCGTGCCGAACACGTCGATCCACACCTGGGTGCGGCGCGACAGGTGCGAGGACACGACGTCGATCCGGATGTGCTCGTTGTGCAGCAGCGCGTAACCGGCGCACAGCAGAAACACGATCGCGAACAGGTACCACTGCAGCTCCAGCCAGGCGTTGGAGCTCATGTTCAGCAGATAGCGGGAGACGGCGTTCGCGGCGCTGATCAGCACCATCGCCAGCACCAGCCACAGGATCACGCGCCCGATGCGCTCGTTGAGCGCGTCGATGGCACGCGAGACGGTCAACAGCGTTTTCATGGCGCCGGGCTCCTCCCCTCGGAACTGCTCGGGACGTGCCCTGAGCGGATGCAGGGCCGCGTGGATTGTCGCCGATTGCCCGGGCAGATGCAAAAGCGCGCGCGCGGGGGCGCTGCAATCCGGCCCGGTGCCCGGGCGCCAGGGGCGCTATCATGACACACCACAGGCGTGCCGCCGGGGAGGATCGTTTCGGATCCTCGACCGCCTTCGCGCGCCGCCGATCATTCACCCGGACAAGCCGAATGTTCGAAACCACCATCGCCGGCAGCCTGCCGAAGCCGGCCTGGCTCGCCGAGCCGCAGCGGCTCTGGCCGCAATGGAAGCTCGTCGGAGAGGCGCTCAACGAGGGCAAGCGCGACGCCACCCTGCTGTGGATCAAGGCGCAGGAGGATGCCGGGATCGATATCGTCAGCGACGGCGAGCAGTCACGGCAGCACTTCGTGCACGGCTTCCTGGAAGCGGTCGACGGCATCGACTTCGCGCACAAGGTGAAGATGGCCATCCGCAACAACCGCTACGACGCCATGGTGCCGGTGGTGACCGGTCCGTTGCGCCTGCGCGGGCGGGTCCATGAGGCCGAAGCGCGCGTGGCGCGGGCGCACACCAAGCGGCGGCTCAAGATCACCATGCCCGGGCCCATGACCATCGTCGACACCATCGCCGACCGGCACTACGGCGACAAGGTCGAGCTGGCGATGGCCTTCGCCGCGCTGCTCAACCAGGAGGCGCGCGCGCTCGAAGCACAGGGCGTGGACGTGATCCAGTTCGACGAGCCCGCCTTCAACGTCTACATGGACGACGTGAAGCGCTGGGGGATCGAGGCGCTGCACCGCTGCATCGACGGGCTGCGCTGCCGGACCGCGGTGCACATCTGCTACGGCTACGGCATCCAGGCCAACATCGACTGGAAAAAGACGCTCGGATCGGAATGGCGACAGTACGAGCAGATCTTTCCGGCGCTTGCGGCCAGCCGCCTCGACCAGGTGTCGGTGGAGTGCATCCACGCCCGCGTGCCGATGGAATTGCTGGAGCTGCTCACCGGCAAGGACGTGCTGGTGGGCGTGATCGACGTCGCCACACAGACGGTCGAGACGCCGGAGGAGGTCGCCGGCGTGATCGCCGAGGCGATGAAGCACGTGCCCAGGGAGCGCCTGTTCCCTTGCACCAACTGCGGCATGGCGCCGATGGCGCGCCAGGTGGCCGAGGCCAAGCTCGCGGCGCTCGGCGCCGGCGCCGCGCTGGCGCGCGAGCGGTTCGGCTAGCCGTGCACGCCGCGGCTGTCTTGCGGCGCCTCGCTACGTTCGCTCATCCCGTAGTCGCGGATCACCGAAGCCACGCGCAAGCGATAATCCGCGAACACGCCGCCGCGCCCCTTCGCCTGGGCCGCTCGATGCGCTTCGACGTTGCGCCATGCGCGCACGCTCTCCTCGTCGCGCCAGAAGGACAGCGACAGGAACTTGCCCCGCGTGGTCAGGCTCTCGAAGCGCTCGATCGAGATGAACCCGTCGATGCGCTGCAACTCGCCCTTGAGGGCGGCGGCGAGATCGAAGTACTCCGCAGCTCGGCCCTCGGCCGGCCAGACCTCGAAGATTACGGCTATCATCTTGCGCTCCTACGCTCCCTCTCCCCTTGCGGGAGAGGGTTGGGGTGAGGGAGTTTGTTCCCCGCCTCTCACGAGGCGGGGTGGCTCTCCCCTCCTGGCAAGGAGGGGTGGCGCCAAAGGCGACGGGGTGGTCGGCGCCGGGGCGGTGTGGTGTGGGCGGTCATCGTTCGTGCAACCTTCATCGATAGTCCAGCCTACGAATCGAACCGATCGAGCACCGCCCCGGGTCCGGCCGAGAGCGCAACATAATCGCGCCCGTCGTGCACCTGCACGCCGTTCACCCACACGCCGTGCACGCCTTGCGACCGCCGGATCATGCGCCTGCCGCCGCCGGGCAGATCGGCCGCGCGCTGCAGACCCGAAACGCCCACCGTCGCCGGATCGAACAGCAGCAGGTCGGCCCAGGCGCCGGGCGCGATGCGGCCGCGGCCGGGGATGCGGTACTTGTCCGCGGCATCGCTGGTGAGGCGGCGCACGCCTTCCTGCAGCGTGAATGCACCGGTCTCGCGCACCCAGTGGCGCAGAAAGTGCAGCCCGAAGCCGGCGTCGCACATGAAGATGAGGTGGGCGCCGGCATCGGACAGCCCGATGACGCCGGCGCGGTGCTGCAGCAGCGGCGCCACTCCGGCATCGTCGTTCTGGAAGAACTTGCCCACGAACTGCGTGGCGAGGCCTTCCTCGAGGGCGAGATCGAAGAAGAAGTCGAGCGGGTCGCGCCCTGCCGCGCGCGCTCGCGCACCGACGCTGGCGTCGTCCACCTCGATCGTGTCCCAATCGCCGTAGAACAGGATGCCGGTGCGCGGGTGCCGCAGATTCTCGCGGAAGCGCCGGCGAAACGCCGGATCGGCGTAGATCGCGGGCAGCGCCTCGGGCGCTGCGCTCTTCACGCGGTCGAAGGCGTCGTGCGATTGCAGCGGATAGGGATCGCGCAGCGTGAAATCGAACGACAGCGGCTGGCAGCTGGTCTGGATGTACACCTCGCGGCCGCGGTCGAGAGCGTCGGCCACGCGCTGGTAGTAGCGTGTGGAGCGCTCGGGCTCGGCACGGTTGTACATGGTGAGCACGGTGACGATGAACATGGGCCGGCCGGTGCCGGCGGCCATCGATTCCATCAGGTCGGGGGTGGCGCGCGCACCCGTGGCCATCACGAACACCCCGCGGCCGGCCTCGCCCAGCACGCCGACCAGCGCGCGCAGCTCTTCCTCGGAGGTGATCGTCGAGGGCATCGGGCGGCCGGCATAGCCGGAATGATTCGGCGAGAACGACGAAGCGAAGCCGATCGCGCCCGCCGCCATCGCCTCGTGCAGCAGCTCGCGCATCCGCGCCAGCTCCGCTTCGGTCGGCTCCGCGCGCAGCGACGCTTCCTCTCCCATCACCGCGGTGCGTATGCAGGAGTGCCCCGCCAGCACGGCGACGTTGGCGTACGGCCGCGCGCGCCGCAGCAGCCCCATGTATTCGGCGAACGATTCGAACTCCCAGCGCACGCCGGTGGTCAGGGCCTGCAGATCCATCGCCTCCACCACGGACAGGTTCTTCAGCATGGTGTCGCGCAGCCGGGCCGGGCAGGGCGCGATGCCGAAACCGCAGTTGCCCATCACGGCGGTGGTCACGCCGAGCGCGGGCGAGGGCGACAGCGTCGGATCCCAGGTGATCTGCGCGTCGTAGTGCGTGTGCAGGTCGATGATGCCGAGCATGAGCGCCAGCCCGGCCGCATCCACGCTGTGGCGCGCGCTGCCGGTCACGCGACCCACCTCCCCGATGCAGCCGTCGCGCACGGCGACGTCGGCCGCCGTGCCCGGACCTCCGCTGCCGTCGTAGACGGTAGCGCCTCGAATGACCAGATCGAACATGCTCTTCCTTCGCCCGACTTGGGAAATGCCGCCTATGTTCGCCGAGCGCCGCTGCGGACGCAATAGTCGGCCATGGCCGCGAGAACGCCGTCGTCTTCGCCCACTGCGATTGCGGGGATCATCGGGATACCGGCCGCCGCTTGCGCGGCGGCGAGCATCGCCGGCAGGTCTTGGCGCAGATGGCCGCCGGTGCCGAGGAACAGCGGCACCACGACGAGCCGCGTCGCCCCGGCCGCGGCGAGCTGGGTGGCCGCTTGCGTCAGGTCGGGCGACATCAGCTCGAGGAACGCAAGCGAAACCGGCCCGGGATGGCGCTGCGCGATCAGCACCTGCAGCCGATCGAAGGGCTCCCGCCAGCGCGCGTCGCGCGCGCCGTGGGCAAAGAGGATCAGACCTGTGGTCAGACCGATCTCAGGCGGTGCGCCGCAGCGCGGCGGTGTCGCGCTCGGCGGCGGCGACGATGCTTTCGTAGACGTCGCCCACGACCAGCAGCGCCGGACCGTCGCCGAGCAGCGCGGCGGCCTCGACAAGTTCGCCCAGGCGCGCCGGCACCAGGCGCCGCGCCGGAAGGGACGCGTTCTCGACGAACACGGCCGGCCGGGATGCCGGCAGGCCGGCGTGCAGCAGGCCGTCGCGGATGGTCTGCGCCTGCTTGCCGGCCATGTACAGCACGACGGTGTCGGCCGCGGCAGCGGGCCGGGCCCAATCGTGCTGCGTCTCGCCCTCGCCCACACGCGGCGTGACGAAAGCGACGCTGCGGCTCGAGCCGCGCTCAGTCAGCGATTGCGCGAGGTCGGCGCTGGCGCCGAAGGCCGCGCTCACGCCGGGCACGACCTCGACGGCGACGCCCGCGGCGCACAACGCGTCGATCTCCTCCTGCGCGCGGCCGAACAGCATCGGGTCGCCGCCCTTCAACCGCACCACGGTGCGATGGCGCGCGGCCGCGTCGATCAGCTGCTTGTTGATGAAGCGCTGCGCGGTGGAGAGCCTGCCGCAACGCTTGCCGACCGCCACCCGCACGGCGTTGCGCGCCAGCGCCAGCGCATCGGGATGCACCAGGGCGTCGTGGAACACGATGTCGGCCTGCTCCAGCAATCGCGCGGCGCGCAGCGTGAGCAGATCGGCCGCACCGGGCCCGGCACCCACCAGATAGACGGTACCGCTCATCGGCTCCCCTCCTTTTCAAGGAGGGGTGGCGCGAAGCGCCGGGGTGGTTCAGCGCAGCACACCACACCACCCCGCCAGCTGCGCCGGCACCCCTCCTCGTGAGAGGAGGGGAGTAGTTGCTTCGGCGCGAAGCGCCGGGGTGGTTCA
>Ga0187892_10009816_pt1 | contig 12389 bp, 9 predicted proteins | sample MA1701073metaG_FD_139345 | JGI IMG/M metagenome (GOLD analysis project Ga0187892, IMG submission 139345) | Bio-ooze microbial communities from a basaltic lava cave in the Kipuka Kanohina Cave System on the Island of Hawaii, USA - MA170107-3 metaG ...
CTGGACCGAGGAGCGCGTGACTTTCGCCGGCCGACACTTCCACGTGTCGGAGGCCTGGTGCGAGCCGAAGCCCGTGCGCCACGTGCCGATCCTGATCGGCGGCGCGGGCGAGAAGGTGCTGCTGCGCATCGCCGCGCAGCACGCCGACATCTGGAACAACCTGGCGGTGTTCCAGGCGCAGCTCGGCGCCAAGGTCGACGCCCTGCGCCGCCGCTGCGACGAGGTGAAGCGCGACTTCGCCGAGATCCGCGTCTCGCAGCAGTGCGTGGTGGTGATCGAGGAGGACGAGGCGCGCGCGAAGGAGTCGCTCGAGAAGGCCAAGAAGATCTACGGCGGGCACATGGGTGCGGCGCTCGAGGAGCACGGCATCTGGGGCGCTCCGGACCGCGTGATCGAGTGCATCGAGAAGCACCGCAAGCTCGGCTGCGGGCTGCTCGTGATCGAGTTCTTCGGCCGCGACACGCGCGTGCCCGCGCGGCTGTTCGCGGAGCGCGTGCTGCCCGCCTTCGCCGACGCGTGACGCGCTTCGAACGCGATAGCGCGGTCACGCGCGCCGGCGACGGCGTGTACGACGCGCGCATCGACCGCGGCTGGTGGATCGTGGTCGGCGCGAACGGCGGCTACCTGGCAGCGATCGTGCTGCGCGCGCTGTGCGACGCGGTGGGCGACGCCGAGCGCGCGCCCCGCTCGCTCACCATCCACTACCTGTCGCCCGCGGCGGAAGGCCCCGCGCGCGTGCTCGTGCGCGTGGAGCGCAGCGGGCGCTCGGCCACCTCGCTCTCGGCGCGGCTCGAGCAGGACGGACGCGTGGTCGTGCTCGCGCTCGCGAACTTCGCGCGCTCGCGCGAGAGCCTCGAGTTCCAGGACCTGCACATGCCGGAGGTCGCGCCGCCCGAGACGCTCGCGGGCTACGCCTCGCTCCACGGCCGCACCGTGCCGATGCGCGAGCGCATGGACACGCGCCCCGCGTTCGGCGCGCCGGGCTCGAGCGCCCACGCGCGTACGATCGCGGGCGGGTACATGCGCCTGGCCGAGCCGTTCGTGCCCGACCCGCCCGCGCTCGCGATGTTCTGCGACGCCTGGCCGCCGACGATCGCGCAGCGCGCGGAGTTCGGGCCGGGTGGAACGGTGCGCGGCGTGCCGACGATCGACCTGACCGTGGACTTCCGCGCGCCGATCCCGGCCAGCGCGCGCCCGGACGACTTCTACCTGTGCGTGTTCCGCACCCACACCGCGCGCGACGGCTTCCTCGAGGAGGACGGAGAGATCTGGACGCGCGGCGGACTCCTGCTCGCGCAGAGCCGCCAGCTCGCGATGCTGATCTAGAAGCCATCTCGAAAACCCGCTCGCGTCGCCGGGCCCGCGGCGTTGCACTCGCTCGACGAATCAACGGATTCGCCTCGCTCGTGCGCCTTGCGGGCACGGCGCCTCGGCCGCGAGTTCTTCGGCGAACTTCGGAACCCGGACACTAGGGTGACGCCTCGCGCGCGTCGAGCCGGACGGCGACCGGCGTCCAGCCGCCCTCGACGAACTCGATCAACGCGTCGGTGAAACCGTACTTCTCGCGCATGAGCGCCGAGACGCGCGCCACGGTCTCGGGCGTGTCGACGACGATCGCGTTGTACGGGAGGCGCTGGTCGCCGCGCTCGAGCTCGACCTCGGGGTTCACCGCCACGCGCGTGAACCAGCCGCGCTCGCGGCCGTCCGAGCGCAGCCAGGCCGCGCCCGCGTCGTCCACCACCCAGAGCCGGGTCGCGCGCAGCTCGCCCGACTCCGCGCGGCTGTGCAGGACCACGACCTCGCCCCACTCCGACAGCACCATCAGGGTGGCCGCGAACGCGACCAGGACTCCGACCAGCACCAGGACTCCGCGCACGATCCGCCGCATGTCTCGCCACTCCCAGCTGGTACGATGCGCGCCGTGAACCCACCTACCTACTCGCGCGCGTATCTCCGCTATGCCCTCGGTCTGATGTTCGTGGTCTACGTGGTGAACTTCGTGGACCGCCAGATCCTGTCGATCCTGCTGCCGGGGATCAAGGCGGATCTCCAGCTCACGGACGGACAGCTCGGCCTGCTCTCGGGCACGGCGTTCGGGATCTTCTACGCGACGCTCGGCTTCCCGATCGCGCGCATCGCCGACCTGTACTCGCGCAAGTGGGTGATGGCGGTGTGCGTGGCGCTCTGGAGCCTGATGACCGCGCTGTGCGGCACGGCGGGCGGGTTCCTGTCGCTGCTCGCGTACCGTACCGGCGTCGGCGTGGGCGAGGCGGGTGGAAGTCCTCCCGCGCACTCGCTGATCTCGGACTACTTCAAGCCCGCCGAGCGCGCCACCGCGCTCGCGATCTTCTCGCTCGGCGTGCCGGTCGGGATCATGGTCGGCTTCCTCGCCGGCGGCTGGATGGCGGAGACGCTCGGCTGGCGTCAGGCGTTCGTGGTCGTCGGTCTGCCCGGGCTCGTGGTCGCGGCGGTCGTCGCGCTCACCCTGCGCGAGGCGCCGCGCGGCCACTCCGAGGGCCTGCACTCGACCGGCGGCCCGGCGCCGTCCTCGGGCGAGGTGATCCGCTTCCTGTGGAGCTCGCGCGCGTTCCGCCACCTCTCGTTCGCGTCGGCGCTGTACGCGTTCGTCGGCTACTCGGTGATCAGCTGGGCGCCGTCGTTCCTGATCCGCACGCACCAGATGGCGATCGGCGAGATCGGCACCTGGCTCGCGTTCATCTTCGGGATCGGCGGCGGGATCGGGAACTACCTCGGCGGCGTGCTCGCGGACCGCTGGGCCCGCACGGACGAGCGCGGCCGCGCGTGGGTCCCCGCGCTGTCGATGATCCTCGGGCTGCCGGGCGCGCTCGCGGTGTACGTGGTGAACGACGCGACGCTCGCGGTGCTGCTGCTCGCCATTCCGGCGGGCGCGGGGCTCATGTACCAGGCGCCGACCTTCGCGATCACCCAGGCGCTCGCCACGCCGAAGATGCGCGCGAGCGCGGCCGCGATCCTGATCTTCGTGATCAGCATCATCGGGCTCGCGCTCGGGCCGTGGAGCACGGGGCTGCTCTCCGACGCGCTCGCGCCGCGCTTCGGCGACGACTCGCTGCGCTGGGCGCTGTTCCTGGTCTCGCTGCTGCTGGCCTGGTCGGGCCTGCACTTCTGGCTCGCCTCCCGCGCGCTGCTGCCGGATCTGGCGCGCGCGCGCGAAGCGGCCGAGCGCGAGGCCAACCACTCGGTGTAGGATCAGCGCCGCGGGCCTTGACGAGAACTGGAGTGCGCCGATGGCGACCGAGCCCACCACCGACGAGAAGCCCTTCCACCTGTCCGGGAACTACGCGCCCGTCGCGGACGAGCTGACCCGCTTCGACCTGCCCGTGACCGGCGCGATCCCGCCGGAGCTTTCCGGCCTGTACGTGCGCAACGGCGCGAACCCGAAGAGCGGCACGTCGAGCCACTGGTTCATGGGCGACGGCATGGTGCACGGCGTGCGCATCGAGTCCGGCCGCGCGGTCTGGTACCGCAACCGCTACGTGCGCACGACCAAGCTCGAGAAGGATCTCGACGCGATGGACCCGAACACGATGATGGACCGCACCGCCAGCGCGGCCAACACGCACGTGGTCGGCCACGCGGGCCGGATCCTGGCGCTCGAGGAAGGTCACTTCCCGTACGAGCTCTCGGCCGAGCTCGAGACGCTGGGCTGCGAGAGCTACGGCGGCAAGCTCACGAGCGCGTTCACCGCGCACCCGAAGCTGTGCGCCGAGACCGGCGAGCTGCACTTCTTCGGCTACGGCTACCTGGCGCCGTTCCTCGTCTACCACGTGCTCGACGCGAAGGGCGCGCTCGTGCACTCGGCCGACATCAACGTGCCCGGCCCGACCATGATGCACGACTTCATGATCACGCGGGACCACGCGATCTTCATGGACCTGCCCGTCACGTTCAGCCTGGAGAAGGCGATCAAGGGCGAGATCCCGCTCGGCTGGGATCCGGACTACGGCGCGCGCATCGGCATCCTGCCGCGCATGGGCACGGACGCGGACGTGCGCTGGTTCGAGATCGACCCCTGCTACGTGTTCCACCCCATGAACGCCTACGTCGAGGGCGACAAGGTGATCTGCGACGTCGGCCGCCACGAGTACATGTGGCGCGAGTCGATGAACGACTTCCCGCCCTCGTACCTGCACCGCTGGGAGTTCGACCTCGCGACCGGCAAGGTCGCCGAGCGCCAGCTCGACGACACCTCGCACGCGTTCCCGCGCGTCGACGAGCGCCTCGTCGGCCTGCGCCACCGCTACGGCTGGGCGATCGGGCCGCGGCCCGGCGCGGAGTCCGGCTTCGGCGCGCCGGGCGTGCTGCTCAAGTACGACCTCGCGCGCGGCAATTCGAGCGTGCACGACTTCGGCCCGGACGCGCAGCCCGGCGAGTTCGTGTTCGCCGAGGCCACCGACCGCTCGGGCGAGGACGAAGGCTACGCGCTCGGCTTCGTGTACGACAAGGCGCGCGACGCGTCGGATCTCGTGATCCTCGACGCGAGCGACATGCGCAAGCCCCCGCTGGCCGCGATCCACATGCCGCGCCGTGTTCCGCACGGCTTCCACGGCAGCTGGATCCGCGGCTGAGCCGAGGCACGGCGACGCGGTGAGCGACTCGGGATCGGCGACGCTCCTGCTCGTTCGACACGGGCAGATCGAGGCGAACACCGCGCGCATCTGGCACGGCTCGACCGACAGCCCGCTCACCGAGCACGGACACCGCGAGGCGCGGCGCACGGCCGAGTTCCTTGCACGAACCCGGCCGCGCGCCCGCGCGCTGTACACGAGCCCGCTCTTGCGCACTCGCCAGACCGCGTCGGCGATCGCGGGGCTGACAGGGCTCGAGGCAGTGCTCGAGCCGGGTCTGGCGGAGTACGGGATCGGAGAACTCGAGGGCGTCTCGTACCTTGCGCTGATGAACGAGCACCGCTTCTTCGCCCGCATCGACGCGGACCGCGACTACGCGCCGCCCGGCGGCGAGTCGGCCAATGGGGTGCTCGCGCGCGTGACCGATGCGCTCGGCCGGATCGCGCGCGCGCACCGCGGCGAGGAGGTCGTGGTGGTGGGGCACGGGGCCGCGCTCGGCATCGCGCTCGGCGAGCTGCTGCACGGCAATCCGATGCAGTGGCAGAAATTCCACCTGTCGAACTGCGGGCTGTCGGAGCTCGTGCTGGAGCCGGAGCCGAAGCTCCTGGCTTGGAATCAGACCGACCACTTGTAGCAAGGAGAGTCTCATGGACGAGACCACTCGCGACGAGGACGGCTGGGTGATGGCGCGGCTCGTCGCGCTCGAGCAGGCGAACCGCCGCCTGTGGCTCGGGATCGGGGCGCTCTTCATGACACTGATCAGCGTCGCGCTCGCGGGCTTCCTGTTCGTGAGCAACGTCGAGCTCGACGTTCCCGCCGCCGGCGCGGCGGGCGGCAGCCTCGAGGCCACCGACCTGACCCTGCGCGGCGCGCTGCGCGTGGTCGACGAAGACGGACGGAACCTGGTCTGGATCGGGCGGGAGCCGGCCAGCGCGGGCGCGAGCGCGGCGCCCGCGCAGTTGGTGATCGGGCTGTTCTCCGCGGCCGGGGCCGAGGCGCCGCTGCAGACGGTGCGGCTCGCGACCTCGCCGCAGGGATCCGCGCTCTCGCTCAGCACGCCCGACGGATCGGAGTCGGTGTCGGCGTTCGCGGGCGATGCGGGCGTGGCGCTCGAGCTGCGCCGCGGCGAGAAGACGCACGTGCTGTCCGAGCGCAGCGAGGCGAAGGCCGCGGCGGGCGCGCCTGCCTCGCCCCCCGCCCCACTCGCGCGCGAGACGCAGCCCGCGGGCAAGCGCTCCGAGGCGCCGGCGACCGCGTCGCGCGGCTCGGACGCGGAGAAGGGCACGGCGGTCGACCTCTCCGATCCCACCATCCAGCCGCTGGGCGCGGACTTCTACGTCGGCCAGCTCGCGCTCGACGACTCGCGCGGGGTGCTGCGCGTGTCCGGGCGCTTGATCAACGCCTCGAGCGTCGACCAGCTGCGCGCGGAGTTCCGGCTCACGGTGGGCGGGCGCGAGCTGCCCTTCAGCGTCGGCCGGATTCCCGCCGGCGGCAGCACCGCGTTCACGGTCGAGCTGCCATCGGTCAGCTCCTCCGCGCTGCGTTCCGCGCGGCTGCGCTGGGTGCGCTCGACGCTCAGCTATCTGACGGAGTGAGCGCGCGCAGCGCGGGCAGGAGCCGCGCCAGCGCGAGCGAGTCGCGCGCGCAGTAGCGGCGCAGGTCCGCCAGCACCTGCGACGCGCGCTGCGGCTCGAGCTCGCCGCGCGCGAGCGCGAGCCAGGCGCGCGAGGCCGCGCCGCCGTCCGCGATGCCGGTGAGGTCGGCGAAGCCGAAGCCGGGGCAGAGCACCGGCGCCACGCGCTTCAGCCCGAACGCGCCCAGGAACGCGGGGTGGTAGACCGCGCGGCGCAGCACGGGCAGGAGGTCGCGCAGCCGCGCGCGCAGCCGCGCGAGCGGCTCGGCCAGGTCCGGGAACGCGCCCGCGAGCGCGGCCAGCACGTCGTCCTCGAAGCTCGAGTAGACCAGGATCGGCAGCTCGCGCGGCGCGAGCGCCGCGAGCAGGCTCTCCGCGATCGCGCGCCGCGGGTCGCCGCGGCCGTCGGCCAGGAACTCCGCGTGCGCGGGCTCGCCGCCCGCGCGGTGCAGGTGCGCCGACCATTGGAACGGCACTACCTCGAACGGGCGGGTACCCGGGAAGAGAGGGACCTCCGGCAGGATCGCCTCGAAGTCGAGGCAGTCCGCGGGCGGCCCGAAGCCGTCCAGGCGGCGCGCGAGATCGGGCGCGACGTGGACCGCGCCGGCGGCCGCGCTCGCGCGCGCGTTGCGCTGCGCCGGCGTGCGCAGCAGCGCGTCGGGCAGCTCGGCCATGCGCTCGATCCCGTCGGCGCGGAGCTGCTGGAACGCGCCCTCGCGCAGGCCGGGCAGGAAGCCGATCCAGTCGGGGGCCTTGTCCGCTGTGCAGTGCGCGATGAACTCGCAGGTGTCGGGCCGGCGGCAGTGCGGCGACGGCTCGATCTGGGGCGCGATCGCCTGTGCGAGCGTCTCGGCTTGAGCGCGCAGACGCGCGGCGAGATCCGCGGCGAGGTAGACGACCTCGTTCGTGACGTCGCTGCGGCGCAGGAGCGCGCGCGCGTCCGGCTCGTCCGCGCCGCGCACGAAGTCGCCGTCGAGCAGCACGAGCTCGACGGAGCCGATCTCGACGCCCGACGCGCGCGCGACGTGGGTCGCGAACGCCAGATCGTCGAGCGTCGCCTCGCTCGGGCGCAGCGCCGCGCGCACGAAGCGCAAGCCCCAGCGGGTGGCGTCGATCCGCTCGGCGAAGTCCGCGCGCGCGAGCGCGCCCTCGGCCGAGAAGGCCGCGTCGCGGATGCGCGCGACCGACGCATCCGCGCACAGCGCGCGCGTGCGCGCCGCGGCCGCCGCTCCGTCCCGCTCCGCGACCGGGCGTGCGCCGGGGAAGAGCGCGCTCGCCAGCTCGCACAGCTCGCGTCGCGCGCGCAGCCGCGCCGCGCGCTCCGCCTCGAGCGCCGCGCCCTCGCCCAGCTCCGGCGCGCGCACCGACAGCCACAGCCGGCGCGCGCACTGCAGCCCGGCGCGGTGCCGGCTCGCGTCGATCGCGCTGGCGTCGCTCATCGCGCGCTCAGGCACTCCGGATCAGGCGATCGCCTTCGACTCCCGCAGCGCGCGGATCTCGGCCTCGGCGAAGCCCCAGGCCGAGAGCACCTCGGCGCTGTGCTGGCCGGCGTGCGCGGGCGGGCGCGCCACCTCGGGTTGCGTGCGGCTGAAGCGCGGCGCGGGCGCGGGCTGGGTCATGCCCGCGATCTCGATGAAGGTCTTGCGCGCGGCGTTGTGGGCGTGGCCGGGCGCCTCCGCCATCGACAGCACCGGCGCGAAGCACACGTCGCTGCCCTCCATGATCCGGCACCACTCGTCGCGCGTCCGGGTCTTGATCAGCTCCGCGACGCGCTGCTTCATGGCCGGCCACTGCGAGCGATCCATCTGGTTCGGCAGCTTCTCGTGCTCGAGGCCGGAAAGCTTCAGGAGCTCGGCGTAGAACTGCGGCTCGATCGAGCCGAGCGAGATGTACTTGCCGTCGGCGCAGGCGTACACGTCGTAGAAGTGCGCGCCGGTGTCGAGCAGGTTCGTGCCGCGCTCGTCGCTCCAGAAGCCCGAGTGGCGCATACCCCAGAACATCGACATCAGCAGCGCGGCGCCGTCGACCATCGCGGCGTCGACCACCTGGCCCTTGCCCGAGCGCTTGGCCTCGAGCAGGCCCGCGAGCACGCCGAACGCGAGCAGCATGCCGCCGCCGCCGAAGTCGCCGACCAGGTTGAGCGGCGGCAGCGGGGCCTCGCCGCGGCGCCCGATCGGCTCGAGCGCGCCGGCCAGCGCGATGTAGTTGATGTCGTGGCCGGCGGCCTGCGCCATCGGGCCGTCCTGCCCCCAGCCCGTCATGCGGCCGTAGACGAGGCGGGGATTGCGGGCGAGGCAGACGTCGGGCCCGAGCCCGAGCCGCTCCATCACGCCGGGGCGGAAGCCCTCGATCAGCGCGTCGGCGCTCGACGCCAGGCGCAGCACCGCCTCGATCGCCTGCGGCTGCTTCAGGTCGAACGCGATGTTGCGCCGGCCGCGCAGCAGCGGATCGGACGGGGGCTGGCTTGGGTCGCCGCCGCGTACATGCTGAGCGCGGTCGATGCGCACGACCTCCGCGCCCATGTCGGCGAGCAGCATCGCGCAGAACGGCCCCGGGCCGATGCCTGCGAACTCGAGAATGCGGATTCCGGACAGGGGACCCATGCGCCACGCTCCTCCGTTTCCGAGCCACTTTCGGAAGAGGCGCAGCATAGCACCGCGGGCGGGCGCTTCCGGAGCGTCTGCTACCTTGCCCGACTCTCAAGCGCGCCGGTCGGCGCGACGATCAGAACCAGTCGGCGGCGGGGGTAGATTTGGTGAGCGGAATCGGGCGGCTCCTTTCGATCCCTGCGCTCGCGCTGGCGTTCGTGGCTGCGGCCCCGTTCGCGGGCGCGGCGCCGAGCGAGCCGTTCCCCGAGCCCGAGGCCATGCGGCCGGCTGTCGCGTTCTGGACGCGCGTGTACATCGAGTCCACGACCGACGGCGGCTTCCTGCACGACGCACGCCACCTGGGCGTGGTCTACGAGCTGATCCGGTTCGACGGCGAGCGCAACAGCCGCCGGCGCGAGGCGATCGTCCAACGCGCCAAGGACCGCTGGGGAGACGCGCTCGACCGGCTCGCGCTCGGCGCCGAGCCGCGCAACGATGCGGAGCGCGCGGTGCTGCGCGCGTTCAACCAGGCGCTGGGCCGCGACCCGTCGCTGCGCGACATCCGCGACGCGAAGCAGCGGATGCGCTTCCAGCTCGGCCAGCGCGACAAGTTCCGCGAGGGCCTGATCCGCTCCGGCGCGTACGAAGCCGAGATGCGCGCCCACTTCCGCGAGCAGCGCCTGCCCGAGGACCTCGCCTACCTGCCGCACGTCGAGTCCTCGTTCAACGTGCACGCCTACTCGAAGTACGGCGCGGCGGGCGCCTGGCAGTTCATGCGCGGCACGGGCCGGCGCTTCATGAAGGTCGACTACGTGGTCGACGAGCGGCTCGACCCGATCACCGCGACGCACGCGGCGGCGCGGCTCTTGCGCGAGAACTACGGCCTGCTCGGCAACTGGCCGCTCGCGCTCACCGCCTACAACCACGGCGCGGCGGGCATGAACCGCGCGGTGAAGAAGCTCGGCACCAGCCGCATCGACGTGATCATCGAGCGCTACCAGAGCCCGAGCTTCGGCTTCGCGTCGCGCAACTTCTACGCGCAGTTCCTGGCCGCGCGCCGGATCGTGCGCTCGTACGAGTCGTACTTCGGGCCGCTGGAGCGCGACGAGCCGTTCGTGGTCGACACCGTCACCATGCCGTTCTACGCCGACGTGGCGGATCTGGAGCGCAACCTCGGCGTCTCGCGCGAGACGATCCAGGAGCTCAACCCCGCCCTGCGCCCGCCTGTGTTCCGCTCCGGCAAGCGCATCCCGAAGGGCTACGACCTGCGCCTGCCCGCGGGCACGGTGGTCGGCGACGCCTCGGCCTGGCTCGCGGCCGTTCCGAAGGAGAGCCGCCACGGTCAGCAGCACGCGAACAAGTACTACACCGTTCGGCGTGGCGACACGCTGGGCCGGATCGCCGCGCGCCACCGCACGACGGTGGCGAAGCTCGTGGCCGAGAACGACATCGGCGCGCGCCGCCCGATCTACCCCGGCCAGGTGCTGCAGATCCCGGATCGCGCGGGCTCCTCCCCGCCCGCGAAGAAGCCCGACTTCGAGCTGATCCGGACCGCCGAGGCCGCAACCGTGCCGACGCCGGAGACGGCCGTGCAGATCGCCAAGGGCGAGCAGCCCGCGCCGCCGCCGCAGCCGCAGGCAGCCGCGAAGCCCGAGCCCGCACCTGCGCCCGAACCGGAACCCGAGCCTCAGCCCGAGCCCGAGCCGCCGCCGCAGATGGCGGAAGCCACGGAGACCGAGTCGATCGTGATCGCCGAGGTCGAGCCCGATCCGCAGCCCGATCCGCAGCCCGATCCCGAGCTCGAGCCCGAGGCCGCGCCGGCGCCCGAGGCCGAGGTCGAAGTCGAAGCCGAGGAGCCCGCGCCGCCCGCCGAGACGCTCGTGGCCGTGGTCGAGGTGTCGGTCCCGCAGCCGGCCGAGGCGCTCGACGCCACCGCCGTCACGCCCGCGGAAATGGCCGCGGTCTCGCCCATGATTCCCGCCGCGCCCGACGACTCGCCCTTCCGCCGCATCGACAAGGAGCGCGTGATCGTCGACGCCGACGAGACGCTCGGCCACTTCGCCGAGTGGCTCGAGGTCACGCCGCAGCGCCTGCGCAACCTGAACAAGCTCAAGCCCCGCCGCCAGATCCAGGCCGGGCAGAAGCTCCGGCTCGACTTCAGCAAAGTCACGCCCGAGGAGTTCCAGCAGCGCCGCCTCGAGTACCACAAGGGCATCGAGGAGGACTTCTTCGGCAGCTACCGCGTGGCCTCGACGCTCGAGCACACGCTGCGCCCCGGCGAGACGCTCTGGCTGCTCTCGCACAAGAAGTACGCCGTCCCCACCTGGCTGATCCGCCGCTACAACCCCGACGTCGACCTCGCCAAGCTCGTGCCCGGCGTCGTGCTCGTGATCCCGATCGTCGAGAAGGGACAGTCCTAGGACCGGAGCTTCCGTCCACCGCCGCGCGAGCGGTCTCTCTCTTCCCTCCGCGCGGGTCGGCGGGTTTGCGCCGACGAGGGGGTCGGCTGTGCCGGGGTACCCCCGAGGAGGGGCGAAGCCGCCGACCCGCGTCCGGCAGCTGAGCTGGAAGCGGCTCAGCGCCCCTTCAGCAGCTCGCGCGCGATGATGGTCCGCTGGATCTCGGACGTGCCTGCGCCGATCTCCATCAGCTTCGCGTCGCGCGCGATGCGCTCGACGGGGTAGTCGCGCGTGTAGCCGTAGCCGCCGAAGATCTGCACCGCTGCGAGGCCCGCGCGCGTGGCGATCTCGGACGAGAAGAGCTTCGCGGCCGAGGCGAGCTTCGAGACGCCGGTCGACTGCGCCACGCACAGCGCGGCGGCCTCGTAGACCATGAGCCGCGCGGCGGTCAGCTCGGTGTACATGTCGGCCAGGATCTTCTGCACCATCTGGAAGTCCGAGATCGGGCGGCCGAACTGCTCGCGCTCGCGCGCGTAGCGGAGCGCGTGGTCGAGCGCGGCCTGGGCGAGGCCGACCGAGATGCCCGCCAGCGTCGCGCGCTCGACGTCGAGGCCGCGCATCATCATCGCGACGCCGCGGTTCTCCTCGCCGAGCCGGTCCGCGAGCGGCACGCGCACACCTTCGAAGCGAAGCTCGGCGGTCGGGCTGCCGCGCATGCCCATCTTCTCGAGCGTGCGGCTGCACGAGAAGCCGGCGGCCTTGCCGTCGACCAGGAACACGGAGACGCCGTGCGCGGCCTGCGCCGGATCGGTGCGCGCGTACACGACCAGCGTCTCGGCCTCGGAGCCGTTGGTGATGAAGGTCTTGCTGCCGTCCAGCACGTACGCGTCGCCGTCGCGCATCGCGCGCGTGCGCATGCCGAGCGCGTCGGAGCCGGAGCCGGGCTCGGTCAGCGCCCAGGCGCCGATCGCCTCGCCGGTGCACAGCCGCGGCAGCACGCGCTGCTTCTGCGCCGGCGTCGCGTCGCGCGCGATCGCGCCCACGCACAGCACGGCGTGCGCGCCGTAGGAGAGCGAGACCGAGCCGGAGTGGCGCGCCAGCTCGTCCATGATCAGGGTCGCGCCGACGTAGTCGCCGCCCGACCCGCCGTACTCCTCGGGCA
>Ga0187892_10009817_pt1 | contig 12389 bp, 10 predicted proteins | sample MA1701073metaG_FD_139345 | JGI IMG/M metagenome (GOLD analysis project Ga0187892, IMG submission 139345) | Bio-ooze microbial communities from a basaltic lava cave in the Kipuka Kanohina Cave System on the Island of Hawaii, USA - MA170107-3 metaG ...
AAACAAGTGGGTTTTCGCCGACTTTCCCAATTTTGTGCTGGCTGAATAGGACGAACAGAACCACAGGGGGAAAGACCCAAAGGCTTTCTATTCAAACTTGGGAGTAGACAAACATCATAGGAGGCAACATGACAAAGACTCTTAGGAAGCAGCGGGGAATTTTCGAACTCCCTGCGAGGAGTGGCATCTGGTGGATCTGCTACCTTGATCAGTTCGGACGCACCGCGAAAAAGCGCAATTGCTGCATACCAAAAAAGAAAGACCGAGTCAGAGAGGGCCGATTCTTTCCGAAGACTACCAAAAGCGAAGTGCTCTTCGATGAAATCGGCAAGGACGCACTCAACTACTGAAAGGCGAACAGGTGCCCAGATGCTTATCGAATCGAAAAGTGGCATTCCGCGGTCGTTCTCAGTGGGTTCAGAGGGAGAGTTGCCAAGGAGATCGTGCCCCAGGAGATCGACGACAAACTCTCAGAGCTGGCTGAAAAAAAGGAGCTGAAACCCGCAACACTTAACCGCTATCGAGCTTTGTTGAGCTTGGTTATTCTCTGGCCAACCGCAACGGCAAGGTGGAGGTAAATCCCGCGCGATTGGTTCGTTTGCGAAAAGAGAATAATGCGATCGTACGTTTCTTGGAAGTCCAGGAAGAGGGGAAACTACGCCACGACCTTCGAGAAAGAGATCGCTGCTTGGAAGCGGAATTTGATCTTGCTCTGAACACAGGAATGAGACGCGGGGAGCAATATCGGCTTCGTTGGGAGGACGTGAATCCTCGATTGGGGATTATCACGATCCCGCGTAGCAAACACGGAGAACGTCGGTACATCCCGATTAACAGTGTTGCGAGGGCTGCTCTGGAGGTCCTGCAACGGCAGAATGATGGAAGCGGATATGTCGTCCCCGGGTCGAAGGCTCCTCGCAACAAAGACCCACGGAGAACATTCGAGGCAGCGGTGAAAGAGTCGGGAATTCTAAATTTCCGGTATCGCGACATCCGACACACCTTTGCCAGTCGGCTAGTTATGGCTGGAGTTGATCTCCGCACCGTTCAGGAACTGATGGGACACAAGACTATTGCCATGACGGTCCGATATTCCCACCTAGCTCCTTCCCACCAGAGAGAAGCAATCGAACGTCTTGTGTCAGTTCCATCCCAACCAGTTAAGACGAGACCAACTGACACCAGAACTGACACCAGAGATTTTCAGGCCAGCTCTGAGATCACAGTCCAAACTGAACAAGGGCATTAGAATCATGGTGCCGGAGGGGGGACTTGAACCCCCACGATGGGTGACCATCGCTAGATTTTGAGTCTAGTGCGTCTGCCAATTCCGCCACTCCGGCAAGGGGGGCTTGAGCGAGAGAGCTCAGTTCTGAGGCGAAACACGTCTTCCCGTCTCGCAGAATGACGGCACAAATTAGCATGCACACTGGCGTTTGTAAACGGAGTTGTCGTTTCCTTCGGTTCAATGTGAAGGAACGCCAGCATGGTTCTAACCTGATCCCTTGACAAGTTCAAATTCGTCGATGTTCCAGTCTGTCTTGCCTTCCTTGACAACTAGCCGGGCTTCCTGGCTTGACGCGCCGCGTTTGCCTTTCGAAACCAGATAGATCCGCAGCTTCACTTCCATTTCTTTGGAATCTTTCTGTGTCAGTGTCTGCAATTCGTAAGCGGCAAATGCGGGATCTGCCGGGCCGACCAGATATTTCTCGAGTTCTTCCTGGGATGCGAAGCGGCTCTGAAAATCCTGGGTCAGCGAATCCAGCGCCAGTTTGTGGTCGCGGTTGATGACGCCTTTCATGAACTTCTTCGCGACAGCGATGGCAAGCTTGCCCCTCTTCTCACTCGCAACGTTGAACGGCAGCAAACGGCGCCCCGGAGCGGAGCGGAGGAACTCAATCTCGTTTGCCAGCCAGTCCGCCTTGAGCCTGACGAACTTGAGCTTTTCGTACTGTGTGGCAAAGACCTGCTCGTTCAGATCAGCCCATAGACTCTCCACTTCAACCTCGAAGGCATCGTCACCGGACTCTTTGATCGTGGCTGTGTCGAAATTGAACGCGACAACCCTGCCGCTACGCACTCGAATTGAGAGCCGTTTTCCGCGCAGGTAGTCTTCCTCTAAACGGGCCGTCATCAGCTTGCGGGCTTCGACGTTGTGAGGCAGAGTGCGCCCTGCCATGAAGGCTTCCACGGCGAGCGCACGCAGATCACCGCTGGACTTCTGGGCCAGCGCGTTGCCGGCAAGAAGGAGAAGCGCTGTACCAAACCCTAGAAGGGAACCGAGACCCGAAGTTCGTTGATCCCGAGACTTCACCATGACATCCGTCTCCTTGAAGAGAAGGGATCGGCACGTCAGCCGCTCCACTTTTGCTTGCTATGTTAGCATACGGGCTCAAGAAGCCGCCGGATTAAGGCAGCCTGCCGGATTCAGGCAAGCGCTCCATGAACCGCAATGCCAGGCCAAAGAAGGCGGGCACGAAAGACCGAATGACCTTGGACCGTGCCCTCTCGAAAGCAGGACTCTGTTCGCGGACGGAGGCACTGAGAAGAATTCGCAGCGGACGTGTGAGGATCAATGGCAGAGTCGTCCGCGATCCCGAGCTCTGGATTTCCACTTCACGCGATACGTTGGAATGTGACGGCAGGCCGCTGCGGAGGCCAAAGCAGCTCTATCTGATGCTCTACAAACCAACGGGAGTCGTCACGTCGCATGGAGACCCTGATCAACGGAAAACCGTTTACGACCTGTTGCCAGATTTGGAGTCGTGGGTCTTCCCCATTGGGCGGCTGGATTTGGAGACTTCTGGGCTGCTGTTGTTGACGAACGACACTGAGTTTGGTGAACGGCTGACCAATCCCCTTTCAAGAGTCCCCAAGACCTATCAGCTCAAAGTCAATTTTCACCCGACGCCGGAGCAGATTCGCACGCTGGAAGAAGGTATCGTCCTTGCAGATGGCCAGTGCACGCTGCCCGCCCAGGTGAAGATATTGCGCCGCAATGCAAAGTATTCCTTTCTCGAGCTGGTCATCGTTGAAGGAAAGAACCGTCAAGTACGGAGGATGATTGAGGCGCTGGGCGGACGGGTTGTAAAGCTGGTCAGGACACGCATCGGAACGCTGAGTCTGGCGGACTTGCCTATCGGCCAGTACCGGCTGCTCACACGCCACGAAGTCGCAGACTTGCGGTCCTCGAAACCTGCCGAGGGCGGCCATCGGCCACCTTCCTCCACAGCACGTTGAATGAGACAGACTGTTGCTAACCAGCAAACACAGGGTCACGGCTGTAGTACTCCTCTTCCCTAGAGAACTTCAATTTCAAACTCCTGCGTCGCTTGCGCCTCCAGCAGTTCGGCTGCCGAGGCCTGATTGACGGAAATCTCCAGCAAGTCTGCGCTGCCCAGAATCGCAAAAGGCTCCTCGCCCATGCCTTCAGAGTAGGATTGGCAGAGCCGCAAGATGTTCCGCCCTCCTAAAGAAACTTTGAAACGCAGATTGGACCCTTCGCTCTGACGCGGTCCAACCAAGTGGTCGAGAGAGAGGTTGGTAATGAGGTTGCCAAACTTGTCGATCCGCAGGATCGTGCCAAGCAGCTTGTTGGGACCAAGCCTCCTCGGAAGTGGCAATTCGATCCGAACAATGTCCTCGATTTCCGGTCCGAACAGTTCGGGCGATGTGCCGCAGGAAATCTGAGCGGCGACTGGAGCAAAAATGTCCCGGCCATGGAATGTCGAACTCACGATTTTCAGGAAGTGCCGTTCTTCCGTCAGGTGAAACACTCTCACGGTGCGCTCCTTTTGAAAGACGCAGGACAGAACTCCGTTGTCCGGGCCCACAAAGGCGTGCTTGTCGCTAACCATCAGGAGAGGTCTGCGCCTGCTGCCGACGCCGGGGTCGACAACCACGACGTGAACGGTGCCAGCCGGAAAGTAGGAGTAACTGGAGCGCAGAACTAGCATTGCAGCCACAATGTCGTGCGCTGGAATCCTGTGAGAGATGTCGACAACGTGTGCCGCTCGGTTCAGCGACAGTACGACCCCCTTCATGATTCCCACATACGGGTCGTCGAGTCCGAAATCGGTCGTGAAAGTAACAATGGAGTTCGGAGCGAAGCTCAAGGCGCACCTCCCGTGCGACTGCCGTCCTATTCTAGATCAGGTGTGGGCCTCGGAGTGGTGAATCCATCTGCTCGCAACTTTCAGCGGGAAGTGAAGGCGAGGTTGAAAGATTCTGGAGCCTGGAAATTCCCTACTTTGCGCATACAGCAATGTAGGCCTGGTGAGGCTGTCCGAAGGAGTCATACAGGCGGATGTCTCGGAAGCCGGCGGTTTCCAAAAGTCCGCGCAACTCCTCGCGGCTGAAGAAACGGAACCGGCCTTCTTCCTCGAGTTGAAGCAGGAAAGCTGCGGAATTGGCGAAAGAGCGCACAGCATTCAGGAAATCCTCGCGCGACATGCCGCTGGGATGCTGATAGTACGGGTCATTCTCAATCCTCTGAACAAGCCGTGTATAGATGCGCGACATGTCTGCGTCGGGCCGGAAGGTCGAGATCACTAGCCTCCCTTCAGGCCTCAGCACGCGGTGAAACTCCAGAAGAGACTCACCAGGATTGAACAAGTAGGAGAGCACGATGCTGCAGAGGAGCTTGTCAAACTGGTGAGTCTTGAAGGGCAGTGAGAAGTCAAGCGAGCTCTCGTGGAAACTGAGCTTCTTGAAGTTCAGCAGGCTGGTATTGAGGCGGGCATAATCGAGCGCATCGGCTTCGAGCAAGTTCTTGAATTGTTGGGGGTTGACAAAATCTCGAGCCTCCAGCTGGCGCCGCACAAAGCGGGCGGCCAGGTTCATATCCAGGAGAATCTCTGCTTCACCCAGAGCAAACTCTCTGTGCAGCCGGTGAAGATCGGGTGGCTCTAGATTCTTTCCACGCAGGATGTCATGCAGGAAATCATCGTAGTCTGCGCTCCAGATGTCGACAGAATAGTCCGGCAGCCCTTCGATTTTGCCTTTCAGCCGGGAGACATTGAAATATTCGCCATTGAGGAATCGCCATACAGGCTTCAGACGGCTGACCTCCAGACTGGCCTGCCGAAAAACGAAGCTACTCTCATCGACGGAGTGTCGCGCCGCCAGACTTGAAAGCCGGCCTTTCGACTTCTCCAAGGCCCGCTCCACGAAGTCTACGCTCCAAATTGACGTCTTGCGGCCTTCTGGACTCGTCAGGATTCTGCGGAGGGGTTCCATGCCGAAGAGCCCCTGGTGGAACAATCCGGTGCCGCTGCCGAAGTCTGCCATCGTCTCGCCGGGACGGATGTCGAGCAGTTCGATCTGCTGCTCCATGAAACTTCGGTATTCCTCCGCTTCGCCTATCGCGTCGAATCCGATCTCCAGCTGTCCCTGGCCCAGGAGATACTTCTCCCAGTAGTCGGCTTGATCCCTTATCGAAAATTTTGGCGTCCGGCTCCATTCAGCGTTCCTCATCTGGATGGCGGCAGAAGACGAAGGTCGCTTCACTTCAATTTCTTCACGAAACAAAAACCTCCAGATGTGGCGCGTGATGAGGAGACAGGCCTCCATTGCCTCTTCGTTGGTTGTGGGCATGTGACCGGCAGACAGTTCCACAATCTCACGGGTGCCGGGTGCCTCTACGCGCATGATCTCGCGGATCCGGAGCGGATCGATCCAATCGTCGTATTTTCCGTACAACCAGGTTACCGGGACTGCAATCCGAGCCATGTCACGCTTGGCTTCTTCGAGGAAGGCCATGCCGCTGCGAATAGCGTCGCAGCAGAAGCGATCATTGTCGATCAGATGGCCCAGAACATTGGACACACCGCAGCTGACGCCGCGCTGGTAGTTCCCGATGAAGTCGATGCCGCCAGTGGAGTTGCGTATAGCCGATTGTGCATCAGGGGCTCCCCAGGCGCTGATCCAATAGCCCACGCGCTGCCGCGTATCAGCAATCAGGGCCTTCCGCGCCATGCAGGATGAGAGGCTGAAGGAAACGAGAATGACCTCCGTAGCCTTGAAGCGAGGGTTGTCGTGGACGAAATCGAGCGTCGTCAGGATGTCTTCCATGCCCTGGCTCAAGGTCATGTTGATCATCTCTTTACCTTCAAACCGGCAGCTGCGGTCTTTGTAGCTTTCACCAATGCTGCGGATTCCATCGAAGCGCAAGACAATTACATCGCTGCGGCTGCGCCGGAAATTCTCAACCAGCGTGAGCGCTAGGGCGCCCGTGGATTCCTTGCGGCGTCCGTAGGCCGGCGGGATGATGATGACGGGAGCTTCGATCTGCGAGCGGCCATCTGCGGTCGAGTTCACGATCGCCACGATTTCCTCGTTGCGGCGGTTGAAGTAACGTACAAGCTCGACTTCTTCTGCCGGCTCCACCGGCTGCGGCCCATGCCAGCGGCTGCGGTAAAACTGCAGACCCTGGGAAGCAACCTTCCGCGTAAATTCGGTGAGGTTCTCCAAAACGCTCTGACGGCGTTCACCCGAGCGGCGGTCTGCCTGCCGCCGCGGTACTCCTCGGCGGTCGCCTCCCTTGCGCTCTTCCACTTTTACAGAACCGCCGGTCAAACCGATGGTCGGTTGCCGGGCCGTGAACTCGACGCCAACCTTCAGGGCTTCCTCCTCCAGCTCATCAGACAGCCTCGACACGTGTTTCACTTCTCCCGACTCTTCGAAGGTTTTTCGTCCGTCGGAGACAACCCGGATCTGACGCAGGGGTGTGCCCGGCAGGAAGTAGCTCTCCGCAGCCGGTGTTCTGAAAGATAGTCCTGTCGAAGTTAGGTCCAAAACTTCACGTTGGATGATCTTCCCCTTCGGGTACGGAAGCGCCATTTCCAGGAAAACCTTGCCTGGCGTCAGAACCGCCTCGCGCTCACGAGAGCGCTTTTCCGAAAAGAAGAGCGTCTGAGGGATCTCCGCATAAATGTGTCCTGCTGCTATCGAGGTAAGAAACGTTTCACTGTGGTAGGCGTTGAAGTCCGTAGAAAAGGCCACAATTACGGGAACTTGCAGATCAAAATGTCGCCTCGCGTAGTCATCCTCAGAACCCAGTTCGAGCGTTCCGCTCGACACCCGCTCCAGGAAGCAGGTTACCGCTTGTGCTTTGTCTTCTTGCACCAGTGTGAATACGGCGCGGTTAGCCATTGCTTTGGCCAACAGAGAAAGAATCTTGTGCGGATCGTTGAACGGAGTAACCGTAGTGGTGCTCAGATGCTTGAACGCCCTCTGAATGACTTTGCGCTGCTCAAGCGACATCTGGTCGAGGATAAACTGCTTGAGGAACCGCGAGTCCTTCTGATTTAGGATCTCGATGCGGAAGCCGTAGGCCTCGGGGCAGGTTGGATCGAGACAAAGGTGCAGCGCCTTCGATTCGACTAAAATCGGCCTGGCTGTCGACGGAAGGCTGAAGCCGAAAACATAGCGTTCGCCCAGCCGGATCGACGAGCTGGTCTGGAGCCGCAGACCGTTTAGGCTGAGGTTAGTGATGGTTCCCTCCAGGCGCGGCCCCGACTCGACGGCCACGACTGGTACCCTGCAGCCGATTCTGGGGTAAAGCCGCCTTTCAGTGGGAAGCGTCACAGCGTCCGTTTCGCGACGTAACAACTACAAACATCGTCGACGTGGTCCTGAACCTATGAAGAATTGAGCCGTAGAGGGCTCATCTAATGCTACGGCTGGAGGCTACCTGAAGGAACTCGGTTCTGTCAATCTGTTTTGGCCTTTGACCGTTTTTTACTGGTTTTCATCGGCTCGGTTGGTCGTTTAGGCCCTGTTTACAGGAGAGGTACTGTTTGAGACAGGCGCAAATCCGTAGAAAGCCTTATCGCGGTGGTAAGGAGTCGTTCTTAGAGTGTGCTTAATTATTACCAATTTTTCTTGTCAATTTCCTGGCACAACAAGCGTGCGGATCAGCTCGGAAGTGAGGCCCTCACACCAGTGGAAGACATGGGTGTTCGGGAAGGAAGTATTGAGGTGTGACGTAGATTACTTGCTTGCCTTTAGCGACAGGCGGGGAGTCTGAGCTTATTCGTACTCCTGCTCAGCTGTCTTCTCAATCGGTAGTGCCACTTCCAGAAGACAAGCTGGAAGCTTGCGCAAACAAGGAAATGAGGAATCAGTTGACCTTGGGCGAAATCCTCGATCGAAACAAACTATTTCGTGGACGGTCTCTGGTAGACGCGAACGTAGTCCACTCGCATTTTTTGCGGAAATACCGTGGTGTCATTGGCGTCTCCAGGCCAGTCGCCTCCCACAGCCAGGTTCAGCAGTATGAAGAAGGGATGGTCGAAGACCCAAGCTTTGCCCGGAGGCACGTCACTGGGGGTACGGGTCTGGTAAACTTGGCCGTCGACATACCATCGAATCACCTGCGGTTCCCACTCAACGGCGAAAACGTGAAATTCGTTCGAAAACCGTTGACCCGGTTTCAGGGAGTGTTTGCCCCCAATTCCATTGCCACTGGAGTAGCTTGGCCCGTGAAGCGTGCCATGAACAATGGAAGGTTCCTTACCGATATTCTCCATGATATCGATCTCACCGCACGCCGGCCAGCCCTCGGTGATGATATTGCTACCCAGCAGCCAGAACGCGGGCCAGATGCCTTGCCCTTGAGGTACCTGAATGCTGGCTTCAAAGCGTCCGTAGGTTCGCTCGAACTTCACCTGGGTGTTGAGTCGCGCCGAGGTGTATTCACACGGGCCGTACCAGCACTGGACTCCGTCCAGACTCTCTTTGATGGCCGTCATGACAAGGCAGCCGTTTTCGATAGTGGCGTTCTCACGCTGCTGGGTGTAATACTGCCGCTCGCGGTTTCCCCACCCCTCGCCACCGACCTCGGCAGTCCATCGAGTAGGATCGATCCGCGACCCATCCGGCCCGTTGAACTCGTCGCTCCAAACAAGCTCCCAGCCGGAGACCCCAGCGAGGTCATTTGGCTCCTTCGCTTCAGATGGCAGAAGGCTTCGGGTCTGAAGATTCAGATCCTCGCAGAGCAAATGTTCCTCTTTCAGGCCCGAACAACTGCAAATCATCAGGCCGGCGATAGCTGCTAGAGAACGCAACTTCGCTCGCAAGAATTTCTTGAAAGAAAAAAGTGCAGGCATTAAAGCAACTCCCCGGAAGACCGCAAGCGAAGACTTCTCCATTTTAATACTCTTGAAGAGCTTGTAAGAAAATAGGTATGCTTTCGACGCTCGGGGACCCAACGCAACTGAAAGCGGTCGAATTCTGCTCCTCTTTTTCGCGGCAATCGCTGTCGCGTCGATTTTCAACCGACGGAGGCTCTATGGTATCAAACCCAGCTTGCCGCGGAGGCTTTCTGGTTCTGTGCTTGCTGCTCACGATGCCTGCCCTTTTCTCTGGAGAAGATGTTCTGATGCTTGAAGGCGACTCACTGGCCCAAGTGTTGCCCAACAGCTTTTTCTTTGAGGGGCGGAGCGGTCCGACCCAGCTGCGCAATGCGGCAGCGGTGCGTTTCGGCGCGAAGCACCACGTGATTGCCGCTTTGGTCGACACAGCAGGCTACTCATCTGACATTCGCGCCAAGTATGAGGGATTTCTGATCACCGACGCAAAGATCTCTGTTGGTGGCCAGGATCTGCCGGCCGGCGCTTATGGTTTTGGATTCACCAAGGACAGCAAGTTCAATATCTTTGATGTTGGCGGCAATCTGCTGCGATCGGTAACTGGCGCTAAAGACTCAGCGACCCGCACGCCCAGGCCGCTTTCATTACTGAAAGACAACGGCGGCGTTCGCCTGTACCGCGGCCGCAGTTATGTGGTTGTGACTCCAAAGCAGGGAGACTGAGCCGCTTGGAAGTTCGCCAACGCTTGATGGCTTCAGGAAGCGCAACCGGTTCCAGCCATTGATCTTCCCGGGATAACCAGCCCTCTTCTCTCCAGATCGCCAGGCAAGATGATTCTTGACAAAGATGGCTCCACATAGATAATTCCAATTTGTGAGTCCGGAATTCAGTTCGTGGAGCGGGTTTCGCGTTTTGGTTTCCTGAATGGGGTCGGTCTAATGAGACATCGCATGAACCTCAGGTCCCTGATGGTGATCTTAGGAAACCGGAAGGATGTCTGGATAGGTTCCTGAATCGTCTGCCAGCTTCGAGCTTTCAGGAACCGGCGTGCTCGCTTTGCTTGAGTACTGCCGGTTTTTTGATTTTTGTAAGGGATTATTTTGGGCCACTGCTGAAGGAGACGGCTCTTTGCAGAAGGGCGTTGCCTGTAGCGATAGCCAACGACTGAGCTATGGAAACCACTCTGCTTCTAAACGCTTCATTTGAGCCGTTGAAGATCATCAACTGGCAGCGCGCGATCACCCTGCTCTTCGCCGGCAAGGTTGAAGTCATTGAAGAGTATTCCAAGGAGGTTCACAGCGTCACTTTTTCGATGAAGCTTCCGTCCATCTTGCGACTCCTGAAGTATGTGAAGGTCAGGAAAAGCCGGATGGTAAAGTTTTCACGAGCGAACATCTACGCTAGAGACAAATACAGCTGCCAATACTGCAATGCGGTTTTCAACAGCGAGGAACTGACTTTTGACCATGTCATTCCGGTCTCGCGTGGAGGCACCAAGAGCTGGGAAAACATCGTGACAGCTTGCGTGGAATGCAATCGCAAGAAAGGGGGTCAGACGCCAGAAGAAGCTGGCATGAAGCTGGTCCACAGACCAGTCGCACCCGACTGGGTTCCCAGTGTCAGCCTGACTTTGGTGTTCAAGAATGCTCCGGAAAGCTGGCGGGACTACCTATATTGGAACGTGGAATTGGAAACTTGAAAGGGAATACCCATCAAGCGTTTGCCCTCTTGACCTCTTTGATTGCCAGCGCCCTGTCAATCAACTCCTCTACCTTGGCTTCGGGCATGTTCCACACAGTAGCGACTTCGCTGATCAGAAGGTAGCGTGCCCGGTCAAGCATCTTCTTTTCTCTGAAGGATAAGATGCGCGTGTGACTCAAGCTGTGAAGACTTTTGAAAACGTCTGCCACATCAAAGATGCATCCCGTTCGCATCTTTTCAGAGTTTTCCTTAAAACGGTTTTTCCAGTCTGCCGAACAGTTCACAACAGACTTTTTCAAATGTTCCAATACTCTGTTGACAACATCTTTCTTGATGAGCTTGCGGAGACCAACGTCTCCCACATTGGACATTGGAATCATGACCATCATGCTGTTTGAGACGATCTTGAGCTGGTAGAACGCCTCCTGCCTGCCGGACACTTCCCTCTGATTGATTCTTTCGATCACACCAACACCGTGGTTGGGGTAAATCACCTTTTCACCGACAGAGAAGTTCATAGGACCAATGGGGTGATTCGAATCCGGAGTAAACTGACCCGAATTTTCAGGTATCTAGGCCGAAATGATAAAGGAGTGGCATGATCTCAGTCAACCCAAAACTGCCTTGATCCGCTTCACGAGGCCTTTCGAAGCGCGACGAATCGGCTCTCCACAGAAGTCTTGACAAAGCCATTTGCGTGAGACTAAGTTGAGTGCCTGATGCTTTTCGTGGCTCCCTGGCGTGTCTCTCAGGGGCTCCCGCCTCCAGGAACGAGACTCTTCTGAAAGGATTTGTCCCTTCAAAAATGAAGATTGTAGTGCTCTCTGCTTCCCGCCACAAAAACTGCACATTGAAAGACGTTGCCGGAGGTTACGGAACTGTGTTCACCGTTGGCAACTCCTGGTTCGCCCGGCTTCTCGAGATTGCCAAGCGACGCATCGCCAGCATCCCTAGCGTTACCGCAGCTTATCTGCACTCGATCCTGACAGCCCACGGGGCCCAGGTGATCATCAGGCACAACGAGTTGGAGCCTGCCGATCTTTACCTCATTGCGTCGTCTATCACCGATTGCAACTTCGAGAGAGAGCTAGGGCTGCGAGCCAGGAAAGAGTTCGGAGCTCGAGTCGGCTATTTTGGAACACTGGCCTCAACCGTCCCGGAGTTCTATCGAGATGCAGCAGATTTTGTCGTCAAGAGCGAAATCGAGACCCTTGCACCGAAGCTCGCGAAAGGAGAGATTCCTTCCGGAATTGTGGATGCCGGGTTCGTGCCCGACCTCGACCAACTGCCGTTTCCAAGCTGGGATCAATTCCAGCTTCGCAAATACAAATACTCGATCATTACTACCGCCGGTATCACGCTGCCGATGCTTTCGAGTCGCGGGTGCCCCTATACCTGTGGTTATTGCCCTTACCTCGTCAACAGCCGCTATCGCGTGCGGCAGGCTGAGAATGTGGTTGCAGAGATCGAGTATCTAGTCCTTAAACAAGCGGGTTCGGAGCTCACGAGAGATCTGTCCATGGGATGGCACATGGAGGTGAGCCTGATTTGCCGGTCCCGGTGACTGCAGTCCGAAATGGAGACAGTGCTCCCTTC
>Ga0187892_10009819_pt1 | contig 12386 bp, 8 predicted proteins | sample MA1701073metaG_FD_139345 | JGI IMG/M metagenome (GOLD analysis project Ga0187892, IMG submission 139345) | Bio-ooze microbial communities from a basaltic lava cave in the Kipuka Kanohina Cave System on the Island of Hawaii, USA - MA170107-3 metaG ...
GACGTTGGTCTTCGGCCGGCACCCGGCTCCGCCCGGGGCCAGGACCGCGGCGAGCAGCGCGGCGGCGGCGAGCCCCGCCCGCGGGGGGTCAGTCCTGGTTCTCATGCTCGGGCTCCGGAGGCGCGCCCCGCTCGCGCGGGCGCGGGAACAGGAGGAGGTCGGTGCCCTGCTCGTAGTCGGGCGCGAGCAGGTCGCCCCAGCTCGTGCGGGCGCGCAGCCGGTCGATGGTCTCCCGCGGGACGAACTCCCGGCCCGCGCGGACCTCCCAGCCGCCGCCGAGCGCGCGGTAGGTGTCGATCGCGCCGCGCACGGCGATCGCGCGGGCGCGGACCAGGCTGTTCTGGCGCTCGACCAGGTCCACCTGCGCCTGGTTGACCCGCAGGAAGTCCACCGCGCCGAAGCGGTACTGGATCAGCGAGAGCTCGACCGTGCGCTGCGCCGCGGCGACGCTCTCGGCGAGGAACGCGGCGCGCTCGCGGCCGCGCAGGAGCGTCGAGAGCCCGGATTCGACTTCCGCCGCGGCCTGGAGCACCGCGTTCTGGTAGGCGACGGCCGCCTGCTCGAAGCGCGCGTCCGCGGCGCGGATGTTGTTGCGGATGCGGCCGTAGTTCAGGATCGGCCAGCGGAAGTCCAGGCCGATGAAGCCCTCGAACGAATCGGTGTCGAGGAGGTTGTGCGCGTACGGCGTGAGGGCGACGGTCTCGGACGTGGACGTGCGAAAGCCCGTCGCGCCCCCGAGGGTGAGGGCCGGGTAGAGGTCCGAGGTCGCGACGCCGATCTGCGCGCACAACGCGGCGGCGGCGCGCTCGGCCCGCCGGACGTCCGGCCGGCGGCGCAGGAGGTCCGCCGGGAGGCCGAGCGCGATCCCGGCCGGGGCGGTCGGAACGGGCCGGGCCTCGCCGAGCTCGGTCTCGAGATCGGAGGGCGTGCGCCCCAGGAGGACGCAGAGCGCGAGCTTCGCCTGGCGGAGCGCGTCCTCCAGCTCGGGCACGAGCGACCGCGTGTTGGCGAGCGTCGCCTGGGCCGTGGCGACGTCGAGCTCGGACACCGCGCCCGCGTCGAACCGGACGCGGCTGAGGTCCAGCGTGTCCTGCTGCGAGGCGAGGTTGGCCCGGGTGAACCCGAGCTGCTCCTGGATCGAGCGGATCGCGACGTAGTTGGACGCCACGTCCGCCGCAACGAGGACCAGCGCGGCGTCGTAGTCCGCGACGGTCGCCTCGAGGGACGCGTCGGCCGACTCGATGCCGCGCCGGAACCGGCCCCAGAAGTCGAGCTCCCAGGCGGCCTCGAGCCCGAGGGAGTACTCCTGGTACGAGCGGTCGCGGAGCGCGCCCTGGGGGGAGTTCCGGCTGATCCGGTTCGCCGAGGCCGCGCCAACGGCGTCCTGGGTCTGGGGGAAGAACTGGCCCGCGGCGATGCCGCGCAGCGCCCGGGCCTCGAGCACGCGCAGGCCCGCCTGGCGCAGCGTGAGGTTCTGCGCCACCGCGCGCTCGACGAGCGAGCTCAGCGTCGGGTCGTCGAAGCTGTCCCACCACCGGGCGGACGCGGCCGGAGGCGCGGCCGTCGGACTCTTCAGGTCCGACCATGCGTCCGGGAGGTCCACCCGGGGCGGAGCGTACTTCGGTCCGACCAGGCAACCGCCGAGTCCGATGGAGGCCACGAGGCACGCGAGCCGGAAAGCCCGGGAGGGGCGCTCCGCCGCGGGGGGGCGGACCGGGGGACGCAGTGGACAGGTGCTGCTCATGCTCCGCATTCTGACTGGGGGGCGGATCGTACTCCAGGCGACCCAGACGACCCCCACCAGTGTTCCACCCTTCCTGAGCGTCGGGGGTGGACAGCCCTCAGCCGCCCAGGGCCACCGCGATGCCCACCATCGCTCCCCCGATGGCCACCGTCACCAGGCCGCCCGACCAGGGACCGAGCCTGGTGTGGCTCCCCACCTTCCAGCCGACCCAGAACAGGAGGCCGAGCAGGAGCGCGTTGGAGACGCGCAGAGCGAGGTGGAGGTCGGGGATGAGCAGGAAGGGGAGGATCCCGGTGGGCCCGGACCGCGGTCCTCGAGATCGAGATGCGCCGCCGTGGCCCTGGCCGCCGCGGTCCCGCTCGCGGCCCGCAGGGCCCCCGGTCAGGAAGGGGGCCGCCGGCGCCGGGCCCGGAGCGGCCCGCGTACCGGAAGCTCCGGTACGACGAGGACTACGCCTGGCTCCGCGACCCGGAGCGCCGCGGCGACTTCTGGGACCCGATCAAGTATCTGCCGCTCGACTCCGACGGCCGCTCGTACCTCTCGCTGGGCGGCGACGCGCGCTGGCGGTACGAGTACTACGGGAACTACCGCTTCGACCCCGACGCGCCCGACACGGACGGCCACCTGCTCCAGCGCTGCCTGCTCCACGCGGACCTGCACGTCGGCGCGTGGGCGCGCGCCTTCGGCCAGCTCCAGAGCGGCCTCGAGAACGGCCGCGCCGGCGGCCCGCGCGGCACCGACGAGGACCGGTTGGACCTGCACCAGGCGTTCGTGGACCTCCGGCTCCCGTTCCGCGCCGGGAGCGGCGACGACCTCACCTTCGCATCGGGCGCCAGGAGATGCTCTACGGCTCCCAGCGCCTCGTGTCCGTGCGCGAATCGCCCAACCTCCGCCGGGCCTTCGACGCCGCTCGCCTGCTGACGCGGATGGGGAGTGGCGCGTCGACGCGTTCGCCGCAGCGCCCGTCGAGGAGGACCCCGGCGTCTTCGACGACTGGGAGCACCGCGAGCGCACCGGATTCTGGGGCGCCTACGCTACGCACCCGCTCCCCTTCGTGCCCGGCGCCGGGTTCGACCTCTCCTACCTCGGGCTCTGGCGGCCCGACGCCGAGTTCGTCCAGGGCACGGGCGACGAGCTGCGCCACTCGACCGGCGCGCGGCTATTCGGGGAGCGGAGCGGCTGGGACTGGAACTTCGAGGGCGTGGTCCAGTTCGGGAGCTTCGGCGGGTCCAACCTCCTGGCCTGGACTTTCGCGTCGGACACCGGCTTCACCTTCCGGGGCGCGCCGCTTGCGCCCCGCCTCGGCCTCCGCCTGACGAAGCGCCTGAAGCTGACCGCCGACTGGGACGTCTTCTGGCGCCAGAGCGCCGGCGACGGGCTCTACGACAGCGGCGGGAACGTACTCCGCGCCCCGGGAGGGAGCGAGGCCCGGTTCGTCGGCCACCAGCCTGGCCTCGGCCTCGAATGGGAGCTCGGGCGGCACGCCACGCTCAGCGCCGCGTACGCGCACTTCTTCACCGGCGCCTTCCTCCGCCAGAGCGGACCGTCGGCCGAGGTGGATTTCGTTGCGGTCTGGCTGAGCTACCGGTTCTGACCCTGACGTTGGGATCCGCCGAAGACGGCGACCGGGGACCACGACGGGCTCGGCGCGGGGAGCGGCTCGGGCGCGAGCGCCGTGAACGGCGCGGCGGCATGGACGACGTCGCCGCCGGTCACGGTGAGTGCCGCCTCGATCCCGCGGAGCTGCTCCTCGGGCACAGTGAAACAATCGGCGTCGAGCATCGCGAAGTCGGCGTACTGGCCCGGCGCGATCCGGCCCTTCACGCGCTCCTCGCCGCTGAACCAGGCGCTTCCGACCGTGTAGAGGCGGAGCGCCTCCTCCCGCGTCAGGCGGTTCTCCGCCGACGCGAGCTGCGATCCGCCCACGGTCCGGCCGGTGACGAGCCAGTACAGCGACACCCACGGGTTGTAGCTGCTGACCCGCGTCGCGTCCGTGCCGGCCCCGACGGGGATCCCGGAGTCGAGCATCCGCCGGAGGGGGGGCGCGTCCGCCGCCGCCGTCTTGCCGTAGCGCTCGGCGAACACCTCGCCCGCGAAGGCCAGGCGGTCCTGGATCGCGATGCCCCCGCCCAGCGCCTTCACCCGCGCGAGGTTCTTCGCCGAGATGGTCTCGGCGTGGTCCAGGAACCAGCGGGACTTGTAGCCGGTCTCCTGGAACACGCGCTCGAACACGTCCAGGATCCGTCCGATCGACTGGTCGTACGTGGCGTGGATGCGGATCGGCCAGCGGGCCGCGGCCAGCACGCGGACCACCGCCTCCAGCTCGCCTTCCATCCTCTCCTTCAGCTCGGGACGCGGCGCCAGGAAGTTCTCGTAGTCGCCGGCCGACCAGACGAGGTTCTCCCCGCCTCCTTCGGTCACGAAGCCGTCGAGCCGCTCCGCGGCCCGGTTCAGGTCCAGCTTCTCGGTGGACGTCCACTTCCGGAAATCCGGGAGCTCGCTCCCCGCCGTCTGCGCGAACAGGTAGCTCGAGATGCGGATCGGGAGCCCCGGCTTCGCGGCCAGCGCCCGCGACGCTTCGTAGTCCTCCGGCCAGCGGTGCCCGCCGCCCCCGGCGTCGATCGCGCTCGTGAGCCCGAAGCGGTTCAGCTCGCGGAAGAAGCGCCTCGTGGAGTCGAGCTGCTCCTCGGCGGACAGCGATGGGAGCTTCGCGATCGTCCCGTACAGGATCGCGGGACTGGGCGCGGCGTGGAGGATCGCGCCCCCTCCCTCGACCAGCTCGTAGCGGCCGCCCTCGGGCGCCGGCGTCTTCTCCGTGATCCCGAGCGCAAGGGCGCCGGCCCGGTTCAGGAGACCCTGGCTGTAGAGGAACAGCACGAACACCGGCGTCTCCGGCGCCGCGCGGTTCAGCTCGGCGACGGTGGGCATCCGCTTCTCCAGGAACTGGTGCGGCGACCAGCCGCCGATCACCCGGACCCACTGACCCTTGGGGGTGCGCTTCGCCTGCTCGCGGATCATCGCGAGCCCGCGCTCCAGCGAATCGACGCCCTCCCAGCGGAGCTCCAGGTTGTAGAAGCGCCCGCCCCGCACGACGTGGAGGTGGGAGTCGTTGAGCCCGGGCACGACGCGCCGCCCGCCTGCGTCGATCACGCGGGTCGCCGGGCCCTCGAGCGACGCGACGTCCTTCCCGCTCCCGACGGCCACGAAGTTCCCGCCCCGCACGGCGAAGGCCTCCGCCTCGGGCCGGGCGGCGTCGAACGTGGTGACCTTCGCGTTCCGGACGATCAGGTCGGCCGGCGCGGCGGGCTGCGCGACGCAGACGGACAGGGCGGCGAGGAGCGTCCCGCCGGCGAGGGCCGCTCCGCGCCGCCGCGCGGCCGCGGCGCTCACTTGGCCCCACCGCCCGGGGGCGAGGTGTGCGCCTGGTGGCTGTGGAAGATCTCGGCGTAGCTGGGGAAGTGCTCGACGAAGAGCTGGGCGCTGCCGGGTCCCGCCGGGGTGCGCCAGTCGTAGAGCAGCTCGCACGCGATCCCGAACCACGTGCCGATGATCGCGCCCGCGCTGGACATCCGGAGCGTCGAGGCGTGCTGGACCTCGGGGCTCATGGACCCGGACGCGTCGACCACCACGTAGACCTCGTAGCCGGCGTCGAGCGCCGCGAGCGCCGCGAAGGTCACGCAGACGTCGGTGGTGATGCCGGACATCACGATCTTCTTCCGGCCGGTCTTCTGGATCGCCGCCACGAAGTCGGGGTTCTCCCACGCGTTGATCTGTCCGGGCCGCGAGATCATCGGGGCCTTTGGGAAGAGCTGGACGACCTCGGGCAGGAACGGCCCGTTCGGTCCGGACGACGCGCTGGTGCTGAGAACGGTCGGGACGTCGTGCAGCTTCGCGACCTTGGCCAGGCCGATCACGAGGTTCTTGAACGAGACCGCGGTCGCGTTCTCCACGAGGTTCATGAGGCCGGTCTGGTGGTCGATGAACGCGAACACGCAGTTCTCGGCGGTGAACCGCTCCCGCTTCCCGTTGGGCGCCCAGGTGGCCTGCTTCGCGGGGGGCGCCGGCTGGGCGAGGAGCGCATTGCCGGGGCCGCTCCCGGCGAGGAACCCGGCAGCCCGGCAGACGAGCGCACCGACGACGAGGATGGACGCGAGGAACCTCGGGCTCATGGCGGACTCCTTTCGTTGCTTTCGTGATGTTGCTGCCGGGGCGAGGGCGGACCGCGGGCGTCCGGACCCGAGAACTGCCGGGGGAATGATCGCGCGTCGTGGACCGGGAAACCACCGGGGGCATCCGGCCTCAAGGTCTTCCTGGCGGAACGCATCGATCAGGAATTGCGCGGGAGGAGACGCAAGCTCGCCCGGACCTGACCGCCCGGTCAGCGCTGAAGCGCCGCGGGAGGAAGGGAGGCGAGGTCATGGTTCACCACCGTGTCCCTCCTCCGGGCTGGCGAAGCGTCTTCATCGGCCCGGCTCCCTGGCCGGTCCGCCCAGGTCGAGCACGACCCGGAAGCGCGCCTTTCCGCTCATCATCCGGTCATAGGCCTCGGTCGCGCGTTCCAGCGGGTAGACCTCGTTCATGGAGCGAACGCCGGCGAACGCGCTGAACGCGAGCGTGTCCTGCGAATCGATCGACGTGCCGGAGTACCACCCCTGGACCGAGCGGCAGCCGCTGAGGAGGAACACGGGGGACACCTCGATCGACTCCGGAGCGCCGAGCACCATCAGGGTGCCCCGCGGTCCGAGCCCGCCCACCGCCGCGCTCATGGCCTTGCCGTCGGTCACGGTCGCGAGGATGACGCGCGCGCCGCCCAGCCCAACGAGCGCTGCCGCCGGGTCCTCTGCCTGGCTGTCGATGTAGTGCGAGGCGCCCAGCTTCCGCGCCAGCGCCTCCTTGTCCTTCCCGCGGGCGATGCCGACGGTCCGGAAGCCCATCTTCGCGGCGAACTGGACCCCGAGATGACCCAGCCCGCCGAGGCCGAGGACCGCGACCAGGTCGCCCGCGCGGGCGCCGCAGTTCCGGAGCGCGTTGAACGTGGTCACGCCGGCGCACATGAGCGGCGCGGCCTCTACGTCGGAGAGCCCGTCCGGCACCGCTGCCAGCGACTCGGCCGGCGTGATCAGCCAGTCGGCATAGCCCCCGTCATGGTGGATCGCGGTGAACTTCAGCGCAGTCTGGCAGGCGAAGAACTGTCCGCGCCGGCAGGGATCGCACCGGCCGCAATGGCCCGCGTGCCATCCCACGCCGACGCGCTGGCCCTTCGTCCAGCCGGCGACACCCGGCCCGAGCGCATCGACGACGCCGACGACCTCGTGCCCGGGAACGCGCGGGAACTCGAGGCCGGGCCAGAGGCCCTCCTTGACCAGCGCGTCGCTGTGGCAGATGCCGCAGGCCCGCACCCGGATCCGGACCCAGCCCGGTCCCGGCCCGGGAACGGGACGCTCCACGAGCTCGAGCGGTCCACCGGCCCGTGACACCTGGACGACGCGCATTCCTGGCATGAGTTGCCCTCGTCACCTCCGGGTCGTTTCTCCTTCCTCGTAGAACCGCAAGGGTCCCGCGAGATGCTCCAACACCTCTGAGGGGATCGTGTCCCGGTCCAGCATTCCCGACGTGATCGCATGAGCCAAGGCCATTTCGGGGACGGTGTCGTACCTGGCCCACAGCTTCCTGGCCGTGCCTTCATCGAACCTGCGGATGATCTCGCTCAGATCGGCGCTGCTCAGCTCCTTGCGCTCCCATCGCCTGACTGCTTCCGCAACGGGATGGAGCGCGCGCCGGAGCTCCTCTTCGCGCGCAGCGGCTACGCACTCGCGGAACCGGCGCTTGATTCTCTTCGAAGGCCCGGCCATGCGCTCTCCGATGATCCGGGGAGATTGTAGCGAGGCTCGAAGCCGCCGCGTCCTGCCGCACCTCATCTCCTCCGGGCGCCGCCCCCGACCGCCGCGACCGCGGGCCCGGCTGCCGGGCCGGCCGGCGTCACCGCCGGTCGGGCGACGATCTCGAGCGCCCAACGGTTGAGCTTCCCCTCGTCCTCGCGCGCCACGTCCACCACCTGGAGCCGCCAGGCCCCCGCCGCGGGCCGGCCCCGCAGCGCCGCCAGCGCCGGCGTGTCCTCCGAGCGCCACGTCCGCACGATGTTGTCCGCGTCCCGGCCCGCCCGGTCCTGGAGCCGGACCGGCGCGCCCTGCGGCGGGACCAGCGTCACGATCAGGTCGCCGATCCAGGAATGCGTCACGTCCACCGAGACCGCCACCTGGTCGATCGTGCCCGCCATCGTCACGTTCAGCGTTCGCGTCACGCCCTGCGGATCGTTGTCCGGAATGCGCATGGCCGCCACGTCCTCCACCCGGTTCGCGACCGGGGTCGTTTCCAGCTCGAGCGTCCAGCTCCGCAGCACGCCCGTGTCCGCCGCGGCGAGGTCCTGCACCTCGAGCGCCCAGTCGCCCGTGATCGGACGCCCGGCCAGAGCGCCCAGACCGGGCACGTCCGCCGCCGCATAGACCCGCCGGATGTGATCCGCGCTGGAGCCGGCGCGGTCGTGCAAAACGACCGCCGTGCCGTCCGGCGCCAGGAGACGCACCCGCAGGTCTCCGATCCACGTGTGGGTGACGTCCACCGCCACCCGCGCCGCCTGCACCGCTCCGGTCTCGGTGACCTGGATCGTGTCCCGGATCCCCTGCGGCGCGTTGTCCGGGATGTTCCGGCCCGGCGTCGAGGTCTTCCGCACCTGCCCCGTCCCGGTGGCGCCGCGCCGCCGGATCGCCTCCGCCACCGCCGCCTGGGCGTCCACCTTCCCGTGCCCGAACCACGCGCTCCACGTCCCGTCCGGATCGCCGTTGTTGCCGAAGGCCCCGCTGTCGAAGGGCGCGATCGGGGAGACGTCCCACGTGGGAGTGAGGTCGAACGGCGCCGCGGGCGTCCGCGCGTAGGGCTGGGCGTCGAGGTCCTTCGAGGCGGTCTGCTTCAGGATCGAGAGCACCTCGAGCGCGGTCAGGTTGGGGTTCGCCGAGATCACGAGCGCCGCCACGCCCGCGACCAGCGGGGTCGCGCTCGACGTCCCTCCGAACCGCTCGGTCAGGCCCCCGCCCGTGGCCGTCGTGATGCCGAGCCCGCGCACGGTCAGGCGCCAGTACTCGTGCGAGTTGCTCGACGGCGCGCAGACGGTGACGCCCGTCCCGTGGTTCGAGTAGTGGCTCCGCTGCGCCGTGCTGGCCAGGGCCGCGACGTGGGCCACGCCGGGGATGCCCACCAGGTTGTTCACGAAGGTCCGGGACGACTGCACGCCGACCCAGGAAGTGCCCGCGTCGTTCCATCCGTCCGTGTACGGCACGTCCACCGCGCCCGAGTGCTGGATCGGGCAGTTCTCGTTCCCCGCCGCCCAGAGGAACAGGATGCCGCGGCCGCGCCGCCCTCCCGTCCGGGCGAGCGTCGTGATCCGGTCGAGGACCGCCTGCACCCACTCGCTCCGCGGCACGATCCCCCAGGAGCTGGAGACCACGTCCACCTGGTCCGCGAGCGCCGCGAGCGCGGTGAGGAGCTTGCCGTCGCTGATGAAGAGGCTGGGCCCGTCCGATTCCCATTTGATCGGGTAGAGCCGGCACCCGGGCGCGGCTCCGACCGACAACACCGAGTCGGTCTCGGCGGCGATCACGCCGGCGCACGAGGTGCCGTGGTTCGAGCCGGACTGGTACATCCGGGCGGGGTCGGCATCGACGTCGGTCCGCCTCACGAGGCGCGCCCCGTCGAAGTACCCCCATCCCGCGAACTTCCCGGGCGCGTCGAAGTCGGGATGGTCGAGCTTGCACCCGTCGTCGGTCACGCCGATCACGACGTCCGGGCTTCCGAGGTGGCCCAGGACCTGCCAGCCCTCCTCGCAGCGGGACGACGAGCGCGGGTCCACGTCCGCGTGCTGGAACCGGCGGTGGAGGTGCCACTGGCGGGCGTAGGCCGGGTCCGTGGGGAGCGTGACCGCCCGGCGGTGCACCCGCCGGTTGAGGTCGTGGTCGGCCAGCTCGACGCCCGGCTCCTGCTCGGTGAGCTGCACGACCAGCTTGACCGGGTTCATCCCGGTGTGGTCCGTGAGCTGGAAGAGGAAGTCGCGGTCCGAGTACGCCTCCCGCAGGACGAGGCCGTACCGCGCGGCGAACGCGTCCACCTGCTCGCGCGGGGGCGCCTGCTTGAAGCGCACGATGATGCGGTCGGTGATCAGGAACTCGTCGCCGGAGTCCGCGTTGTAGTAGGCGTGGTGGGTCGGCGCGACCGACCGGGCCCGGGCCATCAGCGGCTCGAGGTCCGGCGCGCGCGCCGTGATCCGGCTGGAGGCCGAGGAGACCTTCTCGGGGTCGGGGAAGCCGAGGTCCCGAAGCTCGTCGGGGAGCGCCCGCACCACGAACTGGTCGGGCCGCTTCTCCAGCTCCACCCTCTTGCCCCCGCGATAAGTGTAGGTCCGGTCCGTACGGGTAGTGGCTGTGTTCATGGCTCACCGTCTTCCGGGGTCACGAGGCGGGCCGCCGCACACGGGCGCCGTCTCCATCGGATCAAACGAGCGAACCGGCGGAAACGGACGCACGGCGCGCGCGGATTCCTCGCGGCGGTCCCTTCGATCCGGAAGTCGTGGCAGCCGCCTACACTGTGTCTCCATGCAGCGCGTCGCCGCGGGGCTCGTCCTGATCGCCAGCCTCTCGCTCGCCGGGTCGGCGTTCTGGCTCGCGCGCCAGACCGCGCCGCCCGGCTACTTCGACGAGCTGCGCTATCTCCAGATGGCGGAACGGCTCCACGCCGAGCTGCGAAGCCCCGGCCTCGACCTCCCCCGGCGCCTGCTCGAGGCGCACCCGACCCACCCCCCGCTCGTGCCGCTGGTCTCCGCGGTCCTCTTCCCGATCCTCGGCCGCGACCCGCGCGCCCACGTCCTCTCCTGGCAGGCGCTCTCGCTGGCGATCCTCTTCGCCTCGCTCACGGTCCTCGCGCGCCGGATCGGCCGGCCCGCTCTCGCTCTCCCGGCCGCCTTCCTCTTCGTGACCACGCCCGCCGCGATCCTCTGGTCCCGCTGCTACCTGACCGACCTCCCGCTCGCCGCGCTCACCACCGCCAGCCTGGTGGCCCTCCTCTGCTCGGACCGGTTCGCCCGCCCGGCGCCCGCGATCGTCGCCGGGCTCTGCGCGGGGCTCGCTCTCATGGCCCGCTGGACCGCCGCGTTCACGCTCCTCCTCCCGTTCCTCCTCGCCGCGGCCCGCCCCCGCCGCGCCCGGCCGCTCCTCCTGGCGCTCGGCGCAGGAGCGATGGTGGCCGCGCCCTGGTACGTCACCCACCTGGGCCGGCTCCGGGACTTCTTTCGCTGGAACCAGCAGGCCGCCTCGTCCTACTTCGAGGTCGGAGACAGCGTCCTGTCCTCCGCCTCGCTCCTTTTCGACGTTCGCGAGCTCCCCGCCTCTCTCGGCTGGGCCGCGCTGCTCGCGTTCGGGTGGGGCCTCGCGCGCGGCCGACGCGCGGCGCCCGGCTTCGCCGGCGCTGCGCTGGTCACGTTCGCGCTCTGCGCGATCATCCGGATGAAAGCCGAACTGGGCCGCTACCTGCTCCCGGCCCTTCCGCTCCTGTCGTTCCTGGCCGCCGCGGCGCCCGCTCCTCCCCGGATCGCGGCGGTGCCGGCTCTCCTCCTCTGCGCCTGGACCGGCGCGGTCACGGTCGGGCTTCCGCTCCCGTCGGCACGGGGGCTCGGCACCGCGATCGATCCGATCGACGACGATCGTGGCGCCGACGGAATCGCGGCGGCGGCGCTGCCGCTCATGACCCCGGGCGGGCGGCTCTTCTTCGCCACGCAGCTCGGCCGGATGGACTGGGGGATCCGCTGGCACGCGTTCCGTCGGGGCCTGCCGATCCGGATGATCTCCCCCGGCCAGCACGAGGAGATCTACGAGGAGGTCCGTTCGACCACCGGCTTCCAGGAGCTGCTCGACGCGGAGGTGCTCGTGGTCAAGGAGCCGCTCCCCCTCCGGCAGCTCCACGACCGGGACCATCACTACCGCGAGGCCTGGGCCCGCTTCCTCAGCGATCCCCCGCCCGCCTTCGCGCGGAACCATGGCGAGCGCGCGTACGTTCCACTCTACGATCACACGCACGCCGCCGTGCTGGCCCGCATGGCCGGGCCCGATCCCGAGGAACGCCGCGAGGTGGCCGCCGCCTCGCTGCGGATGCGGCCTGCCGATCCCTCGGTCTATCGGGCGCTCGCCGACCTCCCCGGCTTCGCCCTGGCCGCGGCCGGGCTCGAGGCGGCGGAGCGGGGCGACCACGCCGGCGCGGCGGCCCGGCTCCGGGAGGCGGTCGCCGCGGCGCCGGGGGAGCCGCTCCTCCATCGGGCCCGGGCCGAGGTCGCGCTCCGCGCGGGCGAAGCCCCGGCCGCCGTCGCGGCGGCGCGAGAGAGCCGCGATGGCGTGCTCCTCGGGCGGGCGCTCCTCCTCGCCGGTGAACCGCTGGCCGCGGCCGCGGCCTTCGAGGCGGCGACCGCCGACCCGTGGGACGACGCGCCCTGGCGCGGGCTTGGAGAGGCTTGGGAGCGCCTCGGCCGGGGCGCGGACGCGGCCCGCGCGGGCGTCCGCGCCGAGCGGCTCCGCCGCATCCGCGACGAGCCGCACCAGAGCACCCC
>Ga0187892_10009821_pt1 | contig 12383 bp, 13 predicted proteins | sample MA1701073metaG_FD_139345 | JGI IMG/M metagenome (GOLD analysis project Ga0187892, IMG submission 139345) | Bio-ooze microbial communities from a basaltic lava cave in the Kipuka Kanohina Cave System on the Island of Hawaii, USA - MA170107-3 metaG ...
AGAGTGTGAATACACCGGCACCCGCTGCGAGCGCGGCACCAGCCGCACCGCCGGTGCTATCCGTGAGCGCTGCATTATGGGTCCGGGTCGCGGTGCTGTAGGTCTGGGTGTAGGCAGGGGGTCTCGACACCGGAGTTGCGTCAAAGGCGGAAACCCGTCCATTGATGAGATCGAGATTAAGGAGATTGGATTGAGCGGTGCTCCGGAACCGGATAATACCTGCATCATTGAACGCGTGCAGCATTGAGCGCACCCGGTCTGCGAAGCCACCTGAAAACTGAGTTAGGAAATCGGGTAGTGAGTTCATAATGATTCGAGGCGGAACCGTAATAGAGCGAACTCTACTTCTATCCGCCACGCCTCCTTCGTGAGTAACTGGTGAGTGGTGATTGGTGAGTGGTGACTGGTTATTGGTGATTGGTGAGTGGTGATTGGTGATTGGTGAGTGGTGAGTGGTGATTACCAGTCACCAGTCACCAGTCACCAGTCACCAGTTACCAGTCACCAGTTACCACTCACCAATCACCAATCACCAACTTACTTGCGGCCCCCAGACCGAACGTGCTGTAACAATCCATCAATCGAGTACAGAACATTGTCTCGATTGAAGTCGAACATCAGTCCTTTGGGGTCATTGGTGCTATTGATAACGTCGCTCTTGCCATTGCCGGGAAGTCCATCTGCAAACCCAGCAGGTGGCATGATACTAATGATGTTGGTGCCCCCTCCGCCTCGGGCTTGGGCTCGTGCCTCGGGTGGCATCTGCGCGGGCATTTGATGACGTGCCATGATAGGATTCTCCTGCGGCGGCTGCCGCGGTATAGAGTTAAGGATTATGGACTAAACTCAAACGCATATCCAGGCCGGCGAATATTCGCTGGCATGATGCGGGTATATCGGTCTCCGCTTCTCACATTGTGGATATGCCGCTGCTTGGCAATCTCAAGCAGGGTGATTGGATACGGTATGATCACACCGGTATCTCGTGCGATCGCATACTCAATGGCTTTGGTACGTACTAGGTCCTCATAGACATCGGGCAATCCGACCTCATGATGACTTCGTAATGGCTCGGGGGGATAGCCCCAGAACTGTACCATGAGGCTCTGGGTGGGTGCCGTATCCGTGAAACTAAATGCAGGTCGAATCTCTAACATATCGACCTCGCCCACTCGTGCTTCGATGGCGTAGGTATCGTTGACAGCAAACCCGGTGGTAGCACCCCCAAGCATTCCTTCAACGGTATCCGTCACGAAGAAGTTACCGCCGCTGATAACGATACGGTTCGCGGTCCCAATCTTGAATGCGGTGATCGCATCGGTAATGGGTACTGCATTTCGATGAATGATGGAACTCAACGTCACCGTATTTCCGTTGACCGCGGTGATGAGTCGCCAAGACGTATCGGCGAACTGGAGGATATCACCGATGACCACGCCCTTCCCCCCCATGGCGCTGTCGGTGATATCGTTTCCAGAGACGCCGCTCGCACCACTCTGTACTTTCCATGTCGAAGCTGTTAGATAATCGACATAGCCAACACTTTGCTTCGTGGTATTGAATACCCGGTCGCCTGTATCTATCTCCATACCGGATTGCGTGATGGCAAAGTTCGCGCTGACATCAATCAGTATGGGTGGATTCTCCGTATTCGCTGTAGTAATCGTCCCCCCATAATGAAGGGGGTGTCCTTGAGATTGGCGAAGTGTCGCGTACTGAGGATAGACCCCCTGATAGGTCTCCCAGTGTTCTGTCCAGTATTCATCTGGGTAGATGATATCCAGGGGTGCCGACCATCGAGCGGGTGAACTCCCACTGTACCGGTATCGGATACTGAGCGGGGCGATCAGGGTACGGGGAAGTACATACTCATTAACACCTGCTGTTACACCCAACCACTCTTGGCTGATATGCCATAACCCCTTCTTGGCTAAGTCAGCGATGACCCACTTCACTGCCTTCACAATATCCTCACGCAACTTGTGGTCCGGGTGTAGGGGGTCCGCGTTGTTAGGGTACTCGGTATGGTCGCAGACCGAGTAATCCACATTTCCTCCAGTCAGGGGCATCCCCAAGAAATCCTGAATAAGCCGAATATGATAGAGAAGTGGCTGTGCCATATTACTGCCCCAATCCGGTACATCGTATGGTTTGCTGGCCATGGGCGCTAGTGCGTCTCGGTATCCAGCGTGCTGCCATTAACAGGAACCGATAGCCCCACATCAGTATATGAATCTTTACAGACACCCATACCATGGCTAATCCTTATATCCAATGAGTTGGTGTACCTGTTTCTCGACTCGGAACCCTGCCGCCCCCATTGTTGCGGCGATGCGGTCTACGTCGGGCCAGGTCTTATACCTATATGGGGGAAAGTCGGTCATCAGCACCTCAACTCGGCTTCCATCATAGCAGAGTGCCGTATTCACGAGCTGAAAGAATATCAACATCTCATCGAGGTAGAGCTCATGAATTTTTTCAACTATTGCCCGTTTATAGGTTCGATACCCAAAAGGCTTAAAACTATGCGGGTCCTTCGATGGAAGTTTATAAAAGCCAGTAGGGTCCTTAATACGAAGTACGTCATCCTGAAGTGCTTCCCGTAACCATTCGGCTTCCATCTCACCCACCCCCTATCAGGGCAAGTCCCATCTTTGATGGAACGATAACGATATGGAGTCCATGACGATGGGCGAAGTCGCGATAGGCGCGTCCAGCGCGCATATCGTGGGTTGCATCATGTCCAATCATTATACCGTTGAGTGCCAAGTGTTGGTATATAACCGCTAACTCGCGGGTGACATGCTCGTAATGGTGGTCTGAATCCATAAATGCGAGTTCAATTTCACCGACTTCCCCATTATCCAATAGGCTTCTAATATTCGTGACGGAATCGCCCGGTATAAACTCACACCACGCTTCCAAACATGCGCCCCTGAGTGCATCAGCGACCCCAGCCATTTTAGGGACATCCTTCTCAAATACATACACTTTGCCCGGTGTACCGATGACACCTAACCCTTTCGCTAGGTAATAGGTGGACAAGCCACAACCCGTCTCAACAATAAGTTTTGCTTGGCTGGCCCGCACCAAGCCCTCCAGTAAGAGGGCTTCATCCATATCGACAGCACCCGGCAACCCCATTAGGTTTGCCATCTGAAATTGGGTATCCTTTCCTTACATCTCTCCAAGAAATAAAGCCCCCGGTGTTTCGGGGTATGATGGTCATAGACCCACTGTCGGCTCCACACCGCAATACAGTGTCGGGCTTCCTCGTTCGCAAGCCAGAAGCGCGCCTGCTCGATGATGTTCTCATCATCAAGTTTCACGTAATGGATATCGGGTTGTGGCAGGGGGGGTGGCATCCGATGCTCAAAGTCACCGATTAGCATCACACCCTCCGCGCCCAGTCCCTCCCACAGGTGTTGTGAGTTATATCCGTTCCCCCGAATCCCATACTTAATTTGGCTCTGGGTCAGTGCTTCCAAATACGGGATGATTCCAATACCCCCATCTCGTCTCGGTTCTCCTACGAAGTGCGTGCCCTCCAGTTGTCTAAGGAATTGTATCAGGTGGATTCGCCGATTATTGTATTCTGACATCCAGCAGTGCACGCCGTATATTTTTTCTCGAGCAGCCAGCATCGCCAGTGGATACATAATACATTGACCCAACGGATAGACATCCTCAGTGGAGTCTACTGGAACATCGGCACAGAATCTGATATCCGCATCCTCGATACCCCACGCGGCATTTCCCCCATCTTCGGTCCGAAGCAGGGCAAACGGAACCCGAAAGTGGTCCCGTGCGCCCCGTAGGAAATCATAACCTGCAGGCGTGTCAGTGAGCCGTGTTGTAGCGATTAACAGATCAAACCGCATCCGACACACCTGCTCATAGCTGTACGGCTGTTGCGTGATACCGTTCATTCCACCCCGCATGTTCCAGAACTGTAGATTCCACGCATCGGTAGGCATCACCGCTGGCGCATGATACCGTTCATTCCACGGATACACAATCACGTTGACCCCACACGCACGAAGTCCCGAGTACAGCATGACCTCCGTATGAGAGAAGGTATCGTGATGGTAGAACAAGCGATTGTCTAACATGAGGACTTGCAGCGCGTCTAGCATCTACTGCTCCCGGATGATTCCAGTCACGGGTTTCCCATGGTCGAGCCACGTTCCCTCAATATCCATCGGGGGCCCCATAAATGTGGGGTGCACATAGAGGGCGGGATGGGCATGATAGGATTCAGGAACTTCCCATTTCTTGATGTAATAGCGGCGCGAGTCATCCATCAGCTTGGATGGCTTGAGCACTGCCTCATTCTCCGCCATGGTCCTCGCCCATAGATGATATACCATCGGTGTATGTAGCATAAACGATTTCATTCCATCTCGGGCGAGTCGGGTACCGAAGTCGGTTTCCTCATAAAAGGTACGGAACCCTTCGTCAAACCCACCCACTCGGTCATAGTTGTTTCGGGTGAATAGGAACGCATAGCCCGCACACGCCATAATATAGTAGGGGACGGTTCGTACTGGGTCCGCTAGCCCCTTCCCATGAGCCAGTAGCTCCTTGGTATTTCGATCCCGCCATATTGTGGGGGGACGCTCCGCTTCTAGGATGACAGGAATATCCTCATCTAGGATATAGTAGCAGTCCCACCCGACCGCACCCACATTCGAGTTATTCTCCAGAAAGAATAGCCCTGCGGTCAACCAGCCCGGCGAGACCAACACATCATCATTTAGTAGAACAATATAGTCAGAATCACTCGACTGACACAAATCGTTCCACGACTTGCTAATCCCCATGTTCTCACGGTGTGGGATGATGGGAAGGTTATGGTGGGCGGCAACCCAAAAGGACTCGCTCCGTTTGGGCTCCGGCGACCCATCATCGAGTAAGACGATATTGATTTTAGACCCATCGGGCACATCGCCCGCCTTGCGAATCGACTCCACGCAGGCGTGTAACCGGTGCGCGCCATTATAGGTTGGAATCCCAATCAAGATGGATAACATAATTCCCAATACCAGCCCGCGTGTTTCTTCGCCACGCGGGTATAGTTGATTTCATCATAGTTCTGCCGCTGCTGCTGCTGCAGCAGAAATCGTGTGTGTGTATCATAGAGCGTACTGAGGACTCGATAGATGAAGCCCTGAACGGAGGTCTCGGTCGGCACTCGAATCACGCCCCTCGGTAAATCTGCGTAATGACTGATATCCGAAACCACCAATGGACATCGACCCGCCACATACTCCTTGCTGACCGCGCTGCTACCGGTGCTGACCGCTAGGGGGCTATAGAGGCACCCAATATCACTGGCTTGCAAGTAATCGTTGATAGTGCCTTTATCCAGATACTTTGTATGAATCTGGATATTCGTGAGTTTATACATCGTGACGAGCCGTTCAATCCGAGCCAGCGCCCGAGTCCCATAATCGACTGCACCCGGATGAATACTGTGGAGCCAGAGCAGGTAGAGCTCCGGGTTCATGGAGAGATGCGGACACAGATTCTCGAAGAACTCCGCTAACCGCTTCCATGCCATATAGAATCCGAAGGATGCAATGACATGGCTTCTCTCCGGTATTCCCCGCCGCTGCCGCAGCCGCTGCTTCTCCTTCTCTGGAAAGATGGGGCACCCTTGAACCAGATAGATGTGTCGTGTATCTCGTACCAGGTCCGGGTGATGGACGATGACTCGATGAAATCGCCTGTGGTTCTGTTTCAGCCACGCATCATAGAAGTGTGCCGTCAGCACCTTGACACCGGGGAATTGGGTGACCTGTGCCAGTAGCTCATTCCCATCCGGGAACAGACCCGGCTCATATTGAATATGGAGCACATCCCCAGTCCAGGGACCCGGACCCGGCTCCACCACCTGAACCTGACACCATGCGGGTAGTGTTGCCACCAGTGACTTCGTATACTCCGCAATACCACAGCGACCCGTGCTGGATACCATCGTAATCTGTAATGGGTTCATGCCACGCAAGACCGCAGCAATTGCGCGCTTCACGGTACGCGGGTGAATCCATGAGGGCTTGCGGGCAAGTATCAGGGACTCTGATACCTCAATCCCATCCGGGGCCAGCGTCAGATACTGTATCCAGTCGCGCGGGATATATCGGAGATATGGGTACATAGTTTTGGTGACTGGTGATTGGTGACTGGTGATTGGTGAGTGGTGATTGGTGAGTAGTGACTGGTGATTGGTGATTGGTGATTGGTGAATGGTGATTGGTAATTACGAGTCACCAGTCACCAGTCACCAATCACCAGTCACCAGTCACCAATCACCAGTCACCAATTACCACTCAGATAGAGGTCCCTTCGTTTCCCCGGCAATCAACGCCGCTTTGCACACTGATAGGGGTTCACGTTTGGCAAAGAGGTATCCGGCAGTAATGGTATCGGTAAACCAACCCAATAGCCAATCCTCATCAAGAAGCGTACTCGGATTCCGAAGCTCTTCCATAAAAGCCTTTGCCCACACAGATGGGTCTACCACATTGATTAGATCCGGATGATAGTGACTCGGCTTCTCTATTCTGGATTCGAGTACATCTTCTATAGTTCCGGTAGCAATGACCTTTTCCATGATTCTCCTTTATGTCGTTGGTAATGTCAGTTTCACATTCTTCCCCTTGATTCGACCGGAGAACCGCGCGAGTGCGAATGCGGTGGCACCCTGAATCACACCGGTCAACGTGGTGTTACCGGATGTAGCAATGATGAGGCTCGTCCCCTTCAGAATCATCCCCCATTGGGATTCAGCGCCATTTGCCCAAGACGAGAAGATTTGGAGAACCTTACCGGTTCCCGATGCACCGGTTCCCGTAGCGGTGACCACATCACCGACCACATATCGGCTCGTACCAGTGAGCGCACTGGCAAAGGTCACGAGCACCTGGTCATTCACAATGAGTTCGCCATCGGCAAGGGCATAGCCAAATGCCTGATGGAGGTTCGTCGCAGAGGCGCTTCCCAATCCAACCCCATCTGAAATTCCGTCGTTGGTGCTATGCGGGATAATGAGTTCGTCTTGCGCAATCGCAATCGCGGGGGTCGCGGCTTCTGCCATCCAGATATCAACAATGGCTTCGCCAGCCAACTGAATGAACCCGTAGGTATCATCAGCAAACACTCCACCGCCAAAGAATCCAAGGGGTGAGTCTCCCAGCAGGACGCCAGCGGTCAGGTTGGTTGCCACACTGGTATCCGCAGTGACTGTGGTTTTACCCGGCTCACCCGATGTATCGGTATCATTGGTGCTAGTCGCAGGCTTCGCGTACTCAACGTTCATTCCCTGAATCCCGCGAACCGCACCCGCACCGGCACGGTATCGAACATACTTAAATATGCCATTCACCCCCTCGGCTTTATCGACAATCTGGCCGAGTTGGTAAGGCCTTACCTCGGTTGCGGTCCATATTCGCCGCAGTTGAGTAATTCCTATCATGACGTTGTTTCCTCATATTGTCGCCTAATTCCAGCGACAGTTCAGTAGCCAGCCCGCGGACTGCGGGTTCAAAATAAACCGTTGACACCACAGAATCTTAGCGGTCACCCAGGTACCGAGCGTTTGCTGGAGGTATACCCACTCCCGCATACGGGGTGCCCATCCCTGGACACACCCGAACGGAACCATGGTGGGGTCCCAGAAGAGGATGGAGTTCGGCCAGAGCCGATCCATCATGGGGTCTTGGTAGAACACCACGTTAAATCCGGAGTGCTTCACATAGTTCAAGTAGTTAATACCAAAGTCCATCAAGGGCTCCGACACACTGGCCAGGGTATAGTTAAACAGGTTCCGTCTCAGGTATGCTAACCCCTGAGAACTCGTACATCCCAATACAGTAAACCGATTGCCAATCTGCATATTTCCCACCACAAAGTCGATGTCGGCGAGGGTGGGGAATACCGGTGTCGTCTTGTCTGCGATAATGATATCCTTGAGGTAATCATCCGTAATCGCCGTATCGATATAGGGGGCACCCGATGGAATCTGTGGGGCTTGCGTCGCACCCACACCCTGTGCCACGTAGACATGACTGCGGTGTGAGATGTTGACAGAACTCCGTCCATGAATCGTATGACCCAGAATATGGGGCCGGATGAGGAACGGAAGGCTATGAATCCGATTCAGTGGACTTGCTGGATATCCACCCAGCTTGATACCGGGTTGGGCCCACGGCGCACCCGTGGCAAGCCCCGCCAGGACCACCTTGTCGATATCCAGTTCATCGCCATCCACGGCATCCAGTTCCTTTGCGCTATTTTGGCTAGCAAACAATTCGTAGTTAAATGCCCAAGTAAATCCCTTGTTCATCCCAATCATCCGCCGTCCAACCAGATTGAACAAAGAGTTTTCAAATCGTTTCTCCTCAAACTCATCGTATCCTGCGGATACATACATGACTTGGGGTGTCACCTGCATCTTCGACCGGTTACCGAAGGGCTCCACCTTAAACACAAAGTTGTTACCCTGGCCGACGTAACGTGGGGTTGCCCCGCCCCACTCATAATGAATGTCGAACTGACCGGAGGTATCCACATCAAAGTATTCGCCCATCTCATAGCTGACCCGGGACGAGGGCATCGCCACCACATCAAAATCCTGGATAGCCTTATACATACGGGGCATCTTGCTGGTAATCTCCAGGTCCCACGTCTGGTGGGCATTGCCCTCTTGATAGGTTGGAAGTAGTATCATGGCATCTCACTCCTTAATCCCCGTGGGGAGATATTCACGCTCGAATGAATGATTAGTAATTTCGCTGGGGAACCCGCTCCGACTGTAATTGTCTCAGTACTTGTTCCGCATCTACCAGCCCCCGAACCGTTGGCCATTGGGGTGAACCCGGTGTCGATGGATTCTGGGGTACGGATGGACTCTGGGAAATGGGGGTGGGGGGTCGCGGGTTCGCTCGAATCTGTGCCATCTCCCCCATGATACCCCGACGTATGCGCTGGTCCCGCTGCTTCGTCGCAGCCGCTTCATTGGCTGCGGTCGATTCAGTCATTAACTGGAGCTGTCGGTCGAAGGCCGTCAGCTCATCCATAGCATACTGAGAGACCTGTTGTGGGTTATCGGAAATCAGATAGGTTCCCGAATTTTTGAGGGACCGAATGGCGTACGCGTACTGAGGCTGAATCTGTTCAACCGACTGACCCAGTAACTGCGCCTTATTTTGAAGGAACAAGGCGACCGCTTGATTGAGTGCCTGCTCCTTCGATTGAACCTGTTGGTAGGCCTGGCTCTGCTGATTGAGAACCCCCTGTACCTGTTGCGGTACCGCCTGGTTCATGGCTTGGATATCCCGCTGCATCGCGGTCAACCCATGCACCAAATCCATTGGGGTCACACTATCGAGCTGGCTCGGCGACTCGCCAAATCGTTGAGCCACCCATTGAGACAGATGGGTCTCCGGCTGCTGCTGCTGCTGCGGCTGGGGTGTAGATAACTGTTGAATCGTCTGCGTCAACTGCTCAACGGTTCGCTTGAGTTGTTCCACTTCGGGGTTCTGGGGGGTCATCAGGGTTCGCACCAAGTCCTGTCCCGAGGTGGTAATCGAACCGAACTGGTAGGTCTGTCCGGGGTCGATCGCAATGGGTTTCGGGGTGGTATCTGTTGGATGCGAGTCCCCCTGAAACTCGAAGGGTGCGGATACAGGTGCAGGGGGTATCTCAGGATATGTGGGTTCGTTTGCCATATTAGACTCCTTCTGGTGGTGGCTGAGAAGACAGAACCTGACTCAGATCTGGTGGCCCCGCAGCCGGATTTAATCCTTCCAGGCCACCGAGCTGTGGTTGCTGTGGATTGAATTGCTGCTGATTGAGTTGTTGTAATAATTCTTGGGCGACCTGTAGGTACTCGAATGCCATTGGGTCTTGCAGTGAGGATAGGTATGCCTGTGCGGTCCGGAGTCCATGAGGCGTTGGGTTCAAGAACACCGGGGCAACGGTATTGAATATCTGGGTGGAGAGATTCAAGCGGTCCAAGTCCCGCAAGACGGTGCTCATCCCCGCAACCACTTCGAGCCGATAGCTGTTGTAGATATGGTCCAGGGTCCATTCCGTATACATCTCCTTCCCATTGATGACCACACTCGCGTACTCACCCGGGTGCTTATGCTGCTGGATATTACCGAGCAATCGCCACCCCACATTGTAGATAGCGTTCTCCAGATTGCCCAACGGCCCCCAGAGCCGAATGGTGCTGCTCTCCTGAATCTGGCGCAGGGTACTCGCGGGAGTATGACTGGTGCCCATGGCGGGGTCGCCTCCCACAATGGGTCCCCGGACTCCCGACACATCGCGGAGACTGTTCTGTTTAATATTGAGCATCGCGATGAGGGAATTCAGGTTAGGCCCCCGAATCTCGATAGGTGGGGTCGGTGCCACCATCGGGTCATATCGGAACAAGCGACCTGGCAGGTGGGCGAGGTGATCGGTGCCTCGGGTTTGTCCCTCCGCAACCCAGTAGTTCGGTTCTGCCTCCCGTTGGGCACCGATGAATGCCAACCTCGCCAGCTCATTGACCTCCCACTGAATCTCCTCGACATCGTGTACAATCCCCTCCACCGCATAGAGTGGACTGTACCCGTCTCGATTGCAGACTCGAAAGCATTCAAGCTGAACAAACGGGTGGGACCGGTGTCCGATGAAGCCCGCCTGCGTTAACATCGCATTCGGGTTGGGAACGTTCTTCATGACCTCCTGCGCGAGAATGGTCACCACTCGTCCAAACGGAGATTGGTCTATCTGCCGATCGGTGAAGTGATCGGGGTCCAGATACCGGTTCGGTATCCAGCATTCATAGACCGGATAGAGCCCCTCACTGCTGGGACCCCACCAATCGGGGGGCGCGGTATCCTGTGTTCCCGACCAATCATACTGGTTCATATCGAACATATGGTATCGAGTGAACGGACGCGGTGGCCCCTGATGGATGAAGTCCTCGACATCCCCGAAGATACGGGTGAGCTGTTTCTCAGAGAACCAGTATCGTCTCACGCAGAGATGGTCCTCGATATCACTGTGTACCGGGTCACTCCAGAAATCCACACGCGGAATGATTGAGACGAGATGATGGAGTTCGCCGACTGTATCTCGATAGAACTCCACGGCGAGCACCTCCAGTCCAGATAGGAACGCGGTCTGAAGGGCCAGTCGCAGTCGCTTCAAGGTATTCGTTACCCGATGGGTCCATGCTTCATAGAGATGGACCGTAATCCCCTCCGCGGTACTGGACTTCGTGACATCGAGGGACCGGACCCGAAGCATGGGGTCATGCTTAAGCAAGATATGGCTTGCATCCCGGACCACCCCCTTAATCATGGGTTCAGAGGAATGGGGGGCCCCGGGGTGCAGGCTCATGCTATCGGTAATCGGGTGCGTGGTGCCCGGCTCCCAGCGTTGCATCACCGTATCATGCAGGAACTGGGCTTGCTCCGCGTGACCCAGATAGCCACGCCGTGCCTGGTCACACCGATTCATGAAGTCAACTACCCATTCGATAAAATCCGCTTCTCGTTCAACTGGCGAGGCCATCACGATTCCTCCGTCGCGACCCTAGCGGTGACCTCGAGGGGCGACATATCCTTCAGGTGTGCGCTATACACCGGGCTATTGATAATCTCGGCGATGAGTTCCGGGTGTTCATCATAGATTTCGAGGAGCCGACTGAGGAACAGATACGCCGGGTCCGGGGGTTTATGATACCCGCTGAGCGGTCCCTGGGTTCGCCACAGGAACCAGGCCCGCATCGCCAGCGGAAACCGCGGGGGATTAAACGTGTTCAGTCTCACTCGCAGCCGATCCAACATCTCCTGTTCCTGTAGGCTCCGATACCGTATCGTGAGCTGATTCTTGGAGCTGTCGAGCAGTTTCAGGGGTTCGACTTCGGTTTCGTACTTGTGGGCTTTTTCCTGATACTGGCTGAGTTGAACCTGGAGGCTCGCGATGTGACGTTCGGCCTCCTGAAGCGATTCCTGTAGGGTTTCCGTTGCTTGGTATATCAACTGACCCGCTATCTGTTGTAGCTGCGGCGGCAGCTGCGGTGTTAAACTCATAGACAACCTCCTGTCTTGGCTGATAGGTCACATGCAATCGGACGGTTCCCAGTTCCTCCATCACCAGATTCCGGAGATGATTCATCTCGGTCCGTATCGCATTCAGTTCCAGTCGTATCATCTCCAAAACACTTAACTGTTGTTGCGTACCCGTCAGGGTTTGGTGTAAGAGCGATGGAACGGTTACCGTCGGTTCGAGGGCAGGCTTCGTGAAAGGTGGAGCCGATACACCCATATACCCGGGCGATGATGTCGCCAATTGGTTGTCTGTAAAGTAGTATGGGGTATTCG
>Ga0187892_10009822_pt1 | contig 12383 bp, 15 predicted proteins | sample MA1701073metaG_FD_139345 | JGI IMG/M metagenome (GOLD analysis project Ga0187892, IMG submission 139345) | Bio-ooze microbial communities from a basaltic lava cave in the Kipuka Kanohina Cave System on the Island of Hawaii, USA - MA170107-3 metaG ...
CCGACGACCACGACGGATATGAGGGCAGCGTGTTGGGGCGGAGGCGCGCGCACGCCGGGGCGGGAGCCCGATAGACCGACGCGCCACGGCGAGCTCGGTCGCGCGGATGATCGGAGTTCTTTTTGTCGGATTCGGACCGGAGGTGAGCCGGGGGTGGCGGTCAAACGCGAGCGGTATATCCTGAAGACACCCCCACGCAAGAACCGCCGCAACACCTTCGCGGATGCCCTCGACGGCCTTTCTCGTTGACACCAACATCCTGAGCGAGCTTGCCCGGCCTCGGCCCGATGACCGGGTCGTGGCCTGGGCCCGAACGGTCGTCAAGGTCTCGCTGAGCGTCATCACGCTGGAGGAAATCCAGTTCGGGCTGGCCTGGAAACCGAACACGCGAGTGCAAGCCTGGTTCGACACCTTCTTGAGGGAGCATTGCGAGATCGGACCCGCGAGCGTCGGCGGTGTATCCATTCCGCGGCATTGACGCTCCGGGCGCCGGGGCGTACGGTGGTCGCGATGAGACACCCCCCGCTGACGATCCGGCGGTGGACGAGAGCCGAGTACGATCGGCTCGTAGACTGTGGGGTACTCGACGGGGAACCGGTGGAGCTCATCGGGGGCCATCTAATCGTCTCCGAGCCCCAGGGCAGCTACCACGCCAGCCGGATCGGCGCTACCGGAGATGTGCTCCGGGCGGCCCTGCCGCCGGGGTGGCTGGTGCGAGTCCAGATGCCGGTGGCTCTCGACGATGAATCCGAGCCCGAGCCGGACCTTGCCCTGGTGCGGGGCGCATGGGCGGACTACGACGCGGACCACCCGGCTCGGCCCGCCCTCGTGATCGAGGTGGCGGAGTCGAGCCTCGCCTTCGACCGTGAGGACAAGGGGAGCCTCTACGCGCGCGGGGGCGTCCGCGACTACTGGATCGTCAACCTCGTCGACGGGGTGCTGGAGGTGTACCGCGACCCGGGGCCGGACGGGGCGGCGCGCTACGGGTGGCGATACCGGGCGGTGGAGCGGCTCAGGCCGGGGGCGGTTGTCTCACTGGTGGCGTTGCCGGCGGTGCGCCTCGCGGTGGGTGATCTTCTGGCGTAAGGTGCCGGCGGCTATATCGTCCCCGAGGGCTATCCGGACCACCGCGTGAAGGACCGGCGGATCGAGTTCGATCCGTGTCCCCGAGGAGTCACCCCCGGAAGAGCGCGCTCAGGCACGCCGTCGTGCCGTGAAAGAAGCCGCGCAGCCCCGGGTCCGGGCTCAGCGCCATCTCCACGATGTGGACAAGCCGATCGGCCCATGCGGAGGCAGTTTCCGCCGACACGCAGAGCTCGCCCCAAGAAGTCCCCGAGGCGCTCGATGTACGGGATCGCGTCGTTGGCGTGAGCCTCCCAGAGGCGTTCCAGCCAGCCCTCGCGCGTTCTCGCGTCCACGGGCGCCCTGGCGATGACGGCCATCAGCCCCTCGATGGCGTGGTTCACCGCGGTGCCGATGGCGCCCGAGGAGCTGTCCACATGCTCGAGCGCGGGCGACACCCGTTCCAGGAACAGTACCGCCCCCTCCGCGCCCAGCACCGGATCGCGCCGGGCGACCGTCTTGATCTCGCTCACCGCTTGCCTGACGCGCTCGATCGCCGGCTGCGACTTCCAGCCAAAGGCGCCCCGCCGGAAGCGGCGCGCAAACTCCCAGTGAGCGGCCTCAGCCCTGGACATCCTCACCCGCGCGTTGGCGCCTCATCTCGCGCTTCCGCGCCTTCCTGTCTTCCTCCATCCGGGCCCGTTCTTCGATCGACACGACGATTTCCGGTCGGCGCTTGCCGAACCGCTTCAAGTACAGGCGCTCGATGAACTCCGGGAGGGGCGCCTTCCAGGGTTCCTGCCCGTGGTTGTCGAGCTTGCCGAGCTTCTTCGGGTTCAGGCCCAGCTCGCGCGCCATCTGCACGTGGGCGTGAGAGAGGTGATGCCGCGTGCGCGCGTCGATCCAGACCTGAAGCCGCTCGGGCATTCGCCTCCGGGTCATGGCTTACCGGGATTCTACGTTGAGAGTCGTCGGCCCGGAATCCTCTGGGACGTACGCGGCATGACGCCGCTCGCGGTCGCCACCATGCTCAAGGCGAAGCGCAAGTTGAAGGAGGCGCTCGGCTGGGTGGATCGCGGCCTCGCGGTGGAGAAGCAGCACCCGCGATCGCCGTCACGTTGCGCAATGTCTCTCTACGACCTCGGGGAGGTCGGCGCGGGCCCCGTGGCGGTGCGCACGAGGCCTGGCCCGCGGCCTTCCGCCTCGCTCAACGGCTCGCTCGTCGCCGCGGCCGGACGAGCCGCTCGGCTTCGGCCTCGCTGAGTTGCCTCGCCGTCTTCTCCAGTAGCAGCGCCGCGAGCTGCATCGGTTCAACGTTGACTCCCCCGTGCTCGCGCACCCTGGACGTGATCTCCTCCAGACGCTCAAGCGTCTCCGGTGCGAGGGGGACGAGCCGCCGTTCCGTCCACCGAGGATCCGTCGGCCGCCCGCCGCCCGCCGGTACGCGGAACTTGGCTTCGACGTCCGCGAGAAGCTGCATCGCACCGAAGTAACCGCCCGTCGCGGACACCTTGCCCCTGCGCTCGGCGCCGAGCGCCCTGGCGATCTTGTCCATGTCGAGCTGCCTCTTCATCGTCTACTCCTCCGCGAAGTCCCGAATGGCGAAGTACTCGTCGCCGACGACCAAGCCGACCTCTCCTTGGCGAGTGTCGCGGCCCATCCTCCTACAGAAGTCTCCGAGCTCGGCGAGGTTCCTGGAGTCCTCGATGTCGGCGGGCGTCGTGTAGCAGTGCACGACGACCGGCTCGTCCTTCACCAGTGCACCGCCTCGTTCATTGTCGCGCCAGATGCCCTGTGCCTTCGGGTAGGCCGTTGCGCCGCCGAAGACGCGCCCGAACATTTCCAAGGCCCCGTCGACCCAACGCGGCTGGTCAATGGTCGTCACCCCGTCGCGCTCGACACTCGGGACGAACAAGACCACGAGAACCCGCTTGCGTCCTCCGCTGAGGACGGGCCGGCGGCGCGTGATCTTGGGACGCTTCTTCGGCACTCTTCGATCAATATAGATCGTTGGCCCGGGTCACGCAACCCCCGGCGCGGTACTCCCGAGCCGCTCCGCCCCCGGACTCGGCTGGCGGTCCTCCCCCCCTTCGCGAGGGGGGCGTCCGACGCAACGGTTCTAACCTTCGATCTGTACGGGACCGTCGTCGACATGCAGACGGGCCTCACCGACGTGGTGAAGCCGTACCTCAGCGCGAAGGGGTGGGACGGCCGCCCGCACTCCCTGGTCACCTGGTGGCGGCGCACGCACTTCGAGAGCTCGATGGGTCGACGCGCTCCTCGATCGCGGCCACACGCCGTACCGCGAGATTGGCCGCCGCGCTCTCACGCTCACCCTCGAGCGCGCCGGCATTCCCCACACGCAGGAAGAGGTGACGACACTGGTCGCCGAGATCGAGCGACTACGTCCGTTCCCGGACGTGGTCGAGGCGCTGGACCGACTCCGGCCGCGATGCCGGCTGGCGATCCTCTCCAACGGCGACCCCGACATGCTCGAGAACGCCCGACCCTACATCGGCTTCGAGTTCGACGACTACATCTCGATCGCGGCCGCAGGCTACTTCACGCCCCACGGCGCCACGTATCGCAAGGCCGGCGAGATCCTTGGGGTGGAGCTGTCGGATCATGCACGTGGCCAATCATCCATTCGACTGCATCGGGGCTCGGGCGACGGGGATGAAGAGCTGTTTTGTGAACCGCCGTCGGCGCCCATACGAGGAGACCCCGTACCAGCCGCACCTCGTCGTCGACGACTTCCGCGCCCTCGCCGACGCGCTCAGCTGAGCCCTCCTCGTCGCCTCCCGCTAAGGCGCCGCCGCGCGATGGCCGGGGGGCACGCGCGTCGTGCCATGATCCGGTCGATGCCGGCGGCCTAGGGGAGGCGTGGACTGGCGAGGACGGCGTCCGTTCCGGGACAGGGTCAGGAGGAGAGCGATCGCGTGCGCGCCGGTCGGTGACAGTTGACGCGCGGGCCGGAGAAGAAGGACACTGCAGGCGCAGCGTCAGCGGTCATCGACCTTCCAGCGGAGGCGCGTATGGCTCTACGAAAGCGGATCGGCGTGATGGTGCCCTCGACGAACACGACCTGCGAGGCCGACTACCAGATGGTCGTTCCGCGCGGCGTCACTGTCCACGGCCAGCGCCTGTGGCTGGTCAACGAGGCCCTCGGCGAGGACGGCATGACCCGGATGAACGCGGAGATCGAGACTGGCGCGCGGTACCTTGCCACCGCCAGGGTGGACGTCATCGCCTACGGCTGCACCACCGGGAGTTTCTACAAGGGGCCGGGGTGGGACCGTGAGCTGATCGACGTGATTCAGCGCACGGCGGGAGTCCCAGCGGTGGCCACGAGTCCCTCGGTCGTCGAGGCGCTCCGCTTCCTTGGGGCGCGTCGCATTTCGGTCGCCACACCGTACCCGGAGTGGAACAACCAGAAGCTCCGCGGGTATCTCGAGGCGATGGGCATCGACGTCCTCAACGTCGACGCCGAGCCCGTGGCCGCCCGGTCGGGTAACCAGGGGATCAACGATCAGGATCCCGAGGTGATCGTCGAGTTCGCGTCGCGGGCCTGCCGACCAGACGCGGATGCGCTCCTCTGCTCCTGCACCGCCTGGCGCTCGGTCGAGGCCGTGGGCGAGATCGAGCGGCGCACCAGCAAGCCGGTGGTGACATCGAACCAGGCGAGCATCTGGGCCGCCCTGCGCACGCTGGGCGTCACCGAGCACATCTCCGGGTTCGGCCGGCTCCTGACGAGCCTGGCGGCGAGTCCGGCCGCGGCCTGACGACATCCCGCGGACAACATTACCGCAAGGGAGGCCTCCCATGACACGTGTCGTTCTTGCCGCCATCGTCGCCGTCACGACCGCCGTCGTCGGGCCCGTCAGCGCCCAGGACTTCGCGCCCGCCATCATCTTCGACATGGGCGGCAAGTTCGACAAGTCGTTCAACGAAGCCGCGTACAACGGCGCCGAGAGGTTCAAGAAGGAACACACCATCGCCTACCGCGAGTTCGAGGTGACGAACGAATCGCAGCGCGAGCAGGCGCTGCGCAACATGGCCCGGCGCGGCTCCCCGATCGTGGTCAGCATCGGCTTCGCCCAGGCCACCGGCGTGGAGAAGGTGGCCAAGGAGTTTCCCAAGGTCAAGTTCACGCTCGCCGACGCGGTGGTGGCCCTGCCGAACGTGCAGTCGGTGGTCTTCAAGGAGCACGAGGGCTCGTTCCTGGTCGGCATGGCGGCGGCGATGGCGTCCAAGACCGACAAGATCGGCTTCGTGGGCGGTATGGACATTCCGTTGATTCGCAAGTTCGCGCTCGGCTACGAGGAAGGCGCCAAGTACGTCAATCCGAAAGTCGAGATTTTCCAGAGTATGACCGGCACCACGCCCGCGGCGTGGAACGACCCGACCAAGGGCGGCGAGCTTGCTCGCAGCCAGTTCGAGCGGGGCGCCGACGTCGTCTATGCGGCGGCCGGTGCCACCGGTCTCGGCGTGCTGCAGGCGGCCAAGGACCGGGGCAAGCTCGCCATCGGCGTCGACAGCAACCAGAACCACCTCTTCCCCGGCTCGGTCCTGACGTCGATGGTCAAGCGCGTCGATCTAGCGGTCTATGACGCGTTCAAGACGGCCAAGGACGGCACCTGGCAAGCGGGCGTCCGCGTGCTCGGCCTCGCCGAAGACGGCGTCGGCTACGCACTCGACACCAATAACCGCGCGCTGATCACGCCCCAGATGGAACAGAAGCTGGCGGCGGCGCGCGCCGACATCATTGCCGGCAAGATCAAGGTCACGGACTACATGGTGAAGTAGTCCCGGCGCACCGGCCGCGCCATGATCGCTTCGGGAGCGGGGGAACGCGACGCCGCGGCGACGCCCGTGGGCGCCGCGGCGCCGACGGTGATCGAGCTTCTCCACATCGACAAGTGGTTCGGGCCGGTCCACGCCAACGACGACGTCTCGCTGGCGGTTCGGCGTGGCACGATCCACGGCATCGTCGGCGAGAACGGTGCCGGCAAGTCGACGTTGATGAGCATCCTCTACGGCTACTACACGGCCGACCGCGGCGAGATCCGGGTCAACGGCCGGACGGTCGTCATCCGCTCACCGCAGGCCGCGCTGACTGCCGGCATCGGGATGGTCCATCAGCATTTCATGCTGGTCGACACGTTCACCGTCGTGGAAAACGTCGTCCTGGGCGCCGAAGGCGGCCTCCGCCTCGCCCACGGGCTGGCGAAGGCCCGGGCCGAGCTGACACGGCTCGCGCGCGACTATCACCTGGGGGTCGACGTCGATGCCGTGGTCGGCGAGCTGACCGTCGGTCATCAGCAGCGCGTCGAGATCCTCAAAGCGCTCTATCGAGGCGCTGACATCCTGATCCTCGACGAGCCGACCGGCGTGCTGACGCCCCAGGAGGCCGACCACCTGTTCCGAATTCTCCGGCGGCTGCGCGAGGAGGGAAAGACGGTCGTCCTCATCACCCACAAGTTGCGCGAGATCCTGGCCGTGACCGACGCCGTCACGGTGATGCGCCGCGGGCGCGTGGTGGCCAACCTCGCCACCCGCGACACCAGTACGGAGCAGCTCGCCGAGCTGATGGTCGGTCGCCGGGTGCTGCTGCGGGTCGACAAGGCGCCGGCACGCCCCGGCCCGACAATCCTCGCGGTCGACGATCTCACCGTCGTCAACGGGGCCGGCCTGGCGCGGGTAAACGGGGTGAGCTTTGCGCTGTGCGCGGGCGAGATCGTCGGCATCGCCGGTGTCGCGGGCAATGGCCAGTCGGAGTTGCTGGAGGCGCTGGCCGGGCTGCGACCGATCGCGTCAGGGCGCATCCGCTGGAAGAGCCGCGACATCACCAATGATCATCAGGCGCTCGCCGGCCGCGGCGCGCGCCGGCTCGGCCTCGGCCACGTCCCCGAGGATCGCCAGCGCATGGGCCTGGTCACGTCGTTCGCCGCCAGCGAAAGCGCGATCCTCGGCTACCAGGACGATCCCCGGTACAACGGGCCGATTCTCATGGATCACGGCGCCGTGATCGAATCGTGCCGGCGGCAGATCGCCGAGTACGACGTGCGGCCGGCCAACGCCGTGCTGCGGACGTCGGCCTTTTCCGGCGGCAACCAGCAAAAGATCGTGTTGGCCCGCGAGATAGACCGCAACCCCGCCCTGCTGCTGGTCGGCCAGCCGACGCGCGGGATCGATATCGGCGCCATCGAGTTCATCCATCGCCGCCTGGTGGCGCTGCGGGATTCCGGCAAGGCCATCCTGCTGGTGTCCGTCGAGCTCGACGAGATCATGTCGCTGGCCGATCGCATCCTGGTGATGTTCGACGGCCATATCGTTGGTGAGGTGGCGCCCGCAGAGGCGACAGAACAGGCGATTGGACTGATGATGGCCGGCATCCGAGGGGACGTCGGGTGAGCCCGCGCGGGCGTCCGGCCGAGATACCGGCCTGGGCCGATCTCGCGCTGCTGCCGCTGCTCAACCTCGGGGCGGCGCTCGGCGCGTCCGGTCTGCTCATCGTGATCATCGGCGAGGATCCGCGGCGGGCTATGGCGACGCTCGCCGCAGGCGCCTTCGGCTCGGCCGAATCGCTCGGCTACACGCTCTACTACACGACCAACTTCATCTTCACCGGGCTCGCCGTCGCCTTCCATGCGGGGTTGTTCAACATCGGCGGCGAGGGCCAGGCCTACATCGGCGGTCTCGGGGTCGGCCTCCTGTGCCTCGCCGCCGGCGGCCTGCCCTTCGGGCTGGTCCTGCCGCTGGCGATCGGGTGCGCGGCGCTGTGCGGCGCCGGCTGGGCGTTCGTACCGGCGGTGCTGCAGGCCAAGCGCGGCAGCCACGTCGTCATCACGACGATCATGTTCAACTTCATCGCCTCGGCGCTGATGACCTATCTCCTGGTCAACGTGCTGATCAAGCCCGGGCAGCAGTCGCCCGAAACGCGCGAGTTCGCGGTCAACACGTGGATGCCGGCCGCGCACGAGATGCTCGGCTGGATGGGCATCCCGGCGGGCGTCTCGCCGCTCAACCTGTCCTTCGTGTGCGCCATCGTCTGCTCCATCCTGGTCTGGGGCTATATCTGGCACACGCGGTGGGGCTACGAGCTCCGCGTGCTTGGCCAGAACGAGATGGCGGCGATCTACGGCGGTATCTCGCCGGCGCGCACCATCGTGCTGGCCATGACTATCTCGGGCGCCCTCGCCGGCTTCGTCGGCCTCAACGAGATCATGGGCGTGCACCACCGGTTGCTGTTGAACTTCACCGGCGGCTACGGCTATGCCGGCATCGCCGTCGCGCTGATGGGGCGCAACCATCCGCTCGGGATCGCGCTGGCCGCCCTGCTGTTCGGGGCGCTCTACCAGGGCGGATCGGAGCTTGCCTTCGAGGTCCCCGCGCTGACGCGGGAGATGGTTGTTGTCGTGCAAGGGCTGATCATCCTCCTGTGCGGGGCCCTCGAGAACATGTTCCGGCCGTTCCTGGCGGCGCGGCTCGCGCGGGTCGTCCCCGCGCGGTAGGAGGGCGGCATAGGGGCGAGCGACGTCCTTCTGGTCCTGATGGCGATCACCACCGCGACGCTGCGGGTCGCTACGCCGCTGGTGCTGGCGGCCCTCGGTGGCCTGTTCTCGGAGCGGTCCGGCGTCGTTGATATCGGCCTCGAGGGCAAGATGCTGGGGGCGGCCTTCGCCGCGGCGGCGACGGCGGCCACCACCGGATCCGCCTGGGCCGGGCTTGCCGCTGGGATTCTCGCCGCGGTGACGCTGGCGCTGGTCCACGGCTACGCCTGCATCACCCAGAACGGCAACCAGGTCGTCTCTGGCATGGCCCTGAACATTCTGATCGCCGGGCTGACGCCGGTCCTCGGTCACGCCTGGTTCCGGCAGGGCGGCCAAACGCCGCCGCTCAGCGGCGACGCGCGCTTCGCCGGCCTCGAGCTGCCACTGGCGAACAACCTTGCCGGCGTGCCGGTGCTGGGACCGATCTATGCCGAGATCCTCAGTGGCCACAACGTCCTGGTCTACATTGCCGCGATCGCCGCGGGCGTCGTCGCCTGGGTGGTCTATTGCACGCGCTTCGGGCTGCGCGTGCGCGCAGTCGGCGAAAACCCGAGTGCGGTCGACACCGCCGGCATCTCGGTCGCCGCCGTGCGCTATCGGGCGCTGATCGCCTCGGGCATCCTGTGCGGACTGGCCGGCACCTATCTGTCGATCGCCCACACGGCCGGCTTCACCCGCGACATGTCCGCGGGCAAGGGCTACCTGGCGCTGGCGGCGCTGATCTTCGGCAAGTGGCGGCCGATGCCCACGGTGCTCGCCTGTCTGCTGTTCGCGTGCACCGACGCCGTGCAGGTGCGGCTGCAGGGCGTCGCGTTGCCGCTGATTGGCGTGATTCCCGTGCAGTTCATCCAGGCCCTGCCTTATGTGCTGACCGTGCTGCTGCTGGCCGGATTCGTCGGCAAGGCGGTCGCGCCCAGGGCGATTGGCGTCCCGTACGTGAAGGAAGCATGAGCGCGCCCGCCGAGATGCTCGAGTGCGCCCGTCAGGCCATGACCAGGGCGTACGCGCCCTATTCGCGCTTTCCGGTTGGCGCCTGTGTGCGCAGCGAATCCGGCCGGCTCTATGCTGGCGGCAACGTCGAGAACGCCGCCTATCCGCACGGCCAGTGCGCGGAGGCGAGCGCCATCGGCGCGATGGTCACGGCAGGCGATCGGCGGATCGCCGAGATCGTCATCATGGCCGGCGGCGAAGGGCTCTGCACGCCCTGCGGCGGCTGCCGCCAGCGCCTGAGCGAGTTCGCGGCGCCTCATACGCCAGTTCACGTCTGCGGCCCCGAGGGCCTACGCCGGACACTGTCGCTCGGCGAGCTGCTGCCGCATGCCTTCGACGCGCGCACCCTCGAGGGGCGAGGAGGGTCCGAGGGGGCCTCGACCGCCCCCTCCGATTGAATGGGCTCGGGCGCCTGGGTACAGGAAATCATCCGTCGCAAGCGGGACGGCGGCGCGCTGAGCGCGGCGGAGATCGAATTCATGGTCCGCGGCCTGACCGACGGCTCCCTCAGCGAGGGGCAGGTCGCGGCGTTCGCCATGGCCGTGTTCTTCCGCGGCATGACCAGAGACGAGCGCGTGGTCCTGACTCGCGCGATGACGCGCTCCGGTCGCGTCCTCGACTGGCGCGACGCGGGTCTGCCCGGACCGGCGGTCGACAAGCACTCGACGGGCGGCGTCGGCGACAAGGTCAGCCTGATGCTGGCGCCGATCGTGGCCGCTTGCGGCGGCGCGGTGCCGATGATCTCCGGGCGAGGCCTGGGCCACACCGGTGGCACGGCCGACAAGCTCGACAGCATTCCCGGTTACGCGACCACGCCTGATATCGCGCGGTTCCGCACGGTGGTGGCCGAGGTGGGCTGCGCGATCATCGGCCCGACCGTGGAGCTTGCCCCGGCCGACCGGCGCCTGTACGCCATCCGTGACGTGACCTCGACGGTCGAATCGATCCCACTGATCACGGCGTCGATCCTGTCGAAGAAGCTCGCGGCTGGCCTCGACGCGCTCGTGATGGACGTGAAGTTCGGCTCCGGCGCGTTCATGCCCGCACTCGAGGACGCGGCCGACCTGGCGCGAAGCATCGTCGACGTGGCCAACGGCGCCGGCCTGCCGACCATGGCGCTGCTGACGGACATGAACCAGGTGCTCGGCACCACAGCGGGCCACGCGCTCGAGGTGTGGGAGGCGATCGACTATCTGACCGGAGCGGCGCGCGACCCGCGACTTCACGAGCTGACCTCCGCGCTCTCGGCCGAGTTGCTGGTGCGGGCCGGGCTGGCGCGCGATCAGGACGAGGCGCGGGCCAGGGTGGATGGTGCGCTGGCTTCGGGCGAGGCGGCCGAGCGGTTCCGGGGCATGGTCGCGAGCCTTGGCGGACCTCGCGATCTGGTGGCAAAGCCGGACCGGCATCTGCCGACGGCGCCCGAGCAGACACCGGTCCTCGCCGAGTCCGCCGGGTATGTGACGCAGATGGACGTGCGGGCGATCGGTCTGACCGTGATGGCGCTCGGTGGCGGGCGCCGGCGGGCAGACGATGTCATCGATCCCGCGGTGGGCCTGAGCGCGGTGTGCGGGCTGGGGACCGAGATTGACCGCACCCGGCCGCTGGCGATCGTGCATGGGCGAAGCCGCGCCGACGCCAATCGAGCCGCCGCGATGCTGCGGGCGGCCATTACGATCGGCGACCGGCCGCCCGCGCCACTGCCGGTCGTCCGCCAGCGAATCGCCGATGACCGAGGAAGCCTATGAGCCGTGGACCGGATTCGCCACTGGGCCACTGCGTCACGGGGCACGCTGGAGAGCGGGCTCCGGAAGGCGATCGACTTCAAGCTCGGCCTGTCTGGGGCGGGCTCACCCGCCTCCAGCGCGGCTTCTCGCCGCCGACGCCGTTCTGCAACCGCCGGCAGTTACTCGGCGAGGATCGCCTCGAGCACGGGCTGGCTGCCGGCGATCCTGGCGACGAGGAAGCGGTGGACGCCATTGTGCTTGGTGTCGAACGTGTAGTCGGCCATGACGCCGCTGAATCGCTCGAGCTGCTCGAGCCCGGTCTTGATGCGGACGCGGTCGGCCGCCGTCCGCTTGATGGCCTCCGCCACCAGCAGGACGGCGTCGTAGTACTGGGCGGCGATGATGCTGGGCTCCATGCCGTGGCGCTGCTGATAGGCGCGGGCCCAGGCCTGCCGGCCGGCATCCATGAGGGCCGGCATGTACTCGGTCACGATGAGGACCCCGTCCGCCGCCGCCCCCGCGTCGGTGAGGACGCTCTGGGTGCCGAAGTCCCGGTGGGCGAGCACGGGGCTCCTGACGCCGAGCGTCTTGACTTGCTTGAGGAACGCGGCCGCCTCGCCGGTCTCGCCGAGGGCGATGATGGCGTCGGCCTGCTCGACCTTGGTTCTCTCCAGCTGGGCGGTGAAGTCGCGGTCATCGGGCTTCCAGGTTTCCCGAACGGCGGGGGTGAGGCTGTACTTCTCCTTCAGCACCTTCACCACCAGCTCGGCGCGCGCGTTGTGGACGCCGACCCGGCTGCTGAGCACGGCGATTCGTCGGAACTTCAGGTCTTGCACGACGTATCGCGCGACTAGCTCGGCCAGGAGCGCGTCGCTCGCCCCCACACGGTAGACCCACTCGGCGTTCTCGGTCGTGCGCGGACTCGTGCCGGCGATCAGGTACGGAACACGCGCCGCCTCCACGACCTCGCGACTCGCCAGGGCGAACGGGCTGAACAGCTCGCCGAGGATCGCGACGACGTCGAGGTCGCCGGCCAATGCCCGGGCCGCGGCCA
>Ga0187892_10009823_pt1 | contig 12382 bp, 7 predicted proteins | sample MA1701073metaG_FD_139345 | JGI IMG/M metagenome (GOLD analysis project Ga0187892, IMG submission 139345) | Bio-ooze microbial communities from a basaltic lava cave in the Kipuka Kanohina Cave System on the Island of Hawaii, USA - MA170107-3 metaG ...
CATGTTCGTCAAACACTCGCAGATCACGTCGCTCTTCGTCGCAGCCGCCGTCGTAGTGGTGGTGGGAGACCGCGCGCGGGAGTGTGCGGCCGGGGAGAGGGAGGAAGTCCCGCTCTCCATCGCGAAGATCTACTGGGAGTACAACGCCTCGGCCAACGACCTGGGCGTGCACGTGTTCCTCGACGGAGAAGACTGGAGGAGGCTCAGGATTCAGAAACCGAACGGACGCGTCATCTTCGAGGTCGAGGGCAAGGGACCGTACCGGGACCTCGGCTTGACCGAGCTGTTCTTCGAGGGCGCGGAGCCGTCCCTCGAGGATTTCCCGCTCGAGAAGCTGCTGGCGCTCTTCCCCGAGGGACAATACGAATTCGACGGCCGCACGGTCGACGGGGCCGACGTCGAAGGGATCGGAACGTTCTCGCACGCCATTCCCGACGGTCCCGCCGTGTCCGCGCTGCTGGGCCCCGGGAACTCCCTCGTCGTCCGGTGGGATCCGGTCACGGCGCCGCCGCCCGGGTTCCCCGCCAAGCCGATCACGATCGCCGGCTATCAGGTCATCGTCGGCACGTTCCAGGTCACCGTTCCCGCCACGACACGAATGGTGACGGTGTCGCCCGAGTTCGTCGCGTCGCTCGCGTCAGGGGAGCAGCCGTACGAGGTGCTGGCGATCGAGGCCAGCGGAAACCAGACGCTCACCGAGGGCACCTTCATCAAACCGTAACGTGTCCCGCCCGGCGTGCCCAGCCGATTTCACCTGGGCTGGGCACGCCGCTGCCCCGGCTTCTGGCGCCGTCTCGCTACATGACGCTCGTCGTGACGCCGGCGCGTGCCGCCGCCCCGGCTACGTCGCGGGCACGCGCCGTGCCGTGGATGAGATAGCCGTCCGGCAAGCCCGAGACCGTCACCTGGCCGACGAACTGCACCGAGCGGCTCGCACCGCCCGCCAGCGTGCCCAGGTCCCACACGATGTCCCGGCCCGCCGCGCATGCCCCCGGCGGTACGCCGCCGTCCGACACGGAGTTGCAGCCCGAGGTGCCGTACATGCCCAGGGGAACCGGCATGCGGAGGAAGAGACCGTCGGAGGCCGTCCCGCCGTTGTTCGTCACGGTAAGCGTGTAGGTGAGGAGGCCACTCAGGCTCACGGGATCGGGGGTCGCCACGATGGTGAGCGCGAGCGGCGCTCCGGCTTCGATCTGCGTCACGGCTCCGGCACGCGCGGCCTCGACTCCGCTCTCCACCGCGGCACGTGCCGTGCGTACCAGTGGATCCGTGGCGCCGAGGTCGTCGATCTCGACCGAGACCCGCCGCTCGCCCGCCGCGCCAGCATTCAGTGTACCGAGGTCCCACACCGCCGTGTCCCCGGTCACCGTGGCGCCGCCGTCGTCGACAACGGTCACTCCCGGCGGCAAGGTCAGTGCAAGCTCGGTCGTGAGCAGCGCCGCCGCGCTGCGATTGCCGAAGGTGACCACATACTCCAGGGTATCGCCGACGCCCACCGGATCGGCGTCCTCGTCCAGCCCGAGCACCAACGGCGACGCGGTGTCCACGGCCGCGGCCACGGCTTTGCGCGCCGCCGCACCCGCCACGTCGTCGACGCGCGCCGACGCGTGGATCAGACTGCCGTCTGCTACGCCCGACACCGTCATCTGGCCGACGAACTGCACGGCGCGGCTCGCCCCCGCCGCCAGCGTTCCCAGATCCCACTCGATGTCGCGGCCCGAGGCACAGGCCCCTGGGGCGATGCCGTCGTCGGAGACGGCGTTGCAGCCCGAGGTGCCGTACAACCCCTCCGGCACACGCATGCGCAGGAACACGCCGTCGGAAGCGACGGCGCTCCCGTTCGTCACCGTCAGCACGTAGGTGAGCTGGCCGCTCAGGCTCACGGGATCAGGCGTGACGACGACCTCGAGTGCCAGCGGCGAATCGACCTCGATCTGCGTCACCACCGCAGCCCGGGCTGCGACGGCGCCGCTCTCGAGCGCGGCGTGTGCCACCCGCACCAACGGATCGACCCCGCCGAGGTCGTCCACCTCGACCGTCACCCTGCGCTCGCCCGACACGCCCGCGCCGAGCGTACCGAGCGTCCACACGGCCGTGTCGCCGCTCACCGTGGCGCCGCCGTCGTCCACGACGGTCACGCCGGGCGGCAACGTCAACGCGAGCGAGGTCGTGAGCAGCGGGCTGGCACTCCGGTTGCCGAAGCGCAGCACGTACTCGAGCGTGTCGCTGGCCGCCACGGGATCGGCGTCGTCGTCCAGGGTGAGCACGAGCGCGGATCCGCTCGCGACGGTCGTCGTCGTTTCGGCACGGGCGGCGGCTCCACTCGTGTCCCGCACCCGGGCATCGCCACGGATGAGCGAGCCATCCGGCAACCCGGCGACGGTCACGAGCCCGACGAACTGCACCGTCCGACTCGCCCCGGCGGCGAGCGTTCCCAGATCCCAGGTGACGTCCCGTCCCGCGGCACACGCCGCGGGCAGCGTCCCGCCGTCGGACACGGCACGGCAGCCGGACGTGCTGTACATGCCCTGCGGCACCCGCATGCGCGCGACGACGCCCGCCGCATCGACCGCACCGGAGTTCGTCACCGTCAGCGAGTACTCGACGAGACCGCCGAGGCCCACCGGATCGGGGGTTGCGGTCATCACGAGGGCGAGCGGGGGCGGCACCGCCAGGTCGACGTGCGTCACGACCGCGGCCCGCGCGGCGAGCACACCGCTCGTCACCGCTGCTCGCGCCACCCGGACGAGCGGATCGTCGCTGATGAAGTCCACCTGTACCGTCAGCCGGCGTTCGCCGGCGTCGCCGTCCTGCACCGTCCCCAGCGCCCACGTCGCGGTGTCGCCGGTCACGATGGCGCCGCCGTCGTCGAGGACGCTCACGCCCGGCGGGAGCGTCAGGGCCAGCGTCGTCGACAGCACCGGGCTCGTGCTGCGGTTACCGAAGCGCAGCACGTACTCGAGCGTCTCGCCGGCCTCGACCGGATCGGCGGACTCGTTGAGCGCGAGCACGAGCGGAGCGTCCGTCAAAAGGGTGGTCGTCACCTCCGCCCGGGCCGCAGCGCCGCTCGCGTTCACCACGCGCGCGTTGGCGTGCATCAGGTATCCTTCGGGCAGAGCGGCCACGGTCATCTGGCCGACGAACTGCACGGTGCGACTGGCGCCCGCGTCGAGCGTGCCGAGAGTCCACTCGACGTCGCGTCCCGACGCACAGGCGCCCGGTACCACGCCGTCGTCCGACACGGCGTTGCAGCCCGAGGTGCCGTACAGCCCTTCCGGCACGCGCATGCGCAAGACGGTGTCGGCCGAGCTCGTCGCGCCCCGGTTGGTCACGGTGAGGGAGTAGGTGAGGAGGTCGCCGAGCCCGACCGGGTCGGGCGTGGCCGTCATGGTCAGACCGAGAGGAGACACGACCTCGACCTGCGTCACCACCGCCGCCCGCGCGGAGGCCGTGGTGCTTTCGAGCGTCGCGCTCGCTACCCGCACCAGCGGATCCGCGAGCCCGAGGTCGTCCACCTGCACGACGAGCCGGCGCTCGCCGGCCTCGCCGTCGTTGACGGTTCCGAGGACCCAGATCGCCGTGTCGCCGACGACGCTCGCGCCGCCGGCGTCGATGACGCTGGTACCCGGCGGCAGCGTGAGCGCCAGCTCGGTCGTCAGCTGCGGCGCGCCGCTGCGATTGCCGAAGCTGAGCACGTACTCCAGCGTGTCGCCCGCCGCCACCGGATCGCGGTCCTCGTCGAGGTTCAAGACGAGCGGCGCCGCGGTGCCCACGACCGCATCGGCCGCAGCACTGTCGGCCGCGAGGGTGGTGACGTCGATCACGTTGGCCGTGCCTGCGATGATCGAGCCGTCAGGCAGGCCCGACACCGTTACCAAGCCGACGAACTGCACCGTGCGGCTGGTGCCCGCCGCGATGGTGCCGAGGCTCCACACGATGTCCTGCCCCTCGGCGCACGCGGGCGGCAGCACGCCGCCGTCCGACACCGCCCGGCAGCCGGACGAGCCGTAGAGCCCCGAGGGTACGGGCATGCGGAGGACCACGCCCTCCGCATCGACGCTGCCCGGGTTCGTCACCGTCAGGCCGTAGGTGAGGAGGCCGCCGAGTACCACCGGATCGGGGTTGACCACCATGACGAGCGACAGCGCGGGCGGCGGCAGCGTGGTGCTCGTCGAAGTGGTGCCCGGGATGGTGGTCGTGCTCGTCGTGGTGGGGATCGGCAGGCTCGTCGAGGTCGTCGAGCCGCCGGGCAGCGTCGTCGTCGTGCTCGACGTGGTCGGAGGCGTCGACGTGGTCGTGACGGTGGGGAGCGTCGTCGACGTGATCGTCGTGGTGCCCGGGCCGCTGGTCGTCGAGGTGGTCGAGCTGACCGTCGTCGTGCTCGTGGTGGTCGTCGGCAATGACGTGGTCGTCGAGGCCGTGGGCGTGCAGTCGGTCTCGCAACCGTCTCCAGGCAGGGTATTCCCGTCGTCGCAGATCTCTCCGCCACCCGTGTCGATGAACTCGTCGCCGCACACCGACGGCACGGCGTCGAAGGGGAACTTGAAGCGCTTGGCCTTGAGCGTCCCCTCGAGACGCGTGCACTCGTCGAGGATCTTGGCGACCAGACGCACCTTGCCGGTGAGCCCTTCGCAGGTGGTCCACTTCGCCTTGAGCTTCGTCACGCCCTTGCGGTTGGCGGCGTACTTGGTCGGGGTCACGCCCTCGCAGATGTCGTCGAGCGACGTAGGGGTACCGGCCTGCACCACCGTGAAGGGGGCGTCCGGGGTGGTGACCACCCAGCGCGCGGCGGGACACGGCTCCGGCTTTGGTTTCCTGGCGTACGCGGGTGCGGCCACCAACGGGCCCAGCACGAGACAACAAGCAAGCGACGTCAGGAATATGCAATGCATAGAGGCGACGTAGCGGACGTGGGCGCTCCGCGTCAATTGCCCGGATGATGGGTCGATAGGCCGTACCCATTGCTCGACGGATTCGGGTGCGACTGACTCCGCTCAGACGAACTCGCGCCGCTGGAAGAGGGCGATCGTGAGCAGGAGCAGCGTCGCGGTGTAGGCGGCGGCGTACGCCGCCGCGAGCGCCAGCGTCCCCATCGACAGCGCGTCGCCGTAGACGACCTGGTCGGCGACGTCGAGGCGGTTCAGATGCGGCAGCACCCAGTAGAGCGCGGTCGCGAGGGCGTGGACGGCGCCGTTCGCGTCCTCGCCACGGAAGTAGTCGAGGTAGCCGGCCGAGCGGCCCGCCACGAACGCCGCGACGGTGAACATGCCCGCGAGGGTCGGCGTCACCACGACGGCCGAGAAGAAGAGCGCGATGCCGACGACGATCGAGAGCTCGAGCAGGACCGCGGCGCCCCCCACGACCAGGCCCGTGTCGATGGTCCCCTCGAAGGCGACCACGATGCCGACCAGCGAGGCGGTCATGAGCACGACGACGACGGCGAGGGTGGCGGCGAGGCCCAGGAACTTGCCGACGATGAACTGCCAGCGGCCGACGGGCTTCGAGAGGATGTTGAGGATGGTGCGGCGGCCGAGCTCCTTCGACAGCATGTTCACGCCGAGCGTGACCGCGATCACGACGCCGAAGATCGAGATGGCCGCGAGCGCGAAGTCCTTCACGAACTTCATCTGGTTGCCGATCGACGCCGAGCCGAACAGCGCGGCCACGGCGACCACGAGCACGGCGAAGCCGAGGATCGAGTAGAGGACCTTGTTGCGCAGCGCTTCGCGCGCCGTGTTGCGGGCGATGGCGAGGATCTTCATTCGTCGAGGCTCCCCGAGTCGCCCACGTGGGCGAGAAACCGCTCTTCCAGCGAGACCCGCAGGGGCGTCAGGCTCTCGACGGTGGCACTGGTCCCCCGCACGGCGTCGATCGCCGCGCGGACGGCCTCGGGATCGGGCAGGCGTACGTGCCACATGTCGCCACGATTCTGCGGCGGAGACGCCGCGAGCCGCTCCAGCACCTCCAACGTATCGCCGCTCACCCGGCGGACGGACAGGAGGTAGGCGGCCGGGTCGCCGTCCTGGTCGAGGGACACCACGTCGCGAAGCTGCCCGTGCGCGAGGATGCCCACGCGGCTGCACAGCGACTCGGCGTCCGGCAGGATGTGCGACGAGAAGATCACGGTCGTCCCCTCTTGCTGCAGCCCGCGGATCAGCTCGCGCATGTGGTGGCGACCCGCCGGGTCGAGCCCGGACATGGGCTCGTCGAGGATGAGGAGCCTCGGGCGCGCCACGATGGCCTGTGCCACACCGAGCCGCTGCAACGTTCCCTTGGACAGCGTGCGCAGCTTTGCCTTGCGCTTGACGTCGAGGTGCAGCTCCGCGAACAGCTCGTCCATCCGCTTGCGGCAATCGGCGCCGCGAATGCCGTAGAGGTTGGCGTAGAAGACGAGCGCTTCTTCGACCGTCAGGTAGTCGTAGAAGTACGGATGCTCCGGCAGGAAGCCGATCTGCCGCCGCGCGAGGGCGTCGAGGGGGCGTCCCGCGAATCGCACGCTCCCCGCGCTCGGCCGCAGGAAGCCCAGCAGGCACTTGAACGTGGTGGTCTTGCCGGCGCCGTTGTGGCCGATGAGTCCGAACAGCTCGCCCTCGTCCAGCGTCAGGTCGACGTGGTCCAGGATGCAGGTGCGTCGCATGGTCCAGGGGTCGCGCACGTGTTTGGTGAGTCCTTCGACGGCGAGCAGCGTGCTCATCGGTGCGTGGCTTCCTTCTGCAGGCGTGCGGCGAGCGGGCTCGTGTGGAGCCGCATCGGGACCTTCCCCGTCGACGAACGCACGGCGCCGGTCGTCTGATCGATCTCGTAGTGGCCGCCGTAGCGGTCCTCGGGGACGAACTTGATGAGGCCGTCCCGGACCATCGCGGCGAGCGACTTCGGAAGTGCGCTGTGTCGCCCGCGGTACGTGCGTACCGCCTCCTCGAGCGCCTGGATCTCCCACGCGGCCTTGGCATCGCGCAGGCTCCGTTCGACCACCTGGCGCGTCTGCTCGGACATGGCCTGATCGCGCATCTGTTCGAGCATGGCGATGGTCGTCTGCGGTCCCTGCTGCTGCGTCTGCAGGATGGCGGCGAAACGTGCGACGAAGCCCGGGGCTCCGGGTTGGGCCGCGGCGCGCGTCAGGTCGGCGCTCGCGGAGGCGAAGTCGCCCTTGAACAAGTACTGGATGACGCCGCGATGATAGTGGAGGTTCCACGCCTGCGGCATGGCACGGATGCCCTTGTCGAGAAGGCGCACGGCCGCGTCCGGATCGTGCGCCTCCCACGGCAGGATGAGCGCGGCGAAGCGGTAGACGTGCCTGGCGCGCGGATCGAGGTCGGTGACGAGGTCGCACATCGCCTCGAGCCACGGATAGGCGCGGTCGGTCGCGTAGTGCGCGCCGAAGTAGTCGATGGTGCGGAACCAGATCACGTCCGCGAGCACGTTGTCGTAGCCGAGTGCCAGCGGGCGGAGCCGATTCGCGTCCGGCAGGTAGATCAGCTCGTCGGCGCCCGCGAAGGCCGCGCGACGCTCGTCCAGTCGCGTGCCGCTCCAGGCGACGAGCGTGGCGAGCAGCACGATCCCCAACCCAGCCACGCCGTGACGGATCGCTCCAACCACCCTCGCCGCTCCTCGTCCTGCATCAAAACGTACCGCGCAGCCGCCCGAGTTGCGAGCATGGGGAGTGTCCGACGTGTCATACTTCTGGCGCGCGCATCGCGGGGTGCTATTGTTGCCAGGCAATGACTATTGAGCGCCGCATGGGACAGATCCTGGTGGACGTCAGAATCGAGAACGCGCTCGACCGTACCCACCGCGTCGAGTGCATCGGCATGGTCGACACAGGCGCCTTCGGCCTCATCCTACCTGCGGCCTGGAGCGGACGGCTGGGGCACCTGCCCGATCGATCACGGGTCGATCTGGAGATGGCCGATCAGCAGGTCGTGACGTCCGAGATCTGCGGGCCGGCCCGCATCCAGATCGATGGGTTCCGGTGGGTGGTCGGCGAAGTGATCTTCGTCGACATGGAGCCCGGCCCGGGCGGCCGCTTCGAGCCCCTCGTCGGCTATCACGTCCTCGAATCGTGCAACGTGGTGGTCGACATGGTGCGCCACCGCCTCGTGGCGCGGAAGTACTACGATCTGAAGCGAGTAGCGTGAGCCGGTGGGCTTGCCCCTGCGGGCGGGAGCCTCCATATAGACGGGCTCGCCATGCCTCAGTTCATCTACACCATGAAGGACCTGCGCAAAGTGACCGCGCAGGGCAAGGAAATCCTCCGCGGCATCTGGTTGTCGTTCTACCACGGCGCCAAGATCGGCGTGCTCGGAGCGAACGGCGCCGGCAAGAGTACGCTGCTGCGCGTGATGGCCGGCATGGACCGCGACTTCGCGGGCGAAGCAACCCTCGGCCAAGGATATTCCGTCGGCATGCTCTCGCAGGAGCCGGTGCTTCAAGCCGGCAAGACGGTGCGCGAGGTAGTGGAAGAGGGCGTCGCCGGCACCCGCGCGTTGCTCACGAAGTTCGAGGAGATCTCCATGAAGCTCGGCGAGCCCATGGGCGACGACGAGATGGAGAAGCTCCTCGCCGAGCAGGGACGCATCCAGGACGCCATCGACGCCGCCGACGCCTGGGAGCTCGACCGGCACCTCGAGATCGCGATGGACGCGCTGCGCTGCCCGGTGCCCGATGCGGTGGTCGACCCGCTCTCGGGCGGCGAGCGGCGCCGGGTGGCGCTCTGCCGGCTCCTCTTGCAGCAACCGGACCTGTTGCTCCTCGACGAGCCCACCAACCACCTCGACGCCGAGTCGGTCGCGTGGCTCGAGCGGCACTTGAAGGACTACAAGGGCACCGTCGTCGCCGTCACGCACGATCGCTATTTCCTCGACAACGTGGCGGGCTGGATCCTCGAGCTCGACCGCGGCCAGGGCATTCCCTGGGAGGGCAACTACTCGTCCTGGCTCGACCAGAAGAAGACGCGCCTGGCACAGGAAGAGAAGGAAACGTCCGCCCGGCAGCGCACGCTCGACCGCGAGCTGGAATGGGTGCGCATGGCGCCGCGCGCGCGACAGGCGAAAAGCAAGGCGCGCATCACGCAGTACGAAGAGCTCCGCGCCGAGGAAGAGGCGCGCGAGCGACGCGACACGACCGCACAGATCAACATCCCGCCCGGGCCGCGTCTCGGCGACCTCGTGATCGAAGCGACGGACGTGCGCAAGGCCTACGGCGACCGGCTGCTGATGGACGGGGTCAGCTTCATGCTCCCGCGCGGCGGCATCGTCGGCGTGATCGGGCCCAACGGGGCGGGCAAGACGACCTTGTTCCGCATGATCACCGGGCAGGAGAAGCCCGACGACGGAGCGTTGCGCATCGGCGATACCGTGGCGCTCGCCTACGTGGACCAATCACGCGAGAGCTTGAACGCCGACCGGAGCGTCTGGGAGGAGCTGTCGGACGGCGGGCGCGAGCTCATCCTGGTCGGCAAGCGCGAGGTGAACTCGCGTGCCTACGCGGCCACCTTCAACTTCCGCGGCGCGGACCAGCAGAAGAAGGTGGGCGATCTCTCGGGCGGCGAGCGCAATCGGCTCCACCTCGCCAAGCTGCTGCGCAGCGGCGGCAACGTGCTGCTGCTCGACGAGCCGACGAACGACCTCGACGTCGACACGTTGCGCGCGCTCGAAGAGGCGCTGCTCGACTTCGCCGGCTGCGCGGTCGTGATCAGCCACGACCGGTGGTTCCTCGACCGCATCGCGACCCACATGCTGGCCTTCGAAGGAGACAGCCAGGTCGTGTGGTTCGAAGGCAACTACCAGGACTACGAGGCCGATCGGCACAAGCGGCTCGGGGCCGAAGCCGACCAGCCGCATCGCATCCGGTATCGGCCGCTCACCGCGTAGCCAGGACGGCCACGGCTCGGCCGCACGAGGGGTTCCGCCTAGGGCTTCGTGATGCTGCGCGAGAAGAGGGTGGCGCCGCTCGTGTCGATGAACTCGCCCGTCAGCGTGTCGTCGTCGATCACGACGTAGAGGAAGCCGAGCGTGCTCGCCTGGAAGCGCGTCGGGTTGCTTCCCTCGAGCTCCGTCGTGCCCGATCCGCCCCCGCTCACGACCAGCTCGGTGCCGTCGCAGGTGGACTCGAGCCACTGCAGGTTGTGGTCGTGCGCGGCGATGTGGACGTCGACGTTGCCGCACACGACGTCGTCCATGAAGTCCCTGACACCGTCTCCGCTCACGATCGGGAGTCCGGGCAGGCCTTCATATTCGCCCGCATTCCCGTGCGTGCCGTTGGAGAGATACGGATGATGGCCGACCGAGATCTTCCACGGTGCCAAGGACGCGGCCAGCCATGCGGCCACGTCGGCTCGCTGCGCCGCGTCCACTGAGGAATCGATGTCGGCGAACATCTGGGCGACCGAATCGAGCGCGAAGAACTCGACGTGGCCGACCACCCGGTGGTAGTGGCGAGCGGGCATCCGCCACTTCGCCGAGACGCTCGTGTACGCCACCTGCGCTAGCGCCCTTGCCACGTCGAATCCGGCGCCGCTGCCGCCGTAGTCGTGGTTGCCCAGGATGGCGAAGAACTCGTACGGCAGGGCGGCGTAGGGCGTCTCGAATTTCTCGTCCCATTGCTCGTCGGTGACCGAGTCGACCCCATTGTCGTAGATGTTGTCTCCGAGGAGCTGCACGAAGTCGCAGCCGCTGGCCGCACACTTGGTCGCCATCGCAGCCGCCACCGCGAACTGACCGGCGTCTCCCTTGCCGCTGTCTCCCAACGCCGCGAACCGCACGAGACCCGTCGGAGGAACGGTCGTGCTGGTGCTCGACGTGGTGGTCGTGGTGGTGACGGCCTCCGCGGCCGGCACGCACAGCAGGTTCGAGCTTTTCACCTGGAGCGTGCGGCTGCCGAACTGGTCGGTGACGGGCAGCGCCAACGGCGTCCGGGCGCACTTGGTCTTGTAGCAGAGGTACGGGCGTGCGGCCGTCCCGGCCGGTGCCCCGGGCGGCGGCGGCGTGACGTTCTGCTTGTCCACCTCGATGCACAGGAGCTTGGCGGGCACCTTGATCTTGCACCCCGGTGCCAGGGGGAAGGCCGGATTGCCGGGCGCGAGATCGGCCAGATACTGCGTCTTCACCGCGGGGTCGCTCACCTTGAAGCATTGCAGGTGATCGAGCACCTGGGCGGCGGCGGCGCGAGGAAGGACGAGGAACAGCGCCAGCGACATGCAACGAGCGATGGTTCTCGCGATCCGCATGACAGCCCCGATCGGCCCTGGCGATGCATAGATCGACGGGGCGGGAGGGGTCAAGAAACATTTCGAGCCAGTTGCTCGCCGTCGAAACGCGAGCAAATTCGAGGGTCCGGGCACCGAGGTCCCGGCGGCGGCCGGTCCGTAGGGAGAGGACCGACCGCCGCCGTCTTGCGCCCAGGGGGGAGTTCGGACGCAAATCGTTGGCGTAGGGAATCGGGATCAGTAGGAGACCTGGAAGCGAGTGACGGCTACGTCCTCGTGGCTGCGGTCCTTGCCACTGAACGCGAGGTCGTCGTCGAACTCGGTGTGCGAGTAGTTGAACTGGATCTTGAAGTTGCGGTTCAAGTACCAGTTGATGCCGCCCGTGAACTCCGTGGCCCCGCTCGTGGAGCCGTTGGCGACGCTGGCAAGCCCGCTGCGGAATACGTTCTTGTCGATGTCGACCTGGCTCACGCGGCCCGCGAGCTCGAAGGCGCCCCAGCGGCCGTTGCGCGGGTCGAAGGGATTGATCGGGACCACCTGCTTGTAGCTCGCCGCCTCACCCGTGAGCACGTACGACGCCTGCGCGAACCACCCGTTGGTCTCGAAGGTGTCCTCGATGCTGGTGGTTGCGCCACCCGAAGGGGTCGTCTCCTGGAGCATGTCCGTCTCGCCCTGGATGTACTCGCCCATCATTCCGAACGGGCCCCAGTACCAGTACGCCTGCGGCGCGATGCGGGTGCGGGGGCCGTCGAAGAACACGTTGACGGTGCTCGAGCTGATGAACCGGAAGAACCGCGCGCGACCCGGGGTATTGTAGGCGAGCGAGTTGTAGTTCTCGCGCTTCGCGGTACCGTACGTCGCGGCGAGACCGAACCCGATGCCCGTGAGCGCCGCCGGTGCCGTCGTACCCTTCCACGGCTCGGCGAAGACGCGACCCTGGAAGTCCTTGTCCGAAGTGGCGTCCGTGTCGTCGGAGCCGTTGTCGATGGCGCCGTTGAAAATGCCGACCTGGTAGCCCAGACGCTCGCCCAAGACCGTGCCACCGAGGGCGACCGCAACTTCGCGGTTCGGTGCGAGGTTGTTGGCGATGGACCGCTCGATGAACGTCAGCTCGGCGCCGCTCTGCAAGCGCTCGAGGGAGAGCGGCGACTTGAACTTGCCGGCCGTGAGCTGCGCGTA
>Ga0187892_10009824_pt1 | contig 12382 bp, 9 predicted proteins | sample MA1701073metaG_FD_139345 | JGI IMG/M metagenome (GOLD analysis project Ga0187892, IMG submission 139345) | Bio-ooze microbial communities from a basaltic lava cave in the Kipuka Kanohina Cave System on the Island of Hawaii, USA - MA170107-3 metaG ...
CAGATCGGCATTTACGGCGCGCGCGGGGAGCGCATCGGCCAGGTGAACATCCGCGGCAGCGGACGGCCGCTGTCGGGCGCCGATTTTCAGCGCTGGATCGACGAAGAAGTGGCGAGGCGAACGTCGGAGGACGCGCGCCGCGATGCGCGCGACGGATACAGCCGGATCCCGCAGCCGGCACGCACACCCGAGTTCGCCGCACTCAAGCTCGATGATGACGGCCATCTCTGGGTGCGGCGATACGGCCCGCCCTGGGACCCATCGCGCGAGTGGGACGTGTACGCCGCGGATGGCAGGCCCGTCGCACAGGCCCGCCTGCCCGCGCGCTTCGATCCAATGCACATCGGCCGCGACTTCGTGCTGGGCGTGCGCAGGGACGAACTCGATGTCGAACGCGTCGAGCTCTATCGACTGACGCGCGGCTGAGTGCCGCTTCAGCGCCGCGAGCGCAGCCGCTCGAGATCGGCGTCCTCGGTCAGCCAGTACGGTTGCGGAAACCGCCGCACGGCCGGCCACACCTCATCCAGCGTGTTGCCGTCATACACGACGCCGTTCCTGACGACGTAGCGGATCCGGTTGGTGTTGCGGACGTCGTCGAGCGGATTGGCATCGAGGACGACGAGGTCCGCGAGCTTTCCCGGCTCGATGCTGCCGAGGTCGCGTTCGAAGCCAATGCTTTCCGCACCCATGATCGTGGCCACGCGCAGCACTTCCATCGGCGTCATGCCACCGGACGCGAGGTTCCAGAGCTCCCACTGCGCGCCCAGCCCCTGCTGGTTGCCGTGCGAACCCAGACCGACGCTGCCGCCGGCGCGCACAATATCGCGCGCGCCTCGCGCGATGCCGGACACGATGAAGTCCTCATCCACGATGAGCGGGCGGCGCCGCGCGTACGCATCGAGCGCGGTGTGCGGTGTGAAACGGCGCAGCTTCACGTCGCCGTGCAGGTCCCAGCGGCCGCGCCAGTAATCCATCGAGGATGGCCCGCCGTAGGACGCGATCATGGCCGGCGTATACGTGATCTTCGTCTGCGCAAAGATCTGCACGAGGTCGTTGTAGATCGGCACGATCGGCAGCGTGTGCTCGAACGCGGTGTAGCCATCGAGTGCCATGGTCACGTCGGCCTTCAGGTCGCCGGCGCCCTCGTTCGTGATGTTCATGCCTTCGGCAATGGCGGCCTGGAGCAGCCACTGCCGCTGGATGCGCCGCGGCTGCAAATACTGCTTGAGCGAGTTCGCGCCTTGCGCCTTGTAGCGCCGAACCGCATTGAGCGCGTCGTCATAGCTGCGAACAGGTGTGTTCGTCGACGTGAGGGGCGGCCCGGTCGCATAAATGCGCGAGCCGATCATCTCTCCCGCATCGATCAGCTCGCCCCACGGGAACGAGCCGCGGCTGCCGCTCGGGTTGCGCGTAGTCGTCACGCCATACGCCAGATTGATCGCGATGCTCCACTCCTGATCCGGGGCAATCTCGCGGCCCACGGACGGGTGCGCGTGCACGTCGAGCAGGCCCGGAATGATCGTGGCGCCGCCCACATCGATCACGCGGGCGCCTGCGGGCGCATCCACGCGGTCGCCCACGGCGCGGATCCGGTTGTTCTCGATGAGCACGTCGCCGCGCGCGAGCACCTCGTCACCTCGCATCGTGATGAGGCGCGCACCCCGCAGCAGCAGCAGGCCACGGGGCGCCGCACGCGGCACGCTGAACGTGATTTCGGTCGTATCGATGCCCCAGCTCTCCCGGCGATCGCTGGCCATCACGCGCTCGAGCGGCGCGCGGTGGAACCGGTTCGCGAAGCTCCAGGCCACAGTGCGACCGCCATCCATCCAGGCGACATAATTCGCGCCTTCGGTCGTGATGCGGCGGAGCGGCACGGACGGCGAGCCGAGATTGATGGCCAGGCCTTCCGCGCCCGCCGGCGTCATGGCCATGACGTAGGCGTCATCACGGTCCTGCACGAGCAGCCAGCGCGCATCGGGCGAGGGAATCGCGACAAGGTTGCCACCGGCGCCGGGTGAAGTGAATCGGGCGTGCGCGCGCCGCACCTGGCCATCGAGTCGCACCGACACGAGAACGGAGGTCGGCGTCGCCTGATTGGCGCCGCCCGCGGACTCGGTGAAGTAGACGCGGGCCGTGTCGCCGCCGGCCGTGACGGCCAGGGGCGTGCGTGCCGGCGGCAGAATCGTGCGCTGAGCTCCGCCTTCGGCGCTGACCCAGCGCATCTCGCCGACGCCGGCATTGGGTGCGCCGAGGCCGGCGCGCACGGACGAGTACGAGTAGAGGACGCGGTCGCCTTCCTCGGACCAGAGAGGCGCCTGATAGTAGCCGGGCTCGCGCGTCAGGCGGACCGGTGCGCCACCTGCGCTGCGCACTTTCCAGACGTGGCCGCCGGCGCTGTCGGACCAGCTGACATAGGCAATCCACTGGCCATCGGGCGAGAAGACCGGCTGGTATTCGCGCCCGGAGGATGACGTGAGGCGGCGCGGCGTCCCGCCGATGTCCGTGATCCACAGTCGACCCACGGCGCTGAACACGAGGCGGCGGCCATCGCGCGATGGCTGCACGCCGAGCAGCTGCCGCACGGGCATCGGCGTGTCCTCAATGCGCAGCGGCAAGCGGTGCCGGTTCGCGACGCCCTGCTCGACGCGGGCGCGGAACGGAATGACGCTGACCGTGCGCGTGCTGATGTTCACGCGCTGGATCTTGCCGCCGCCGGTGAAGACGACGGCGCTGCCATCGGGCGTGAAGGCGTAGCCGGGCAGGATGTCATTGGGCGCGTACCCTTCCTGGTCATCCCGCTGCATTTCGGCGAGGAGCCAGCGGTCCTCCTGAGTGGCGAGGTCGCGGATGCGAAGCGCCGTGCGCTCATCGGCGCGCGTCGCGTACACGAGGTAGCGGCCGTCGCGCGAGACGATCGGGCGGAGCCCGCCGCCGTAGCCGCTCGTCAGCGTCTGACGCTCGCCCGTCGAACGATCGAAGCGCAGCACCTGGTACTGGTTCACACTCTCCCCGGCGTAGCCGCCCGCGTGGCTCGAGAAGTACATGTAGCGGCCGTCCGGCGAGAAGGCAGCGCCCGTGTTGGTCGTAGTGCCCGTGCCGCCTGCGCCCGGGAACAGTTCGGTGCCACTGCCGCCATCCTTGTGCACCATCCACAGCGGCACGCTTCTCAGATAGTCGACGGGTCCGGGGTACGCACCGAAACGGCGGGCGACGAGGTAATCGCCATCCGGCGTCCACGCAGGCGAGCTGAGCGCGAAGTCCGTCTCGCGTGTCACCTGGCGGAGCCCTGTACCGTCCGCGTTCATGACCCAGAGGTTGTCGCTGCCGCTGCGGTCCGAGATGAAGGCAATCGTGCGGCCATCAGGCGAGAATCGCGGCATGCAATCCCACGCCATGCCGCTCGTGATGCGGCGAGCCTGTCCGCCTTCGATGGGCAGCACGTAGAGGTCGCCGACGAGATCGAACACGATCGAGTGGCCGTCCGGCGACACGTCGAGCGAGATCCATGTGCCTTCATCGGTATCGAATGCGATCGTACGGGCCGGCTTGATCGGCAGGGCCGTGCTGTCCGCGGGCATCTGCTGGGCCGCCAGGCCCTGCGACAACGCCAGGAGTGCGAGTAGCTTCATCATCGTTGGACTCCGTTTGCTTGCGGGAATCCCTGAAGATGTCCATCCCGACCGGGCCCGCAAGCCGCGCCGCACATGGCCGGGCCGCTGACCCGTTGACAGCCGTGTTCGCGTCCGGTATCGCTTACCACAACTCTTGGGTCCGCAGCGGCGGCGGCCCGGCCCCGAGCGGCCCGGTGCAGGCGCGATGCGGCGAGATCGGGAGAAGCGGAATGGCAGCATCAGCGAAGCAGCAACTGTGGGTCTGGATCGGCGCACTCGGCCTGGCGGCCACTCCAGGTCTGGCCCACGCGCAGGACCCGACCGTGGTGGGGCGGGCAACCATCCATGGCCGCGTCCTCGAGCAGGGCCGCGCCCGCGGCCTCGAAGGCGCAACCATCACGCTGCGGCCGACCGACGTGCAGACGAAAACCGACAAGGACGGGCGCTTCCATTTCGAGGGAATCACCGCCGGCCAGTATACGTTGCGCTCGGAACTCGAGGGCCATGACACGCGCGAGGATTCGCTCAGCCTGGACCTTGGCGAGACCGTCGACGTACTGCTTCGCCTGGGCAGCCGCGATCGCGAAGTCGATGACATGGAAGTCGCCGTCCGCTCCGTCGCGCTGATGCGCGCCGGTTTCTATGAGCGACGCGACAACGCGCGTGGCACCCTCTTCGGACCCGCCGAACTCGCAAGGCGCAACGCGCGTCTCACGAGCGATCTGTTCCGCAACATGCCCAGCGTCGAGGTGGCGCAGGGTGGCGTGGGGCCGCGCACGATCACGTTCCGGCGTGGCGTCAGCTGCAGTCCTGACCTGTACGTGGACGGCCAGCGGCTGGGCACCGGCATTGACGTCGATCAACTCCTGCCTGACGATCTGCTGGCTCTCGAGGTATACATGTCCGGCTCGATCCCGCAGGCGTTCTCGTCATCGACCTGCGGCGTGATCGTCTTCTGGACGCGGCGGCGCAGCAGCTGACACGCGGGTTAGCGTAGCACCCTGCACGTTGCGCGAACGGCGCTCGGCTGCTCCTCGCAATGCGGCCTCGTACTCACTCACCATCCGCTGAAGGCTGAACTGCTGCTCGGCGCGCTGGCGCGCCGCATGGCCCATTCGCGCACGCAAGGCAGGATCGCCGGCCAGCCGCACGAGCGCCGCAATCAAGGTGTCTTCATCGCGCAGCGGCACCAGGAAACCCTGGATTCCATCATCGACCTGCTCGACGTGACTGGTAGCCTGGCTGGCCACGACAGGAAGGCCGCAGGCCAGAGCCTCGATCACGGAATTGGAGAAGCCTTCCGCCGAGGAGAGGTGCACGGAAACATCCGCAGCCGCGAGCACGCGAGGCACGTCAGCCTGGGGGCCTGCAAATGTCACGGGAACGCCGTAGCGCCGGGCCAGCGCCTGCAGCCGCGGCCGCTCGGGTCCATCGCCGACGAGGAGTCCGTGGAGGCGCGAGCCCATCGGTCGCAGCGCGAGCGCGCGGATCAGGAGGTCCAGGTTCTTTCGTGCGGAGAATCCCCCGTGAAACGCGACGATCACCGCGTCCGCCGGCAGACCGAGAGAGTCGCGCACCGCGGCGCGCAGGCCCGGCAGTGGACGGTAGACATCCAGGTCCTTGCCGTTGTGCACGACGTACATGTGCGTGGCCGCAATCCAGGGTGTGCGCCCCCTCAGCAGCTGCGCCATGGTGTGCGAGTTCACAATCACGCCATCGATACGCGACCAGATCGCACGGTACAGGACACTGTCGCGAAGCGTGCTGGGCGCTCCGTGACGGTGGACCAGTGCAGCACCCGGTCGCAGAAGGAGCGCGCCGAAACAGAGCTTCACGTCCTTGCGCCGGTCCGCCAGGATCACATCCGCCGGAAAGGCTCGCACCACTCGTGCGAGCTGAATCACGCGAAACGGATTCAATTCGGCGCGGATCGCGATCGGCGCGATCCGGATGCGCGCATGGCCGCGGACCTGCTCCCGGATCGGGCTCCCCGGATGGCACACCAGCGTCACGTCGTGGCCGCGGCCGGCGAGACCGAGCGCCAGCTCGGGCGTCGTCGTCGTACCGCCACCCAGGCCGCGCGCCGAATTGACCAGCAGCACTCTCAGCTTCGTTTCGGACACTGTGCTCCCTCTGTTGCCGGCAGGCGATACCCCGCGCCGGTCCGCAAGGTGACTGCCGGATTGATGCCGATGGGGAGGTCCGGTTATCTTGAAGGATTGTCAAGTCCAAGATACGGAATGAGTTGGAGAACGAGTGGCGAGTCCGGACCACATCCGCAACTTCTGCATTGTCGCTCACATCGACCACGGCAAGTCCACCCTGGCCGACCGCCTGCTCGAGGTGACGGGCACGCTCTCGTCACGGGAGATGGAAGCACAGGTGCTGGACAGTCTCGATCTCGAGCGAGAGCGCGGCATCACGATCAAGCTGCACGCCGTGCGCATGCAGTACAACGCGGGGAACGGCGAAGTTTATCAGTTGAACCTGATCGACACACCGGGTCACGTCGACTTCACGTATGAAGTGTCCCGGTCACTGGCGGCATGCGAGGGTGCCGTGCTCGTGGTCGACGCGAGCCAGGGGGTGCAGGCGCAAACGCTGTCCAACCTCTTCCTTGCGCTGGATGCCGGGCTCGAGATCGTTCCGGTTCTGAACAAGATCGATCTGCCGGGCGCGGAACCCGAGCGCCGCAAGGCCGAGCTGGTCGAACTGCTGGGTGTGCTGCCGGAGGAGATCCTGTCGGTTTCGGCCAAGGAAGGCATCGGTATCGATGCGCTGCTCGAAGCGATTGTGCGGAGCGTCCCTCCGCCGCGGGGCGATGCCGCAGCGCCACTGCGCGCGCTGATCTTCGATTCGTACTACGACCGGTACCAGGGCGGAGTGCCCATGGTGCGCGTGGTGGACGGACAGCTGCGAGCGGGCATGCGCCTGGCCTTCGGCGCATCCGACGGGGTCTATCCGGTCGATGAAGTTGGCTACATGCGGCTGGGCCGGTTCCCGCAACCGGAGCTGGGCCCGGGCGAAGTCGGGTACGTACTCGCGGGCATCAAGCGGGTTTCGGACACGAAGGTGGGCGACACGATTCTCGACGCGGACAACCGGGCCGGAGAACTGCTGCCCGGCTATCGCGAAATCAAGCCGATGGTCTTCAGCGGTCTCTACCCCTCGGCGTCCGACGACTATGAACAGCTGCGTGATGCGCTCGAAAAGCTGAAGCTCAACGATGCCAGCCTGTTCTATGAGCCGGAAACGTCAACGGCGCTCGGGTTCGGGTTCCGCTGCGGCTTTCTGGGCCTGCTGCACATGGAGATCGTGCAGGAACGCCTCGAACGCGAATTCGATCTGGACCTGGTCACGACGGTACCGAACGTGGAGTATCACGTCGTGCTGACGGACGGAGTCAAGCTGGAAGTCGAGAACCCGAGTCTGATGCCGGACCGCTCGAAGGTCGATCGCGTCGAGGAGCCCTACGTGCGCGCACGCGTAGTCTGTCCGGCCGAATACATCGGCAACGTGCAGAAGCTCTGTCACGAGCGGCGCGGCGAGTTTCGTGAAATGCATTACCTCGATCCGACGCGCGTCGAGTTCGTGTACGACCTTCCGCTCGCGGAAATCGTGCTGGACTTCTATGATCGTCTGAAAGGCTCGACTCGCGGGTACGCTTCGCTGGACTGGGAGTTCCTCGAGTACCGGACCAACGATCTGCTGCGGCTGGACATGATGATCAACGGTGAGGCTGTGGACGCGTTCAGCGTGATCATCCACAAGGACAAGGCGTACGACTACGGCCGCTCCATGGCGGAAAAGCTGCGCAAGCTGATCCCGCGGCAGTTGTTCGAGGTGGCGCTGCAGGCTTCGATCGGAGGTCGTATCATTGCACGCGAGACCATCAAGCCGCTGCGCAAGAACGTGACGGCGAAGTGCTACGGCGGCGACATCACGCGCAAGCGCAAGCTGCTGGAGAAACAGCGGGAAGGGAAGCGCCGCATGAAGCAGGTCGGCACAGTCGAGATTCCGCAGGAAGCGTTCCTGGCCGTGCTGCAGGTGGGCGACTGACGCGGCGCCGGCGAACACAAAAAGGATACGGAACGGTCATGTCGGTGGCGGAGCGGAGCGGTGGCGTGCGGAGTCCACGAGGCAGCGCAGTCGTGGACGGCCCGGCCATCGCCATGGACAAGAAGTGGATCATTGGTGTGGATCTGGGCGGCACGAACATCGCCGTGGGCGTACTCCCGCTCGATGGCGGCAATGGCGAAGTCCTGGCGCAGCGGACCGTGCCGACGGAAGCGAATCGCGGCGCCAAGTTCGTGGTCGACCGGATTGTCGGGCTGATTCAGGAAGCGCGCGAAGAGGTCATGGCGCGCCACGGCGGCGCGGCCGATGACTTCGCGGGCGTGGGCATCGGTTCACCAGGTCCGCTGAACCGCAGGACCGGCACCGTGATCAACACGCCCAACCTGGGCTGGCGCAACTTTCCGCTGCGCGATCTGATCGCGCGCGCCGTCGGCCTGCCCGCTACGCTGGACAACGACGCGAATTGTGCCACATACGGCGAGTGGTGGCAGGGCGCGGGCAAGAGCATGGAGACACTCGTCGGGCTGACGCTCGGCACGGGTATTGGCGGCGGCATTGTGCTGAACGGCGAGATCTTCCACGGTGTGAGCGATGCCGCCGGCGAGATCGGGCACATGACGATCGACTCGACGGGCCGGCTCTGCAAGTGCGGCAACTACGGCTGTCTCGAGGCGTACGCGTCCGGACCGGCGATCGCGCACCGCGCCGTCGAAGGGATCCGCGCGGGTGCGGAGTCTCTGCTGGCTGGCCTGGTCAATGGACGGCTGGAAGACATCACGGCCGCTACCGTATACGAGGCGGTCGTGCTCGGCGATCCGTACGCGAATGAAGTGATGCGCGAAACCGCGAAATTCCTCGGCGCCGGTGTGGCCAACATCATCAACGTACTGAACCCGGCAATGGTGGTGATTGCGGGCGGCGTAACGCTGGCGGGCGATCATCTGTTCGTGCCGCTGCGCGCGGAAGTGCGGCGGCGCGCGTTTCGCAGCGCCGAGGAAGCGTGCCAGATCGTGTCCGGCCGACTGTCAGGCACGGCGGGCATCATCGGTGCGGCCGCCGTGTTCAAGAAAGAGACGTACGGCGTCGTGTGACCGGAGCCACGGATGCCGGCGCTGGGTGTGGTGGGGACGATGGTCTGGGACCGGATCCATGCGCGGGACGCGCAGGGGAGTGCGGTCGAGGAGTGGGGCGGCATCGCGTACGCGTTGTCCGCCGCGGCCGCGGCGTGCCCGCCCGGCTGGACGCTCGTGCCGATCGTGAAGATCGGCCGGGACCTCGAGGAACAGGCATTCCGCTTTCTGCGGCGGCTGCCCAACCTCGATCTGGCGACGGGCTTGCGTGTCGTGGTGGAACCGAACAACCGCGTCGAGCTTCGCTACCAGGACCGCGAGCGCCGCTGCGAGCAGATGTCGGGCGGTGTTGCGCCCTGGACGTTCGCGGAGCTGGAACCCATCCTCGGGCGCCTCGATGCGCTCTACATCAACTTCATCTCGGGTTTCGAGTTCGGCCTCGACGTCGCACAACGTGTGCGTGCAGCCTTTCACGGCCCGATCTACGCCGACCTGCATTCTCTCTTTCTCGGTATCGATCCGGCCGGCTGGCGCACGCTTCAGCCCCTCGCCGCCTGGCGCAGCTGGCTTCGCTGTTTCGACATCGTGCAAGTCAACGAGGATGAGCTGAGCATGCTGTCGCACGCGTGGGGCGATCCGTGGCGATTTGCCGCCGAATCCGTCAACCGCGAGCTGCGATTGCTGATCGTGACGCTCGGAGCAAGGGGCGTGGCGTACGTGGCGGCTCCCGAATTCGGCGCGGGGCCGCTGCACTGGCAACGCGAAGACACGCAGTCGGCCGTTGTGCTGCCAGCGGCGGCGCGGAGCGCGAAGTTTCCGCCGCCGAGCGGCGAAATCGAGGGCGACCCCACGGGTTGCGGCGACGTGTGGGGCGCCACGTGCTTCTGTTCGCTGCTCGGTGGGCACACCCTGGAGGAAGCCGCGCACACTGCGCTGGAAGCCGCCACGCGGAACGTGCGCTACCACGGCGCGACGGGGCTGTTCGATTACCTGCGCGGCCGGCTGCCCACGTGAAACTGGTCGCGCTTCCCGCTTCGCTGGACGAGCGTACCTTCGACACGGTGGTGCGCGGGCTCGAAGGAGATCCGGCGGAGCGGCGGCTGTTCGACGCGAGCCACGTGCGCTGGGCGGATCCCTACGGCATGATCGGGCTGCTGGCCGCGGGCACGGTCGCGGCCCGCGGCGCCGAGCGGCCGATCCTGCGCCTGCCCGAGTCGCCCGAGGTGGGCAGCTACCTGGCCCGCATGGGCTTCTTCGATGCCGGCGCGAACGTGTTCGAAATTCACGGCACGCGCGTGCGCCCGCGAGGGGAAGGACCCTCCGATGTGCTGCTCGAGATCACCGCGATCCACTCGCACGCCGACGTGCACGCCATCGTCGATCTCGTGAATCAGCGTGGCATGGCGATCCTCACACGCCAGCTCGGCTACCCGCTGCGCGAAGCGTTCCAGTTCAGCGTGGTGTTGTCCGAGGTCTGCCAGAACATCATCGAGCATGCGGAGAGCGGCGGATGGGTTGCCACGCAGACGTACACGTGGACGAGGCGGCTCCGGCGCCGCGTCGTCATCATTGCGGTGATGGACCTCGGCATCGGGTTCCAGGCGTCGCTCGCCAGTACTCACGCCACCCGCTACGGCACGCGCTGGTCCGACGCGGCCGCACTCGAGGCCGCGTTCCTGCACGGACAGACGCGGTTCCACGATCCCGGCCGGGGCCAGGGCCTGCAGCAGATCCGCAAGCTGGTCGGGCGCTGGAACGGCCGCGTCTCGATCCGGAGCGGCTCCGCAAGGATCGCCGATGTCCCCGATTGGGACGATTCGCCGCCGCTCGAAGAACGAGTGCCTTTCCTGCCGGGGTCCCAGATCGGTATCATTCTGCCCGCACGTGCGGATCATGAGCCGACGCCACCGGACGCGGCGAGAAAGGCGGAGCTGGAGTGAGCTACGGACCGGCACAGGTCATCCCGTTCGAGATCGATGTTTCGAGCATCGCCCGGCGATCGGTCGCCAGTCTCTACTCCCACCTGATCACGCGCCCCACGGGCCGCGCGCTGCGCCTCGGCATCGAGAGCCAGCTGGTCGAGCTGAACGCCAGCTGTCTTTCCGTCCTCGACTTCACGCAAGTGGTGGTCCTCGATTACAGCTGCGCCGATGAGGCCGTCGCCAAGCTGGTTCAGCGCTACATCCGGAGCGACCGGCCGGCGGACGTGTACTTCGTGGCGCGCGGCCTGGGCGAACAGCACCGGGAACCCATCGAGGCGGTTCTGGACCGGCACGGTCTCGCGCTGGCCGCTGAGGTGGAGGCCGCGGGCTACGTTCTGCTCGGCATGGCCACACCCGCCGAACAGGCGACCTGGCTGGCCCTCGAAATGGCGCGCAGCGCGGCGCCGGCCCAGCTCGCGGCGCGGCTCGAGTTGACGGCTTCCGAACTGACACCCGTGCTCGATGCGCTGTGCGACCGGAGAGTCGCTCTGCGCCAGGCCCGGGACCGCTACGTCGCACTCAGCTCGCTGCTGGACACGCGCCACTGAGTCGCGCGGCCGCCGGCCGCACGATGAAAAGCGGGAAGCCTACTCCCCGGACTGCGACCTGGTGCGGCGCGCCTTGCGTCCCAGCAGAAAGCCGAGAAGACGATTGGTCGCCTTGAGCACGGCGAGCGCCGCAGCGGTTTCCAGGTCCTCCTCGAGCGGGTGCGCGCCAACGAGCTGCAGGCTGCGGCGCCCGAGTTGCGGCGAGGTCACGGCGACGGCCACCAGGACATAGGGCTGGCCCACGGCCAGTACCTGCACGGCAAAATCCAGCCCGAACCGCGCGCTCTCACCGCTGATCGTATTCAGTGCGTTCAGGGCCGCGACGGCCGCCGCTCGCGCGCGACCGTCACCGGATTCCAGCTCGGTCGCTTCACCGTGCATCTCGCGGCCATCGTGCGCCAGCCGGATCCGCACCGTGACGTGACTGCCCTTCACGTCACTCTCCAGCCCGCGCAGCCGAAATCGCGGCGTCTGCGGATCGACACGCGAGCTCGTTTCCCGGCTGCCCTCCGCACGACCGGCGTCCGCCGCCTTCTCCTCCGCCAGCTGCGCGATACTGATGATCCGCTGATCGATCGGCAGCCGCAGCCGGGTCTCGAGTACGGATTTCACATGGACCGCAAAATCTCGCGGCGCAGGGCCCGGCTTGATCAGCAGATGGATTTCACGCGGATGACCGAACGCATCCGGATGCACGAAAGCACCCACGACACCGGGAAGTTCGCGCAGGACCGATTCGGCGGTTTCCTTGATCCCTGTTTCAGCCATTTCCGCGAACACGTGCGGCACCCTCTCGAAGGCCCGCAGGAAGGATCGGAAAGGATGTTACGCGGCGCATACATGGTCAAGATCCGTGCCGATCAATACCGCGCCGACCGTCGCCGGATCCCCATGGATTTGCGGCACCTGCGCGGGCTGCCTACCTTGCCACCCTTGTGCAGACACGCATCCGCGTCCGCTACGCAGCCCTCGAACTGACCGTATGAAAGGCGTCATCATGGCGGGTGGCTTCGGCACCCGCCTGAAACCACTCACGATCAACCGACCGAAACCGATGGTGCCGGTGGCGAACCGGCCCATGATGGAACACATCG
>Ga0187892_10009825_pt1 | contig 12380 bp, 9 predicted proteins | sample MA1701073metaG_FD_139345 | JGI IMG/M metagenome (GOLD analysis project Ga0187892, IMG submission 139345) | Bio-ooze microbial communities from a basaltic lava cave in the Kipuka Kanohina Cave System on the Island of Hawaii, USA - MA170107-3 metaG ...
CATGACTTTATTCAGACGCCTGTCTTTTCTTTGAACATCGACCCCTTGCAAATCGTGGCGGGAACCTATGTCGACGAGTTTGCCGAAAGCCACACCAAGGACCTGATGGTGAGAGAGTTCCTGGGTGCCGGGGTTCCCTCGGCAGGAGTGGGAACGGCGGTCCATCGCTCGCTTCTTTTTACGCTTCTCAGAGCCAATGGCGGGAGCGTCTTTAACGCTAGCTCGCTTACCGAGGATTACGAGCTCGGTTGGCAGGCGCACCATTTCGGATCTCGCTCGCATTTTGCGTGCTACTTCGAAGAAGCGGCGGACGGGGCCAGGGATTTCATCGCGACTCGAGAATATTTTCCAAAGAGATTTACGCGAGCGGTGAAACAAAAAACACGTTGGATGATTGGGATTGCGCTACAGGCATCAAGAAACCTCGGGTGGAGGGGAACTCCAAATGACAAATTGTTCCTCTACCGAGACCGGAAAGGTTTGGTCACTAGCCCCGCGACACTTCTAGGGTATTTTTCCCTATTAACGCTCCTTTATCTTGCGACTTACACCGAGCACTGGCTCAGTTCGAGAGAGCTTTTTGCCTGGGTTCTGGCGGTGAATATCGCGCTGATGGCAAATCGCTTTGTCCAGAGAGCGGTTTGCGTGGGAAGGGTTTACGGTCCTCTCGCCACACTTCCGATTGCTTTTCGGTGGCCGGTTGGCAATGTCATCAATGCCATTGCCAGTCTCAGCGCCTTAAAAAAAGACTGGGTGGCCAACGTTAAAAAAGTAACGATCGGCTGGGTAAAAACAGAACATGAGCTGCCGGCTTATTTTGGAGAAATTCGGGGAGGGGTATGAAAACAATCTTTTGTCTTTTTTTTCTGTTTGCGGGAATCGCTTTTGCTAGGCCAAAGTGCGTCCAAGTTTATTACGATCGTGTGCCAGGGGTAGTGCCCGATTACTTATTCGGGAGAACGCATGCGATTTTTCTTCAGAATCTCTTAGGCCATTTTCCGCATATCCAGCAGTACATCATTCCCATTGAACGATATGAAAGAGGGCAACTGGAGCGGTGTGTTTCAAGCATATATTTGGGAACTTATTTTGAAAATAGGATCCCTGACGCGTTTTTGGAAGACTTTGTGGTGACGAGGAAGAATGTAATTTGGGCGGGATATTCGGTATGGAAACTGGGTGCCGAGAATTTGCGTAAACTCTGGCAAGTGAAATTTGTGGGGCTTTCAAAGCTCGATGAAAAAAATCACGACAGAAAAGGGCGTCCCGGTTTCTTCAAATACTTCGATTACAAGGATGAAACCTTCGTCAAATATGGGGAATTTGATGCGATAGAAAAGGAACGCTTTGTTGCGGCTCATGAGATCTCGATTTTTAAACCGTTAGATTCCCAGCCCGATCATTTTATCGTCTCGATGGCCCGTCATTCAACGAGCGGTGAAGAAGTTCCTTACGTTTTGAGAAATCGTAACCATTGGTACGTGGGTGATAGTCCCTTTCCCTTTATGCATGAAGAAGATCGGTACCTGATTTTTGCGGATCTTCTCTTCGATATCCTAGAGGAATCGCCGAGATATACGGGAAAAAAACCGGCGCTTATTCGATTGGAAGACGTCCACCCGAAAGTGCCCCTGTGGCAGCTTTATCGAATGGCGAATCTCATGCATGCGCACAAGGTGCCTTTCAGTATTTCCATCATTCCGATCTTCAAGGATCCGCTGATGGTTATGATCGATGATCCGGCTGAAAAATTCGTTCCCCTGACGAATAATCGTCCGTTTATGGAATTTCTCACCTATGCGGCCGAGCGGAACGCAAGCTACATCTACCACGGGGTGACCCATCAATATGGCGAAGGGAAAAACCCGTTCAATGGACTTACGGGGGATGATTTCGAGTTCTGGAATCGAGTGGAAAACGCGCCTGTTAAGGAAGACTCGGCCGAATTTGCCGTCCGGCGAATTGAGGATGGGCTGACGCTCCTCGAGCAGGCAAAAGTAAAGACCGTCGCCTGGCTGACACCTCACTATCAGGCTTCCGCTCTCGACTACACCATCTTTGGCCAACTGTTCTTTTGGAATGTGGGGCGGATTATCTATTTTCCTCATGAGGTCGCGCAGAAATCGAAATTGCCTTTCCATCTCAATATCAATACGGCTGGTGCGTCAGGAAACGGAAAACGCCTTTCTTATTTTTCGGATTTGGCGGTGAAGTTGCCGAAGGGCCTCCTGCCCGCGGGCCAATTTTATCCCTATGAAATCTTCGGGGATATCTACGGGCAAAGAATCGTCCCGGAAAACGTCGGGAATGTTCAGCCTTATATGAACGAGCAAGTCTATATGACCCAGACCGTGGATGATCTCATCCGGATTTTGAAACGAAATCGAGTGCTCCGCGACAACTGGGGCTCCTTTTTTCTCCATCCCTTCAGGTTAGGCGACAGGAGTCAGGAAGGGGTGGGAAGTTTTCCCGGTGAAACGAAGGAAATCGAGCGGTTGATTATTGAAGCACGAAAGGCGGGATACGAGTTCATTGATCTCAAAACATGGGTTCGCGATCGTTTGACGACGACACGTTTGGAGCCAATTGAGGTGAAATAGGTGCCCATCGTCAAAAAATGCGTTGCATTAAAAGAAAATCTCTGCCATGACTTAGTGCAGAATTTTTTTGGTTGGGGGTGACATGAAATTAAGAATCTTTTCGCTTGTATTCTCTATCCTATATCTCAACTCGGCTTTTGCTGACAAAGCACCGACGGCTGCCGATACCTTAAAGCGCGCTCAAAAAGCCCACCAGACAAAAAATCGTGCCGAGTTCATTCAGGCGATAGGGGACGTCCAGCGGTTCATTCCCATGATGTCGACTAAAGAGGAGCTTTATCCTCATGTGGAGATTCTCGACGAGTTGGAAGTGATCGCGAAAGAGTTGAAACTCGAGGAACTAGGCAATCCATTAAGTGAGTATGCCAAGTTATTGGCCCGGAATGCGGTGAAATGGGTGAAAGTGGACACGGATGGATGGAAATTCCAGCGGACATTTTTTAGATGGGCGGACGATAACGCGCGTTTTGCCGCTGCCAATGCTCAGGGTAAATACCTGAAGACGGCGAAGGGGAAAGAAGAAATGATGCGATGGCACAATGCCATCTTAAAATCTTTAGAGCTGGTCGTGGAGTTGAAAGCGGAGCCTTTTGTAGTTCAGGAGTTTGAGGGACTGCAGGGAGCAACGGCACGTGAGTTGCTACGGCTGAAGGACGAACTGAGCGAGCAAGAATTATCGATGATGCTTCGGCAAACAAAATCGATCCCGGCGCTTCAGGAAGTGCTCACCTTCCTTCAGGCGGAGGTCCTGAAGACAACCGATGCGGCTCATTTGAATAAAATTTTGGGGTGGTCCGTGACTATTGCAGCCAACGTCAAAGGATTAAGCGGGGTCGTTCCTTTTTATGTGCGGTCCACTCCGGGAGTGATTGTTATCGAAGCCGTGTCGAAAATTCTTGCCTCAGGAAATGAGCCCGATCCCGCGTTAGCCGATAAAATCATTGCGTCCTTACTGCCGAACCAAATGACGGATTTGGGGTCCCTCCTTGTCCAACAATATCATCAGCAGCCGCTTCCCGAAGATCAGGTCGAGTTTTTGTGGGAGCTCTGCTCACATCTTACAAAGAAATATTTGGAAATGGGGCTGGCGCAAAAAGTGAAGGATCTCGAAAAGCTCACTCAGCGTCTTGCGATGGTTCGGGTCTTTCAAAAGGGAAATTTCGAAGGGACGTACGAGGTTACCGTCGGAAAGAGCCGTGGAAAGCTCACGCTAGTGAGCGTCGGAAGCTCTAACTTCATTTTGGGGCTGAAGGTGATGTCGGAAGATTTGAAGAACTTTTACCAGGATTATAGTCTTTTTGATGTCGCCTACAACGTGAAGGATGACAGCTATGAGGCCCACCATTTTGCGGTCGATGCACCGAAATATCATTTCACGCCTCACGAAAGCTATTTCATGAAGTTTAGGTTCAAATCGGAAGAAAAGGGCTATTCCATCTCGGGAGTTTTCTCAAACGGGTTTGGCTACAAAAATATTTCGGGCCAGCAGGTGGAAAAATACGAGACGTTTCCCACGGAAGCTAAGAGGAAATTGGAGAATATCACCGGAATTTATCGAGGAAAGTTCGGTGAAAATATTCTCGAGCTGAATCTGACTCAGGTGGGGCAAAAAGTGGAAGGTTTTTTCACGTTTCAAAATCGTTTTGCCAACGTCAATTTGAATTATGGCTACTTCAATCCGACCAGGAATGTTCTGTGGGTCACGAGCGGCGAGCTCCCAAGCTACAAGTGGGTTCAGATCCGCGGGCAATTTAGCGACGATGGAAACACATTTAATGGCTTCTACATTATTGGTGGTGACGGGGTGAAGACTCGTCTCGAGCTCAAGCGGCTCGAATAGCCACTCTTTTAAATTGGGAGGGGGAAATGAAAAGACTCATTCTCTGTATCTGCGCATTGTGGATGGCGGGCTTTGCTAACGCGGCGGAGCCGGTGAGAGGTTTCAGTCTCACGGAAATTGATGTCCACAAATACGATGCCCTGGAGGGAAGCAACGATAAGTCCGAGGCACAGCAAGTCGTCGATCAGTTATACAACCTCGGGGTCCGACAGATTAATCTTTCTCCGCGAGCGGTCATGACACACCCAAAAAAATCGGAGCTAGTTCCCATGACTCCGCCGGATGATCGCGCGGCGGAACGACGTCGTTACTTGCGGTTTATCAATTACATCCATAGCAAGGGGATGGCTGTGGGAATACGTCCCATTTTCTTCGTGGTGGATCAACACGGTAAGACGCCCTACGTAGAGGAGTTGTCGTCGGGCGAAAAAAAAATTTGGTGGCATGGAAATATTCAGCCGGAGGATCCCAACGCGTGGTTTGAGTCTTACAAGACCTACCTCGACTTGTATCTTCCTGTGGCGAAAATTGGAAAGGTGGAAGAGTTCACCATCGGCGCCGAGCTTTACTCGATGACCGTGGGCATTGAGGATCAGTGGAAAAAGTTTCCCTATGGGTTTCCAGGCCGGTGGCTGGAACTGTTGAATTATGTCCGCGGGAAACTGCTCCCCACCTGCCGTATCATGTATGACATTAACTTTACCGATGACAAAGTGGAAGCGGGTGGCCTCGAGCAATTTGGTGGCGAGTTTGCGCGGTGGCGCTATCGGATTGTCGATCTCGCGAATCCTACAAGCCCTGAAGAAAACAAAATCTGGAAAAATCTCGTTGATTTTTGGAGGGGACTCGATGCCGTGGGGATTGATATGTACCGATCCCTCGCAACGAAAACCCAGCAAACTCCAAATAGATATGACGATCTGGTGGGAACGCTTCAACAAACAAGCGATCGCTACGCCAGCCAAATCGACAACGCTTTATTCGAGATTGAAAATACCGTCGGAAAAAAGAAGGAGTTGATTCTTAAGGAGATCGGTTACCGAAGCGTGGAGAAGGGTTTTGTCGATCCCTTTGTCTATGCGGGGGTGGGAACGCTGAGTCTCGAGCATCAGGCGGCAGCTTACGAGGCGATTTTCCGATCGTTTTGGAAACAAAAATGGGAGTGGTTTAGAGGCATTGTTTTCTGGGATGCTTCCGTGGACAAAAAACTCCAGGGACCCAAAGACATCGGGTTTAGTCCGATTGGAAAAGAGATGACGGAGCAGGTTCTGAAAACCTATTTCAAGTGATTCCTGTGGGAAGGGGTGTTGGTGAAAACAGTTCTTGTTGTTTTTGGCACAAGACCTGAAGCCATTAAGATGGCTCCCGTGGTGCAGGCGATTCAGACCTCGCAAAAACTGAAGGCCGTAACCTGCGCCACGGCACAACACCGGCATCTTCTGGATCAGGTGCTTGGGTTTTTTGGAATCGCACCGGATTTCGATCTGAATCTGATGCAGGAAAACCAAGACTTGTTTGATATTACCTTTCATTGTCTGCGAAAACTCAAAGAGGTGTTGTTTCATGTTCGTCCCGACGCGGTGTTGGTGCAGGGAGACACCACCACCACCTTTGCGGCGGCACTGGCCTCCTATTACGCTCGGGTTCCCATCGGGCACGTCGAGGCTGGTCTTCGTACTCTCAATAAATATGCCCCTTTCCCGGAGGAAATGAACAGGAGGATGGTGGGACCTATGGTGGATTATCATTTTGCACCGACGACGGATGCCGTGAGAAATTTACTTTCGGAAAATGTGCCCGCGGAGCAAGTTTTTCACACGGGAAATACGAGTATCGATGCCCTTTTATGGGGAAGCTCTCAAGGGCTTTCCTTCACCCATCTTTCCAAGCTCTATGCCGGAAAGAAACTGATTTTGCTGACGGCACATCGACGTGAGAATTTTGGTGAGCCCATCCGGCAGATTTTCTCGGCGATACGGGAGTTCGCGCAAATGCGGCAGAATTTTCACATCATCTATCCCGTGCACCCGAACCCTAACGTAAGAATGCCCGCGCAGGAGCTTCTTTCCGGATTGGGAAATGTTTCGCTCATTTCGCCTTTGAGCTACAGCGAGCTGATATTTCTCATGAGGGAGTGCGAGTTCATTCTTACGGACTCAGGCGGAATTCAGGAAGAGGCACCCACGTTAGGAAAGCCCGTTTTGGTATTGCGCGAAACGACGGAGCGTCCGGAAGCCGTGGCCGCGGGATGTTCGCAGCTCGTTGGACACAACAAGTCACTTATCCTGAAGATGCTTCTAACGCTGAGCTCGGAGCCTTCAGAACTCTACCAATCGATGAGTCGATCGGCCAACCCCTTCGGGGATGGAAGCGCCGCCAAAAAAATTGTTTCGATCCTCGAAGAAAGACTGTAACTGCTTCCCAAAGGTATCCGTTACATTTTGACTATATTTGGTCAAAATGTAACGGATACCTTTGGGAAGCAGTTACACCTTTCGGCTTTACCTCTGGAAAATTTCTCGATAATCTTTATTGCTTAATGGGTTGATCGAAGTTTCTTAAATAAAAGGAGGCAATTATGAAACGTGTTACGACTCAAGTAGCAGTGCTACTTTGCTCGGTATGGGCGGCGGGGGCCTATGCCGCAGCGAGCATGCCCTTAACCTTTGGGGTTCAGGGAGGCGCAAATTTTGCGAATATCAGTACGGATCCCGCTACAACCCCAACTTCACGCACCGGTATGACTGCCGGCGTGAATCTCGAATTGGGCTTGGCTGATTACATCTATTTGCAGCCTGAATTGATGTATCTGCAAAAGGGAGCCGTATCGGGAACCGTGACGACGAAGCTTGACTATATCGAGCTTCCCATCATGGGCAAAGCGAAGTTTGATGCGGGCATGGTAAAGCCCTACATCATGGCAGGCCCAAGCGTTGCGTTTGCCGTCAGCAAAACCGATTCGACGGGAGCTACTCTCACCAACATCAAGTCGCTCGATTTCGGGCTACATTTTGGTGGTGGCATGGAAATCCCGGTGGCAGACGCCGTTTCCATTTTTGCAAACGGCCGCTACTGCATGGGACTTGCTAACATTGATGACACAGCGGGCAGCACCCTTAAAACAAGGGGCATTGTGATTCTCGCCGGAGCACAATTCCTTCTGTAGTTCGCAAAGAGATCTTGGGCCGGGTGTATGCCCGGCCCAGAGCTTTTCGATTGGTCCTTTTAGGACCTACCAGAGCGAGCCGCCTGACACAGTCAGATCTTGCATCGTGATACCGAATGCGTCGTCGCGGCAGAGAAAACAAGCTAACGCTCCGATTTCTTCTGGCTGAATCATGCGTTTTTGAGGGTTTGTGTTTTTCACGTTACGAATATACTCTTCGCCGCTTCTTCCTTCGGTTTCCGTCGCAATGTGGGACATCCAGCTCTTACCGAAGGTGGTTTCCACCCATCCCGGGCTGATGGCATTGCAAGAAACGCCGTAAGCAGCTCCTTCTAAGGCAACACACCGGCTTAGTCCTACCACCGCGGCCTTTGAGGCGCAGTAGGCGGCGGACGTTGCAGCTCCCACGGAGGCAGCCGTGGACGCGATGTTGATGATTCTTCCCCACCGCCGCTGGATCATTCCCGGAAGACACAACTTGATCGTTCGGTACGTGCCTGTCACATTAACATCCATTACCTTGAGCCAAAGATCATCGGAGTGTCCGCATAGCGTTTGCTCGGCAGTAACTCCCGCAGCATTCGCAAGAATATCGATCTTGTCGAATATTTTCATCGTTGCATCGAAAAAGGCCTGAGCGGACGCCATTGACGTTACGTCGAGTGGCATCGCCAGTGCCTTGACTCCACAACTTTCAATTTCCGTGGCCGTTTCTGCGAGCTCATTTTGGCCTGGTAAGTAAGCAAGTTCGCCTTTCGCCTTTTGCCCCGATTTTTCGGAAAGAAGAGAGCCAATGGCAACGTGAGCGCCCGCTTTCGCAAAGGCTAGAGCCATCGCTCGGCCCATCCCTGAGGCACCTCCGGTGACCATCGCGATTTTTCCATTCAAAAACTTTTCACTCATATTCACTCCTTTAGTAAGGGCTTTCGACATTGCCCATCTCTACATAAACGGATTTTAGTTGCGTGTAGTGGTTGATTGTCGCGAGGCTATTTTCCCGGCCTATCCCGGAATGTTTAACGCCTCCAAACGGCATTTCGATGGGGGTGATGTTGTAGTTATTGATCCAGCACGTACCCGCTTCCAGTTGTGCCACGACTCGATGAGCCCGCTGGATATCCTTCGTAAAAACCCCGGCGGCAAGTCCATAATCGGTATGGTTTGCGCGCTCAATCACCTCTTTCTCGGTCCGGAAGGTGAGTATCGACATCACGGGCCCAAAGATCTCCTCGCGCACAATGGTCATTTCATCATGGCAACCATCAAAGACGACGGGAGCAACAAAAAAACCTTTTGTGAATGGGTTTTCGCCGCCGCAAAGATGTTTCGCGCCTTCTTTTTTTCCTTTTCCAATATAGGCCATCACTTTTTCATAGTGCTCGCGACTAATCAGCGCGCCTACATGAGTCTGCGGATCCATGGGGTCGCCGATTTTCATTTTTTGTACTCTTGGCAACAGGCGATCCACAAAAGCTTGGTGAACGGATTCCTCCACGAAAACACGGGTTCCGTTCGAGCAAACCTCGCCTTGGGTATAGAAATTGGCGAGAAGCGCCGCCGATACCGCATTGTCCATGTCGCTATCCGCGAAGATGATAAGCGGGGACTTTCCCCCGAGCTCCATCGTCACGTGCTTGAGCGTTCTTGCGGCGTTCGCCATCACGATTTTTCCGGTTCCGACTTCTCCCGTCAGTGAGACTTTGGCGATGCCGGGATGGAGGGTCAACGCCTCGCCCGTTTTCGCCGGTCCCTGAATCACATTAAAGACCCCATCAGGGACGCCTGCTTCCGTGTAAATTTCGGCAAGTTTGAGTGCGGTCAGAGGCGTGAGCTCCGCTGGCTTGAAAACCATGGCGTTTCCACAAGCGAGCGCGGGCCCGGATTTCCAGCACGCAATTTGAATAGGATAATTCCACGCGCCGATGCCCGCGCAAACACCGAGCGGCTCACGGCGAGTATAGGCAAACGACTTAGAGAGATCGAAATGCTCGCCATGAAGTGTGGCGGCAAGTCCGGCGTAATACTCGATCGCTTCCGCGCCAGAGAGAATGTCGACGGTTTTGGCTTCCGAGATGGGCTTTCCCGTGTCCAGAACCTCCATTTCCGAAAGGGCGTCATTTCGCTCGCGAAGTAAACGAGCGGCCTTGAGCAGAATGCGTCCCCGCTCCCGCCCGGGAAGCGCCGACCATAGCTTAAACCCTTCTTTGGCTGACCGAACGGCTCTATCCACATCTTCTTTTCCGGCGCATTGAATCCGGCAAATGGTTTCTTCGGTGGCTGGATTGATCGTTTCGAAAGTTTCCCCGGAGGTCGCATCCACATAGCGCCCGCCGATATAGAGTTTCTGTTCTGACAGCATAAAATCCCCTCGAGACGGGAATAGTCTGCTTTTCGCGGTGAGGCAAACGAAAAAGAAAAGATTAGCCCCCAGCTCTCAGGGTGATGACGGCGATTTCGCCGCGTGAGAAAAAACGGACGGGAAGGACAACCGTCCCAGCGCCTCGGTTTGTATAGCCAACGAGCCCTTTTAAGCGCCATAAGCCACTGGCAAAGCGGCGGTGTGCATTGAGATGAGTGAAGACAGGGCTGCCATTGGGCCAGCAGATCTGTCCTCCGTGGGTGTGGCCTGCGAGATAAAGAGAGTAACCACGCTCTGCCGCCAGATCCGCAATCTCCGCCGAGTGCACGAGAATAATCTTAAATCCTTGTGGAGTGTTGTCCATCTCCTCGAGAGCCATATCACTATAATAGTAATGAACGTCGTCGATACCTGTCAGAAAGATGTGGCTGTTTTGGCGCTCAATCTTCGCGGTCTCATTGGCCAAAACACGGACCCCCATTTTTTCGATAGCGGAGACCATGTGAACCGTGTCGTGATTTCCAAGAGTCGCGAAAATGCCATCGGGGGCGCGAATGGCTTCGGCCAGCTTTGCCATGGGCGCCACAATCTGGTGGTGACTTCCATGCAGTCCATTTCGATAGTCCCCTGTCAAGACGGCCAAATCTATTTTCAAATCTTTGATGAGGTTGATAATGATGTCCTCAATGCCTGACAAGCAATCAAAGTGGATATCGGTGAGATGAAGAATTGTGTAGCCGTCGAAGGCGCTGGGCAGATTGGGAAAATGAAGCTCGTGCGATCGGACTTCCACATTACGGGCATTTACGATTCCCCGCCCTTCCAATCCCGCGAGTTTCAGGCCGACACCGAATCCCTTGAGTAGAAAGTCAAAAAAATCCCATTTGCGTCGGTGGCGGGTTCCATCCCGCTGAGACTTGACCAGCGCCGTTTCAAGGGTCGAGCGTTGAATGGCCCAGATCGTTCGACGATCCGGAACTGAGCGTAAATCCATATCAGCGTGTTTTCTTGCGGTTTTCATGCTGTGTGTCAAATAGACAGTTTACACCCGTGTCTACTACTAGAACACTCGGCGTCTCGGCCATTTAGGATTATCGGATTGTTTTAAAAATGGTCGGGATCTCCCTGTCTGAACTGTATACACAAAAAAACCTTAAAATTAGAGTAGTTACGCCTATGACTAATTCCTGAACGAGAAAGCGAAGGTCTCAGTCACTTCGGTTTAGGCCGATGTATCATGGCAAGCCGTATGCACTTATAGAATGGTAAGGGTGGGGAGGGTGACATGAAACCTTTCATCAGAAATTTCGCTTTTTTGTTTCTCATCGCCGTGTCCTCTAACGTGTTGGTTCCACAAGTATGCTTCGGCGACGACTATCAGGGCTCCGAACCCGAGGAAGACAAAGCCAGGGAAGCCGAGGAAAAAAAGAAGGCCGATGCCAAGAAGAAGGCAGATTCTGAAGCTAAAACCAAAGCGGATGCGGAAGCCAAAGCGAAGGCCGATGCGCTGACTAAAGTCGCGGAGTACGCACAGAAAAGAAATCCGACTCCCCAGGATCGGGAGCGATTACGGCAAAGTCTGCTTGATCAAGGATTTCCAGAGTCGACCGTCGACCAAATTTTCCAAGACCTCGACGATGCAAGACGCGATCGAAGAATCGCGGAGCTTGAAAGACTTGCCCGGGATCTCGAGCGCCAACAACGAAATCAACAGAACCAGCCGCAACAAAAACAAGAAGAGCAGCAACAGCAACAAAAGGAGGCCGCGGCAGCCGCACCTGCTGCGGGAGCTGGAATGGGTGGAGGAGAGGGGGGTAAAGGAAAGGGCGGCGACGACAAGATGGCTCAAGCGGGAAAAGAAGCGAGAGACGCCATCGCCAAAGCTGGAGAACAGAAAGGCAATGGCAATGATTTTCTGTCGATGTTTCTCAAGCAGGGCCAAAGCCCGGACGCAAAGCTCGATCCAAAGATGGCGGAATTCTTGTCGGGAAAAGGATTTGGTGATGGCCCTACAGCGGCCGCCGATGCGCTGGTGAGAAGTATCGGGGAATGGGGTGCTGTACGCAGTGGCTATCAGGGAGCCTTCTTGCCCAAGACGGGTGGCGATCGAGTCGTGCAAGGGGGACCAAACGGAAAAGGCTCCATGGAATTTGATTCCGGTTCGGGAAGGACATACGGGGTGACTCGCCTGCTATCGTCTATCGACAGTGCTTCGGTGAGAAAGCCCTCTGTCCGAAGCTTCTATTCTGGAGCGACTCGCGGTGTGCAAGAGAATCGAGATCTGGATCTCTTTCGCGTCGTTTTTCCCGGGACGGGGACTTCAAACGAAACGACATTCATCCCCGGCGGACATTCCAGTCGGTAGGAGGCAAAATGCGAAGCATTATTTTCACCGCTTTCATACTTTTTTTGGCC
>Ga0187892_10009826_pt1 | contig 12378 bp, 13 predicted proteins | sample MA1701073metaG_FD_139345 | JGI IMG/M metagenome (GOLD analysis project Ga0187892, IMG submission 139345) | Bio-ooze microbial communities from a basaltic lava cave in the Kipuka Kanohina Cave System on the Island of Hawaii, USA - MA170107-3 metaG ...
ACCACCAGACAAAGAGACAATCTTTAGACTCAAACCAGATTTGCGCCAAGAGGACAAAGATATAGTGACATTCATCTCTGAAAATGGAGGTCAAGTCTTCGAAAGTGAACTACGGAAAAAATTCCTTCTGCCTCGTACAACAACTTGGCGAGCGGTAAAGCGTCTTGAAAGAGAAGGAATTGTAGAAATTGACAAGATAGACCAGCAAAATCGCATAAGACTGCGAAAAACTTCGGAGGAAAACCAAGAATGAAGCCATTAGCATTTATCTTGCTTGTTTTAGTTGGAAGCATGATACTTACAAGTATACCAACTCAGATTTACGCTGACCCTCAACTTGATTCATTACTTAGAATTGCAAATCAGGCAAGAGAGAACATAAAGATCAGATTATCACAGCTTGCAACCATACCTGACGAAATTGCTAAACTTTATGAACAAGGCTCAGCAGAGACTGATGCACTTGCACAATCAGTAGTACAGGGAGACATCTCTTCTTCAAAACAACACTTTCTTTCTGCAATGAGGCTATTCAAAGCTACAAGTGATAAGATATCTTCCTCAGCTCCAGCTATTGTGGGCGAACCATTACCTCCAACTGACACATCACGATTAAAAAATGCAATTGCTACAATAGAAAAGACTGCACAAAGAATCAAGGCAGTTGCCATAAAAAATAACGTGAGTATAGATTTCACTGAATTTGATAACCTAATGCATATTGCAAGGCAAAACTTAGAGGAAGGAAACACAGATGAAGTAGCTAAGACACTTGCAATTGCAAAACAATTTTTACTTGATGCACATAGCTCACTTTCAGCTGCAGCCAAACAAAAGGTATCAGATAGAGCCAAAGCATTTACCGCAAAGCAAATTGAAAGACTTGATAAACTAATAGCTCAAGCAAAAGAGCTCAATTCATCACAAGACATTATAGATACACTTGAGGCTGCAAAAGCGAAGCTACAGGCAACATCCGATTCTGCTGAGATAAAAACTGAGATTAAAGACATCAACACCATTAAGGAAAAGCTTAATGAATCAAAGGCTAAGAGAGTCAACGTTATAATTAATCAACTTGAGACAAAACTCGAGCGCTTAGAAAAAGATGTGCAAGACGATGACGTTCGGGCAAAAATAGCACAAGCAAAAGATATGCTTACCAATCTAAAACAACTTGTTTCAGATGGTAAATTTGATGAAGCTCTACATATGATAAAATCAATAGAAGAGATCCTTAACACTATACACATACAGTCCAATACTACAAATGAAACACCTAACACATCACAACCCTCAGATGATGCAACTAACAGTGCAAGGGATTCTACGCTAGAAAGAATAAAGACAAAAATTCAAAATCTAGAAGAACAGCTGAACAGTCTTTCTGAAAAGGCCGGTGAAAATAATGTCGCCAACCAATGGCTAAAGCGTGCCTTTTCACTTATTGAAAAAGCAAAAGGTGAACTTGACAAGTCACCAGAAAAAGCTATGCGTACACTAAACGAAGTCGACAAAATTATACGCATGATACAAAGAATAATACAATGACCTAAGAAATATCACGCTTAATTTTACACAATCATTAATTTTATACTATAAGATGGTCAGACTGGCCTTAGATGTGTGATACAAAACTTACATAAACTTCATATACGTTTTCAAAAGCAACCCATCACATGGCTTCTAGGCAAATCTCTCTTGGCATAGGAATACCAATGATTGTAGTTGGCGCATTAGTTGCATTCCTAGTTGCCCCAACCCAAATTGGTATAGAAGATACAATAGAGTTTGTGGGAAGTCTTATTGGAATTCTTGGTGTTGTAATTTTTATTGCGGGACTTTTCGCTCAAAAAACACCTCAAATTACAACTTGAGCTAGACCCTTATTATTCCCCTAGAGATGAGGTATTGAATACCAGTAGCAAAGTCCTTATCAGAGATTTTTTTCTCAGACCACCATCCAGCGTTAATTTTGACCCATGGAGGAATTGTAACATCAGAACTGCTTTTTACTGATTCATCTCTAGGAATGTTGATTATCTTTTGGTTTATCATATATTGAATACCAGTTACAAAATCGGAATCTAAAATTGCACCCTGTGCCCACCATCTAGCTGTATTTCTAACCCAATCCGGTATTACTATTTCATTTGGAGCACTGTATGGAGCAAACTTTTGAACATTGTTATTTACACTATCAACTACATACACATTATTCTTGGAATCCACAGCTATTCCAACTGGCTCTTTAAACTGTCCAAGACCAGTACCAAGTGAACCCCAACTAACGAGGTACACTCCTTGTGAATCGAATTTTTGTACTCTGTGATTGTCTGTGTCTATCACGTATAGGTTCTCCCTTGAATCTATTGCCATAGCACCAGGTTTGTTAAATCGTCCTTCTTTTTCACCTGCAGTTCCAAAGGATTTGATAAAAGTGCCAATGTCACTAAATTGCAGTATTCTATTGTCATTAGATATTACAATATAAAAATTATTTTTTGAATCAAAGGTTATGTAATTGGTTGAAGAAAATTTTGCCGCTGCAGTAAGCATAGATCTGATTTCATCCTTGTACTGACCAGTGGAATCAAATACCAAAATTTTGTTTTGACCAGAATCCGATACATAAAGATCACCATTCTTGGAAGCTGCTAACGCTACAGGTGTATGAAACATTCCAGGTTCGTCGCCAAAGGTTCCCCACGCATACACAAAATTCCCATTTTTATCAAATTTTTGAATACGTGCATTTCCAGTATCTGCTACATAGACATATTTCTGATCAACAAAAATTCCTGCTGGATTTTTAAATTGACCATATCCTGTTCCAAAAGATCCCCACATCAAAAGGAACTTTCCAGTTGAATCAAATTTTTTGATCTGCGAGTTTCCAGAATCTACAATATAGACATTATCTTCTAAATCAACCGTAATGCCTTTTGGATTTTTGAATTTAATGTCTGTGTCAAAACCAAGTGTCATGAGTAACTTTGGTGCAGCAACAATGTCAGGAATGATAATATTTGTACTATCTACAGGCTCCCCTTTTACAAAAAAGATTGCATATCTTGTAACTCCACCATAACCGATATACATCTTCCACGTTCCTTGCATATCGTCCCTGTTTATCTTATGAGGAATAACTGTGTCACCAGATGTAATTGGTATAGAGATCTTAAACTCTTGCTTGCCAGATGGATCTTCAAACCAAAAACTTACAGAATTTGCAATTAGACTTGTAGTATGAATCTCTGCATTTATTATTTCACCTGGTCTATACTCTTGCTTATCAAGAGAAAGCTCCAAAACCATGTTTGGTTCTATTTTGGGAGTGGTAGACTCAACAACAAAAGAACCAGTTTGTGTAGCGTCCGCATAGTGTACTTGTAATCTATATTTTCCAACTGTAGTCGCAATTTTTTCAAGATGTAATTTTGTTGCAACAGAAGTAACGGAAAATGTGCTGGTTGTAGTATTACCTGATGGATCAGTTATTTCCAGTATTCCCTGTGATTCTCTGACCTTGGAAAATATCAAATTTAGGTCAACACTATCGCCCACATTGTAAATCGTTTTGTCTGTTCCCACAAAAATCGTCATGCGTTTTTCAATATCACCCACCTCAAAGGGTACTTCAGCAAACACATTGTAATATTGAACCGTGACCTTGTATTTGCCCAACGGGTTATCCCGAACAAGATCATCAATTAGAAAATCATGTACCATAGTGGGTTGGTATGCTCTGATGTTAACTTGCTCTATGCCTTTTGCCAATTTTCCTTTATTGTTATAAAAATTTAGATGATAAAATTCTGCCTTGGTAGCATCAGGTAAATAATATGATGAAGTTATGTTAATTTTCACAGCATCACCATCATAGTAAAGTGCCTTGTCAAGTTTCACAGAAAGTACTATGGGATCAACTACGAATGTGGTGGGCTGCGTTATACCATTGTAAGTATAATAAATTGTCCAGCTACCAAAATAATTATCAAATGCATTTCTATTAATCAAATGGGTTTTCTTTCCACTTACAAACTGATCAAGTGAACCAGAAAAGGTAGAATTATCAGGTCTGTGTGCAATCCAATTCACAGTCCCTCCAACATACCCATCTATCTTGAGATCGATGTAGAGCCAGTCATTTGGACCAAAATGAGTGATACGAGGAGTAGCTGTTATGGTAATGGCATCAGCATACTGAGGAACTAAAAAAATTAGGGTTACGATTATGCCTAGATAAAGAAGAATCTTCACTGCATCTTTATCAGTAACATGTGAATAAATCATTTTAGTAGCAATTGTTCAGGCACAGATCCAATTGAATAAATATTGAAAAGCAGCAGATTGTTTGTTTGAAAGTAAGACTGTCTGAGATATTTACATCTGTTGAAGGAGAAGGCATACTGTATGGAACAAAAACTCTTTTTGTAAGGTTAGCAGGTTGTCCTTTCAAGTGTTTTTATTGTGACACAAAAGATTCCTTACCAATGGATTCTGGGCAAGAGTATGACCTTGAAGAAGTATGCAAACTTATAGAAAAAAACTTGGAAAAAAATACTTACAAAGTTAACTTTACTGGAGGAGATCCGCTTGTTCAATCTGAAGCACTAGCAGAGATGGCAAAGTTTGTTCAAGCAAAAAATATTCCTACATACATAGAATCATCCTGTTATGATTCACAAAGGTTTTTTCAGGTTCTTCCCTACCTTAACTACATAAAAATCGAATTTAAAACACTTGATTCAGAATTTGTTGATCCAAAACATTATTCCAAACTTTTAGAAAATGAGATGCAATGCCTTAGATATGCTGTGGATTCACGAAAGACTACCTACATCAAGGTTGTGATAAGCTCAAAGACTCAACTTAAACCATTCAAAAATCTACTTGAGAAGGTTTTTGGTATAATTACAAAATCAGAAATTGCAGGATTTATAATACAGCCAAGCTATGGTATTGCAGAACCCAGTTTGAAACAGCTTTTAAGCTTTTATGATGTGGTTTATCCTTATTATAATGAGGTACGTATTGTACCACAACTACACAAATTCATAGGAGCACCATGATGGACAAAGACAGAGTAAAAAGACTTGTACGAGAAATGATAGCAGAGATAGGCGAGGATCCTACTAGAGAGGGTTTACTTGACACCCCTAGCAGAATTGCTGACATGTATGAAGAAATCTTTAGTGGATATGATGCAGAGTCGGAGCTTTCAATAAAGTTTTCTGAAGATTCGGATGTAATTGTAGCAAAGGACATACAATTTTATTCAATGTGTGAACATCACATGTTGCCTTTTTTTGGTAAGATCCATATTGCATATTCACCAGATAGAAAGGTTTTTGGAATTTCAAAACTAGTAAGACTTGTAGAAAAGTATACTAAAAGATTACAAATCCAAGAACGTATTACAAAAAACATTGCTGACGAGCTGCATTCTGAGGGAGTAAAAGGAGTAGTTGTGATAATAGAAGGTGAGCATTTTTGTATGAAAATGCGTGGAGTTAAAAATGATGCTAAGATGACTACGGTTGCATACAGAGGAATATACGAGAAAAAAGAATATAGGCCAGACATACTTGCTATGATTCACAAAAGTAGCTCAGAAACTAAAATAGTTTAGCCAAGTCATACACAATAAAATTGCAAAATTAGATACCTAAGCAGATTCTTCAATAACCCGTATTAAATGGCACTGGTTCCAACTTCCCCAGTTCTAATTCGTATTACTTGTTCTATGTCAGATACAAAAATTTTGCCATCACCCATAATACCAGTTTTTGCGTTATTGATAATGATCGAAATTACTTTATCAACATCTTTATCATCCAAAATGAGCTCTAACTTTGACTTGTCCAAAACTTGTTCTTCAATATTTGTCATGGCTGCGGCACGACCACCATGAACATATACGCCACGTCCTATTTTCCCCCTTCCTAAGATATTAGTTAACATGAAACTAGAGAAACCCGCCTCTTTTAACGCATTACAAATAACTCGAGCTGTAGTTCTTCCCACCACGGCTTCTACTTTTTTCATCAGCATACAATTAAACCTCCTAAATAAAAGCTCAGCTCTACGCAGAAAAATTAAATAACAATCTGTAACCAACGCCAAACAATGGCAACGCATGTACCAAAAGAATCGTTTCCAAGATTTGTATGGTATATAATAGAATTTGGAATAATGCTAGGAATTGGGGTAGGTATATCTTCCAAGTCTGTAGAGTACTTTCAACAACTGGGAATGACAGAGACTATGACAAACTGGATCTTCTGGGGGATAGTTGGAGTTCCTATGGCAATTTATTATATTATAATAAGATCACATATTTTTAAAAAGCCAATTCTAGAACAATAAGATTCAGTTTTTAGATCTTAGGATTTGTATTCTGTTCTGTCTACTATTTTGGCATCCAGGAATGCAGCCTTTCTGTTGTTACAAGACTCACACCTTCCACAATGAATTTTTGTGCTTGAATAACAACTCCATGTTTTGAAGATTTCATTTCCAAGTTTTTTATAACCAATTTTTAAGAGATCGGTTTTTGAAAAGCCATCAATATAGGGACTCCATACATTGATCCTTTTTCTGATACCTAATCTTATTCCGTCGATTTCACCTTGATTGAAGGCATTTGTGATCATCTTAGAAAAGGTCGGTCTGCAGTCAGGATAATTCTTGTCTCCCTTATGAGCACCATAGGCTACAAGTGTAGCATCTTTTGTAAATGCCCACGCAGAAGCAATTGAAAGGAAAACTGCATTTCTTACGGGTGCTACAATCGTGTAATCAAATCTAGCAGGAATCTTCATTTTCAGATTGGTAAGTACATTTGTTTTTTCGTACAGCTCTCTCATGAATCCTATGTCTATTATTTTATGTTCTTTTAGTTTCAAAATTTTTGCAAAGTATTTTGCCATTTTGATTTCTTGGCTTGCTTTCTGACCATATGAAAAGGTAAGAGCATAAAGATTGTATCGTGATTGTAAATATGTAGCTGTACATACAGAATCAAGCCCACCACTGAAAACTACTATTGCTTTTTTCAATTTGGATGCTGTTGTTTTAGGCCAAATAAATTGCTTGATTAAGCAATCGCAAGTAGCGCAGCTCCACACAAAATGATGGCAGCTCCACCAGCCACACGCAATATACCTCGTTTTTGAACTATTTCTTTAAAATACAAAATTCCCCATGATACAGCAAAGAGGGTTGCTGTCTGAGAAATTGGAAATGCTGTGGTTATGCCTATTAGACCTACTGCAACTAATACAGATAGACTGCCAAGATTGAAGAGAATTCCAGAAACCAGACCTGCGATTGTTTCTTTTTTAATAAATCTTCTTGCAAAGAAAAATAGCGGTATCCCAATTGCAAAAATGGAAAGACTTAACGAAAAAAAGCCAGATTCAAGTGTTTGTGTTGCCTGCATGGGAATAATGTAAGACCCTCCTATCAAACCAGATGCCACAGCTGTAAAGTATCCACTTTTTTGTACGGTTGGATTTTTTTCTCCACTTGACACAAGTGGTAGTCCACTTAATAGTAATCCTATTGCTACTAACGCTAGAACTAAAGAATCAAAAGTTTCACCAAAAAACGCAGTTCCCCATACAAATGCCGTTATGATACTAAAACCCGCAAGGAGGGGAGATGTTCTTGCAAGCCCAATCCGTTTGACTGAATATAATGCAAGTAGATTAGCTGCTGTCCAAATAAGTCCTGAAAAAAAACCGGAGAGTTGAATCTCAAAACCCCAGAAAAAGCCAATTGGGATGGCAAAAAGAAGTATACCGAATGAGGTAGCTCCCTGTAACTGCCAAACATTTGTGACACCCACTTTTCGGATCGGAACAAAAAAAGTTCCCCAGCTTATGGCTGCAAGTGCAGCAAAAAGCAGGCCAAAATCTGTCAAGCCAGTTCCTTTGTAAGGCTTGTGATATAACTCGGTTTCGTTTGCTTACCAAAGAAAAAGTATTCTGAAGTAAAGTACCATTGTGGCAATTAGCGTTGTTGCAACCATGTAGGGAAATCCCCTGATGAGAAAGGTTCTAAAGAATATGGGATGACCATGTTTTTCAGCAAGAGCTACTGCAACAAGACCTGCACTTGAACCAACAAGTGTACCGTTTCCTCCAAAATCTGCACCAATGGCAAGTGCGTACCATAAAGGATTATGTGTAAAGCCAGAAATAGCATTTGCAAAACTTGGGTCTAACGTAATGTTCTGGATTATAGGAATCATTGTAGCTGTCCACGGAATATTATCTACAAAGGCAGAGACAATAGCTGACATCCAGACTATCAAAAACATTGTAGCTGCAAGATCGCCACCAGTTATTTTCAATGCTTCATGTGCAATTATTTCAAAGGCTCCTGATGCCTCAACACTAGAAACAATTACAAACAATCCTGCAAAGAAAAGTAACGTAGGCCATTCTACATGATGAAATGCTTTCTCTGGGTGCATCTTTGTAATTAGCAAAAGTACTGCAGCACCAGCTAAGGCAATTATAGACACTTCGACTTCCAAAAACCCATGTACTACAAACAACACTATTACTGCAAGAAGAACTATCATTGTTTTCTTGAGCAGTACCCTGTCTTTGATCTCTTTATTTTCGTCAATTTCTTGTAGTCTTTCTACATGTTCAGGCTTTTGTTTGAGGTCTTTCCTAAACATAAATTTGAGGAGTACAAATGAAATTGCAAATGTTATAACAACTTCTGGTGTCATTCGGTTCGCAAAATCTATGAATGAAATTCCTGCGGCAGAACCGATCATGATGTTTGGCGGATCTCCAATTAGGGTAGCAGTACCACCTATGTTTGATGCAAAAACCTCAGCGAGAATAAGTGATATTGGATTTATGTTTAGAATTCTTGCTACAGAAATTGTAACTGGTACAATAAGAAGAACAGTGGTAACATTATCTAAAAATGCAGACGCAACAGCAGTAATAATTGAAAGCAGTATCATCAGCTTCCAAACATTTCCTTTAGCCATCTTTGCTGCGCGTATTGCTATATACTGAAAGATTCCAGTCTCGCTTAGTATTCCAACAATTATCATCATTCCTAAAAGCAATCCTATAGTGTTGAAATCAATTGCACCAATTACAAAGCTAACACTATCATATGCTGGAATTAGTCCTGTGTAGATAAGAATAATGAGACTGAGAAGTGCACCGAAAAGTGCAAGTGTTGTTCTATGCATAGTCTCAGTAATCAAAATCACATACATGCCAACCAATACTGAGATGGTAAGAGCCATCCCAATTGTTAGCTCTAATCCAAAATATTCCGGCAATGTAAATAGCATCGCGATTATTGCTGCAAGTGCAATCATTCCAACAGCAAAGTGCTTTCCTGATCCTTCCGCCAAATCCATTTTAGCTCGACTTACCACAAATTATGTATGTTTGCTTTGATGTTGATGACAAATGACTAAAGTTTAATTTCTAGAATCTAGAGTTCTGGAAAAAGATAATCTATACTACACGTGCGCCCTTGCTAGGTTTGCATACTACTGTATGACATTTTGTTTTAGCGGACGCAAATCCCTTTGCCATAGCATTACAGATCTTTTTTTGATTAAACGACTTTGAAGTAAATGCAATGACAGATGGACCTGCACCACTTATTGTAACACCAAATGCACCTGCACGAATAGCATTCTCTTTTACTTGAGAAAATCTTGGAATCAGATGTTGTCTTGCCGGTTCCACAATTATATCTCTGATGGAATTGCCAATCATTGGCGTGTCTTTTTTCATAAACCCTGCGACTATAGCTGTAGCATTTGAAAGATTGTACACATAATCAGAAAGTTTAACCTGTTTTGGAAGAACGTTTCTGGAAACTTGGGTTTTTTTTGCAGGAACACGGAGTTTGGGAATTGCAACGCAAAGTACAAGATCTTTTGGTGGTTCTATGCTTATGATGTCAAGCGGATTTGTCTTTACTATAACAAAACCACCAAAAATAGAGGCAGAAACATTATCATAATGAATAGAACCTGCACTCGCCTTTTCACCAACACCCGCAAACTCTACAAGCGTATTTTTATCAAGATTCAGATCAAATAAGGCATCAAAGGCTACAGCTGCTGCAGCAGCAGACGCAGCACTGCTTCCCATTCCAAATCCAGCAGGCACACCTTTTTTAATTTTTAAAACAAGACCAGATTTTATTTTGAATTTTTTTGTCATTTCTTTTACTACAAGTCCTGCAGAATTTCTCTCAGGAACAAGAGGAATCGAGTCGGTACTCTGAATTTTAATCCCATTACCGCCTTTTACAAGTTGTATTTCATCATAATAAGCGTCCAACGCAAGTCCAAAAACATCAAAACCGGGGCCCAAGTTCGCGGTAGAACACGGAGCCCTTACAATAGTACTGGAAGCCACTAGTCTTCTACTTCCTCTCCCAAGTTAAGAATTCTGCTCAGAGCTGCCTCTAGGTTTGACATGCCATCTCCAGTTGCGTTTGATACAGGAATCAGTCCTTGTGAAAAACCACCAAGATTTAGACTTCTCAAAATATTTGTTACAAGTGTATAGTTTTCACCATCAGAATGTTTGGCTATTGCATCTTCGAGGCTACTCAAACTAGATGACCATTTCAATATGTCTCTAATTTTGTCTTCTATGAGATCGATTTTTGTTAAAACATTGATGTGTGGCAAATTAAGTCTTAATTTGATTGATGTGGCAAGAAGCGCAATAGAAACAAAATTAGTCGGAGTTGTCACAAGAACCCCATCATATAGAAATAATGCAACCTTTTGTTCAGCGTTAAAGTTTTGAACAAAAAACGGGCCGCTTGTTCTATAAGCAAAAAGCTCCATCTGACCAGGCGTGTCAACTATAAGATAATCTGGATTCATATCGTCAACATCGTTTTGAATCTGTTCTATTTTTGATGCAATTAGATCACTAGCAATTATCATGGCACCGTTTGGACCCAAGTCGTATTGCTTCATTATAGATACAAGGTCTACATAATCCCTAACATCCACGTCACATGTGTACGGTAGGTTTTCAACACCTGGATCCAAATTTAAAATTCCAACAAAAGCACCATTTCTTGCATAATTATCAAAGATTCTTGAGGTAAGCAATGATTTCCCAGCTCCAGCTGTACCAACAATAAAAATAGTTTTCATTTTTACTGACTAATATTTTATGTTCAGCTTATATTTCCATCCATGAATAAAGAGACAATGAATTGGAAGCTTTTGGCAATTCCTGTCAGTATTATACCATTTGTTCTGATTGCTATCACCTTTGATATCAAACTAGAAGAACTCTTTGCAGTTGGTTTTGTTCCTTTTGTAAGTGCGGCAATTGCTATTTCTTGCAAGCTACTCATGCAGGGTTTAAAATTCAATTATCTCGTAAAGAAATTTCTTGGTCCTATAGAGGCATCATGGAAAACAGTTTCAGTAAGAATAGGAAGTGAGTTTGTTACATCTACCACACCCTCATTTGTAGGCGGTGAGGTAGTTAGGATTGTATGGTTGAAAAAGAAGGGAATTCCAACAGGTAAAGCAACTTGGGTTACAATAATGGAAATTGTCACCGAAGTACTAGCAGCAGGGATTTTTGCTCTTGCTGCAGCTGTATTTGCATTTGTTAACGGCGCTTATGTCATAGGAATTGCTATAGTGGTGATAAGCCTTCCAGTTACGACATTATGGTGCAGTCTGTTTTTCTTGTCATACAAAAGAACTTTTCAGGTTCCGGGCTTGGTATCAAAAATTGTAACAAGGATAAACAAGAACCGCGCTTCAAAATATATTGATAAAACAAACCAATGGATGCAAGAAATCTGTGAGATGAGTAGGCAAAGCTTGCATAATAAAGGTGCAAAAAAAGCCTTCATAGTTTCCATGGTCTTTTCTGTATTTACTTGGATATTCTACGGAATTTCATTTATGGTAATTGCAAATGGTGCTGGATATTTTATAGAATTTTTTGAATCCTTGATGGCAGCTATGGCATCAAATGCAATAGGAAACTTACCAATCACCATAGGTGGATCTGGCCTTACAGAGTTTGGCATCTGGGCCTATCTTGGAAAGCTAAATAGCTTAACATTTGATGCAGTCAAAGATAGTATACAGTGGAATATCGTAATAGCTTGGAGGATTGCTACATACCACGTTCCTCTTTGTATCAGCTGGATACTACTGATGAAAGTGGTTCTTCATCCACACACAAAAAAAGCTAAAATTGCATAGAAAGCACTTTATTTTCAAAGAGTTTCTTTTCTTTTGTGAATTATACCAACAAAGTAGTTGTAGTTACAGGAGCATCAAGTGGTATAGGGGAAGAATCAGCCGTAGAGTTTGCTAGACGA
>Ga0187892_10009827_pt1 | contig 12378 bp, 6 predicted proteins | sample MA1701073metaG_FD_139345 | JGI IMG/M metagenome (GOLD analysis project Ga0187892, IMG submission 139345) | Bio-ooze microbial communities from a basaltic lava cave in the Kipuka Kanohina Cave System on the Island of Hawaii, USA - MA170107-3 metaG ...
CACGGGGGAGAACTTCTTCGACCGGTACAAGCAGGACAAGCGGTTCGACCCCGCGACGATCCGCGCCCTCGAGAGGGAGGCGGGCGTCGATCGGCCGTTTTTCGTCCAGTACGCGCGGTGGCTCCGAGGCGCCCTCTTCGACGTCCGGATCGGGCGCCCGCGCGTCGCCCTCGCCGGGTTCGAGGAGGACGGCCTCGCGGACCGGCTCGGGATCGAGACGACGGGGATCGCCGAGCTCCACGCGAGCGCGGAGGACTCGACGGAGGGGCGCCGGTGCGGCGTGCTCGCGCTCGCGGCGGGAGGCGCGGAGGTCCGGATCGATCCGCGCCGCGCGCTCGAGGCGGCGGGATCCGACGCTCCGGTCTTCGATCCGGGGAGGTTTCGCTCGATCTCGCTCGCCGTCCGGAACCCCTCGCTGGTCGTGCGCCGCGTCGAGGTCGCCTTCACCGCGGGCGCCTCTCGATCCGTCTTCTTCCTCGACGTGGAGCCGGGGGAGTGGCGGCGCCGGGAGATGTCCGTCGAGAGGATCGCGGCCGATCTCGGGGGAGCCGCCCCCGAGTGGATCCGGTTCACCGCGCCCGGGAGCGGCCTCTTCCGCATCGACGACCTCGCGGCGATCGAGACCCGTTGGGCGTTCACCGCCGGCGCGCCCGACTTCGGGCGCTCCTTCGAGTACGACGTCCCGGTCTTCCCGCTGCTGCGGGCGCGCTACGCGAACACGATCCTCCTCGCGCTCGCCGCCCTCGTCCTGACCTGGATCGTCGCGGTTCCGGCCGGGGTGCTCGCCGCGCTGCGCCGGGACCGCCCGCTCGACCGCGGGCTCTCCGCCCTCGCCTTCCTCGGCCTCTCCGTCCCGAGCTTCTTCCTCGGGCTCCTCGTCCTCTTCGCCCTCGTCTCCGTCTCGTCGGCGGTCGGCGCGGAGCCCTTCCTCCCCCTGCGGGGGGCGGTCTCCCTCGATCACGAGAGCCTCGGCCCCGCCGGGAAGGTCCTCGACCGCGCGCGCCACCTCTTCCTGCCGACCCTCGCGCTCTCCGCGGGCTCGATCGCGAGCCTCTTCCGGATCTCCAGGGGAAACCTCCTCGAGGTGCTCGACGCCCCCTACGTCCTCGCCGCGCGCGCGAAGGGCCTCCCCGAGCGGCGGGTCCTCGGCAGCCACGCGCTGCGCAACGCGGTGAACCCCCTTCTCTCGATCTTCGGGACGCAGTTCGCGACGCTCGTCTCCGGCTCCGCGCTCGTCGAGATCGTCTTCGGCTATCCGGGCGTCGGGAAGCTGATGCTCGACGCCGCGATCAGCAAGGACCTCTACGTCGTGATGGCCTCCGTCGTCACCGGGGGCGCCTTCCTGATCCTCGGAAACCTGCTCGCGGACCTCGCCCTCCGCGCCGTCGATCCGAGGATCGAGGACAGCGACCTTGCGGGGTAGCCTCTCGAGGGCCCGGCGCCGGTTCGGCGCGCAGCGATCGGCGAGGTGGGGGGCCGGCGCGGTCGCCGGGCTCGCGCTCGCCTGCGGCGCGGCCGGATTCTTCGCGCCGTACGATCCGCTCGCGGCGCGCGACGCCGCGCCGTATCACCCCCCCAACGTCCGGTTCGTCGACGAGGACGGTGCGTTCCACCTCTTCCCGTTCGTCCACGAGACGCGCCCCGTCCGCGACGAGGACGGCCGGCTCCGCTACGAGGCCGATCCGGCCCGGCGCCACCCGATCCGCCTCTTCGTGCGCGGCGACCGCTACCGCCTCCTCGGCCTCGTCCCGCTCGACCTCCATCTCTTCGGCGCGAGCGGCGACCCCGACGCGCCCCGCGCCTATCTCCTGGGGAGCGACTTCCGCGGGCGATGCGTCCTCTCCCGGATCCTCCACGGGGGCGCCCTCACGCTGGGGGTGGGGCTCGCGGGCGTCCTCGTCTCGTTCGCGATCGGCCTCCTCGTCGGCGGGATCTCGGGCTACGTCGGCGGCCGGGTCGACGGCGCGATCCAGCGCGCGTGCGAGACGATGATGATCCTGCCGGGCCTCTACGTGATCCTCGCCGTCCGCGCCGCCTTCCCCGAGACGACGGACTGGCCCTCTTCGCGCGTCACCCTCGCCGTCGTCCTCGTCCTCGCGCTGGTCGGTTGGGCCGGCATCGCGCGCACGATCCGCGGGCTCGTCCTCTCGCTCCGCGCGCGCGAGCACGTCCTCGCCGCGCGCGCGATCGGCCGCAGCGGACCCACGATCCTCCTGCGCCGCGTGCTCCCGCACACGCTCCCCTTCGCCGTCGTCGCGGCGTCGGTCGCCGTCCCCGGGATGGTCTTCCTCGAGGCCGCCCTCTCCCTCCTGGGCCTCGGCATCCAGGAGCCCGATCCCTCGTGGGGGAACATGCTGCGGGACGCGATGAACGTCGGCCACCTCCGCCTCCACCCCTGGCTCCTCGCGCCGGGCGGGGCGCTCTGCGTCGCCGTCGGCGCCTTCCACTTCTTCGGCGACGGGCTGCGCGACGCGCTCGATCCGGCGGGGGCGCGGGGCGCCGGTCAGTCGAAGAACCGGTAGCGGAACGCCGTGAAGAGCGCGACGAAGCCGTCCCGCCAGCGGATCTTCTTCCCCTCCGCGTAGGAGCGCCCCGCGTAGGTGATCGGGACCTCGTAGACGCGGCATCCGAGGCGGGCGACCTTGACGGTGATCTCGGGCTCGATCGCGAACCCCTCCGAGCGCAGCCGCAGGCGCTCGAGCACCTCGCGGCGGAAGACCTTGTATCCGGTCTCCATGTCGGTGAGGTTCAGGTTCGAGAGCATGTTCGTCACGAGCGTGAGGAAGCGGTTCGCGGCGTAGTGCCAGAAGAGGTGGACGCGGACGTAGGCGCCGCCGAGGAAGCGAGAGCCGTAGACGACGTCCGCCCTCTCCTCGAGGATGGGCCTCAGGAGCACGATGTAGTCGGCCGGGTCGTACTCGAGATCGGCGTCCTGGACGAGGACGACGTTTCCCGTCGCCTCGGCGAACGCGGTGCGGAGCGCCGCGCCCTTCCCGCGGTTCCGCTCGTGGCGCAGCACGCGGATCGGCGCGTGCTCCTCCGCCATCTGCCGCAGGACGTCCGCCGTCCCGTCGGTCGAGCCGTCGTCGACGACGAGGACCTCCTTCGGGAAGGGCGCGGCGAGCACCCTCTCGAGGATCGTGCGGATCGTCCCGGCCTCGTCGTAGGCGGGGACGACGACGGTGAGCTTTTCCAGTTTCACCGGGCCGCGGGGGGAGGGGGAGGGATTGTAGGAGAGGAGGACGACGGCGTCGGAGAGGGGATTTCGGCCTTCCCCGCGCCGCGAGCCTCGTGGCGCTCGCCCAGCAGCCAGAAGAATCCTCCCGGCAGGACGACGGCGGTGAGGGTGATGCGGAAGAGGAGCGAGACCGCCACGCCCGACGCGAAGGTCGATCCGTACTTCGCGAACAGCGTCCCGAAGAGGGTCTCCCCGACGACCCAGCCCCCCGGCGCGATCGGGACGGACGAGACGATGTTGATCACGGGGACGAGGACCAGGACGTGGTGGAGCGGGAGTGTGTCGCCGATCGCTCGAGCGATGCCCGCGACGCCGCCGAGGATCGCGAAGTGGTTCGCGAAGGAGAGGGCGAGGCTCGCGGCGAGGATGCGCGGGTGATCGCGGTAGGCGAGGACCGCCTCGTCGAGGCGGGCGGCCACCCGCTCGAAGGGAAGGCGGCGGATCCACCTCTCCATCCGCACGGCCCGGCGCAGGCGCCGGCTGAGGAGGAGGGCCCCTCCCGCGAGCAGGAGGGCGAGGAAGGAGAAGAGCGGCAGGGCGAGATCGGTGAACTGCGCGAGGTGGGGGAGGAGGACGAGGCCCGCGAGCAGCGCGAGGGCGAAGATCCCGATGAGACGATCGACGAAGATCGAGAGGACGGCCGCCTCCCGCCTCGCGGAGCGGCGCGCGACGAGGACCGCCTTCACGACGTCGCCGCCCGTGAGCCCCGGCACGACGAGGTTGAAGAAGAGCCCGATGTAGGTGAGCCGGAACGCGCGCCGGAATCCGGGGTCGAGCCCGCTCGTGCCGAGGAGGAGGCGCCAGCGCACGACGGTGACGAGGGGGGAGAGGGCGAGGAGGAGCGCCGACCCCGCGAAGATTCCGGGGCGAAGGCCGCGCGCCCGGTCCAAGACCTCGCCGAAATCGATTCGGGTCGCGATCCAGACGAGAAGCGCTGCGAGGAGGGCGAGGCGGACGGCGGCGAGGGCGCGCCGGCGGCCGCGGCTCGCGGGAGGGGCGCCCCCCTCGGCGCTCGTTCCGGCGGTTCCCATGCGGGCGGGATTATCGACCCTCGCGCCTCTCTTCCGAGAGGAACCTCCCGCGCATAGCGTCTCCGGCGTGACCCGCGACGTGCGGATGGACCTCTCGGGCGCCTGGGAACTCGCCTTCGACGACGCGGGGATCGGCCTCCGGGGCCGGTGGTTCGATCCGGACTCGGCGGGACACGCGCGCGCGCCCTGGCGGGCCGCCCGCGTTCCGGGCGCCTTCGCCGCCCCAGGCGGCGGCTCGCGGCATCCCGGCGGGGAGCATGCGGTCGGGTGGTACCGGCGGGTCGTGCGAGTTCCGGCGCCCGACCGATCGCTGCGCGTCCGGTTCGCCGCCGCCGAGCGCGCCGCGCGCGTCTGGTGGAACGGCCGAGAGGTCGGCGCGCACGTGGGAGGGGCGGTCCCCTTCGAGATGGAGGTGACCGGCGCGGGGGCGAGCGGGCTCCTCGTCGTGCGCGTGGAGAACCGAGAGAGAGGCTTCCGTCCCTTCGCCACGCTGCTCGGTCCGAACTTCGCGGGGATCTGGCAGGGCGTCGAGGCCCGGCCGGGGGGCCCGGTCGCGATCGAGGATCTTCGCGCGCGGACTAGGGCGCGGCCTCCGTCCGTGGACCTCGAGGTCCTCGTCCGCAACCGCGGGGGGGCCGCCGCGCGGTTCACCCTCCACGGGGAGGTCCGCGGAGCGGGCGCGCGCTCCGTGTCGCTCTTCGCGCCGGCGGGATCGACCCTTCCGGTGAGGCTCCCTCTGGAGGTGACGAACCCCGTCCTCTGGGACCCCGACCGCCCGCACCTCTACTCGGTGGAGGCCCGTGTCGAGGTCGAAGGGGAGGTCGTCGAGGTCGCCGCGGCGCGCGTCGGGTTCCGCGAGGTCTCGATCGACGGGAACCGTCTCCTCCTGAACGGGCGTCCTCTCGAGCTCCGCGCCGCGCTGCACTGGGGCTGGTACCCCGACCTCCTCGCTCCCGCGCCCGACGCCGCGGCGGTGCGAAGCGAGTTCGCGCTCCTCCGATCGCTCGGGTTCAACGGAGTCAAGCCCTGCCTCGTCGTTTTCCCGCCCGAGTTCTACGACGCGGCGGACGAGGAGGGGATGCTCGTCTGGCAGGAATATCCGAACTGGCAGGTCCGGGTGAACGACACGAACCGCGCGGCGCGCCTCGCGGAGTACCGCGAGATGGCGCGGGCGCTGCGCCACCATCCCTCGATCGTGCTGTCGTCCCTCGCGTGCGAGTACGACAAGCGCCTCTACGACGAGGCGCTGATGGAGGAAGCGTTCGCCGCGGTGAAGGAGGCGGGACCCGCCGCCCCCTTGCTCGACAACTCGGGAGGGTGGGGAGGGGAGCCGCCGCGCCCGCTCGGGCCGAGCCGGCACGCCGAGTTCTTCTCCGCGCATCCCTACCCCGGCTCGCTCCGGGGATGGAACGCCGGGTCCGTCGTGCGCTCGACGGACCGCCCCTACATCCTCGGCGAGACCGCGGACGCGGACACGGTGAAAGAGCCGTCCCCCCTCGTCTCGCTCTCTCGCCGCCAAGCTCTCGTCTACCGGAAGGCGCTCGTCGAGTCGTTCCGGGCGGTGGATTCGATCCGCGGCTACGTCGTCACTCACCTCCACGACGTGCGGGAACTCGGGAGCGGCCTCGTCGACGCGGCGCTTCGCCCGAAGTGGAAGCCGGAAGAGTTCCTCCCGTGGAACGGAGACGTCGTCCTCCTCGCGCGGTTCTCTCCCGACCGGCGGTCGTTCCGAATCGGGGAGAGGGTCGAGGTCGAGGTCCTCTGCAGGAACGGATCGCGCAACGACCTCTCGGCCGGCGTCTTGCGAGTCGTTTTCCCGGACGGCGTCGCCCGCGAGGAGCGGGCCCCTGCCGTCGAGGCGGGGACGCTCGCCTCGCTGGCGAGGTTCTCCTGGACCGCGGCGGGCGAAGCTCCCGCGGCGGCGCGGATCGCGGCCGCCCTCGAGTCGGACGGGCTCCACGTCTCGAACGATTGGAACGTCTGGCTCTTCCCCTCCCGGCCTGCGCCCTCGGACGCGCCCGAGGGAGTTCTCTTCGACGATGGGCGCGGAGCGCTGCGGGAACCGGGAGGGATTCCCGGGGGAACGAGGCTCGTCGTCGCGTCCGTTCCCTCGCGCGCGACCCGCGAATGGGTCCGCGACGGCGGCCGGCTCCTCCTCCTCGGCGCGAGGACGGGCCCACGTCGCCCGCGGTTCTTCCGGCGCGAGAGCGTGACGGCGATCGCGCGTCACCCGGCACTCGGGGACTTCCCGCACGACGGATTCCCGGACCTCCAGTTCGTTCCGTTCGAGCCCACCCACGCGTTCGATCTCGAGGGGGAGCCGGGCGCGACCCCGATCCTCGAGCGGGTCGACGCGCGGACCGGCGAGCGCGACGCGTGGGTCCTCGAGGCTCGATGCGGCGCCGGCGCGCTCCTCGCGGCGGCCTCCGACCTCGCGGCCGTCGCGGGAGGGGACCCTGCGGCCGAGGCGCTCTCGGCGGCGTTGATCCGGTACGCCCTTTCGGACACCTTCGACCCACGTGGGTCGCTCACGGAATCGGGCGCCTCGGCGTGGCTCGAGCCCGACCTGTACGTCGAGCGCCCGTCGGGTCGGCTCTGGCGGCGGGGCCCGTTCCTCCGCGATTGGCGGCTCTGCGGCCCCTTCGAGAACCGCACGGGCGGCTGGCGCGCGGCGTGGCCGCCCGAGGCCGGCTTCGATCCCGCCGCGCGGTACGCGGACGGATATGGGGGGACGGTCGGGTGGCGGCGAGTGCGGTCCAGCGGAGACTTCGTCGACTTCGCCGAGATCTGGCCGGAAGCCGATCGCTCCGCCGCCTACGCCTTCGCCGCGCTCTCGTCGGCGGTCGAGACGGAGGCGGATCTCTGGATCGGGAGCGACGACGGCGAGCGCGCCTGGTGGAACGGCGACCTCGTCCTCGACCGCTCCGACCACCGCGAGCCGCGCCCGGACCAGGACCGCGCCCGCATCCGGGTCCGTCGCGGCGAGAACCGGCTGCTCCTTCGCATCTGCGACGCGAACCACCGCCCGGGCTTCTACTGCCGGCTGGCGGTTCCGGACGGCGTGGCGCTTCCGGGCTCCGTGGAGAGGTGAGGGCGCGTTACGGCGCGACCTTCCGCACCCGGATCGAGCCGCTCTTCGTCTCGAGGCGGACGACCTCGCCGCCGGCGTTCACGTCCCCCGTCAAGGTCTTCCGGTCGTCGCGCGAGCCGAGGTGGAAGTCGGATTCGACCTCCCCGAACGAGGTCTCGGCCTCGAGGCGGCAGTCGAACGTGGCGGGGACCTCGAGGGTGACGTTCCCGAACCCGGACGAGAGGTGCCAGGCCGACGCCGGCGCACTCCCGGCGGCGATCTTGCCGGTGACGCTACCGGAGGTCGTCCGTGCGTCGAGCTTGCGGAAGACCCCTTCGAGTGCGAGGGAGCCGAATCCGCTCTTCACCGAGGCGTCGCCCGCGAAGTCCGTGACGGTGACGGCGCCGCTGCGGCTCTCCGCCTCGAGCTGCCCGGACGCGTCGCGAACCTTCACCGTGCCGAAGTCCGTCCGGAGGACGAGGCGCCCCTCTCCCGCCTCGGCGACGGTCACCGCGCCGGAGGAGGTCCGGGCCTCGACGTCGCCGGAGACCCTCGAGAGGTCGAGCTCGCCGAATCCCGACCGGACGCGGATGCTCTCCGCGGCGACGTCCTCGAGAGCGACGCGGCCGGAGCGGGATTCCGCGCGGACCGTCTCGGCTCGGACGTCCTCGAGCGTGAGGTTGCCGAACTCGCTCACGACCTGGACCTCGCCGCCCCGCGCGCGGGCGATCCGCATCGGGCCCGAGGACGTCCTCGCCAGCAGGTTCCCTTCGACGTCCGTCGCCTCGACCTCGCCGAACTTCGTCTCGAGATCGCAGTCGGCGAGCGGCCCGCGGACGGCGACCTTCCCCGACGTCGTCCTCGCCCGGACGCGGATCCCCGGCGGGACCGTCGCCGAGAAGTGGGCGGAGGCTCCGATCGTCCACGTCACGTTCCCCTCCTCGATCACGTAGGGGTCCCCCTCGTACCGGACGACGAGGCCTCCCCTTTGCGGCTCGACGCGCGCGCGGTACCTCTCGAGGATGCGCTGCGCCTCCTCCTGCGTGCTGCCGTGGGCCACGAGACGGACGCGGAGCGTCGGCTCCGCCGCGGCGTCCGCGACGACCTCGACGTTGCCGCCGATCTCCTCGAACGCGAGCCGCTCGCCTTCCTTCAGCGGGAGCGCGAACGTCTCCTCGCGCTCCGCCTTCTCCTCGAGCCCGGTTCCCTGGAAGAGGAAGGAGCGAGATCCCGCCCCGAAACAGGCGGGGAGGAGGGTCAGGCCGAGGGGGAGAAGACGGGCGAGCCGGGCGGTCGAGGAGCGCATGGGAGCCTCCGCGGGGTGGGTCGAGGAGGACCGTATACGGCCCGATCCCCAAAAATCGAGGCGGGATTGACCTATCCAAACGTCACCTCCGCGGGCCCGCGGAGGTCGAAGCGGACGGCGACGTGGAGGTCGCGCGGATTCGCGAAGACCTCGTGGGGGATCGGGCGCCCGTCGAGGCGGACGGACTCGATCCCCGTCGCGGGTGCGAACGCGGGGGAGAGGACGATCGAGATCGACCCCTCCGACCGCGGCTCGAACCGGACGGCGAGCCCGGTTCCCCGCCGCTCGAACGCGAGGTCGAGGAGGTGGGGGCCGAAGCGGAGATCGCGCACCCGGAGCCGATCCCAGGACGCGGGGAGGTGGGGGGCGAGGCGGAGCCGCGCGTCGGCCGCGTCCGGATCGAGGCCGAGGAGCCCCGCGGTGACGGGGGAGATCGTCAGCGCGTGGGACCAGGCCTGGTGCGAGCAGACTCCCGCGGGCTCGCCCGTGTCGCCGTGGAGGACCTCGTCGATGCATCCGAGAGTGTTCTTCTTCACGCGCGAGAGGTTCGCGCGCACGCGCTCGAGCGCGGCCTCCGGTCGGTGGGCTCGATACTCCGCGAGCGCCGCCCATCCCGTGAAGAGGGGCCAGACGGATCCGTGGTGGTAGCCCTTCGGGTCGTAGGCGGGATGATCCCTCGGCAGGAACCGCACGCCGTGCGGCGCCGAGAACCCGGGCCCCGCGAGCGCGTCGAGGAAGGCGGCCTCGTTCGCCTCGTCGAGCAGGCCGAAGAGGCTCCCGACCGCCCCTTCCACGGTCGACGCGTCGATCGAGGTGCCGTCGCGCCGCAGCGCGAAGCGGAAGCGCCGCGTCGCCGGGTCGAAGAAGCGTTCGTTCAGGAGCGGGCGCAGCCGCCGGAACCACACCTCGCACAGCTCGGCGATGTCCCCTTCCCCGAGCCGGCCCGCGATCCGCGCCGTCGACCGCAGCGCCTCCGCCCAGCAGGCGTTCAGGTAGAAGGTCGCGAGGAGGTCCTCGTGGAGAGGGCCCCCCTCGACCCAGCCGTGGCCGACGCCGGCATTCTCGATGAGGGTGTCCCCGTCGGCGTCTGTCGACGCGGCGTACGCGAACGCCCGCAGGATCGCGTCGCGGTGCCGCTCGAGGAAGGGGGTGTCGCCCGTCCAGCGTACGTAGCGATCGACGGCGATCAGGAAGAGCGGGTTCGAGTCCGCGGCGTCGAAGTGGACCGCGCCGGACGAGGTCGCCTCGTGGAGGATCCTCCCCTCCGGATCCTGGAGGCGGATCAGCGCCTCGAGCGAGCCGAGGACTCCCTCCGGCCGGCCGAGCGAGAGGAGCGCATGGCTCGACCAGCAGGAGTCGCGCCCGAAGAACCAGGCGTAGCCCGGCCGTCCCGATTCCCAGCCGGGTCGCGTGAGCGCGAATCCCGCCGCGAGCGCGCGACCGACCCTCGGGAGGTCGAGGACGAAGGGGAGAATCTTCGCCCCGGTCCAGCGGAACGCCTCGTCGAAGTCGGCATCGGGAGATTCGAGCACGAGGCGATCCTCGAGGGCGCGCCGTCCCGCCGCCGCGGCCGCCGCGAACTCGAGGGGACCGCGCCCCTCCGTCGCGCGGAGCACCTCGGCGGCGTCGAGGTGCCCCTCTTCCGACCCGGCGACGATGGCGCGGAGACCGTCGATCGCGCCGAAGCGCAATCCGACCTTCAGGGCCGGCGCGTCTCCCACGCGGATCTCCTCCACGCGGGGAGGGGCGCTCGGCGACCGATCGAATCCGAGGACGGAGGCGAGCCGGTCCTCTCCGTCGCGCACGGCGAAGAGGCGCGCCCGCCCGGACCAGGCATGGTGGAGCGCCCCCGCGGCGCCTTCCCGCGCCGGCCAGGAGACCCGGTGGTCGAAGGTCCACTCCATCTCCATCTCCTCGACGCGCCCCTCCTCGACGGACCAGTCGAAGACGGCCGCCGCGCTCCCCCGGTCGGGAACGATCCGCTCGACGACGCGCGCCGACCCCACTCGCAGCGCGCGCTCGGCGCCGAACGGAGTCGCGCGGAAGGCCTCCAGCGCGCGCTCCTCCTCGATCCATTCCCCCGTTCCCGCGGGCCGGAAGCGCACGCGGCGCCCCGCGATCGAGCGGAGCGCTCCCGTCCAGACCTCGAGGACTCCCGTTCGCTCCCGGCCGAGCACGACCACCTCCGGCCCGGCGACGTCGAAGAAGGCGTCCTCCTTCCCGTCGCTCGCGAGCGACGGGCACGCGTCCGCGCCCGGCGGGACCCTCGGCCGGACGGGAGCCTCCGTCTCCGCGAAGGCGAAGGGCGCCACGGCGAGCCCCGGCCGCGCCCAGAACCGGATCCGTCGTCGCACGTCGCGGCGCTCGAGGAGGTAGCGCACCGCATTGTCGGCGAGTCGCGCGAGATTCGCGCGGAACGAGGTCTCCTCGAAGCGGAGGTGGGCGCCCATGCACAGGACGAGCCCGCGGCCGTGCGAAATCTCCCAGGCGACGAGGCGCGTGGGATCGAGATCGATCGAGACGATCTCGCGCGCGATCACCCTTCCCGTTTCCGGCCATGCGCCGTCGGCGTAGACCGCCTCGGGGTACGCCTCTCCCTCGACCGGGCGCGCCGTCGTCGCTCCCCCCGGAATCCCTTCGAAGAGGGGATGGGCGAGGAAGGGGAAGAGCCCGCGCCGGGATCCCGTCGGAGGGACGATCTCGTCCTCGCGACGTCGCCATGGGAAGAGTCCCACGCGGTTCGGCGGCGCGCTCTCGATCCCGAGATCGCCGACGAGCGCCGCGGCCTGCAGCGTGAGGAGCGCTCGCCCCCCCTCGCCGATCCAGCGCCGCAGGGGTTCGACCCATGGAGAAGGATCGGGCCGTTCCGGGGCATGCCACCAGAGGACGCGCGTCCGCTCGAGCGCCTGGACGGCGGCCTCCGGCGCGAAGATCTCATGCGAGTGCGCGCTCCTCCCGAGCCAGGCCCGCGCCGCGGCCGTCTCTCCGCGCGGCGCAGCGGCGAGGGGAGGAGCGACGAAGCCGACGTCGACGATCAGTGGAAGTCCCGCCTGCGGAAGACTCTCTCTCCGAGCAACGCGCAGGCGGCAGCGACGCCGAGGAGAACGGCGATGCACGTGCCCTGGCCCGGAGGGCTCGACTCGATCGGGAGGCCCCCGAACACCCGATCGCGCAGGTCGCAGGCCCGCGCGAGGAGCGCCTGGAGGTAGCGCTGGAGGGTGAACGCCCGGAGGTCCCCAGGAAACGTCCCGACGAAGCCCTCCCACCCGAAGGCGAGGACGAGGCCGGCGAGGACCGGGTGTCGGACGGAGAGGCCGAGGAAGGTGAAGGCGCTCCCGTAGGCGAGGCACCCGAGCGCGAGGATCCCCGCCACGGAGAGGGCCGTCGGGAGGGCCGCCTGCTCCGCGAAGGGATCGACCCCGCGCAGCAGCAGCGCGGCGAGGAGGATTCCGCTCGCGAGGAGGAACGTGCTCGCCGTCGCGACGGCGGCGATCTTCGCGACGAGGATCGTCGCGCGTCTCCTCGGCCGCACGAGGAGGTAGGTGATCGTCTTCCCCTCGATCTCGTCCCCGAACGCGGTCGTCCCGAAGAACATGACGACGAGGACGGAGGAGAGGAGGGCGACGGGGGAGAGGAACTCCCGCAGGAACCGCAGCGCGTCGACATCGTTGGGAGTCCACACGCGGAAGGCGACGGCCATGAGGACGGGAATCGAGGCGATCGCGGCGAAGAA
>Ga0187892_10009828_pt1 | contig 12375 bp, 13 predicted proteins | sample MA1701073metaG_FD_139345 | JGI IMG/M metagenome (GOLD analysis project Ga0187892, IMG submission 139345) | Bio-ooze microbial communities from a basaltic lava cave in the Kipuka Kanohina Cave System on the Island of Hawaii, USA - MA170107-3 metaG ...
CCACACTCGCCAGAGACGATAGCGCCCCGTCTCGCAGACAAGCAAAAATGACTGATCAGGGCTGACGGCAACACCATTGGCAAAATGCAGCTCGGGTAAGATAGTTCGGGTGGTTTGTGTTTTTGGATCAAAAGCCAGCAGCCGGCCGTTCGGTTGATGTTCAAGGATGTCAGCTTTGTAGTTGGTCAGCGGAAACTTGCTGGAAGCATCAGTGAAGTAGATCGTGCCGTCGGTGGCAATATCCAGATCATTTGTGCAGCCGAAGGGCAGCCCGTCTGCTGCAATTGCGAGCGTGTTGATTTGCCCGTCTGGCGTGACTTTGAGCAATCCCTTAATTGCATCGGCAACTATCAGGTTGCCGGTGCTGTCAAAAACCAGGCCCAGGGGTCTGCCCTGCGTGTTAACAAACGCCCCTGGCCCGCTGCCGTCGGGTTCCAGCCGCATGATCCGCCCATCTTCAAATCCAGCGTAAATTCGGCCGTTGGAATCAAGTGCTACATCTTCGGGCGCAAATCCATCTCCCAGATAAAGCCGTTCAGTCCCGGCCAGCTTAGAATTCTGTGCGTAATGGCCGTCCAAAGCCGGGGTTGGTGATGGCGCCCAGGCCCTTGGAGTGATTGGCACGGGCCAAAACAAGAGATACACGAGCAGCGAAACCATCGGGGCAAGGAAAATGAGTAGAAATAATTTTCGAAACATGACCACGGATTAGCGTTCGCCGCGGGCCTGCTCGACTTTTGTTTCTAATTCGACCACCAGCTTACGTAGTCCGGCCTGGTCCATCGGTTCGATCAAACGGAGCGCTTCATCCAGAACTCGACGTTGATGTTCGGGCCAATTTGGTTTCCCGGCCACACTGCCCAGCTCTCCGTCGTAGAATGCTGCCCGGGGAGCGCGGACGCTTTCGACTACCTCCTTGACTACTGCCAGGGTCATTGTCGGGATGCCGGATTGTTCTAGGGCTCGGGCTGCAAGAGCCACAGATTGATGACACAATTTTGAAGCTGGAATTAGCAGCGCAGCCTGAACTTGGTAGCGGTGCAAACGCTCGACCAGTCCCGGCACTTTTTGTTCCGCAAACGTAGCCGCATCGGTTATAAACCCCGGAAAGCTCCAGAACACTTCGTTAACCTGGCCGATTATTCCGTTTGCTTCAAACTCAAAAAGTCTGGTTAGTGGCACCTGGGCGTTGCTGTCGCTTTGCACTGCGGTGGGGTCGTAGCCCCGGGCTGCAAAGCGTAGATCTTCAAGTTCGACTTCGATTGGAATTTCCCGAAATTCCACCGCGTCTGCCGGCGCAGACGCGTTAAATGGTTCGGTACCGTCGATATAGGCGCCTGCTGAAGAAATTAGACCCAGGTTAAGCATTGGTAGGGCGCGCCGCGCCGGTGTGAATGGCGCGTACCGGTTTCGGACCAGCGGGTAATCTTTTGTAGTATCCCCGTTCATCGAGGGTTCGTTTTTTCTTTCCCATTCCGCATATTTCGCGCGCCACTGGTCGAGCCGCTCAATGATATCCAAGGTTTTAGTCCTCCACTCTCTGCGCTAGGAATTGAGCCGAGCGCGCTGGGCGATCAAGAAGAAAGCAATCAGGGCGGCAATCATAGCAATAGCCAAAGCTATTACGGAATATCCGTGAAGACTGTTGAAGGCGATGCGTCGTGGATCAGAAGCTGAGACCTGGTCAATGGGCAACTCTATCGAAAGGCGTAAGGCGTGCAACCTGGCAGCAATTATCCATTGGGAAACTCCGGTTGCGATCACCAGAATTCCCAGGGATATAAGTTCAAAAAGCGGCCAGCGACTTTTGACTTTAGGGAACAGTGCCGTTCCCATTAGCACCAGTCCCACGATAAAACCGCCCGTATTTACCACTCCCAAAGCTCTGTTGACAATCGCGCCGGCTAATTCACTGGCGTTCGCTAGTTGCTGTCCCCGCAGCACCGAGAATGCTGTGGGCGCAACCACAGCGCTAAAGTAGAGCGCTGAGCCCAGCCAGCTTGCCAGCAGCAGTACCCTGATACTGTTAAGAAGTGACACGAACTACTCAACCTCTAGTCATACCGAGAAATCTCAGACACCAGTGTGATCCTCGGAGGAACAACCCTTGGTGGTGTTATCTCTCTGGGGTCGGGAACCGTTAGCAGCCAGGAAAGCGCAACGTCCAGTTGTGCCTGGTAATCAATTAGATCGAGTGACATGAAAACATCCTTTCCCAGGCGGGTAAACTTTTCCTTAGCCATCTGATACATGCGACGCGCTGCACCCGGGCGGCCAATCTGCAAGTGATGAAAGGCTACCGCAGATTGAATCATGGCCTGGAGAAATAATTTCTCGTCCGGACCTACCTCGCCCATCCAACGATCTTCCCAGGCATCATGAGAGGCGTGAAACTCTCCGGCGTTATATAGATCTATTCCGGCAATGTACTCAACCGGATATGCGGCTATGTGTGCCAGAGTATAAGCCGGAACTTCGTCTGGAAGTCTTAATTCAAGCTCGATCATCTTTAATCAGATCTGACCTGAAATCAGGGAAGCATTCTCGAGGCGATTACTTTGGCAGCCGTTGCTCCGGAACCGCAGGCGCCGCTGATTGTAGGCCCCAGAGGATTGGATACATCTCCGATGGCGAAGACATTAGCTAAACTGGTTTCGTGCTCGCCGTTGACAATGATGTATCCGTTATCGTCCAGAGGCAATTGCTCCAGAAAAAGTTCGGTATTAGGCTCGACTCCGATGCGAATCACCACACCGCGAACGGCCATCTGAAAGGGCTTTATACCTTCTTTACGAACAATCTCCACTGCTTCCACGTTTTCTTCACCTAGAATTCGGGTCACTCGCGACTCAAGAAAGATCGTCAAACAATGATTAGACTGCAGCTGCTCCGTGAAGGTGCGGCGGGCTCGGAGCTTTTTGCCTCGATGAACCAGGGTGACGGTGGGACATACTTCCGCCAGCAGTAGAGCATTCTCTGCGGCGGCGTCACCTCCACCTACAACACAAACATCTTTACCGGCAAACAAGTCCCGATCACGCGCGGCTGATTCGATAATACCTTTGTGCTCAAACTCAGATTCACCCGGAATTCCCAGACGTCTTCGCCTCACTCCCGTTGCAATGATGATCGAGATCGCCTGGAGCTGTTCGCCACTTCTAAGTGAGATTCGTTTTGCCTTGAGGTTAATTGAATCGATCGCCACCCCGGTCCAGAGATCGAACTCTGCGGCTTCAACTCCGGCAGTAAAAAGCCGGCTCAGTTCCAGGCCATTCGCCACTTTCAGTCCGAGATAATTATCAATCGGATTGTAAACCTGCAAAAGCTGCCCGCCCAGCCGGTCGGTGTTTTCAAGTACCAGCGTGTCCAGGCCCAGCTCATCACACCAGTATGCTGCCGACAGACCGGCAGGTCCGGCCCCAATTATGATGACATCGTGCATCCAGAGTGTTCTTCTAAACTAAAACTCTGCGTACATCTGAGTAAACGGCAGGCGGTTGATCAGGAATCCGGTTCAGGCTTGCAAGCTATTATTTCCGCGTCGCAGTGGTTGTGCTCCGGACCGTCCCAACGACCCTCACGGTAGAACTCGATCTTCCAGTCATTAAAGTATGATCTGAGTGCGCCTGCCGCCAACAGGTAATCGGGATTCATGCGCTGCTCTGCCACCTGATCATCGTTCATATGAATGGCTGCCACCAGTGTTCCTCCTGGACGCAACCCGTTCTTTAACGGAGGAAATAGATCCCGCTGCAGATAATAGAAGATGCAGATAAGATCGTAGCCGCCAGGGGCTATTGAAAATTCATGGCGCTCAAGATCGGCTTCGACGGTTTCAATTTTTACGCTCCGGATTTGAGCGCGTTTGCGAGCGACCTCAAGACCGACACGCGAACTGTCGACCGCAGTTACAGCCCATCCGGCACCTGCAAGAAAGATTGCGTGACGTCCCACACCGCAAGCCACATCCAGGGCGCGCCCGGGTTTCAATCTGCGCAGGGCAGTGGAAAGCAGTTGATGAGGTTCTTCGGGTGAATATTCACCCTTTAGGTACCGTTCGTCCCAATCGGTCAATCTCAAACCCCCGTAGTCGACAGTTGTGCTTGGGTCGATAGGATTTTCGCTACTTCCGTTGGCAAGAGCTTTGAAACTGCTGAAGTGCCGTCAGGATTGAGAAGCTTCGCGGCGGACGTCATCTGACGAGTATCGACCTTCCAGGTTGCTGAGCGGTTAGATTCGATTTCGTTCAACTGGCTCAGTTTTGCCCCAAGATCCCTACGCTGGATCTTCGGTCGCTTTACCGTCTCGGCCCAGGAATAGTAGGGGTAGTCCAGCTGGTAAAAGCAGCCTTCACTAACCGGGATTGCAATCAGGTAGATCTCGCCGCGGGCATATCGGGAAACGGCCGTATTCGGTAGTGTATGACGCGCCGGGTCAAAACCCTGGGTCCCAAAAATTTCCGGCCCCAGCGTTACTAAAGAAAGCTGCCCTTCAGTGTATTCGTGAACACTGTAGCGACCTGATTCAAAACTATTGATAGCAGCTTCTAGATCCCGCCAGGCATCGCGCCACAGCGGTTCATAATCGTTGATTCGAGTGAGCACCCGCTCGACTTCGGGCAGGACCAGTTCATAGGCCCTGGCTTCGTCGTCTACGTTTTTACCGGCGAGGTGGCGGGCTAGGGGTGAACCCGAGTCGTTGCTGGAACTGGCTTGATCGGGTCCCTGGATCACGATGCTGGCACGCACGCCCAATTCGCTGTTGAACTCTGAAAAGTCACCAGCTTCGGCGGCTGAGATTAACTGTTCGCGCAGGTCCAGGGCCCGCGCGCCGGTGAGCACCGTCCAGACGGAAAGAACGCCATCGGTGTCGAAGTGGTTATTAGTGACCAGCTCCAGGTCTCTCGTGAATGCCTTCTGGTTTGGAGAGGCGACCAGATTCAGCGCAATCTCAGTAGAGGTATCAGCTTTCAACTCCGCTGGCGTTTCATTTCCTTCCCAATGCGAGAAGTGGAGGCTGTTAGCCACGATTCCGTCGACGGATAGTTTGGGAGTATTTTCGATTCCTTGATGATAGAACTCAAATCTCATAAAGGCATCCTTTGAAATATTTGGGCCAGGCCGGAAACTCAAGGTTCAGGTTCTCGAACTCTGCGAACTGCCACGAAAACATGTTTGCTAGAGTGTACAGCAAAGCTAGGGAGAACCTTAGCTTACTGAAAGCTCCGATTACCACCCCCCATCCTTTTATTCTAATCTGCGTTGATCTGCGTTAATCTGCGGCCACTTTTCTAGGAAGGATTCAGGCGCAGATAAACGCCGAATGACGCAGATCGGAATTAAGTAAAGAATCGAGTGGGAGGGAGAGACTGGGGTAGTCTCGGTGAGGTAGAATTTGATTGTTCGAACCACTCAACACTTAAGACTATTGGATCTACGGAGGAACTATGGACCGGGCAACCGCTCAACATTCCATGCCGGAAATTACGGCCACTGAGCTCAAACAAAAGTTGGACCAGGGAGAGGATCTGCAGATCCTGGATGTGCGTGAGCCCAACGAAGTTGCTATCGCCAAATTACCCAACTCAATCCATATCCCCCTGGCGCAAGTCGTTAATCGAATGGCCGAAATCGACCCGTCGCGCGACACTGTGGTCCATTGCAAAATGGGCGGTCGAAGTGCACGTGCCATCGAAGCCCTCAAACGTTCCGGGTTTACCGGGAACCTTACAAACTTAAAGGGTGGAATCCTTGCCTGGTCGAACGAGGTCGATCCAAGCATGCCAAAGTATTAGATCGTCCACTGACCTGGCTCGGGCGTCTAAGTTAACAGCGAAGGAGACCAGAAAACTGGTTGACCTGATTTCATCCTGACTGCACTTCGTGTGCTTGCAGGTGAAGTGTATCTCCTCCAGGTTTCGCTGATGGGCCCGCACGGAAGATCTTGCGGACCTTAAACTTTGAGCCAATGAGGAGGCAAGATGTCGAAATTTTTCTACAGAGTCATTTGTACCGTTGCAGTCCTTGGTTGCGCCCTGGTGTTAGCTTCGGCCCAGGAGCGTAATATCGACCCCTGGGAACGCCGCGAGCTTCGTGCCGATCGCCGCGAAATCCGCCAGGACAACCGAGAAATTAGATCTGATCGTCGGGACTTGCGCGGCGACCGAAGGGATTTGCGGGGCGATGTTCGTGAATATCGACAGGATCTGCGCGATGGGGCTTCGCCGGCGGAGCTACGAGCCGATCGCCGGGAGATCCGAGCCGGACGCCGCGAGGTACGCAGCGATCGCCACGAGCTACGATTGGATCGCCGGGAGCGACGCCACGATGTCCGTGAGTTTCGTCGAGACTTTCGTCGCGCCCGTCGAAACTGAAGAGGCAAAACGATAAGGCCGCAGATTAACGCAGATGGACGCAGATCAGAACTAAAAAAAGAAATTAAGACGACCTCACTTCTCTTTCGCTAACTTCTCTGTTCGTTCTGATCTGCGTCTCTCTGCGTTCATCTGCGGCCCACGCCTTTCCAGCGCCGGCCGGGTGAGCAAAGACATTTGTCTTATTTGCCAGACTAGATATACTCGGCCTGCCATGTCGGAGACCTTTGGCGAGAGGGATGAGCTGAAAAGCGAAGTTTCTGCGTCGTCCGGGATTGAAACGGATCTCCTGGACCCGTATGAACGACTGGTTTCCATAGAAATAGCGGGTACCAAGGTCGAAGTGCCGGAGAAAAACCGGCTCCTGCGCTGCTTTCAATATTTGTCGCTAAAGACGATTTCCTATGGCGACTTCTGCTGGAATGGGGAATGCACCAATTGCCAGATCTGGTATCACATGGAGGGCCAACCTCCTGAACTTGATCGTCCCGCCTTGGCCTGCCGGATAGAAGTGGCTGAGGGAATGGTTATCAGTAAGTTAAGCCGCTACATCGAGCTGGAAGGGATAACCAAGTAGTTGCGGCACCCACGGGGATGGTTCTATGTGTCCTATAAGTTCTATCGATAGGACCGATAGGACCGATAGGACCTATCAAACAGCTGCCGCCTGCTCCAGTTCTCGTCATTTTTCTTCTTACCGGAGCATTGGTAAACTAACAAGCACCGGAGGTGGAAAATTTGGCACTTGTAATCTATACGAAGCCGGGCTGTCCTTACTGTGAGCAGGCCCGCGATCACTACGACTCCAAGGGTATTTCTTACATTGAGTACGATGCCCAAAACGATCGCGCTCGTCGAGCAGAAATGTTTTCGATCTCGGGAGGCGATCCCACGGTCCCTTGCATCGTTCAGGACGGGAAACATATTGCGTCCGGCTGGGGCGATCCGCCACGTGGCTGAACGGTGCACGACTAATCCGGCCGGGTGCCGGAAACAACCAAAGCTAAAAAGTTTACGGAATTTCGGAATCTATCGTGGAAGCAAGTTCTTGATTTGCGTTTCTTTGGTGCCTGCTGTTCAATAAGCTCTCGCCAGATTACGTCGCGTTGCTCCAGGCGAAACATTCGTTCGCCTTCCCTAAGGCGACTCTCTCAACTTCGATGAAGAAGGTCCGAAATGAGAAAACACCCCTATTACTACACTCCGGTTCTGCTTGTTCTGTTTTCGATCCTGGTCGTAAACTCAATAGTTCTAGCGCAAGATGGCGACAAAGCCGCACCAGCAACAGCACCAATGGCTGACAAGAAACCCAAAACTTTGAAGATTCACGGGATTACCCTGGTTGACGACTATTTCTGGCTTCGCGAAAAGTCGAATCCAAAGGTAATTGAGTATCTTCAGGCTGAAGATGCTTTCACTCAAGAGGTGATGAAACCAACGGAGGCTCTCCAGGAGAAGCTCTATAAAGAAATGTTGAGCCACATCAAGCAAACCGATATCAACGTGCCCTATCGTTCAGGCGATTACTTCTACTATTCGCGTACCGAGGAGGGAAAACAATATCCAATTTACTGTCGCAAGAAGGGCACTATCGAGGCTAAGGAAGAGATTATTCTCGACCAGAATGAGCTCGCCAGGGGTTTGAAGTTCTTAAGCGTCGGGATTCTCAGCCCCAGTGATGACGGCAACTTGCTGGCTTATTCCACAGACAATACCGGATACCGGCAGTACACCTTGCAGATTAAGGATTTAAGAACTGGTCAGTTACTCGCTGAGCGGATCGAACGTGTAAACAACGTTGCCTGGGCTACAGACAACAAAACTATCTTCTATGTAACTGAAGACCCCATCAACAAACGTAGCGACAAGTTGTTTCGCCACGTGTTGGGAACCGACAAGACCGATCTGCTCCATGAAGAGAAGGACGAGATGTTTGACATCGGGGTGGGCCGCACTCGGGATAAGGCTTTGATCATCATGGAGGCCTTTGCCAAGACCTCGACCGAGGTGCGTTACCTTCCGGCCGACAAACCCAATGCCGAATGGAAGATTGTGCTGCCGCGACAACCAGACCACGAATACGATGTCGATCATCGCGGAAATCTTTTCTATATACGTACCAACAAGGGTGCCAAGAACTTCCGCGTTGTTACCGCCCCGGTTTCGGACCCTGCGGAGAAGAACTGGAAAGAGTTCTTAGCGCACCGGTTAAGCGTGAAGGTTGCTGGTATCGACCTATTCACCGACCACGGGGTTTTTTCCGAATGGGAAAATGGCCTGCAACAGCTGGAGATCCATGATTTCAAGACTGGCAAGCGCCATCGCATTGAGTTTCCTGAGCCGGTTTATTCCACAGGCTTAGGGCCAAATCGAGAATTCAATACCAGCGTCCTCCGCTATAACTACCAGTCGATGGTCAGACCCAACTCGGTATTCGATTACGACATGAATAATCGCAAGGCCACGCTACTGAAGGAGACTGAAGTGCCCGGTGGCTTTGATCGGAATAACTATCAGTCCGAGCGGGCATTTGCGCTTGCCAGCGATGGCACGAAGATCCCGCTTTCGATTGTTTACCGGAAGGGCGTAAAGCAGGATGGCTCAGCCCCGTTGCTTTTGTATGCCTATGGTTCCTACGGAGCATCAATTTCACCCGGCTTCTCTTCGAATCGTCTGAGCCTGCTGGATCGCGGCGTCATCTACGCGATTGCACACATACGTGGCGGCGGCGAACTGGGCGAGGAATGGCGGGAAGCGGGAAGAATGATGAAGAAGCTCAACACCTTCACCGATTTCATCGCCAGTGCCGAATACCTGGTTAAGAATAAGTACACTTCGACTAAGCGGCTGGTAATTGAAGGGGGAAGCGCGGGCGGTCTGTTAATGGGCGCGGTTTCGAATTTGCGTCCCGACCTTTTTAAGGGGGTGGTTTCGCACGTACCCTTTGTCGACGTCATAAATACAATGCTCGACTCTTCGATTCCGCTGACCACCAGTGAGTACACGGAGTGGGGTAATCCCAACGAGAAAGATGCGTTCGAGTACATGATGAAATACTCACCGTATGACAACATTCGAGCCGTCGATTACCCCGCAACGCTGGTTAAAGTTTCTCTCAACGACAGCCAGGTGCCTTACTGGGAAGGTGCCAAACTGGTCGCTAAACTTCGGAAGTTGAAGACCGACAACAACCCTCTGCTGCTGAAGGTAAACTTTGGCGCCGGGCACGGAGGTGCTTCGGGACGATATGATAAGCTGAAGGAACAGGCTTTCGATTATGCTTTCATGCTCTGGCAAATGGGTGTTAGCGAATAGCGGTTGATTACTTGAACCGGGGAAAGAGGCGGCTCTCAGAAGGCCGCCTTTTTGGTTCGTGCCTTCAACTATCCCCACTGCGACCGCCCGGTTGCCGCCCGCACCGAATTGGGAGTTAAATAGAGCACTCAAGTCCATGATAGGCACCACGCTGGGGAGCTACAGGATTCTCGAGAAGCTCGGGGAGGGCGGGCAGGGCGCTGTCTACAAGGCCATCGATTCAAAACTGGGTCGCCCGGTGGTCATTAAAGTTCTGCCGCCTGAGCTTACTCAAAAAGAAGCCAACCTCAAGAGATTCGAGCGCGAAGCCCGGCTTGCTTCCGCCCTGGACCACCCCAATATCTGTACCATCTTCGACCTTAACGAGATCAACGGTATTAACTTCATCGTCATGCAGTACATCGAAGGTCGCAACGTCAGAGACTTGGTGAACGGGCGGCCTTTACAACTGGAAAGCGCGCTATCCATTGCCATCCAGGTAGCAGATGCGCTGGCCGCTGCGCATGCCAGTGGCATCATCCACCGCGACATCAAAGCCGGCAATGTCATGGTCAACGAGCTGGGCCACGCCAAGGTGCTTGATTTTGGACTTGCCAAACTGCTTGACGAAGACGCTGCCCGAGTTTCCGGAATCCATCACACTGAACTTACAGAGTTGGGGGTTCCTTATGGCACAGCAACTTATGCCGCACCCGAACAGGCTCGCGGTGATCGGGTCGACTCGCGGGCAGATATCTTTTCGACCGGCGTTCTGCTTTACGAGATGCTTACGGGCAACTGGCCTTTTCGGGGAAAAACTGCCGTGGACGTTAGACACGCGGTCTTGCATGCTCAGCCTACGCCCTTGAACGAGGCGCGCCCCGGGAGCTTTCCTGTAAGGCTGCAGGAAATTCTGGACAAAGCACTAACCAAGGATCCAAGGGATCGTTATCAGCGCGTGGTCGAGTTTCGCGATGATCTGCGAAGCGTTCTCCGCGAAGTGACTGCGGGCGAAGCTGGCAGTGTGCACGACACTTTTGCTCCGGTGGCCCCGAGACACTTGAAAGGCGAAAATCCAATGGCCCGCGCCTTCCGGTGGCTGAAAGCTGTAAGCGGAGTCGAACCAACTAGCGCGGCGAAATGGTCCGGCGGCGCTGGTCAACCCAAAGACTCTCATGATACGCCCGTGACCAGCATCAGCGACAAAGAGCGCAAGAGTGTGGCCATCTTGCCATTTAAGAACCTCGGCAGTGACCCGGAAACGTCATTCTACGAGTTCTCGCTGGCCGATGCCGTAATTACAGAACTGGCTCGCGTTCGTTCGCTGACTGTGCGTCCTTCTTCCGTGATCGTGAAATATCAGAACCGGCAAATCGATCCGAGTGAGGCTGGTCGCCAGCTTAGTGTGGATGCAATTTTAACGGCCGGTTTCCTACGAGCAGGTGATCGCCTGCGGGTAACCGCGCAGCTGTTGGACGTGCAAACCAGCGAAATACTTTGGAGCGAGCGCATCGATGCCGAAGCCAGCGATGTGATCGGCGTCCAGGATCAGATTGTCCAGCACATAGTTGATGGGTTGCGGCTGGAGTTGAGTCCTGCCGAAAAGCAGGAGCTTGTAAAAGGCCCCACGGTGGATGGCACGGCTTCGGAAGAATACCTGCGCGGGCGCAACTGTCTCGGGCAGTTTATTTACCACACCATTGCTCGTGACGACATCGAAGCTGCCTTGCGTCACTTTCAACGCGCACTTGAGCTGGCCCCGGACTTTGGCTTGGCTCACTCAGGCCTGGGCAGTTGCTATGTCAATCGTACCTTGAAGGGATTGGGCGAAGCCGGGGACCACGAAAAAGCGGAGAAAGCCTTTGCCAAGGCTCTGGAACTCGATCCAAAGCTGCTCGAAGCTCGCATGCATATGGTCTTTATCTATCTCGGACGGGGAGGAAAGGACAAAGCACGTACTGAGGTGGAGTCTTTGCGGGAAGAGTATCCAAACGATGTGGGTGTCCACTTCGTTCGTGGAGTGCTTGCGCGTCTTGACGGTGAGTACGATCGGGCCCTGCGCAGCTATGAGCGAATGGTCCGGCTAAACCCGGCTGAGCGTGTGGTGGCCAGTTACAATCGCGCCCGGGTGCTGATGTATCAAAAGCGCTACGAAGACGCTCTAGATGAGCTTCAGCAAGGGGCGGAAATGGAACCCGAACATCCGCTAATTAAGACATTTAGGGCGCGGGTTCTTTTTTATCGCGGTGAGGTGAATGTGGCTACTCGAATACTTCAAGGAGTGTTAAGCCGGCACCCGGAGATAGACGGCATTCGTCCCATCCTGGCATTGTGCCTCAGCGCCCAGGGGCGTCACAAAGATGCCAACGAGCAGTTGACTGACAAGGTCAAGGAAGTGGCAGCCGCTGACCATGACATTGCCTACTGGCTGGCGTCCGCTTATGTGTTGCAGGGCAAGCAGGTTGAGGCTCTGAAATGGCTGAACATTGCAGTTCAGCGAGGCAACGAAAATTATCGCTGGTTTCAGTCGGATCCGAACTGGTCGGCGCTGCACAATGATCCGCGCTTCATGGAATTGATTGCGGAGATCAAAATCAGACGGGACAAACGAGAGGCTCAAACTGCATGAAGACCTACGTCGTTGGTGACGTTCACGGGCGTTGCGCGCAACTGCAGAATCTGCTCGAAATGCTTCCGCGAGATGAAGC
>Ga0187892_10009829_pt1 | contig 12368 bp, 11 predicted proteins | sample MA1701073metaG_FD_139345 | JGI IMG/M metagenome (GOLD analysis project Ga0187892, IMG submission 139345) | Bio-ooze microbial communities from a basaltic lava cave in the Kipuka Kanohina Cave System on the Island of Hawaii, USA - MA170107-3 metaG ...
GTTTCTCCAGATTCGGCTGCCTCGATCGGGATCGGTTCAGGCTTCGTCAATATGCATACCCATGCTCCAAGCGTGAGCAGAAACCGTTGGTAGCGAGGCGCTATTACTGCGTCACGAGCTTGAGCGTTGGCATGCTCCCGAATTGTGGCGCTGTGGCTGTGGAGCCACGCCAATCCTTGGTGGTCGGGAAATGCTGTAAGAATCGGTGGGAGTGTCGTCAGAACGAACACATCCCAATTTCGTGCGCCATTGAGCGCGTTTGCGAGCCACTGTAGCTCCTCACGGATAACTTCTGTTTTTTCTGATGAGAGTATCGACGAGAACACACGTACAGCCGAGCGCGCTCGCCGCAACGCGACACGCATTTGATGCACGAACTCGGGGTCGTCACCTCGCACTACGCCTTCTTCATTTGCTTGGAGATGTGTCATGCAGCTCTGCAGAATACGCACAAACGTGTCTCTTACAGACAGAGACTTTTCGAGTTCGGGCGTTTTCGCCTTTACTGGGATGAGAGCAGTATGAGTAACCAGTTGGTACCCACGCTCGGCTTTGCTGACGTTCTCCAGTTTGAGCGGGAGCGTTTCTTGTAAACTCAGGGCGAACTCGAACAGCCGGAGAGGCTCACCAGATTTGAGTTCGAACTCGACTTCGCAGATCGGCAGCCGATCATCTCCTGCACGAATCTCACCCCGATCGATCGAACACTCGACAATATCGCCGCTCAGGAGTTCCAACATGCGGCGGGTGCGGGCAAATTGGGTGACAAAGAGAGGCTGAAGTGCTTGCTGCAGTTGCTCATCCGCGAAGAACTCGCGGATGACAGGATCGGGAAGTGCATCAAACACGAGCGTGTCTTTCGTCGTGTCACACTCCCATTCTGGTCGTTCATGGAGCCCGGCCGTCACACTCCCCTCGGTTTTGACTGTTTGAATCCACCGGCGACCAGACCGACGCAATCGGAGGGCGATACGTTGCTGATGCAGCGTGCAGTGTGGCGTATCGTAATATATACTCAGCAGTCGTTGTGGTGGCAATTTCTGCCGTGTCAGCGCCTTGATCAACGGATGACGGAGAAAGCGTCGCACCTCCTCTGGGGCAATGAGGAGTTTCAGTTCAATCTCGTTCTTCATGCAGCAACCACTCCAAGAAAAAAATACGGCTTGCTTCCGATGCGGGTTTTCAGCTACAAGAGTGCAAGCATGAGTGTCTAGGATTTACCGTGCACGACCGACCCCGACTATATCTGCGCCTCGGAGACAAAGTGGCCCACGTCAGATACGAAGAGTGGGGCCGAGGTGTTGTTGTGGAAGAGATGACGTCGGTATTGGTGGGCGGAACCTGCCTGGTCCGCATTCTCTTTGATGACGGTCAACAACGGACGTTTAATAACGATCTCGATAGTGACATCTGCTGCTACTATTTCGGCATACGCAGACAGTCACATCCCCTGTTCGGTACGGAATCCCAACGAACAAGGCGCCCCGCACCGCCGCGGCGGCTGCCGCGGGATTAGACAAGAGATTGACTACGCTTTCTTTTGCCCCTGTGCTGGCAGAGGCTCTCCTTTTGGTCCGGTGCGCGGAATCTTTCTCTGTGTGATGGTCGTGAGCGTATCAACGTTCACCCACGGAATTCCCATCGCGCACGGTTTAGGCATGCCCTCTTCTTCGACATCTTCGTATTGGTCTGCACCTGGCCTGGCAAAGTTAATCATTTTGCGTTTGCCCATTGTGTAATGCTCCTGTCCGAAATGTAGTAGGCTTATTGTTTTCACCAAACGTGCTGCGGTCAAGAGCGGTACTCGCTCACCCTCTAGCAAAACTGTCCCTCAGTCTATAGCTTAGGCAATCAGAGTTGAAAGCCTGTACTTACCGTGAGAATGTCGTTAGGAACAAACACTATGGAACCGGTTGCAGAAAATGTGAAGCTGGCCGAGGTTGAACTCGAAACCCTCAAGTTCTGGGACGAGCAAGAGATTTTTGCCAAAACGCTTGCCAAGACACGTCACCAGACTCCCTTCATTTTTTACGACGGTCCGCCGTTCGCAACTGGGCTCCCTCATTATGGCCATCTCCTTGCTGGCACGATCAAAGATATTATTCCACGGTTCTGGACCATGCACGGCCGCTACGTCGAACGGCGCTTTGGCTGGGACTGTCATGGGCTGCCGGTTGAGATGGAAATCGAACAAACGTTGGGCCTTAACGGGAAAAGCGATATCGAACGCTTCGGCGTCGCTCGGTTCCATGCTGAGTGTCGCAAAATCGTCCTGCGCTACACCCAGGAATGGGAGAAAACTGTCCGTCGCATGGGGCGCTGGGTGGATTTCCGTAACGATTACCGCACCATGGACCTCCCCTTCATGGAGACCGTATGGTGGGCGTTCAAACAGTTGTGGGATAAGGGCCTCGTGTATGAGGGCCACAAAGTCCTACCATTCTCAACCAGACTGGGTACTGTTCTGTCGAATTTTGAAGCCAACCTAAACTACAAAGAAGTGCAAGATCCAGCCATTACTGTACGCTTTGCCACGGACGGGGAAGAACACACGTATTTTATTGCTTGGACGACAACGCCGTGGACCCTGCCGAGCAATCTAGCGCTGGCGGTTGGTCCAGAGATCGACTACGTCAAAGTACGTGATCATTCGGACAACGTACGCTACATCCTGACCGAAGCACGACTGAAGACCTACTTCCCTAAGACAGAAACGTACACCATCGAAGCACGCTATAAGGGCAAAGAACTGGTTGGTCGCAAATATGCCCCGCTTTTTCCTTACTTTGCTGCGAAGAAAGATATGGGTGCATTTCGTGTCGTTCCGGCGGACTACGTGACGACGGAAGACGGCACTGGCATCGTCCATATTGCTCCGGCGTTTGGTGAAGAAGACTTTTATGCCTGTCAGAAAGCGGGGATTGAAATGGTCAATCCCGTTGACGACGAAGGTCGTTTCCTCTCACCCGTCAACGATTTTCTTGGTCTGCATGTCAAAGATGCCGATGCCAAAATCATCGAAAAGCTCAAGCGCGAGAAGAAAGTGGTTCATCAGGGAACCATCTTTCATAGTTATCCATTCTGCTGGCGGAGTGATACACCGCTGATTTATCGTGCTGTCACAACGTGGTTTGTTCGTGTCGAGGCGTTTCGGGATCTCTTGGTTGCGAACAATAAACTCACTGAGTGGGTGCCTGATCATCTACGCGACGGGCGGTTCGGGAACTGGCTGGAAAATGCGCGCGACTGGGCAATCAGCCGCAATCGCTATTGGGGAACACCGCTGCCGATTTGGCAAAACGATGATGGCAGTGAAGTCGTCTGCTTAGGGAGTGTCGATGACCTCGCGCAACGCACCGGAGTGCGGGTGACTGATTTGCACCGCGAGTGTGTTGATGATCTGACATTCCCAGCTGCCAACGGCAACGGGGTGATGCGTCGCGTGCCGTATGTGTTCGATTGCTGGTTTGAGAGTGGCTCGATGCCTTACGCGCAAGTCCACTATCCATTTGAGCGGAAGGAGGAGTTCGTCCGCTCCTTCCCCGCCGATTTCATTGCCGAAGGGCTCGATCAGACCCGTGGCTGGTTCTACACTCTCGCGGTCATAGCGTCCGCGCTGTTCGACAAGCCGGCCTTCTATCACGTGGTCGTCAATGGGTTAGTGTTGGCTGAAGATGGCAAGAAGATGAGTAAACGGCTCAAGAATTATCCGGAGCCGGAAGAGATGCTTGCTGAATACGGAGCGGATGCTCTCCGGTTGTATCTGATTAACTCCCCTCTCGTGCGAGCCGAAGAGCTGCGTTTCAGTGAGACCGGGGTGCGTGATACGGTGCGGCGTCTCCTGCTGCCGTGGTGGAACGCCTACAAATTTTTTGTCACCTATGCCTCAGTCGATCAGTGGCGACCCGCGCAAACTCCGCTCGGTCCCTCGCCCACCATTCTCGATCGCTGGATCATCTCGCGCCAACAGTCGCTCGTGCGCCGCACCTCTCAGGAAATGGAAGGCTACCGCCTCTACAATGTCGTCCCTGCGTTACTGGACTTTCTCAACGAACTCACGAACTGGTACGTACGCCTCAATCGCCGCCGGTTTTGGAGCGAGGGAAGTGATACGGATAAGTCGTTCGCTTACCGGGCTCTCTACGAGGTGCTCGTGGGATTCTCCAAGTTGATGGCACCGTTTACGCCGTTTCTGGCGGACGCCATCTACCGTAACCTCATGACACTCCAGGATGGAGACACGGCAGAAAGCGTGCATCTTGAGGATTTTCCTACCTATGACGAACGGCTGGTCGATCTGGAGTTAGAAGACGCGGTTGCTCGTATGCAGCGTATCGTACTCCTGGGTCGGAGTTTGCGGAATGAGCGCAAGGTGAAAGTCCGGATGCCGTTACCACAAATCACCATCCTGCATCGCCAACAGTGGGTCCTGGATGAGATCAAGCCGCTGGAGGCCTACATCCGTGAAGAGTTGAACGTCAAAGCTGTGGAGTACAGCACGGCTGAAGAAGCGAAAGTGGCCTTGAGCGCAAAACCAAATCCCCAATTACTTGGTCCCCGCTTCGGGAAGGGCTTTGCCGCGGTGAGCAAGAAGATTACCAATCTATCGCTCGAACAGATGCTCACGCTCGAAGCGGGAGAGGCACTGACTCTCGACGGAGAAGTGTTCCAACCCAATGAAGTGCAAATCCTGCGTCAAGCGCGCGACGGTGCACCGGATGTCCGTTCCGATCGTTTTATCTCGATTGAGCTCTCTTGCGAGTTGAACGACGACCTCATTGCTGAAGGGTTAGCGCGTGAAGTCGTGCATCATATCCAACAGATGCGGAAGGATGCTGGCTACCAGGTCGAAGACCGGATTACGGTGACCTATGAGGCAGTTCCTCCGCTTGCGTCTGCAATCGATCGTCATCAAGTATACATCCAACAGGAAACGCTCGCGCGCTCGTTACGTCAAACAGTTCCGGTCGGCGACAAAGTGCAACCGGTTGATATCGATGGTCTAAAGCTTACCGTAGGGGTACAGCGCGAATAGTGTTGGGAAGCTCCCTTGTGAATCAGCGAACCCTTCTCATTATTACGATTGTCTGCGGGATTCTCCTGCTCGACCAGACCACCAAAATCCTGGTGGCGCAGACGATTGAGTTGCACCATCAGATCCCGGTTGTTCCGCCGTTTTTTGATCTGACGCATGTGCGAAACCCTGGGGCAGCGTTCAGCCTGCTCGCGCAAGCGCCAGACTGGTTTCGCCAGCCCTTCTTTTTTACGGTAACCGGGATCGCTGTCGTTGCGCTCTCGGTGTTCCTTGCGCGAATGAAAGACGAAGGATTGCTGCTGACCATTGCTGTGTCCGGCATCCTTGGTGGAGCGATTGGTAATCTTATCGATCGGATTGTGTACGGTGAAGTAATTGATTTCCTTCTCTTTTGCTGGGGGTATTGTTGGCCCGCGTTTAATGTTGCTGACTCATGCATCACTCTTGGTGTGATCGGTTTGCTGTGGACTTCCGTACGTCACCCGCAAGCTGCGACTTCATGAGTGGCAGGTGTCCCGTCGGTGCTTTATCTTGACGTGGGAAAACTCACCCAGTAACATACATTTGTTCGCACTCAACAGACTGGAGGTATGAATATGTCTACGAAGCATCAGACCGTCATGGTAGGGGGATTGCTGGCTATCGTGTTGGCTGTTCAGGGCTGTTCACAACCACTGACCACCCGTGAGAAAGGGACACTGACCGGAGTCGGCCTCGGTGCCGCGACCGGGGCCATCATTGGGGCAGCAGTGGGGAATCCGGGTGCAGGTGCTGCCATCGGTGGTGCAATGGGTGGTGTTGGTGGCGCTTTAATCGGAAACTCACTGCAGAACCAAGAGGCTCAGCAAAGCCAACAACAACAACAAATTGAACAGCAGAATCGAGAAATTCAACAGCAACGGCAAGAACTCGAAGCACTCAAACGACAACAGCAGCAGCAAAGAAACGACGACTACTAAAAAACGCACCACGAGGAGTGTCCATGAATATGTTTCGCAGGCTACGTTTCGTAGGCTTCTTGGTGGCTATTGCGCTGTTGGTGAGTTGCTCGCAGCCACTGAGCACTCGTGAAAAAGGAACCTTGGTCGGCACGGGTCTTGGTGCGGCCACTGGCGCGATCATTGGTGCGGCGGTCGGTAATCCAGGGGCGGGTGCCGCCATCGGTGGCGCAGTGGGAGCTGCTGGTGGGGCACTGGTTGGCAACCAGCTCCAGAACCGTGAAGTCGCGGCCAATCAGCAGCAACAAGTCATCAATCAACAGCAACAAGAAATAGCGCGTAATCAGGAACTTTTGCAAGAACTCAAAAAACAAAACTTGGAAGCGCGTGAAACCGACCGTGGTGTGATAGTCAACCTACCCGATGTCTTGTTCGATTTTGGCAAAGCAAACCTCACTGGCGGAGCGCAAGCCAAAGTGCAGGACATCGCCGAGGTGTTAAGCACTAAGGCCCAAGGGCGACGGATTTCCGTCGAAGGTCACACCGATTCGATCGGCAGTGATCAGGCGAATCAACTCCTTTCAGAGCGTCGTGCGGATGCCGTTGCCTCAGCTCTTGAAAGGGACGGTGTGAGCAGTCAGCGGATTACCACCAAAGGTTACGGGAAACGTTATCCAGTTGCCCCCAATACCTATCCGAATGGGGCGGACGACCCTGCAGGGCGGGCAAAGAATCGTCGGGTGGAAGTGATTATTGAGAATAAGTAGTGAGACAGAGATAGAGACAGGAAGGGAGGAGAAGAGACAGAGATAGAGACCGCCCCGTCCCCTTTTTTCTCTGTCCCACATCCCTGGCTCTCTTATATTCTGGATTCTTGCCCTCCGATTACACTCAGGACAGGCTTTCGCGGGAGCGGCGAAAGCCGCTACGGCTTGATAAACACCCCTTATAGAGCTGCTACAACCTCAGTGAAATAAAGTTGGGAGCCGGACACCTCGGCTTTCCGGAGTTTGTATTGGCTGCTTGGACTTGGAATCTGTGTGAGGATTCATCGCGTGAGAACACGCAGAGCCGTCATAGCCTTCCTTACGGTACACGCTCTGCTGTCATGGCTCGCAGTGCTGTTGCGGATTGATCAATTCCCGCTTTCCTGGGCTCCTATGTACTCTGTCTACACACCTAGTAAGGCAGCAAATTACAGGGTAGTCGAGAAAGATAGGAAGAAGCTGAGGACACACGGGTGGCAGGTTAGGCAGCGCGATGGGGAAGTGGAATGGATCAATCTGGCGCGCCTCAACATTCCTATACAGGGCATGTGGCGTCTCTACTACCAGCGTACGTTCGGCCAAGGCCCACCCAAGTACAAACACAAAAACCATGGCGCCGCTACGATTGATCGGTGGCTATGGGGGCTCGAAGCTGGCAAGCCTTTTGTCACGGTCGACTGGGAACGACGGCTCTTGACCACACTGAACAAGACCCTTGGGCGTACGCCCTCGGATCCGTCCTTCATCATTTCAGCTCACGCGACCCGCTCCGTCCTGTACTTCGACCGTCAGAGCCTCGAGTTGGTGTTGCGGTCGATAGAAGAAAGCACCATAGAGTGGAACGAGCAGTGGAATAGTGACTTCGAGAGCTGGGTGTGAGGGGTGGTGCGATGCAAACGATACTGAGTCGGTTCTTTTTCACCGGCTCGACCCCTGAGCGACTAGGAACCACGCGCATACTTCTCGGTTTTGGCCTGATTCCATTCAATATCCTCGAGTTCCATACCCTCCTCCATATTGACCTGCAAGGGCCGAGTTATTTCTACCTTGATCCAGTTTGGTATTTCCAACTGCTCGGCATCGAGTATCATCATCCCTATATAGTCCTCGGGTCATTCGTCCTGCTTTTATGCACTACTGTCGCGTTCATAGTCGGATGGCGGACCCGACCCGCCGCGGTACTGATGCTCTTGCTCATCCTCTACTTGCTGGGTGCCCGGGACAGCATTGCTGGCGATGTTCACCATCGGTACGTGATTCCATTCCACATATTGCTTTTCTTTGCCTTGTCCCGCTGCGGAGAAGTGATGTCAGTGGATACCAGGCGATCAGGAGAGTCCGTCTCACTCTCGGAGTGGGAGGTCTCTTGGCCCATTCAGGCGAGTCAAGTGTACCTCGCGTCATTCTATTTCTGGAGTGGCCTGGCCAAGCTCCGGATGTCCGGGCTTGACTGGATTAGCGGAGGAGAGCGGATTCAGGATCTGCTATTGTCGCGAGCGATGCGTTTCGGGCCGGCAGGGGAGGGGGAACTGAGCGGGAGTATGATCGCACTTTGGGCTGCTCAGTTCCCGACCCTCCTCGAAGCGGTGACAGTTGGGACCCTTGCATTCGAGCTGTGCTTTCCGGTTTTGTTAGTACTGCGGCGTACGGCCGTTCGTTTGATATTTCTCATCGGAGTCACGTTCTTCCATATCGTGAACTTTATACTCATCAACGTGCAGTTCCTGTTCCTCCCCGTAGTCTTTGTGCTTTTCTTTGACCTGTCCAATCCTCTGAGACCTGTGAAACGCCGTGTCGTAGCGTTTGCAAAGTCCCGTCGCGCTCTTCTAGAGTGGCATCGTTGAGAGATGAAGGGCGTATTGAGGGGAGAACTGTCACGTTTGAGTCTAAAGATTGATTCAACCGTTATTGTTGAGATTCCTCCTCCTGCTGTGTTATCTCATCGGCTGGAGCGGCAGGAACGAAGGGTTCTTTCTTCTCAGCTGGCTTCTCCCAAAAGTCAGTGGGCTTCTTATTTAGTCGGTCGAATACCAAACGGCCCTCGCTCTTGCGCGTTGATCCGCGCCGTAAGCTCAAGAGAAAGTATGATCTTGCGCTCACGCGGAAATTTGTCGCCATGCAGCTCAGGCCGAAGGTAGAATTCCTTGGCGCTATTCAATCGTGGAAACTATGCCAACCCAGGAAACGGCCATTTCCACCGCACTGACTCTGGGTGGAAAAAGAGTTGCCTCTCTTCCTCCGACCAGTCTTTTGGAATGACGGTATGAATACTCACCGTCATCAGGTCGCGCGGCAGATCCCAGGAGAGTTCAAGGAATCCAGCATAACCGCGCTCCTTTAGTTTGGGATTGGCATGTGAGGCAGTGCGCACAGTTATGAACGTCAGCTTCCCTGTTTGATCATACTGTTCAATGCGCAGCGGGAAGAACGCCCGCCGATCAAGCCAATAGATTAACTTGCTGAGATAGTAATTTGGCAACGACTCGGGACGGGGTGCCGCTTCGACGACGTAACACGGGACTGCACCGTTCGCTGTGTAGCCTGGATAATCTTCTCCCATGAGCTTGACCGTCTGGATTGGAATGGTGACGGGTCTTCCCTGAGCATCTGGCACGACAAACTGTTTCTGTGTCGCGGGAAAGCGGATTGTACGGTCGAGAATATCGTTCCCCAGCATGCGCCAGACAAAGTCCCCGGCGTTGTGGCCCACGACATCATCGATCGTACCGATTCCTCGTGGTAATTGTTCACCGCGTGAGGTCGACGAGCGCAGTGGTGGTAAGTGCGGTCGTGGGAAGAAGGTTGTCAGTGCAACGTCATGGTTCTTCCCTGTATGATATCCAATCTGGACGATAGCCGTGTCCTCTGGATCATATGAATTCACTGACTGTGAAATCCAGCGAAACAACTCCTGGCCAGTTTGAGGGGCATGGAGCTGATCGAGGACCTCACTTTGAGGAAGAGAGAGAATAGCAGACGTTCCTATCTGCTGCTCGATAAAACCATCTGCCGTGACAGTTACTCCAATGTCGATGAGGAGGCAGTTCCACTTCGGCGTATGCGGAAACGTCATCGCTCGTAACCCCATCCTTTCCGCAGAGGATGGAGCAGTAAAGAGGACCTTCCCTTTCAGGAGATGCGGTTTTTGAAGAAGATGCCAGGGCGGTATATTGATGTCGAGGTTTTTTCGTTCTTGGAATGAAAGCTCTTGAACGGTATGCTGCGAGCCCTCGAACGCATGAGTATGCAAATGACAAGAGAGAGAAAGGGTGAGGTTGAGAGCGAAAAAAAGAACTTGCAATAACAAATGCTTCTCCTCTCAAACTTCGGGTGCTCACGGAAGCGAAATCGGCTCAGAGTATACACACTGTTTTTTCCGTTCCTCTGGAAACACATGGTAACAAAAGCGGACACGATAACGCCCCGCTGGTCCCTCTTCATCCCCGGTAGCAAGAGGATAATCGTGCTTTTCCCCCGGCTTTAACATAAATCCTAGAGCCGGGACATCTGGTGCTTGACCAAACCAGAAGAAGTCTCTGAGATGTCGCGAAGAAGACCATACTACTCCAAACCATAATCGTTCTAAGTGTATGTCTCCAAACCCGTAAGTGATGGGAACAGATTCTTGCCCGTTGATAACCCAGGCACATAGGGACCCTGGACGTTCCACGGCTTTGCTAATCAAGACAGTTATCATTTTGCTCAGCCCTTGCTCCCTCACAGACGCGCACTTCGGCAACTCTCTTGTTTCGCTTCGGACATCAACGCTGATCGTAAGAAGGACCGTAATAACTATGCCACAGATGGTCCGGGAATAGCGCCTTGGCCGTTTGTTCACTTTTCACCTTTTTGGGAATAAATAACGAGGGATGCCACGACAAACAATCATCGCTCCATCCCTCTGTATGTTGCTTATTAACCGAATCTTATTTAGAAGCGACAAGGGTTAGGATTAATAATGATTTAGAAACTACAGGGATTAGGGTTAGGAGGATCGGTCGAAAATTGCGACCCTGGAGGAGGAGGATAACTCGGTCGGTAAACGGGATAGGTGCTGTTACTGACACCCCCGCTAATGCCCCAGTAGTGATCGAATGAGACCCCTGCGCGGAAAAATGCTGTCTTGACATAATCAGCCCTCGTGTAATCAGTGTCACTCCCACTGCCAACTATGCCAGTAACCAGACCTACAACATCTCTTGTCTGATTCCAAGCCACAAGTCCACCAGAATCGCCTAGGGCTCCATTAGCCGAAGTTCTGTCCATCGGACCTTGCCGAAAGTACAATTGCCCCTCAATGTACCGGAAATTTATCGTGATCCCAGTCTGTGATAAACCGCCCTGAGTGCCATGACTCACAACGCCCCAATTTTTCAAACAACTGGAGCAATTTGACATCGTCGGGATACGGATGATACCAGTCGGGCCATCGACATATTGATTTGCACCGTTACCGTACACCATCCAACGAATAGGTTTCTCCGCTGTAACGCACGGGGAATACATGGGATACGCATCATTAAAGGGGTGTCCTATGGCCGCCGCATCAGGATTCGTCCGAGTATCGTTGATTACACCGTTACTTGCACAAAAAGCTCCGGTACCAAAACAGGGAGTCTGCATAAATCTAAACCCGAACCAACCATAAGTTAATGATGAACCCTGAGGTTGATAAATTGTAGAGCCGCTTATCGAAATGTGGGGATACTGAAAGAAGTGGCTCGCTGTGAGAGAATACAGACCACAGCATGATCCCACATCACTAATGTCACGAGAAACATGTGGTCCAACAGAAGCGAAACCGGTAAAGGTACTGTTGGAAATCGAGGCCCCAACAGGAAGAGGTCTGTACCACTTACTCAGATGCGAAGCTGGTCTCGACATCTCGGTTTCCTCAACGATTATGGGGATCCCATCAAGAGAAGAAGGGATCCAGCTGCGATTGGCGCGCATATCCGGCGTGATTGACACGACGATGCCTGCCTCGCCAATCCCGACAGCATGAACGCCTGGAATCTTAAAGAGCTCGTCTTCGTGTTTATATTTGATTCGTTTCACCGCAATCATCGGGACCGATAGGCTGGCTGAGACATTATCTTCATCAGTCGGACCGACAAACGGTTGATGCCCTTTATACCAGAGGGGTTCTCCTGTTTCGGGATGACGGTCAGCGCGTATTTCATCAGGTTCCAGCGGATCAGGATCGGGAATATCTCGCGAAATGACGTGAGCTGTTCCTGGTACCGTTTCATGAATGCCAAATTCCCCCTCCACCTTGAAGCAATTGGGACAAGCTGGGTGAGGTATTCTTTTGTGAAGCCATGCGTCCATCCGCTCTTTTGCAAGAGCTTGGCGAGCCGGGGTATCAAGAGTCGGCTCAGTCTCTGGGGCTTGTGGTTGGGCGGAGAACACCAGTGGCGACAGAAACGTCAGGGTTGCACCTCCTAAGACGGCAAGTCCTAATAAAATTCGCGATACTTTAGTCATTATCTCCTCCTTCGCTAAACGATGATCTAAACTCTCTCGTCCAATTTCAGAGCAAGTCGGCTAGAGAGCACCGAGGAGGGGACCGGCACGGGGTGCTATTTGCACTAACAGCGAGATGAGATGAGATGAGATGAGATGAGA
>Ga0187892_10009830_pt1 | contig 12367 bp, 8 predicted proteins | sample MA1701073metaG_FD_139345 | JGI IMG/M metagenome (GOLD analysis project Ga0187892, IMG submission 139345) | Bio-ooze microbial communities from a basaltic lava cave in the Kipuka Kanohina Cave System on the Island of Hawaii, USA - MA170107-3 metaG ...
CACGGCGCAGATCTCTCTGCCGGGCCGCTTCCTGGTCTATATGCCGTACGCTTCCCGGGTAGGCATCAGCCGGAAGATCGAGAGTCGGGAGCAACGCTCGAAACTCCGCGAGATGGTCACCCGGCTGCTCCCCGCCGATGCGGGCGGCCTGATCGTGCGCACTGTAGCGGAGGGAGTGACCGAAGAGCACTTCAAGCGGGAGATCGAAGCGCTGTTGCATCAATGGAAGAAGATCAAGCGGAAGCAGACCTTCGTCCGCAAAGCCCCCGCGCTGCTTCAGCGTGAGGCCTCACTTACCCGCAGCCTGATTCGGGACGTCTTCAGTGACAAAGTGGATGCGCTCTACGTGGATTCGAAAGAGATCCACGAGGAGATCATTCAGTACCTCGCCGATGTGGATCCGGAGCTCAAAGGCCGGGTCCATGAATACCGCGGAGCCATGCCGCTCTTCGCGAAGTACGATATCGAAACCGAGATTAAAGACCTCTTCAAGCCGCGGGTTGATCTCCCCACCGGTGGTTCGCTGGTCATCCAGCCGACCGAGGCACTGGTTTCGATCGACGTCAACACCGGCCGATACACCGGGCGCAAGGACCCCGAGAAGACGATCCTCCGGACCAACCTCGAGGCGGCCCGGGAAATCGCCCGGCAGCTCCGGCTCCGCGATCTCGGCGGGATCATCGTGTGCGATTTCATCGACATGGAATCCAGGGGCAACCGCGATCGAGTGCTTCAGGAGCTACGAGCCCACCTCGGCCGCGACCGGGCTCGGACCCGGGCAATGGCCGTGTCCGACCTCGGGCTGGTCGAGATGACCCGGCAGAGGATTCGACCATCCCTGCTCGCCTCCATGACCACGGAGTGTCCGACCTGCACCGGGACCGGCCGCGTGTTCCGGCCCGAGGTCGTCGCGCGCCGGTTGGAGCGATCGCTGCGGCGGGTTGGACACGACAAGAGGGAGAAAGCGCTCAGCGTGCGACTCCATCCGGACGTCGCGCTGTACCTGGTCGAAGAGGAGCCCAAACTGCTGGGCTCCCTGAGCAAGCACATCGGGGTGGAGCTGGACACCCGGGACGATCCCATGATGCACCTCGACGAGTTCCGGTTGATGAGCCGTCCGTCGGGGCGGGATGTGACCGAGCAGTACGCCGTGGCCTGAGGCCTCGCACCTCGCGCCGCCCCGGGTTTTGCTGCAACCCTTTGCGGCGGCGGCAACACGTTGTCGCCGTGAAACTTGTCTACCCCGTGAAATGGCGTTTCCCGGGGCACGTCGCTTGCCCAACACCAGGGCATGCTTCGACTCCGGCGTTTGGTCTCCCACCTCGCCCTGTTCGTCCTGGCGGCGACGGCTTGCGCGCGTCCCCGTCCGCTCAACGGACCGGAGGTCGTGGGTCTACCGCGTGCGCCGGAGGGGATGTCGAAGGAAGCCTGGGTGCACGCGCACGCGGCATACGGGCGGGTGCGGAGCGAGGGGTACGAACCCAGGTCGCTGCTCGTCGTCATCGACTATTCGCTGCCTTCGAACAATCGGCGGCTCTGGGTCGTGAATGTCGGCACCAATGAACTGCTCGCCAACGATTATGTGGCGCACGGATCAGGTTCGGGTGGGACCTGGCCTACGGTCTTTTCGAACCGGACGGGGAGTCTTCAGTCGAGTCTGGGGACCTTTCTCACCGGGAATCCGTTCGTCGGGGTGCGGGGGCTCTCCCTCCGACTGAAAGGGCTCGAGTCCGGCATCAACGATCGGGCGTGGTCGCGGGGGATCGTTCTGCATGGAAGTCCCAACGTGAGCGAGGCCCGCGCCGCGCTCGGACGAGTGGGACGTACCGAGGGGTGTCCCGCCGTTCCGCGGGAGAGTGCCCGCAAGCTGGTCCGGCTCCTCGAGGGCGGTGCAGTGGTGTTTGCCTGGTACCCCGACACGCGCTTTTTGGCCCGATCGGAATACCTCGATCGAACCGTCTTGCCCACCGTCCTGGAATCCCCCTGACGAGCGGTTCGGACCGCCGTCTCCTTGCTCCAACCCGCTCTCCTGTTTATACTTGCGCCCTCGCATCAGCCAGGGTCGCATCGCGATGTACGCCATTTTTCAAGCCGGCGGCCAGCAGTTCAGGGCCGAAAAGGGCAAGACAGTCCGGCTGCCACGCATGGATGCCGAACCGGGCTACAAGATCACCTTCGATGAGGTCTTGCTGACCTCAGACGGCGAGAAAGTCTCCGCCGGCACGCCGACCGTGAAGGGTGCTTCGGTGACGGCCGAGGTGGTTGGGGAAGTGAAGGGCGAGAAGATCTACGTCTTCCGTTTCAAGCGCCGGAAGAATGTTCGGCGGAAGACCGGTCATCGGGCGCGGTTCACCGAGGTACGGATCACCGGCATCAAATCCGGTGAGCGGGCCTCGAAGTCCAGGGAAGGCTGACGCATGGCTCACAAGAAGGGCGTCGGGTCATCCCGCAATGGCCGCACCGCCAACCCCAAGTACCTCGGCCTCAAGAAATTCGGTGGGGAGCGGGTGGTCGCGGGCAACATCATCGCCCGGCAGCGAGGCACGAAATGGCATCCCGGCAAGAACGTCCGGCGTTCCGGCGACGATACCCTCTTCGCTTTGATTGACGGCGTGGTGACATTCGAGTGGAAGGACAAGGGGCGGAAGCAGGTGTCGGTCTACCCGGCTGAGTAAGCCTCCCGAAACCCTCCGGCCCGCAGCCGCGTAGTTCCCTCCATGTCCGATTTTTTGAACCGCCTCAACGAACAGATCGACCAGCTCGGCGACAAGGTTCGCACCGCGTTCGAGTCGAGCAAGCTGCACCTCGAGCGGAGCCGGTTGGTCGGCCTCCGGAGCAAGGTGGCCTACAAGCTCGGCATGCTGGTGTACAAGCGTGATCGGGGCAGGGAAGTGACCCCCGCCGAGATCGACGCGTTGTATTCGCAGATGGACGACATTGCCGCCAAAATCGACAAGCTCGACCGGGAGATCGACGCGGTGCACGGCGCCTCTGCCAGTGTCGGGGAACAACCCGCCCCCTCAGCCGAACCAGCGGAGGCCGAGGTCAAGACCGACGGTGAGCCAAAGAGCGGGGGCGGAGCAGGGAACTGATCCCGCTCCGCCCCCGCCCCATCCGTTCCAGATCCCCCTTCTCGAGTTTCACCTGCTGTTTCCGCGCTTCGCTCCCTAGGGCGAGGTACAGGTCCGCGAGACAGTCAGGACCGACCCCGGCCCCACGCTGGCCGGCAGATCGGCACAGGTCAAGCCGAAGGAGGTACCCGCGAACCGGATCGTGTAGTTGCCGGGCGTGACATTGGTGAAGCTGGCTCTTCCGCTCGCATTGGTTGACTGAACCACGGCGGGGGGTCCCAAGGTCAGCGTCACCGACATGCCCACCACCGGGGTGCCATCCTGGCGCCTCACATCCACGTGGATGGTGGCGGTGGTCGGCGGGGTGCACACGATCGTAGCGTTCCCCTGCTCATTGGGGCCGACCGTGACGGTCGTGGAGGGGCACGACAGGCTCCCCTGTTGTGCCGTGATGTCGTAGGTGCCGGGCGGAAGGCCCGGGAAGGTGACCTTGCCGTCGGGGCCGGTCGTCCCGGTCTGGGTCAGGTTCACGGTCTCGTCCGCTCCGATGGTTCCGCTGGGGTTGGTTGGCCCGTTGATAGCGACTTGAACGCCGGAGAGGGGGGTCCCACCCGGACCCAAGAGCACCGTCACAACAACCGTGGCTGGGCGCGGCGTGCAGGCGAGGTCAGCTTGAGTCGTTTGCTCGGAAACGACGGTGACTTCCTTGGTTCCGCAATCGTGATTCGGTTTGCTTGCAACGACCCCGAAGGACCCAGGAGACACGTCCGCGAAGGCGAAGCTGCCGCTGCCGTCGGTTTGAACCGTGCCGATGTTCGGCCCGACGAGGTCATCCTGGAACAGGTCCACGGTCGCTTGGGTTCCCGCCCCGTTGACTGTCACCTTGCCTTCGATCCTGCCGGGGAGCCGCCTGCAGTCAAAGTTGACCTCATGAACTCCCTCGGTCTTGCTTGTGGGGACAATGGTTCGGGTCTGGGAGGGATCGCAGTCGAGCCCTTCGGCGGTGGCGCTGACAGTATGATCGCCTTCGGCGAGGTTCGAGAACTGATAGGACCCATCGGCCGCCGTGACCTGGGCTTCGTCCGTGCCGCTGGGCTTTTCGATTCGCACGGTAGCCCCGCCCAGTCCTTCCCCATTCTCGGTGACCTTTCCGAAGATCGCGGTATCCTGGAGTTCGAAGCCGGTGGTGCATCCCCCGATCGCCGCTAGGATAGCCAGCAGAAGCGGCCACGGTTTGAAGCGGAGGAGCCTAGCGCCTGGCTGATGCATGTGGATCACCTCTGGTGTGGGGATTCTCCCTGATGGCCGACCTGAGGTTTGCCATCCTTCCTTCGAACCCGGTACATTAGATCCGGGTTTCACCTGATTTTCACCAGCGATCAACTCCGTGTCGTCCACCCTACACCTCACACCTCGCACCTCGCACCTCGCACCTCCCTAAGGGCTCGGCGTACAGCTGATCGCCGCATTCCCCGTCTGTCCCGCCACGACATTGGCAGTTGTTGTCCCGCAGACAAAGCCAGTCCTCAAGGCGCCGATCGTGTAGCCCCCGGGCCCGCGGTTGGTGAAGGTGGCCATCCCGTTGACGTCCGTCACAGCGGTGCCCGGCGTCGGGCCGGATACCGATACGGTCGCTCCGGCAACTGGTGAGCCCGAGCTCGAGACGGTCACCACGAGCGTTCCGGTGATCGGAGTACAGACGATCAACACGTTCGCCGTGGCTCCCGGGGCCGGGTTGGCCGCGCCCGGTGGACAGGAGAAGCCCTGGGCCGTAGCGGCAACCGAGATGGTGTAGCTCCCTGCCGTCCGGTTGGTGAAGGTCACCTGGCCGTTGGCATCGGTGGTTCCGGTTCCCCCGGTGGGCCCCGTGAGGGTGACGTTGACGCCCGAAATCGGACCCCCTGGACCAGTCACCGTGACGGCAATGGTTGCCGAGAGCGGCGTGCAGTTGATGGTGACGTTGACTGTCTCGCCGGCGGCCGGGTTCGTGGTCGCCGACGGACACGAGTGCCCCGACACCTGTGCGGTGACGGTGTAGCTTCCCGGGCTCTTGTTCGTGAAGGTGGCCGTTCCGTTGGCGCCGGTGGTAAGGGTGCCAGGGGTTGGCCCGGCGAGCGTCACACCCACGTTTGGAGCCGGTGAACCTTGAATCGTTACCGTCACGTTGATCGTTGCGGGTAGAGGAGTACAGGTGATGTCCGTCTGATCCACCTGCCCAGCCACCACCGTGGCGCTTTGGGGTTGGCAGGACACCCCGGGGGCGGTGGCGGTAAGCTCGTAGTTACCCTCCAGGAGGTTGGTGAAGGAGTAGTTCCCCGAGGCATCGCTGGTGCCGGTCCGGGACTCCGGCCCGGTCAACCCGACCGAGGCCATCAGCCCCACCCCTCCGCTCGTCACCCGGCCGGCGATGCCGCCGGTGGTGGCACTCTGCTCCAGTGGTGCGAAGAACGCGTCAATTTTTTCGTCGCAGGCGCCGGCCAGAGCGGCCAGGCATCCGGTGAGCACGACCCGCTTCACGCGGGCCCAGCAGTTGTAGGATCTCATGGGACCCGGCCTTCCGAGAGGTTGTAGCGAAAGCCCAGGCCGAAACTCCAGTGGGTGTCTGCGTCCTTCCCCTTCCCGCGACCGTACCCAGCCATCGCGCGGAGTCCCGCCCGTCCGGCCAGCGTGACGTCCGCCCCCAAGGTGGCGCCGATCCGTAACCCGCTCTCCGACCGCCGTCCGATCACCGGATCGGTGGAGCCGGAGTAGAACGTCTGGAGGTCCACTTTGTTGAGCGCCATCAGGAAGTCCAATCCTCCGAAAACCCCCAGCCGGTCCGAGAAATCACGTCGGACCCCCACCTGGGTCCCAACGGTGATGATGTCGAAATCGAGCAGGTTGCGGGTCGGAGCGCCGCCCGTTCCGCTGAAGGTTTGCTCGAACTCGCCGAAGTGGGTGCAGCCCAGTCCGGCTCCAAACGTGATCGGGAGACCGGCCGGCTGATACTCGTAGCTCAGGAACATGTTGCGACCGGATGTTCCGCCCGTCATGCCCGTCAGGCCATCCTGACTCTCGAGGGCGTCCTTGAGATTGGGATAGAAACCGATGCCGCCTCCCAGGGACACCGTGTGACGGCTTCCGCCGCCCGTGACTGTCGGCCGGTGCGTCACCGTCCTCGTTCCCACATCAACCAGCAGCCGTCCCGGACCCCAGACAAACGCGCCGAGCCGTTCACAGCCGCAGCGCGCCGCTTCCGGCGTTCGATCGTCGTTGCAGCGGGTGGTTGCGCCCTCCGGAACCAGCACCACCTCGTTCCGGCCCTGGCAGGTCCGGATCCAGACTTCGACTCTGGTGCCCGGCTGGAAAGCCACTTTGCCAAGGTCGAGGAGCGCCATTCCGTTGGCGCTGGTGGCGCCCATGGGCTTTCCCTGGTTCAGCAGATCACCCGTCTCGACCACGGAGACCTGCGCGTTAGGAATCGGTTTCCCACGGTCCAGGAGCTCGATGTGCAGGGCCCCTCCTGGCCCCTGCGCCGCGGCTCGGTTCGCGACCAGCAGGCCGGCCACCCCGAGCACCGCGGCGGCGAAGCACCAACTCGACCTGCACACGGCGTTTCTCATGGCGCATCTCCCCGGCGGTTGCCCGCCCGTTCGGCCTCTTGCAGTACCGCGCTGATGTCCTGCCACCGGTTGGGCAACACGGCCCGCACTGCTTGCTCGACTTCACGGTTCCAGGGTTGGCCCGCGGCGGCGAAGTTCTTCTGGGCATGCTTGAGGAATTCGGTTTCGAACTGACCCCGGCCGAGCTTCCGCTCGTCGACCCAGATGGCCCATTGCCGCACCGCGTGGAAATACGACTCCGGATTGCCATCGGGGTGGAGCGCCGCGGCTGCCTGGAGCCGTGCGCTTGCGTCGAGAATGCCCCGGAGGGTTCCGGCGGTGCGCTGTCTAGCCTGGCTGGCGATGCGGAACAGCGTCCCGGTCACGGGGACGGCTTTCAGGAATTCGAGGCAGTAGGCGTCGAGGGCAAGTCGCACCACGCGACCTCGAACCGGCGCGCCGGAGGCTTCTGCCTCCTCATTCGGTCCCCCGTGCTCCCCGGGACTCGAGAGAGAGAGTTGAGAAATGGTGCCGTCGCCGGATAGAGCCTTGAAGATCTCGTCGAGCCGATTTGCGCTTTGGTGGACCTGGTCCGGTGTCGCGGGCTCCAGGACCAGTCCGCTCGTCAGGAAGCGGATCGGTGCGCCGTAGTTCACCAGCGCACCTTCGAGCACCGGGCCCGTGGACCCCCCCGTACTTCGGATCACGATCTCGATCGGGGCCTGGGCCCCGCCGAATCCCGAGGGGCCGCCGAAGTTGCCCGGTACGTTGATCGGGTTGAATGCCGCCGGTCCGGGAACCGCGTTGGTGGACGGCGGGAGGTTGATCGAGCCGGTTCCGGTCGCCGCGTCCGAAGAGAACCGGAGCGGCCGTGCGGCCGCAGCCCGAATTGCACCGAGAGCGTCCGGGGTAAACACAGGCTCGAAACCTTCGAGCGCGAACGGCGAGTCGGGATTCCCGGTCTCCCGCACTTCGGTGTTTCGCCACTTCGAGAGGTCTTCCCCTTGCCCGATTCGACGGTCTAGGTCCCGGAGCGCCTGAACCTCGTCCACCGTCCAGAACTGCGGCTTCCCATCTGCCTCCAGGCGTGCCTTCGTGATAACCCCCTCGAGCGGCCGCAGGTTGCACGGGGTCATCTGTCCGATCTGTTGCGGGGTGTACAGTCCTGAAAGCGCACCCACATCGTCCGGCGATACGAAGAGCCGGTCCCCCCTGCCGGTGACCAGCGCAAACTCCACCTCCCGAATGACGAAATCGCTGGCTTCGAACACGGTCATGTCGCGCGACCGCGCCAGAAGGTTGTCCAGCGTCGGTTGCGGCACGCCCTGGCTCCGGCCCACCGCAATCGCGTTGTCCATGTTCGCCAGAGCCGATTGAGCCTCATGGTACTGAACGAACTCGATATCCAGGGGGTTGTTCGCTGGCTTGAGCTTGTCCACCTGACCCTGCCAGTACTGGGCCTCCTGCGTCGGCATTCCCTGGCGACGCGCGGGAAGGTTGCTGACCGATGCTCCGGGCGGGAGCTGTCCGGTTCCTGGGGCCCGGCCCACGCGTGGAGCGGTTTGCGCGCTGGGTAGGGCTGACTGGCCCCGATTGGTCTCCCACGCAAGCTGTCCTGCCTGTCGAGGCAGGATGATCCGGGTCGGGCGTCCTCCGATCGAAATCTCGAACCCGAAGTTGTTGATGCCTCTCCCGGCCAGGAAATCGATGATTTTGGGAGGCAGGATGATCGCCGCGACGGTCGCGCCGAGCTCCACCGCGGCCCACCCTCGTGAGGCTTCGTTGCCGAACATGTCCTTCCCGGTCAGCAGTTGGTTGATCGCCGCTCCGCCAGTGAGGTGAGCGAACGTGGTGGTGCCCCCCACCACGTAGGCGGAGATCACCCCCATCGCTGCAGGCGAGATGATCGCGCTGGTTCCGTATTCGTTCCGAAGTTGCTGGTCCAGACTCGCCAGGTCCTGAGCCAGGCCGAATCCGGTAGGGGCATCCTGCGCCAATTGCAGGCCGTTCGGGCCTGCGGTCACCAACCGGTTGAGGAAGAACGAGCTGTACCGCAATTGGTAGATCGGGAAAGAGCCGTTACCGATGTACCCGAGCCCCCGTTGCACCATCGCTTCCTGGGTGCCTATCCGCTGCAACCAGGTTTGCACCTCCTTCACACGCTCGGGGTCGGCTGCCACCTCTGGATTCGCCAGGAGGCCCTCGGCTACCGCCCGCTCGGTCGAGAGCAGCTCGGCGATCTGCTGCAGCAGGTCCCGGTTCGCGGCAATGCCCTGCTGGATCGGGTTTGCATGCACCCGGAGCGCGCTCGTTCCCCCGAGCATGGTGCCGCCCAGGAGCTGGACGATGTGCACCTCTGAACCGGTGTCGAACTCCAGGCCGAGGTCGTTGACCGTTCCCTCGTAATCCATATTCCCGGCTTCGCCGCCGATGCTGACAGGCTCTGGCGTCCGAAAGACCATTACCCCCGGCAGGGTGCCCACGGATCGGAGGGTGACGCGGTCCTCGCTTCCGTCCGTGCTCCGAAGCGTCACCGTGATCGCTGGGGCGGTGAAGGTGGGCGATGATTGGTCGATCTTCAGGTCTTCGGTCCGGACCCGGAATTCGAGCAGGAACGGCTGGCTAAGGGAAACGTTGTCGAGCGGCTTGCCGTCCGGACTGAGCAAAGCGAAGCCCGGTGGGACCCGGTTGTCGGGCACGCTCGGCGGCCCGGGCGGGGCGCCGAACCAACCGCCGCAGGCGGGAAAAAGATTCTCCGGGCTGCACCCCGGCTCGCTACATCCCGGGGGGTCGATACGAGGTGGTGGACACTCACCCCCGCTGCAAGTGGGCGGATTGGAAACCGGGGGGCACTGAGCCCCGGTACACGTCGGTGGATTGGAGACCGGCAAGCACGGGTCGGCGGTGCAGTCCGGCTGACGTGCCGGCGGGGGGCAACCGGGGTCCGTGCAGGCGTTTGGAAAGGGGCGCACCCGCCAGGTGTAAGCGGGGATGTTGTCGGGCGAGGGCGGAAGGAAGTAATCCACCGATCCGGTTCCCATCGTCTGCACCTCCGCCAACAGAACCGGAGCCCTGGGGAGGATGCTGTTAGGACCTGGCCAGTCCGCACGCCACCCATGATGAGGATCGGGAGGGCGTACGATGGCGGCCGGCAAACCCTCAGAGAGGGCCGGGTCAATGGCCGGTTGATCAGGCGGGCTCGTGGCCCGCCCAGGGTAGATCTGGGTAGCCACCGCGGCGAGCACCGCAAGGCCGAACGCTGCTGTCCTCATGGAGACCTCCTTTGGCCGGCGGACCGTCGGAGGGACCATGCCCGCCGGGATTCGCCGCTGGTCCATAGAGCCCCTATACTTTCCGGGGGTCAGCGGTGAATCAGCGAGGAATCAATTCCGTGAATCAGTCCGGGATTCCGGATCAACAGTTGGCCGTGCGGCTCTTCGGTGGGGCCACGATCGAGCAGGAGGGACAGCCGCTCGCGCAAAAGGCAGCCCATCGCCACGGGCTGGCCCTGCTCGCCTTGCTCAGCACGGCGCGGGGGCGCCTGGTGAATCGCGACCGGGTGCTCTCACTCCTCTGGCCCGAGCAGGACCCCGAAATCCTTCGTCATCGTCTCAACGTTCTCTTGTACGAGTTGCGCCGAGTCCTCGGGCGGGACGCGATCCAATCCATCAACGACGACCTTCGGCTCGATCTCGATCGAGTCTGGGTCGATGTGCCCCAGTTTTCCGCCTTGGCCGAGCAGGGAGACCTCCCGGCCGCGATTGCCCTGTACCGGGGGCCGTTTCTCGATGGGTTCTACTTGCCCGAGGCACCCGAGTTCGATCAGTGGATCGAGGGAGAGCGCGAGCGCTGGTCGAAGGAACTGGGCAGAATTCTCGAGGAGCACGCGCTCGAGGCCGAGCGGAGCGGGGAAAACCGGGAGGCAGTAGCTCGCTGGCGCCGGCTGGTCCGGCATGATCCACTCGGCTCAGGTCCTGCGCTGGGCCTCATGCGCGCTCTGGCAACAATCGGCGAGAACGCCGAAGCGATCCGGGTCGCCGACCAGCACGCCGCCCGATGCTCCGAGCACTTCGGGACGGCGCCGGACCCAAGGATTCGGGATCTGGCAGAGCGCCTGCGGTCACCCGCCTTCACTCCGGCGGCTCCGGTGGTCCAGGCCTCCGCGGACTCGCTTGCGCCACCAAATCCGGCCGGCCACCCGAGCTCGCCGTCACGCACTTCCTACAAAAGCAAGCGGCGACTGATCGCCCTCATTGCGGTGCCTGTACTCCTGGCTCTGGCTCTCCTTCCACGAATCCGCTCAGGCCAGGAGGCCGTCGCAACTGGGGGCACCGCGACGAGCCCTCTGGTCGTTCTTCCGTTTGCGGTCCGAGGGGGTGAACGCCTCAGCTATCTCTCCGATGGGATGGCCGAGTTGCTGAGCATTACCCTGGATGGAGCGGGCGCCATCCGGACCGCCGATCCCCATGCGGTGCTGGCCTTCGTCAAACGAAACCCCGGAAATGCGGGAGAGCCGGAGACCGGCCGGCAGGTCGCCGCGCGCTTCGGCGCCCGTCATTTCGTGCTGGGCGCTGTGGTCGAGTCCGGCAGCGGCCTGGAGCTGCAGGCCAGCCTCTACGACGCCGGCGGGGTGCGCATCGTTCGCGCTGCCGGCTCCGTTCCCGAGGACGGCGATATCATGCCGGTCGTAGACGCCCTAACCCGCCAGCTCCTCACCGCGCTCTATCGCTCCGGCCCCGACCGTCTGGCCCGGCTCGCGACGACGACGACGGTTTCGCTGCCCGCGCTCAAGGCCTACCTGGAGGGCGAGGCGCGGCTCCGGACCGGGTCGCACAAGGCGGCGGCGGAATCATTCCGGCATGCGACCGCGCTGGATTCCACTTTTGCCCTCGCCTGGTATCGCCTGGCGGTTGCGGCGGAATGGTCCCTTCAGCCAGGGGAGGCCCTGACCGCGGTGGAAGGAGCGGTTCGGTACGCCGGCCGTCTCTCCCAGCGCGATTCGCTGCTGCTGGTCGGCTGGCGGACCTACATGAGAGGGCGTGCGGATGAAGCCGAAGCCGTGTACCGCCGGGTCCTCGACCTGTACCCCGCAGAAATCGAAGCCTGGCTCCAGCTTGGCGAGATTCGATTCCACTACGGTCCATCGAAAGGAGTGGGCATCGATACCGCGCGGACTGCGTTCGAGCAGGTCATCGCCTTCGATCCGGACCATGAAGGTGCCCTGGTTCACCTCGCCCGAATCGCCGCATCCCGAAGTGATATTCCGGCGCTCGGCCGCTACGTGGACCATCTGATTGCCCGCCGGCCGGCGCGGGGTGTGATGCTGGAGATGCAGGCCCTGCGCGCGTTCGAGACGGGCGACTCGGCCGCCGTTACCCGGCTTCGATCCGGGTTTCGAAGCGAGGACAGCTACGTGGTGCTGGCCACCCTCCTGAGCCTGTTCTACGCCGGGAGTGTGGATGGAGTCCAGTGGTGCGCGGACCTTCTTCGCGATCCCGATCGCCCGCCCGAGGTTCGCACAGCGGGCAATCTATTGACCGCGCTCAGCGAGCTGGCCCGGGGCAGGCGGGATTCGGCCCTGGCTGCGGTGGCGCGAGCCGAGCTGCTCGACCCGGGGCGCGGGCTCGAAGTCCGGGCCCTGATTGCTACCGCTCCGTTTCTGCCTCCCGACACCTCCGAGTCGCGTCGGGTACGCGCGGCCCTCGACGATGCGCG
>Ga0187892_10009834_pt1 | contig 12365 bp, 9 predicted proteins | sample MA1701073metaG_FD_139345 | JGI IMG/M metagenome (GOLD analysis project Ga0187892, IMG submission 139345) | Bio-ooze microbial communities from a basaltic lava cave in the Kipuka Kanohina Cave System on the Island of Hawaii, USA - MA170107-3 metaG ...
CCGGATCGACGACCTCCCAACTCTGGTACGTGTTGCTGGAGCCCGCCGCCACGTCGGGGTGCTGGGCGGTCATGAGCTCCCACTGGTTGGGGTACCCGTCCTGGAAGGCAAGCCCCTTGGCGTAGGGGCCGTAGCTCAGGATCACCGGGTACCGGGCCTCCGGGATCGGCCGGAAGACATCGGCGCGCAGGACGCGATGATTCGCCAGGCGCAGGCCTCCGTCGCTCAACTTCGAGCACGGATCCGTGATCTGCGTATCACATCGCCGATCAGCGGCGTGGTCACGACGATGAATGTCGACCGCGGTGAAGTGATCTCGACCCAGACGGTCGTGGCCACGGTCGCAACGTTGAAGCCGATCGAGATTCATGTCCAGTTGCCCGAAACCGATCTCGCGCGACTGCGCCAGGACAGTCTCGTTCGCGTGCGCGCCGAAGCGTTCCCCAACCGGCTCTTTGAAGGGAAGGTCGCGCGTATCGCGCCGGCGCTGGACGCCACATCACGAAGCGCCCGCCTGGTCGTCGTCGTTCCGAACGCGGACCTGACCCTGCGGCCGGGCATGTTTGCCCGCTCGACCGTGGTCTTCAATGAGCGGCAGACTCTGATGATCCCCGGCGAAGTCCTCATCAGGCGCGGCGAGGCCACCGTGGTGTTCGTCGTCAAGAACGATACGGTCGAGGAACGGGCGGTGCGCGTAGGCTACGTCGAAGGCGGTCGTTCCGAAATCTTAGAGGGGCTGAGCGCCGGTGAGACGATCGTCACGCTGGGCCAGCAGGGACTCCGCGACGGAATGAGAGTTCGCACCGGCACGGACCGTGAGCAGCCGGGTAGCCAGCAGCCGGGTCGCCAACAACCGGCCCCGGCCGCCAGCCCAGGAGGAGGACGGCCATGAATATCGCGCGCCTAGCGATCGCCAGGCCGGTCACCACGATCATGTTTTTCCTCGCGCTGGCTTTTCTGGGCATCATCGCCTTCGGCCGCCTCCCGGTCGATCTGCTGCCGGACATCTCGTTTCCCACGCTGACGGTGACGACAGACTACGAGGGCGCTGGACCGCGAGAGGTTGAGCGCGAGGTCACGATTCTCCTCGAGAACGTCCTGAGCACCGTGCCGCGCGTCACGGAGGTCTTTTCCAACTCGATTGAAGGCCGGAGCACCGTCCGGCTGCGCTATGCTTGGGGTACCGACCTGGACGCCGCGCTCAACGATGTTCGGCCGGCCATTGACCGCGTACGCAACCTCCTCCCCGACGGCGCCGATACCCCCCGGGTGGCCAAGTTCGACCCGAACCTGTTTCCGATCGTGCTGCTCGGCCTCGAGGTCCGCGGCGACATGGGCACAGTGCGCGATCTCGCCGAAAACGAGTACCGGCCTCGACTCGAGCAGATCGATGGCGTTGCGACCGTCGACGTGCGCGGCGCCCAGGCCCGGCAAATCCACGTTGACCTCGATCGCCAGCGGCTGGAAGCACTCGGAGTCTCCGAACGAGAGATCAACGCGGCCCTGCTCTCCGAAAGCACCGCTGAGCCGGGCGGCGACGTCCGCGTCGGGACCCAGCGGCGGATCGTGCGGACCGTCGGCCGCTTCCAGACCGTAAACGAGATCGCGCAGACGGTGGTCGGTGTGCGGCAAGGCGTGCCGGTCCGCGTGTCGGACGTAGCGCGCGTGTCCGATACGGTGGCCGACGCGACCAACTTCGTGCGCATCAACGGTCAGCCCGGCATCCTCATTGCGATTTCAAAGCAGTCCGGCACGAACACGGTCGCCGTTGCCCAGCGGGTCTTTGAGGTCGTCGACCAGATTAATACCCAGTTCCCTCAGGCGCGCCTGACCATTGTCAGCGACGGCAGCAAGTTCATCCGCCGGTCGATCGGCACCGTCCGCGAGGCAGCGCTCATCGGAGCGGTCCTGACCGTCATCGTGCTCATCGTGTTTCTGCGCAACATCAGCAGCACGCTGATCATCTCGACGGCAATCCCGATTTCTATCCTGGCCACCTTCCTGCTCATGTTTTGGGGCGGCCTCACCCTCAACCTCATGACGTTCGGCGGGCTGGCCCTGGCGGTCGGAATGCTCGTGGACGACGCCGTCGTCGTCCTTGAGAACATCTTTCGATTTCGCGAGGAAGGCCGTCCCCCACGGCTCGCGGCCGAAGAGGCCACCGCCCAGGTCGGCACCGCGGTTATGGCGAGCACGCTGACGACCGTCGCCGTGTTTCTGCCGCTGTTTTTCACGACCGGCATCGCGAGCGTGATGTTCCAGCCGCTGGCCTTTATCGTGACCTTCGCGCTGCTATGTTCTCTCCTCGTGTCGTTCACGCTCACTCCGACGCTGTCTGCCCGTGCCCTCGTCATGAGACAGGGCGCTACCGGGACGGGCGCCCGCCTGGCCGCCGCCTCCGAGCGTTGGTTCAATGCCGTGGAGGACGGCTACCGGCGGGTCCTGATTCGCGTCATGCGCCGCCCGTACTTGATCTCGGCGGTCGCGATCGTCATCACCGTCTTCGGCCTGACCGGGATGTCCCTCCTCGGGCGGGAGACCTTCCCAAGCTCGGACGAGCGCGAGTTCTTCGTCACCATCCAGCAACCACGTGGCACCGCGCTCGAGGTGTCCGACCGGACGACCCGCCGCATCGAGCAGATACTGCTCGAAGAAACGCCGGGTACCGAGCGGGTCCTCTCGATCATCGGCAGCAGCTTCGCCGCCACCGGCACGCATACGACCACGTTCCGGGCCACCCTTTCGCGCGATGCGCCGCCCACGCAGGAGGTCATCAATGACCTGCGCCGCCGCATCCGGGTGCCCGGCGCCACGGTCTTCTTCCGTCCCCTGAGCTCACTCTTCTTCTTCCGCTCTCCCGACCCGATCAGCATCGATGTCAGGGGTTTTGATCTCGAGGCGGCGAATGCCGCCGCCCGAAATCTGCGGGGCGTGCTGGAGACGGTGCCCGGCGTGACCGATATCCAGGTCAGCCGTGAGGAGAGCGCCGAGGAGTTCACCGTCCAGGTCGATCAGACCAAGGCCGCGGCATTTGGCGTCACGGCGAGCCAGGTTGGGGATGCGGTGCGCACCTACGTGGGCGGGCGCACCGCGGCCCTCTACCGCAGCGGCGGCGAAGACATCGATGTCATCGTCCGCCTCAGGGAGAGAGACCGCAGGACGCCTGATAGGCTCGTCGACCTGCCCATCAGTACCCCCAAGGGCATCGTCCCGCTGCGGCAGGTCGCCACTATCACTGGCACGCCGGGGCCGACGCAGATCCAGCGCCGCAACCGTGAGCGCATCCTGACCGTCAGTGCCAACATCACCGGCCGTGAGGTCAGCGGCGCGCTGCGCGACGTGCAGTCCACCGTGCTCGCACAGCGTCTGCCGCCAGGATTTTCGGTGGCGTTCAGCGGGGAGTTTCAAGATCAGCAGGAATCGTTCGCGCAGCTCTTCTCAGGATTCATGATGTCCCTCGTACTTGTCTACATGATCATGGCCTCGCAGTTCGAGCGCCTGCTCGAACCCTTCCTCATCATGGCGGCCGTGCCGTTCGCCTTAGTGGGCGCCGTCGCCGCGCTGTTCTTGACCGGTACGACGCTGAACGTGCAGTCGGGGTTGGGCGCGATCGTCCTGGTCGGCCTGGCCGTGAGAAACGCGATCGTGATGATCTCGTACTCTCTCCAGCTGCAGGATGAGGGGGTGCCCCTCCTCGAAGCGCTGGCCCGCGCCGGACAGCGCCGGTTACGTCCGATTCTCATGACGACCCTCACCACGATCTTCGGGCTGCTCCCCCTGGCGATTGGCATCGGCGAAGGCGCCGAACTGCAGTCGCCGCTGGCGCGCGCGCTCATCGGCGGGTTGATCACCTCCACGGTCGGGAGCCTGCTGCTTATTCCAGCGTTCTACGTGCTGCTGGATCGAGGCATCCAATGGGTTCGCACCCGCCGTGAGGTTCCGGAGGGCGTGGCGGAACCCACCGAAGGCAAGTAAAGCACCACCACCCTTCCGCGACCGAGCGGTCGCGCACGAGGTGACGGCTCATGGGGGCTCGGCCGATCGCCGTTTCCGTGATCACGGTGCTCGCCGGTGCGTCCATCGCCGCCGCCGATACTTCATCCATTCAGGCAATGGCCGCGATGGTCGCCGGCATTCGCTGGGGCGGCTATGTTATCGTCGGGGGCGTCCCGATCACGTCGGGGGCCTGGGGGACAGACTATGTCACGGTCTCCCACGTGCTCGCCGTGGGCCGCCGCTACACCGTCATTCAAGGGGACGGATCGCCGGCGGACGCGACGGCGGTCATGGCCTGCTCGTCGCTGGCGCACGGCATCGACGTGCTGGTCCTCCGGGTGAAGACGCACACCAACCGGCCTGTGATAGAGTGGGGGGATCCCACCGAGCTGCGGCCCGGTGACGAACTGATGATCCTGCCGCGGAAAGAGTTCAGTCGCGACCCCGTGAAAGTGAAATTCCTCCACCTCAACTTGCTGGAATGGTCCAGGACGACCGCCAATGACTGGGAGCCTCAATGGCACAACGTGATGGTTGGGGACGGTATGGTAAAACCGGGGTTTTCAGGGTCGCCATGGGCCAGAGGGGGAAAGGTATTCGGTCTAGTGAAGGGCACGATCAAGCCGCCCGGCCAGAATACCTGGTATGCCGCTGCCGAGACGGCGACCCGCGTGCGCCAGTGCTTGAAGGAGCAGCACTATGCCGAGCTGGTCCCGCAGGAGTAGGGGAGGGTAGTTCGTCCGAGGGTGGCTTGCTTCGCAGCCCGGACCCCCAGCCAGGCGGGCGACGTGACCGAACTGTTACAGAACTAAGCAAGTCTGGGTAAAAGAATCTTAGGGATTGTGCGCGACGCTCGACAGGAGTAAACGAATGAGAGCGCGAGTCCTTCTCCCTATGCTGGCAGCGCTGGCCCTGCTGGTTCCTAGAGCGGCCGCGGAAACTCCCTCCGTTCAACACCTCACGTCGACAATTGCCGGCCTGATGACCGACGGCCGCGTAATCGCGGGCGCCGTCCCGCTTGCGTCCGGACGGTGGGGAACAGACTACATCACGGTCTCCCACACCCTGAGCATGAAGAACGACTACGCCGTGGTGCGGGGCGGCGACGCACCTGCAGCGGCCAAGCCCGTGATGGCCTGCTCCTCGATGGCGCAGGGCATCGACGTGCTTGTCCTGCGGGTGGTGTCACACAAAGAACTGCCCGTCCTCGAATGGGGCGACCCCATCGACCTCCGTTCCGGCGACGAACTCACGGTGATGGTTCGAAAGGAGTTTCATCCCGCGCCCGTCAAGGTGAAGTTCGTGCATCTCAACCTGCTGCAGTGGTCGCGGGCCAAGCCGGGCGAGTGGCCGGCCCAGTGGCACAATGTCATGGTCGCACAGGGCCTCGCCAAGCCAGGGTTCTCGGGATCGCCCTGGATCAGGGACGGGAAGATCTATGGACTGCTCAAAGGTGCGGTCCGACCGCCGGGACACGCGGCATGGTATGCGACCGCGGAAACGGCGACCCGAATAAAGCAGTGTTTGAAAGACCAGCGCTACGATGATATGGTGGCGCAGGCGCAAGAGGACGAGGACCTACTCCCGAACCGCTGACCACGCAAAACGAGGATCGATCTAGCCTAGAACGGGCGCGGAAAGTCTAGATTGATCCACCCCAGCCCGACTGCCAGCGCGAGTAGCACGAGTACTGCGGCCACGACGAGCCATTCCATACGGCTGTCGATCTTCACGCGTCACCTGATGATCGAACGGCAGCCTATCGTGAGACCCACCACCTCATAGCGCCGCCCCCGTGGTGGATCTTGTCGCCAGTTGCCCCGTACGAATATACACTTCGTCTCGTGGACGCCTGTCGAGGGGTTGAAGGCTCTACTCGGCTGCCAAATGAATGGGGAATATGGCGGACCCCTCCGCTGAGCAGGTCTATATTAATCACGTGCATGAAGCCCGGTTGAGCTAGATTAGATTATTGCGATACGTCCACCGCAACCAGCTTCCAACACCAGTCTCGGTGTGCTGAGGCATACCATAACGTCGCAGGACACTATCCCGTGATGAGCCCACGGCCGAAAGAGCACCTTGGGGAGGGCCAGAATATGACGCTGATAAGCCAGGAATGGAGGGTAGGAGCGAGGCCAATAGAAAGGTCGAAACGAAGTATGCTACCTTGTTAACACCCATCGTTGCTCCCCTCCTTAGGATTCAAAGAGAATACCCTCCTCGAATGACCGCTAGTTCGGAAGATGCAAATGGGCTCCTCCCCATAGAACACCAGTCTACCTGTCTGCTCACTCGGCGATGGGAGGACCTGGCGGCGGGGGGTCGGGGCTAAACCTAGAAAGTTCACCACGAACAAAAACTATGGCAGGCCGCCGTGCGGAGAGTGAACCTCCGGTGATGCGTTGAGCCCTAACGCCATCGTCACAATTCTCATTCTTGCCACGGCTGTCGTCGCGTTGATCGCCGGGCGGTGGCGGCCCGATCTCGTCGCGCTCGGCGTGGTGCTAGCGCTGGCGATTGGTGGCGTAGTGCCCGCCAACCAGGCGTTCAGCGGGTTTGGCACGCCGACGGTGGCTGCGGTGGCGGCCGTTTTCGTCGTGAGCGCGGGCCTGGAGCGGACCGGCGCTGCCGCGCTCGTGGCGCGCCGCCTGCGCCGGCTGGCCACGGGGTCGCCGGTGGTGTTGCTGGCGAGCCTCATGGTAGCCACCGGTGTGCTGTCGGGGTTCATGAACAACCTGGCAGCGGCGGCGATGCTCCTCCCTGTCACCGTCGCGCTCGCCGCGCGCAGCCGCTTGAGCCCGACGCTGCTGCTCCTTCCGATGGCGTACGCCGCCCGCTTCGGCGGCAATCTGACCTTGATCGCTGGGCCGTCCAACCTGTTGATGGCCGAGATCCTCCACCGTCGCGGGATTGCGGACCTAAGACTCTTTGACTTCCTCCCTCTGGGGCTGCCAATGCTCCTTGTCGGCACCGCCTGGATATGCCTCGCCGGCCGCCGGCTGCTCCCCGCGCATCTGCCCGAGGACCTCCTGCGCGCCACGCGCCGCCGCACGCGCCTGGTCAACATCTACCGCCTGAGCGAGCGGCTCTTCGAGGCGCGCATCCCGGCCGGCTCGCCCCTGGCCGGGCGCAGCATCGAACAAAGCGAATTCGGCCGCGCCTTCGGCATCACAATCGTTGCGGTTGTTCGTGACGGTCTACAGTTACAACGCCCACCCAAGGATCTCGTTCTCCAAGGCGGAGATCGGCTCGTAGTTGAAGGGCGGCTGGATGAGCTACTGCAGGCTGAGGCGTTGGAGCGACTCGGCCTCGAACTCTCGCGCGACGCGGAGATCTCCCTCGACTCCCCAGAGACAGGCATCGTGGAGGCCATCGTTTCGCCGCGCTCATCGCACGTCGGCCGGACGCTGCGCGACCTAAACTTTCGCTACCGCTACGGCATCACCGTCTTAGCCCTCTGGCGCGAGAACCGCCCGATCCGCACCCGCTTGGCCGAGTTGCCACTGCAGGTTGGCGACGGGCTACTTTTGCAGGGGGCGTGGAAAGCCATCAAGGCACTGCGCGACGAGCCCGACTTCATTGTGTTGGAAGAGGAGTTTCCGGGGGAGATGCGGGAGGAGCGCCGCGGTCCCGCACTCGTGGCGCTAGGCGTCATGATCGCCCTGACCCTGGTCGGCGTGCCGGTTGCGGTGGCCACGGTGTTGGCCGCCGGCATCATCGTCACAAGTGGCGGACTGACGGTGGACGAGGTGTACCGGCTGGTGGACTGGCGTAGCATCGTATTGCTGGGAGGCATGATTCCCCTGGGCACGGCGCTGGAGACCACAGGTGCCGCGCGCGTCCTGGCGCTCGCTGTGTCGAACGCCGCCGCAGGCGGGCCACTGCTGGCCCTAGTCGTGCTTCTTGCGACGGCGGTGGCCATCGGCCACTTCGTGCCCAGCATCCTGCTGCCTGTCGTACTGGGACCGGTTGCCATCAACTTGGCCGGCGCACTTGGCGTGTCGGCGGTGCCGTTCGCCATGGCCATCATCGCGGCCACTGGGATGACGATCTTGACCCCGTTTTCCAATCCGGTAATGCTGATGGTGATGGCCCCCGGTGGCTACAGCATACGGGACTATGTGCGTGTGGGGCTGCCGTTGGTCGGAATCCTCTTCGCGCTGATGCTGCTGATTATCCCCGTGGCGTATCCATTCAGATAGGAAAGGGCGCCGGTAGCCTCCCCTGGTCCGTAGCCATTTGCAGCCACCTTGCGTCAGGAGATTTGCCCCACAAGCGCGACCTCATCCAAAACGTGGCTCCGAACGGGGTCTTGATCGATCGAAAGGCGTATCTGAAGCTGAAAAGAGCGCCAGCTCCGAGACGCAATCCGCGATGAATACTACCAGATGCCTGCCGCTTGATCCAGGAAACCGTGGTAGCCTTCCCCTGTCCTGTTATAACTACCCAAACGCCAATGCCGACCGAGAAGCTCTACTGCTACGTCGACGAAACTGGCCAGGATACGAAGGGCCGCCTCTTCGTCGTGTCCGTCGCCGTCGCGAAGAAAGAACGGGACGAGTTGCTCCACCTCTTGGAACGATGGAAGCAGAGAGTGGCAAACGGGCGGTCAAGTGGCGGCAGGCGAAGCGAGAGTTCAAGTACGCCTACATGGAACTGGTCCTGCGGCACCCGCAGTTCGTCGGCAAGATCTTCTATCGGGTGGCCGAAGACACGCAGGCCTACCATCAGGTGATGCTGGCCACCGTCGCGTCGGTCGTGCGGGAAGCGAAGAGCCAGGACAAATACAAAGCCTCGGTCTTCATCGATGGACTCCCTCGCGGTGAGGTCCGCGCGGTCGGCACCGACCTCCGGAAGAGTGGAATCGCAACGGAGAAGGTCCGCGGTGTCCGGGATGAGAGCAACGCTCTCATCCGCCTCGCCGATGCCGTCGCCGGTCTCATTCGGGAGGCTGCCGAAGGAAACACAGAAGCACGTCAGCTTCGCCAGGTGGGAGAGCGGCGAAGGTCGCTCCGCGCCGTGTAAACTGAGTGCGTCGGTATGGAAGGACTGCGAGAACGGTGGACGGAGTGGCAGCAACAGGCCAAGGCCCTGAAGCGGGAACTCTATGCCGTCTACCTTGCGTCCAGAGACCCGCGAACCCCCTGGTACGCCAAGCTGCTGGCGGTGGCGATCCTTGCGTACGCGGCCAGCCCGATTGACCTTATTCCCGACCCGATCCCGGTGCTTGGGTATCTCGATGACATGGTCCTGCGTCCCCTCGGCATCGTGCTCCTACGCCGGCTCATTCCGCCTGCCGTGCTGACGGATGCCCGCGCACACACCCAGACCGTGCAGGGAGCCGGTGCTGGTTGGGCGGCAGCCCTGGTCATCGTCGTGGTCTGGATTGTCGTGCTGGGCCTAACTGGTCGGTGGATCTACGGCCTGATTCGGTGAGCATGCTGTCCGAACCAAAAGAAAAACCCCCGTAGCCCGAGGGCCAGAGGGGGGAACAACCTAGCCGCTTGCGCGGCACCCACCCATACGGGCAGCGTTCGGTTGCGGTTTGCACATACATTACAGCAAAATCGACGGTTTCCTGTCAATAGCCGGGGCTTCAGGCGTCGATCACCCCGCGAGCGTTCCGTCCCACAGCGCTCTCTCCCGTCGTTCTTCCTCCCAGGCCTTGGCGTCGGCCCGCAGGTTGGCGTAGGCCCGATTGGTGTCGGCAAGCAGATGCCACCGGCGCTCATCGTCCTCAGAGACGGTCAGATACCCCTCCACCTCTTCCGGGAGGTCGGAGGGCTCGACGACCTGTCCTTTACGAATTCTCAACCTGATTCTTCGCATGATCGACCTCCCATCTGGCGCACAGCCTAGCAGAGGATAAGGGTAGCCGCAATGGAAGGTGGCACGGCGTCGCCCCCGGCTCCGCTGAGAAGAAGGCAGAATTTTCGCGATCTTGCGCTCGCGAAAAAAATGCTACAGTCGGGGGTCGGCTTTACGTTGAAAGTCGGACTCCGAGCGGCTTTCTGACGTTTTGGGTAGTGTTGCTAATTGCACGAGACTCTGCACTAGAGGTGGGATCTGTAAGGGGACACCCAGATTGTTGCGCAGAGCGTCTACTTTTCAGTCTCGGATTCGCTGCAGCCTAATCCACCATCCGGGGACTGCACCTGCTATTTCTGCTTTGCCATCGAGGAGATCGTCCGAGACGGGATGCAGAACGAGCCTATCTCCATTTTCGAACTGCAGGAAGAGACCCTCTCCAACAAACGGTCCTCGTATCCTCCTCCATCGACCGCTTGGCCCTCCAACACCATAGACACGGGTAGCGTGCGGAGGGCTCTGCGTGATCTCCTCTACGATGAGGAGGGCAGGATCCCCACGCCCTCCACTCCAAAATCCAAACCAGGACCCAGAAAAGATCGCGCGTACTCGTGGGACGTCCGGACCAGGCTGGATGACTCGAATATTCGGCAGCGGGATACCGTACACTCTAGCGACCCGCATAACTGCCGACGGAAGATCGGAATGAGATTGTCCTGGAACTACGGGGGCTGTGATCAATTGTAAGATCAATAGCAAGAACGTCGTGGTCAGAGCCGATTTGCCAAACAACGCTTCCATGAGTGTGGCTAGTGCGGCCGGGCCATCACCGCGGAACTCCAGAAGGGCCACGTGTACTACCGGTGCTCGAAATCCAACCGCGCCGTCTCCTGCCGCCAACCCTACGTACGGGAGGAGGAACTCACCCGGCAGTTCGCCGAGCAGCTCCGGAGTATCGAGCTCGATGATGATGAGTACGCCATCCTGCGCGACATCTTGAAACAGTCACACGCCGATGAGCAGCGGTACCGGGATGAACAACTGGAGCGACTGCACCGGCTCAAGGCGGATCTCCAGAAGAAAGAGGACAGCCTGCTGGAGCGGCTCCTCGACGAAACGATCACCCGAGAAGTCTATGAGGCGAAGTTCAGGGCCTTGGAGCAGGAGCGAGGGAAGTTGGATGCCGCGATCCTCGCCATGAGCAGGCCAACCGCTCACACTTCGAACTCATGGAAAAGTTCCTGGAGGCCGCCAGGAGCGTGTATCGGCTGTTCGTGTCAGGAGATTTGGCCCACAAGCGTGAGCTCGTCCAAAACGTGGCTCCGAACGGGGTCTTGATCGACCGAAAGGCCCGTCTGAACCTGAAAAGAGCGCCCGCCATCCTCGCAGAACGCCCCAAACTCGCATCTGGTGCCCCCAGCGGGATTCGAACCCGCGTTACCGGCTTGAAAGGCCCGTGATCTCTCCCGTCCTCAAACCCCGCGCCAGATGCGGGTCCCGGAAAGGGTGTTACCGGCTTTCTACCTTCGCCATTCATACGCCTCGCCTCCTACGTCGCCGTTTTTTGGCCGCATTTCCGCGGTGCGCTCTCCACCAGAGCAGTTTTGATGCCTTCGAGCCGCAATCCGCGCAGAACTGATGCTGGTCCGCTCTCGCTTTGCGCGTGCGAGCGTAAGGCTTGCGGCAGTTGTCGCAAATGTACAGACCCCTGACGTCGGTGACGAGCTGGGCCACCTGAAGCCAAGCTGCACGTACGAACCCCCAACCACTCCCAACCCTCAGTGTCGGGATCTTTCGATTCTCCCACTGGACCCACAGAGCTGGGGCATCCGGTAGCAATGCCAGGCGCTGGTTGACCGTGGTGACCAATAGCCACCGTTGCAGGTCCAGTGGCAAGGTGGCGTTGTCGCGTTTGCTCAAGTTTCCTGAGGCTATACGCTCCCACACTTCAGCGGGTACACCTCTACTGTCACGAAGGATGCTGGTAGCTAAAAGAACTGCCTCAACCCGCCTTGCCTCAATGAAGAACAGTTCGACAGGCTCCTCGTTGCTCCAGACACAGCGGGTGCGAGAAGGATGCGCCATCCAAGCTTTCGACCACAAGCACCACTCGCCATGTGTACGGTTGTGACATTTCCAGACCGGTCCCCATCTCCTGACGAATCGCACTAACTGGGGGATGGTCGGATTGTGGGCGACTGTAATGAGGTCCTCGATCACCCCGCCCGCATCCTTTCGCTCACGCCACCCGTGCTCGCGTAATAAGCCCACCGGGTCGCCAGCCTCCTTCACGAGTTCGGGCCAGCTGGTACCGATCGGAAAGTACAAGGCCTGCATGTCCTTCGACCGTGACCTCACGACCGTGATTTCCGGAGGTACCCAAATGGCGGAACCGGCACCCCAAAGACCGAGGCGACCCTCCTCATCGTAGTAGTCGCTCAGGGCATTCTTGAGGGCCCCTGCTGTCATAGACCACCCGTCGCTCGAATTGAACTAGATTTAAGATTCTTGCCTTCTGTCGAAGATAACTCCAAGATCAATGAAGTGCAAGTTCTAAA